>JAABUO010000895.1_pt1 | contig 44486 bp, 43 predicted proteins | sample 5559291 | NCBI WGS metagenome assembly JAABUO01 (sample SAMN10711878, study PRJNA513372) | rock metagenome | isolation source: Antarctica rocks | place: Antarctica: Victoria Land, Finger Mt sud
GCGGCGCCAGATTGGGCGTGGGCGGTTGCGCCGAGGGCGGCGCGACCAAGGGGGCGTAGGCAGCGATCATGGACCTTCCTCCTTCCCTCAGTCGACTCCACATCCACACTAACCTAACGTTGTAGTACTAAGCACGGTTGGAATTGGGAAGAGCAATTGGGTTGCTCAAGACCAACGCCACCCTTGGGTTGCTCAAGACCAACGCCACCCTGGAGACGCGCAGTATCAGGCCTGGGCCGACTATATATGGGCGGCTGTAGGACCATCCTGGTCAGGGACGTAGCGACACCGGCGCCGCTTTCCCCCGCGTCACGCCCCCCACTCTTAAGCCAGCGCCGCGCGGTACCGCTCGAGGATGTATGTCCAGCCCTCCGCCGCGTCTAGTGCGGCGCGGTAGCCCGCGCCGCCCGCGCCGTGGCGGGCGAAGCCGCGGTGCTCGAGATCTATCCGCGTGGCCGCCGGCCCCACGGCCACGAAGCGCACCTCAACCTCGCTCGCCTTGGCCGGGTCCGGTTCAAGCGTGCGCGCCGGGCTGATCTGCCAGGAGAACACGAGCCGGCGCGGCGGGTCCCAAGCCAGCACCCGCCCCCATTCGCGGATATGGCCGTCGGCGGACCGCTCGAAGCAGCGCCCGCCCGCCCGCGGCTCAATGCCGATGGTCTCCAGCGCGTCTCCCGCGAACGTGTACTCGCGGGGCCACCACGTCGCGAGCCCGTCGGTGAAGACGCCGAACGCGCGGTCGGCGGACACCGCCGCCATCACGGTGCGCCGGACAGCGTCCTCGTTAGGCTGTTGGGTCATCGATCCTCCTGTATAGCACCGGTCGTCGGCCGTTACACTGAACATGGTAGGACAAACGCCCCGGAAAGGCAAAGGGGCTATGCCTCCCCGCCTCCCCGGCAGGTGTCGTTAGCCGACGCGCCCCGTATGAGATGATGGATGTAGGGGAGGAGCAAAAGGTGGACATTGTCGAGTTGAGTTTGCTGACCCATGATCTCGCCGCGCAGCACGCCTTCTATACCCGCACACTGGGCGTGCCGCTCGTGGGGGACACGCCCGCCTCCTTCGCCGTCCAGGCGGGGGCGACGCGCCTCGTCTTCGCGGAGACGGCGCGGGCGGCGCCACCGTATCATATAGCCTTCAACATCCCGCGCACCGCGCTACCGGCGGCGAAACACTGGCTCACCTCGCGGGCGCCTCTGTTGGCGCGCGACGGCCGGGACGAGTTCGCGTTCGCGTCCTGGGACGCCCGCTCCGTCTACTTCCGCGACCCGGCGGGCAATATCGTCGAGTTCATCGCCCGCCAGGCGTTGCCCGACGACGCGGGCGACGCGTCGGGGGCCTTCGGGCCGCACGACTTGCGCTGCGTGAGCGAGATCGGGCTCCCCGTCGACGACGTGCCGGCGCGGGCCGCGGACCTCATCGCGCGGCTCGGCGTCGCGCCCTACAAAGAGCAGTCCGACGCCTTCGCTCCGCTGGGCGATGAACACGGCCTGTTCATCGTCGTGCGCGTCGGTCGCCCGTGGCTGCCGACCGACGATGTCTACGCGGCGGCGACACCGGTGCGCGTCGTGATACGCGGGGCGCGCGAGCAGGTATACCATATACTGGGGCTACCCTATGACATCGAGATGACGCGCGGCTGAACGCGACGCATAGCGGGGGGAGTTATGACGCGCAAGGGCTGGCTGCTATTCGCCGCGATCTCGCTGTTCTGGGGCATCTCGTATCTGTTCATCAAGGTCGCGGTGCGCGAGCTCGATCCGGCCGTCGTGGCGTGCGCCCGCGTCGGGATCGCGGCCGCCGTGCTGCTGCCCGTCGCGGCTTACCGCGGCGCGCTGCGGCCCCTCCGCGGACGGTGGCGGTCGGTCGTCGTGCTCGCCCTCGTGCAGATCGCGGGGCCGTTCCTGTTGATCAGCTACGGCGAGCAGCACATCGCGTCGTCGCTCACCAGCCTGCTCATCGCCGCCGACCCGCTCCTGATCGCGCTGTTCGCGCTGCGCGTCGACCCAGACGAGCGCGTCGGCGGCCCGCGCTTAGTCGGGCTGCTGATCGGCCTGGGCGGCGTGGTCGCCCTGCTGGGCCTCGACGTCGGCGGGGACGGACAGAAGCTGCTCGGGGCGGGCCTCGTCCTGCTCGCCGCCGCGGGCTACGCCGCCGGCGCCCTGCTCGTCAAGCGGCCGGCCGTCGCCGCGGTCCCCAGCCTGGGGGTCGTCGCCGCCGAGTGCGCCGTCGCGACCGTCGTGCTGGCGCCGCTGGCGGCGGCGCGCCTGCCCGGCCGGCCACCCGACGCGACGGTGCTGGCGAGCCTGCTCGTGCTCGGCCTGGTCTGCACGGCGCTGGCCTGGCTGACCTTCTTCGCGCTGGTCGCGGAGGTCGGGGCCAGCCGCGGCGCCGTCTTCACCTACGTCAACCCGGCGATCTCCGTCCTGCTTGGCGTCGGCCTGCTCGGCGAGCCGCTCAGCGCGGCGACCGTGGCGGGGTTCCTGCTGATCATCCTGGGCTCCTGGCTGTCCACGGGCGGCGCGCCGCCGCCGCTGCGCGCGATCGGGGCACGCCCGCGGCGGCGGCGGCGCGCCGACCGCGACGATGGGGGCGCCGGACAGGGACCGGATACCGGCCGCCGGCTGCCACACCAGGCCGGGCCAATGTCCCCGCCCCGCCCCGCCGCGCGGTGATAATGATGCTGGGGCGTGACGTCCGCGGGGGTAACGCCGCCGGTATCCACCGGGGCGCCGCCGCGACGAGTCGGACATCCTTGAGAAGCTGCGATCAGAAAGCGAGGGAGAGCCACATGACACGATTTCCCGGGAACGACATTATCTCCTTGGTCGGGGAGGCGCCGCGCTACGACCTTGGTGAAAGCGTCGGGCCGGATATTCGCCTCGCCGAATTGCTGGATGCGTCGGGCCAGGCGAGCTTGGGTGACATGCCGCTCGGCTACGCGACAGCCGCGGGCGATCCTCGGCTCCGCACGGCGATCGCGGACGCGCACGGGGTGAACGCCGACGATGTCGTTGTCACGGTGGGCGGCATGCACGCTTTGTTTCTCCTCGCCTTTATCCTCTGCGACCGCGATGATGAGGCGGTGACAACCGCGCCGCTGTTCCCCGCGGCGGGCGCTGCGCTGGACGTTGTCGGCGCGAACGTGCGTACCCTGCAGCTGTCCTTCGATCGGGGCTATCAGCTTGACCCGACTGATCTCCGCGGGCTCCTCTCGCCATCAACCAAACTGGTGAGCCTGGCCTCGCCGCAAAATCCTTCCGGGGTCGCCATCCCCCCCAAAACGCTCCGCGACGTCCTTGCCGCGCTGGGAGAGAGGTGTCCGGACGCCTATCTGTTGCTGGACGAGACCTATCGTGAAGCGGCCTATGGGGATGATTCCGTGGCCGCCAGTGCCGTGGCTCTGAGCTCGAAAGTCATTTCCGTCGCGTCGCTATCCAAGTGCCACGGCGCGCCTGGGTTACGGCTCGGATGGGCGATTACGCGCGATCCATCGCTGCGTGAGCAATTGGTGCTTGGCAAGTTCAATACGGTGGTCTCCTGCTCGCCCGTCTGCGAAGCCCTGGCGCTGACGGTTCTTGAGCAGCGCGATCGCATCGTTGCCGAACGCCGTCGGCGTCTGGCGGACGGCCGCGCGAGGACGGCAGCGTGGGTACGGGAGAACGAGGAGTTTGTCGAGTGGGTCCAGCCTGATGCAGGGGCGCTCTGCTGCGTGCGCTTGAAGCCCGCGGTCTTTAATGACGGCGCTGTTAGCCGCTTTTATGACGCCCTGGCAAGCGAGGGCGTCAGGGTGGCCAACGGCAGCTGGTTCGGCGACGAGGCGCGTGTCTTTCGCGTGGGATTCGGCCTTCTTTCGACGCCCGATCTGACCGTCGCCCTGACCGGCCTCGCCGCGGCGCTGAAGCAAACGGCGCGCGCGGTCGCCTAAAGTAGCGTCCCATATGCATACCTTTCACTATGTCACGGTAGACGTCTTCACGACAGAACGCTTTGGCGGCAATCAACTTGCCGTGTTCCCGGATGCGACCGGGCTCGACGCGGCGCATATGCGGCGCGTCACGGCCGAATTCAACTATTCCGAGGTGACGTTCGTGTTCCCGCCTGACGATCCCTCCAACACCGCGCGGGTGCGCATCTTCGAGGCGACTGGTGAGATCCCCTTCGCTGGCCACCCCAACGTGGGCACGGCATTCCTGCTCGGTCGGATCGGAACCGTCTTCGGGCGGCCGGTCGAGGAGTTCATGCGGTTCGAAGAGCTGGGGGGAGTTGTCATGGTGAGCCTGCTCAGGGAGGGATCGACCGTGTCCGGCGCGTGTATTCGTGCGCCCCAGGCGCTGCGGGTACACGCACAGATTGATGCTCAGGTCGTGGCCGCGTGCGTCTCATTGCCCGCGGACGACATCGTGACGACGGGTCATCAGCCGATGATCGCCTCGGTTGGTCTGCCGTTCGCCCTCGCCGAGGTGCGGTCCGTCGAGGCCCTGGGTCGGGCGCGGCCGAATGTCGTCGCGTTCGGCGCGGCGGACGCGCGCTATCCGCGGCCGGAGGCGCCCTTCAGCGTGTTGCTCTATGCGCGGCAAACGGCCACGCCCAACACGTTGCGGACCAGGATGTTCGCGCCGTTGAGCAACATTCTCGAAGATCCCGCCACGGGTAGCGCGTCGGCGGCGCTCGGCGCGTACCTCACGTCAGTAGGGTCACGGGCCGACGCCGAAGAGTTCCTGACACTCGAACAGGGCGTTGAGATGGGGCGCCCGAGTACGATCAACCTGCGTGTCTCCAAGGTTGCCGGGATCGTGCGCGACGTTGATATCAGTGGCTATTGTGTCCCCGTTATGCGAGGCGAGATTGACCTCTAGAGAGCCGGGCGCATGTGCGCTCCGGCGCAGCGCCAGAAATCGGGCCGCGGCTGGTCAATGCCGCGCGGCCGGCATGAAGCACGGGTGCGTGGGAGGTGTATTGCGTGAGACCCTGTTAGGGTGAGATGATGGCGTCGACATCGGCGCGGTCTTTTGTCAGGGCCATCGCGCGGGCGTGCTGAATGAAGGCGGCCGTGGCTGGGGATGCGCCGGCTGATGCCCGCGTCGCTAACGCCAAGCGGCGCCGCACGGGTGGGTCCAGGGGCAGGACCCGCACGCCCTCGGGCGACGACGGCAGGGCCAACGCCGGCACGATCGTCACCCCGAGTCCCTCCCGCACCAATGCCAGGACGGCGCCCATGTCACCGGCCTCGTAGTGGACGCGGGGCGACGCCCCCGCCGCCCGGAAGATGGACCGGATGAGCGGCTCGCACCCACCCTTAGACAGGACGAAGGGGTCCGCCGCGAGCTGCCCAGGGCGCACGGTGGGACGGGCCGCCAGCGGGTGCGCCGCCGGCACGACCGCGCGCATGTCGTCGGCGGCGAGGGGTACGGCGTCCACGTCCGCCGTCGGGAGCGTCACCACCCCGACGTCGACGACGCCGCCCGCGATCCACGCGTGGACCTCCTGATCGGTCCCTTCCAATAGCGTCAAGTCGATGCCGGGATAGCGGCGCTGGAAAGCGCCGATGATCCCGGGCAGGAGGCGGGTCGCCACGCTGGGCAGGCTGCCCACGCGGAGCTTGCCGGCCGTCAACCCGACCGCCGCGGCCGCCTCCTGGCGGATGCGCTCCGTGTGGTCGAGGACCCGCCGCGCGTGCGGCACGACGCGGACGCCGGCCTCCGTCAACGCCGCGCCCGCCCGCGTGCGCTCCAGCAGCGCGACGCCCAACTCCCTTTCCAGGCCCGCGATCGCATGGCTCACCGCCGACTGGGTCATGTGGCAGGCCTCCGCGGCGGCCGTGAAGCCGCCGGCCTCGACCACCGCCAGGAAGACCTGTAATTGCGTGAGCGTCATATGAGCAAAACCTCATGCCGCGCATGAAAAAAATCAATTGGATTAATCTCTCCGTCTGCCTTACTCTACTCTCTAGATCGTTCACTGCCAAGCTTTGGAGGGAGGTCCCCGCCATGCGCCCCCGCGATCTCGGCGCGCTCCTGCTCCTCGCGGCCCTGTGGGGCGGCTCCTTCCTGTTCATCCGCCTCGCGGCGCCCGCCCTCGGCCCCCTGGCGCTGATGGACCTGCGCGTCCTGCTCGCCGGGGGCGCCCTGCTCGTCTACGCGGCGATCGCGCGCCGCCTCCCCGCGTGGCGGTCGTGGTGGCGGCGCTACCTCATCCTCGGCGCGCTCAACGCGGCCGCGCCGTTCACGCTCATCGCCACCGCCGAGTTGCGCCTGACGGCGTCGCTCGCCGCCATCCTGAACGCGACCACGCCGCTCTTCACCGCCCTGGTCGCGGCCGTCTGGCTCAAGGAGCGCGTGACCGCGCCGAAGGCGGCCGGCCTGGCGCTCGGCGTTGTGGGGGTGGCGGTCCTGGTGGGGTGGAGTCCGCTCCCGCCGAGCGGCGCGGTCCTCCTCTCAGTGGGCGCGTCCCTCCTCGCCGCCCTCTTCTACGGCCTGGGGGGTGTTTATGCCAAGGTCGCGTTCGGCGGCGTACCGCCCCTCGCGCTGACCATCGGCCAGCAGATGGGGGCCAGCGTCTGCTTGTTGCTCTTCGCCGCCCTCACCCTCCCCGCGATCCGGCCGGCGCCGGGCGTCCTGGCGGCGGTCGTCGCGCTGGCCCTGCTCTGCACCTCCCTGGGCTACCTGCTCTATTTCCACCTGATCAGGAGCGTGGGGCCGACCAAGACGCTCAGCGTGACCTTCCTCGTCCCGGTCTTCGGGCTGCTGTGGAGCACGCTCTTCCTGCGCGAGCCGGTCGGCGCCGGGACGGTCGCGGGCCTCGCGATCATCCTGGCGAGCGTCACGCTGGTGACGGGCATCCGGGTGTTCCCAGGTCGGCGCGCCGGCGCGCCCCCCGTGCCGGGCGCCGGCGCGAGACCGGGGAAAGCGCGCTAGCCCTGTCGCCACGGTCGGCGTCGTCGAGATAGAAGGACCGCGCGAGGCGCCCCGGCGTGGGCTCGCCGTTGCCTTCATATGAACCTTGCCGTGATGCTCCGCTTACAGTTTTTCAAGTCGTGCGGCGGCCCCTCGAACAACACGGCGCCCCCGGCGCTGCCCCCTTCCGGGCCGAGGTCGATGATCCAGTCGGCCTGCCGGATCACGTCCAGATGATGCTCGATCAGGATGACGGTGTTCCCGGCGTCCACCAGCCGGTCGATGATGCCCATCAACAGGCCGATGTCCGAGAGGTGCAGCCCGGTAGTGGGTTCGTCCATCACGTAGACGCTGCCCCCTTTGTGCAGTTCGGTGGCGAGCTTCAGGCGTTGCCCTTCGCCGCCCGACACGGTGCTCAAGGGTTGGCCCAGTCTCAGGTATCCCAGCCCCACGTCGTTCAAGGCGTGCAGCACGGCCTTGATCTTCTTCTCGGCGAAGAAGGTCAGGGCGTCTTCGGCGGTCATGTCCAGCACGTCGCTGATAGTCTTGCCGCGCAGGTGGTACGCCAGCACCTCGGGCTTGAAACGTTTGCCCTCGCACACGTCGCAGGTGGAGACGATGCCCTCCATGAAGGCCAGATCGGTGTACACCACGCCCAGCCCGTGGCAGGTGGGGCAACTGCCCGCCGAATTGAAACTGAACAGCGAGGGGCTGACCCCGTTGGCCTTGGCGAACGCCTGCCGGATGTCGTCCATGATCCCGGTATAGGTGGCCGGAGCCGAGCGGCTATTTGCCGTCACGCGGGACTGGTCGATCACGATCGCGTCCGGGCTCCGCGCCACGAAGACGTCGTTGATCAGCGTGCTTTTACCGGAACCGGCGACGCCTGTCACGACGGTCAGGACGCCGGTGGGAATGTGTACCGTGACGTTCTTCAGGTTGTGCAGGGCGGCGTTCTTGATGGTCATCTGCCCGGTTGGCTGCCGCACCTTCTGCTTGATCGGCAGATGCCGCTTCAGGAATTGCCCCGTGAGCGTGTCGGCGTTCTTGAGGGCTTCAAAGCTCCCTTCAAACACCACCTCACCGCCGTGCGTCCCCGCTTTAGGGCCCATGTCCACCACGTGATCCGCGCTGGCCATGACATCTGGATCGTGCTCGACCACCAGCACGGTGTTGCCCTTGTCGCGCAGCTTCTTCAGGAGGGCGTTGAGGCGGCCCACATCGCGCGCATGTAACCCCACAGTGGGTTCGTCGAGGATGTACAGCATCTCGGTCAGGCTGTTCCCGAGGCGCCGGATCATCTTCACCCGCTGCGACTCGCCGCCGGACAGGGTGGAGGTTTCCCGGCTGAGGCTCAGGTAACCCAGCCCGATGTCCACCAGATGTTGCAATCGCTCGGTGAGTCCGGCGACCAGTTTTACGGCGACCGGATCGGTGAAGCCGTCGAGGAACGCGATCAGGTCCGTCGCTTCCAGGTCGGAGAGTTCGGCGATGTTCCGGCCATCAATCCTGCAATTCAGGGCGGCCTGATTGAGCCGCGCGCCGTGGCACACCGGGCACGTCCGCGAGGTGGTGAACTGCTCAAAGATCGCCCGGTTGCGTTCGGACATGGCCGACGCGTCCTTCTTGATATACATGCGGGTGAAGCGTTCGACGAGGCCCTCGTATGTCGAGCCGAATTCGCCGAAGGAGACTTTCACGTCCGCGCCGTACAAGAGGGCGTGAAGCTCCTCGTCGGTGTAGTCCTTGATCGGTTTATCGTTGTCGAAGAGGCCCGAGAGCGGGTACATCTTCCACATCCACTTGCCGACCTTGAACTCCGGGTGCAGGATCGCCCCGCCATTCAGGGACTTGCCGCGGTCGAGGAAGCGTTCCAGGTCGAGCTGGACGGTCTTGCCGATGCCTTCGCACTCCCGGCACATGCCCTGCGGGGTGTTGAACGAGAAGGCGTAGGCCGGCCCCACATAGGGGCGCCCGACCCGTGAGAAGAGCAGCCGCGACAAAGCGGCAATATCCGTGTAGGTGCCCACCGTCGAACGCGCGCCGCCTCCGACCCGCTTCTGATCGATGATGATCGGCGCGTTCAGATGTTCGATGCGGTCTACGTCCGGTTGGCCGTAGTGCGGCAGGAAGCCTTGCACGAAGGTGGTGAAGGTCTCGTTCAGTTGGCGCTGCGCTTCGGCCGCGATGGTGTCGAAGACCAGCGAAGATTTCCCGGAACCGGACACACCGGTGAACACCGTCATCTTCCCCTTGGGAATGTTCAGCGAGATGTCCTTGAGGTTGTTCTCGCGCGCGCCGCGAACCTCGATGAACTGGCGATCCGTCATGCTGTGCCTCCTTCTTTGCTGTGGGGCCCACTGGGACCGCCAGCTTCCAGTTGGCCCGCGTATGCCGGCTGGAAGCCGGCGGTCCCAGTGGGTACGATTCTCTGCAAAACAACCCCTTTGACGAAACATTAGCGTGCATTGGCGACCATCTCAGGGACAGGCGTGGCTGCCGCGTCCGCGTCCGCGTCGGGGCGACGCTGGCGCGTCGGTGTCGTGCGGATGAGGCGCAACGAGAGGAGACCGGCGGCCATCAGCAGTACGGCGCCGCCCGCGATAGCCTGCCACACCCCGAAGAGGTCGGTCAAGACGCCGCCGCAGGCCATGGATGCGATGGTCGCCACCGCCATGCCGGTGCTGAGCAGGCTCATCACGCGCCCCATAAAGGCGTCCTCCGTCACCAGCTGCACCAGGGTCATGGCCGCGATCGTGAGCGGCGGGAACGAGAGGCCCACCACGAACAGCACCACCGCGGCGATGGGCAAGGTTGGCGCAAGCGCATAGGCCAGGTACCCCAGACCAGCCACGAGGGTTGCCACACCTAGCAGCCAATGGTAGCTCCGCGTCAGCCGCGCGCTCAGCATAGACATGGCGATACCCCCGGCCAGCGTGCCGGCGCCGCTGGAGGTCAGGAGGAGGCCCACGGTTTCGGAGCGCAGGTGCAAGGCGCGCGTGACGAAGACGACGTCGAGCACGCTCAGGGCTCCGACACCCAGCATGGCGATGAACGCCATGCTGATCAGCGCGACCAGGAGGGAGGACCGGCGCACGTAGCGCAACCCGGCGCGCATCTCGCGCACGACCGAGGGCGCCCCCTGGCCCCTCCCGACTGGACGGCCCGCCGGGACGAAGAGCACCACGAGCGTGGCCAGCGCGTAGAGCGCGACGACCGCGACGACCGCGCCGTGGGGGCCGACGCCCGCGAAGAGCAGCGCCGCGGCGCCCGGCGCGATCACGGTAATACCGCCGCTGACGAGGGCGAGCAGGCTGTTGGCCTGCCCCACCTGCTCCTGATCCACCACGACCGGCACGGCGGCCGAGGCCGCGGGCATAAAGAACTGCGACGCGGCGTTGGCCAGCACCGTCACGCCCAGGATCACCCCGAAATCGGCGCGGGTCGTCACCGTGAGCAACGGGAGCACCAACACGGCGCGGGCGAACACCGCGCCGGCCATCGTGTAGGCGCGATGCCAGCGGTCGACGAAGACGCCGGCCAGTGGGGCGAGGATGAGCAAGGGCAACGCCTCCGCCACCCCCACCACGCTCACCGCGAGGCCGGAACGCGTCAACTGATAGACCCAGATCAGCAGCATGGTGCGCAATGTCCAGTCGCCCAAGAAGCCCAGGAACTGGCCGCACCAGAGCAGGACAAACCCCCGATGACGTAGCAGATCCATCATATCTCTTCTCCTCTCCTCTTGTTCCTGTGTCGCCTAACGTCGCCGTCGTGCTCCTAGTGTTTCGTCAAAGGGAGACCCCTGATTCCGCACTAAGGAGGGGCGTCGCGGAGCCGGGGGCCAACCATCACGTCCGGCGGCACCCACGAACGCGGCGATGAGCGTCCCTTGATGACTACTTTAGCACGATAAATTACCATTGTCAATTTATTAGTTGAGATCAGTTTGTCATGCGGTGCTTTTCGCGGTATTTGGTCCGCAATTGGCCTGGCACCTGGATCGATCTGGGCGACGGGCCTTCCCGTCGCCTGGATGCGCTGTGTCGCGCGCTTGCGTGCGCGCTAGACCCATTGTGTGACTACTCCCACAAGTAAACCCTGTGGGCTGCTACGGTCTTGCACCGAGACTCTGTAGCCCCAGAGTCATTATGTTGATCGCCGCGTTGTGATCCCGCCCGATCTCTAGCCCGCAGCAGGGGCAACGATACATGCGGTCGGCCAGCGTGAGCTTCTGACGGTGCCCGCACCTGCTGCAATCTTGGGACGTGTAGGCGGGGTTGACGGCGACGAACTGCCGACCGGCGCTTGCAGCCTTGTACGACAGAAACTGGGCGAACAGGGACCACGCCGCATCCGCGATGGATTTGGCGAGGCAGTGGTTGTGGACCATGCGATTGACCGACAAGTCCTCGACCGCGATGACGCCATGGGCATTGACAATACGACGCGATTCCTGGTGGGCGAAGTCCTTGCGTCGCTGGGCAATGCGCTCATGGACGCGGGCGACCACCTTCCGGCGTTTGCGGCGCGCGGGCGTCGGGCGCTGCCCCTTGGGCGTCCGTGGTTCTGTGGCGAGGCGACGTTGGGCCGTCGCCAGCGCCGCCTCGTCCTGACGGAAGAAACGCGGATTGGTGACCTCCGCCCCATCGCTCATGGTGACAAAGGATGCGAGGCCCACGTCGATACCGACCACCGCATCCGTCGCGGGCAGCGGCGCGTCCTCCACCTCGCACGAAAAGGTGGCGTACCACTTACCCGTGGCCGTGCGCTTGACGCAGCACGTCTTGACGTTACCTTCAAGCGGGCGGTGGATGACGGCCTTGACGTGGCCGATCTTGGAGAGGAACACGCGCCCTTTCGTCGTGTCGTCGCCCCGCGCCTCGACCTTGTGGCCGCTGCCAGGATAGCAGAACGAGTCGTAGCGGCCATGGCCCCGGAAGCGCGGGAAGCCTGATTCCTTCTCGCCCGCCCTGACGCGCCGGAAGAACGCGGCGAAGGCGAGGTCGATGCGCGCGGCCACGTTCTGCAACACCTGGCTATGCACGTCGCCAAGTGCGGGCCGCTCCCCGCGCAGTGCGGGGATGCGGTTTACCTGATCGTACAGACGTACGCTCGTTGTCGTTTCTTCCCACGCCAGCTTGCGTTCTTCAAGCAAGCGATTGTAGAGCCAGCGGCACTCATCGAGTGCATGCTGCATGGCCGTCGCCTGCGCGGGCGTGGGATACAGTCGATACTGGAACGTCTGTTTATGCATGACCATGTATATCATAAACACGAAGATGGCGGGGTGAAGCTGAAGCCGCTCCGCACGATCGACCTGGCGCGCGCCGCGGGCGTGAGCGCCCAAACGGTGCGCTCCTACGAAGCGTGGGGTGTCATCCCGCCGGCGGAGCGTAGCGTCACCGGGTACAGGCTCTACGGGCCACGCCATCTCCAGGCCATCACGACGACGCGCCTGTTACGCGTCGGGTACGGGGCGGAGCGCGCCTACGCCAGCATGCGGGCGGTCCATCGCGGTCACGTCGACGCCGCGCTCGTCGCCGTCGACGCGTGCCACGCCGACCTCCATCGGCGGCGCGCGGAGCTCGAGGCGACCCTGCATGCCTTGCGCGACGCCGCGACGCTGCCATCGCTCCAGCGGATCGACGCCAAACGCCCGCGCTGGCGGCGTGCTCTGTACGTGGGTGAAGCGGCGCGGCACGTTGGGGCGCCGGTCTCGACGGTGCGATTTTGGGAGGAGCAGGGGCTCCTCCGGCCACGACGTGACCCGGAGAGCCACTATCGGCTCTACGATGCGGAGCACGTGCGCGCGTTGCAGGTTATCGCGCTCCTCCGGGAGGGAGGGTATGATATCGCCGCGATCCGTGTGGTCACGGCGGAATTAGCGGCCGGGACCGTGGACGCGGCGGTCGCCGCCGCGGAGCGGCGGCTATCCCACCTCATGACGCTGACGCGCCAGGCGACAGCGGCCACCGCCGCCCTGTGGAGCTACGTACAATACGTACTCGACAACGACGTCGGCGGCGCCAAGCTTTGGCAGCAGGTGAAGGAGGCGTACCCGCGCGCCGAGGCTATCGTGCGCGAGCGGCCCCCGGCCGGGGCCAAGGACTGGAACAACGCCCTGCGCGCCGCGCCCGGACGCGCGGAGGGGCCGGGGCAGGAAGACGACCGGGCGCCGAGCAGGAGCCGCGGACGCGCGCCGGGTCGCGACGAACCTAGCCGCGGCTAGGCGGCACTTTAGACAACATATCTTCAACCAGCAGCCATATGGCCCCGAAGCGCAGATTGTTCCCTACTGTGCGTCCGCTTTGGTCTTTAGAGGGGGCGTCGGCTGGGCCTGCCGCGGGCCGGAGGGAACGCGTAGCGGGACCTGTTTGAGGAAGAGCGCGATGAGGAAGCCGGCGGCGAGGACAAGCGCCGCGACGAGGAACACCGTCGTCAGCGCGTGCCCATAGCTTTCTACGACGCCATGGCGCAGCGCAGGCGGGAGGCGCTTGATGGCATCTGGGGTGATCGACGTGCCCGTAGGCAGGCGGCGCAGGACATCGGGGGAGAGATGAGCGGCGAGTTCGTCGCCAAGCCGATTGTTGAAGAGCGCGCCGAAGAGGGAGAGCCCGAACGACCCACCGACCTGACGCGCGAAGATCACCGTCGCGGTCGCGGCGCCGAGGTCGTGGGGCGGGACGGTGTTCTGCACGGTGAGCGTGAAGACTTGCATCACGAGCCCAAGGCCAACCCCGAGGAGGAACGCGTAGACGCCCGAGGCAAGATAGGTTGTGTCCGCGGTCAGCGTTGAGAGCAGACCCATGCCGATCGTGGCGCTCCCCAGGCCGGCGACGCCGGCCCACTTAAGCCCGGTCCACCCGATGAGCGGGCCGGCGCCCAACGAGACCGCGAGGAGACCACCGTCAGCGGCAGTAGTAACAACCCTGCGTTGGTGGCGCTGGCGCCGGACACGAGTTGCAGGAACAATGGGAGGAAGGCGCCGCCGCCGAATAGCGCGAACCCACCGAGGATCGTGACCGCGGTGGAGATGGCGAAGATTGGATCGCGGAACAGGCGGGGGGGGATGACCGGCTCGGCGGCTGCTCGTTCCGTGCGTATCCAGGCCACCAGCAGCACGAGCACACCGACCCCGAGACCGCCGATAGCCGGCGAGTCCCAGGCATACCGGGCGCCGCCCCAGGCCGCGAGCAGCACCAGGCACGTCACCAGGCCGCCCAGGAGGACCATCCCGCGCACGTCAATGCGCGGCCGGCCCGGGCGACGCGGGAGCGTGAGCGCGCGCGCGGCGATGAGCAGCGCCAACGCGCCGAGCGGCAGGTTGAGGTAGAACACCCAGCGCCAGCCCCAACGGTCGGTGACAAACCCGCCGAGCAGCGGGCCGACGACCGAGGACGCGCCGAAGACCGCCGTGAAATATCCCTGGTAGCGCGGCTGCTCCTCGGGGCTGAACAGATCGGCGTAGATCGTGCCCGCCGACACGATGAGGCCACCGCCGCCGATCCCCTGCACCGCGCGGAACGCGATGAGTTGGCCCATCGACTGCGCCGCGCCGGAGAGGGCCGAGCCGACGAGGAAGACGGCGAGGGTGAACAGGAAGACCGGCTTGCGGCCGTAGAGATCACCGAGCTTCCCGTAGAGCGGCGTCCCGATGCTCGCGGTGAGGATGTAGGCCGTCGTGACCCAGGCGAACTCCGTGAGGCCGCCCAGGTCCCCCACGATCGTCGGCAACGCCGTAGCGACGATCGTGTTATCCAGCGACGCCATGAGCATCGCGAGCAACAGCCCGACGAGCGCAATCCGCGCCGCGCTGGGCGCTGCGACCACCCCATCCGTCATAGGGCTGCTTGGCCCCACCCCATCCCGTGCCATAGAGACCTCCGTCGCCCGTCCAAAAATGTGTATTTTGCATACATATAATAAATGTGCGTGTGGCACACGTCAAGTGGTAGAATGAGCCCATGGAGACAGCGGACGCAGCGACTCTGACCGGCACGGTGGGTGACCGTGTCCGTCCCGAGGGATCGTCGGTGCTAGACGACGCTGGGCAGGCGCTGTTTCGCCTCGGCCGCATCTTCAGTAAGCAGCCGATGAGCCAGGTGTTGATGGGGCGCACCGGGCGCGCCGTCGAACTCTCGCGGGTCCTCGTGGTGCAGGCCGTCGAAGCCGGCCCCGAGGAGCCCGGCCGGGAGGTGACCGTGGGCATGGTTGCCGACCGGCTCGGCATCGACCCCTCGACCGCGAGCCGCGTGGTTGCGGAGACCATCGCGGCCGGCTATCTCTCCCGCGTCGCCTCCGCGGCCGATGGGCGCCGCGTCCACCTCGCACTCACCGACGCCGGCCGGACGCTCTCCGCGCAGGCCCGTCGTTACCAGCGTGGCGTCTTCGAGCACGTCACGCGGGACTGGTCCGACCAGGAACGCCACGCGTTTGCGGGGCTTCTCACCCGGTTCGTCGACGCTGTGACCGACACGCGCGCCATGCTCACCACACCCGATACACACCCGTAACGTTCGCAATGTGGAGCACTTAGACGCCGTAGGAGAGGCAGAGGGAAGGGACGTAGGCCGAGTCTCTCCCCAACTCTACGCCCCTTAGACAGCCTTATAGCGGCTCTGAGCGACTATAGCTAGCGATCCGGCACGGCGACCGAGAAAAGAGCATCGGCCGCGGCCGCGTCGGGCTCCTCCATCACGTCGGCGCTCTCACCCGACGTCGCCGTCCTCGCCGTCCTCGCCGTCCTCGCCGTCCTCGCCGTCCTCGCCGTCCTCGCCGTCCTCGCCGTCCTCGCCGTCCTCGCCGTCCTCGTCGTCCTCGTCGTCCTCGTCGTCCTCGTCGTCCTCGTCGTCCTCGTCGTCCTCGTCGTCCTCGTCGTCCTCGTCGTCCTCGTCGTCGTCGCGCGCGTCGTCGAACTCGGGCGGCTCCAAGGGGCCGTCCACTCGCTCCGGGCCGAGCGGGGGTATTCAAACGCCGTGCTTCGGCGCTCCCGATCGAGAACGGCATGGCCCTGCCAGCGCCCCGGGGTCTGTGCATTGTCAGGGTATAACCGCGCCCGTCAATCCCCACGCGCCTGTGTGTGGCGGGGGTCTGGGGGGAGGCATCTCCCCAGGTTCCCATACGCATCAACTTAAGGTCTGCGCGACGAATAGCGTCGGTTCGCCGCGCGAGCGCGGCGAACATGCGCCCAATCTGCCGCTCTGGGTGGGGCTGAACCTGCCATCCCCGCCGCCCGGGCCTCCCGGGTCACGTGGTTGCGCCCCTACGCGGATCGCGCGCCCCAGCCCATGGGGCTCTTGGAGCCACCCTGCGTGCCCCTGGCTCATCCTTAGCTTGATGCGTATGGGAGCCATCTCCCCAGGTTCCCCCGGAGGCGCGCTGGACCGCCGGCCGCGGCCGGGGGGTCAGTCAGCCATGGGCGGAGGGGGCGAAAGGAGAACAGGGCGAGTTGGTGCGCGGAGGGGGCGAAAGGAGAAGGCGACTTTTCACAAACCGTGGCCGACGCCCTGGCGCGGTTGCGTGTAGGGGCTCCGTCGTCTACAGTGACTAGATACGAAACCGTACCGTACTTATGGGAGATGGGGCAATGGCGACATGGACCGCGGCGACTATTCCGGACCTGTCCGGGCGCGGGGCGGTGGTGACCGGGGCGAACAGCGGGTTGGGCTTCCAGACGGCGTTGGAGCTGGCCCGGCACGGGGCCGACGTGACGCTGGCGTGCCGCGACGAGGAGCGGGGGGCGCGGGCGGTGAGTGGGATCCGCGCGCTGGCGCCCAAGGCCGCGGTGGAGGCGACGCCGCTGGACCTGGCGGACCTGTCGTCGATCGCGCGTTTCGCCGACGCGTACCGGGCGGGGCGCGACGGCCTCGACCTGCTGGTCAACAACGCGGGCGTGATGGCGATTCCACACCGCCAGACCGCGGACGGCTTCGAGATGCAGCTGGGCGCCAATCACCTGGGACATTTCGCGCTGACCGGGAGACTATTCCCGCTCCTGGCGGCCCGCCCCGGCGCGCGTGTCGTCACGGTCAGCAGCACGGCCCACCGCGGCGGCCGAATCGACTTCGACGATCTACAGCACGAGCGGAGCTATCGGCCCTGGAGCGTGTACGGGCAATCGAAGCTGGCGAACCTTCTCTTCGCGTTCGAATTGCAGCGGCGCGCCGACGCGGCGGGTGTCGATCTGCTGAGCGTGGCCGCGCATCCGGGCTACGCGGCGACCAATCTCCAGAGGATGACCGGGCGCCGCCTGCAAGGGCTCCTGCTCCAGGCCGCCAACCAGGTCGTAGCCCAATCGGCCGCGCGGGGCGCCCTGCCCTCGCTGTACGCCGCCACTGCCCCCGACGTGACCGGCGGCGCTTTCTACGGTCCCGACGGGATCGGAGAGATCCGCGGCTACCCCAAGAGGGTCAAGGCCGCCCGTCCCGCCTACGACGAGCAGACGGCGCGGCGGCTGTGGCAGGTCTCCGAGGACCTCACAGGGGTACGCTACGAGACCCTCGACCGGGCGCTGGAGAGCGCCAATCGCTGAGCCGCGCGCGTGGGACAGATACGGATACGGATACAGCGCGACAGGGATACGGATACGGATACAGCGCGACAGGGACACGGGACACGGGACACGGGATAGGAGGGCGGCGATGACGGCGGAGACGACGCCTCGTCGCCCCGTGACGGGGCGGCTGAGCGCGGCGCGGGAACGGGCGATCCTCGACGTGGCGTTGGCCTTGCTCGCGGACGTCGGCTACGACCGGATGTCCGTCGACGAGGTCGCCCGGCGCGCGCGGGCCAGCAAGGCCACTCTCTATCGGCGCTGGCCCGGCAAGGCCGACCTCGCCGCCGCCGCGCTCCTGAGCCACAAGGTCGACCGGCCGGCGCCTGCTCTGGCCGACACGCTGCGCGCCGATCTCACCGCAGCGGTCGCCTCCATCTGTGCGGACGCCGCCGCGACCCGCGATCTGACATTGGGCCTGCTCACGGCCATGCACGCCGATCCGTATCTTGCCCACTTGATCAAGCCGCGCCTGCTGGAGTTCCTGCGACAGGATATGGCCAGCCTCCTCGACCGCGCGGTCGCGCGCGGCGACCTCCCGCCCGACACGGTCGACCCGGCGGCCGTCACGGAGGTCGTCCAATCGCTCGTCTACAACCGGCTGCTCCTCACCGGCGCCCCCCTCGACGACGCCTTCGGCGCGCGCCTCGTCGACGCGATCCTCCTCCCCATCCTCCACGCCGCCGGACGGACGCCAGATCCCGACTGAGGGCGTCGTGGGCATGGGCCGTGGGCGTGGGCATAGAGTACACTGGCGCCATGCAGCTACAGCTTCCCCTCCCCGTACCCGTACGTAAGCCGCGGCCACCGCTACAGGAGAAAAACGGCGTCGTCTATACCAGGGGATGGGTCGTCGATCTGCTCCTCGACCTCGCCGGCTACACCGCCGACGCCAACCTCGTCGACCTGATAGCCCTTGAGCCGGCCGCGGGCGACGGCGCGTTCGCCGTCCGCATGGCCGAGCGCCTGGTCGCGTCGTGCCGGCGACAGCGCCGCCCCGTCCTGGACTGCGCGACGGCGCTGATCGTCTACGAGCTTGACGCGACGAGCGCCGCGCTAGCGCGGTCCGCTATCCGCGCCGCCCTGCGCGCCCTCGATATCGCGGAGCGGGAGGCGGAGTCCCTCGTCGGCGGCTGGGTCCACGTCGGCGACTACCTCGCCGACGCCCCGACGCTGCCCCCGGTCGACGTGGCCGTCGGGAACCCGCCGTATGTTCGATTGGAAGACATGGCCGTAGAGGATGCCGCCGTGTATCGCGCCGTCTATCCGACGATGAAGGGACGGGCCGATCTCTACGTCGCCTTCTTCGAGGCGGCGCTGCGGGGCTTGCGGCCCGGCGGCGTCTGCGCCTTTATCTGCGCCGACCGCTGGATGCTCAACCAGTATGGGGCCGGGTTGCGCCGCCTCGTCACCGCCGCCTACGGGGTCGAGGCCGTCGTCGAGATGCACGACGCCGACGCCTTCGCCTCGGAGGTCAGCGCCTACCCGGCCGTCACGGTGATCCGACGCGGCGCGCAGGGACCGGCGGTCGTGGCCAGCGCCGGGGCCGAGGCCGCGTCCGCGGGAGCAGCGGCGCTCGCGGACGCGCTCAGGGCGACGCGCGCCGGGAGCGACAAGGCCTCGCAACCGCCGGGCTTACGGGCCGCGCGCGTCGAGAGGTGGTTCCAGGGGGCCGACCCCTGGCCCTGTGTCTCGCCTGAGCGCCTGGCCCTGTTACAACGTCTCGAACGGGAGTATCGTCCGCTCGAGGACGGCGCGACGGGAACGCGCGTTGGGATCGGCGTGGCCAGCGGGGCCGACGAGGTCTACATCACGACCGACGCGGAGCTCGTCGAGCCATCGCGTCTGCTGCCGCTGGCCCTGGCCTCCGACACGGCGACGGGGACGCTGCGGTGGTCCGGCCACTACCTCGTCAATCCCTGGGACGCGGAGGGGTTGGTCGATCTGTCGCGCTACCCACGTCTGGCGGACTACTACGCGCGACATCGGCGGCGCGTCGAGGGGCGCAACGTGGGGCGCAACGTGGGGCGCAACGTGGGGCGCCGCAACCCGCACCACTGGTACAGGACGATCGATCGCGTGACCCCCGCCCTGCTGGGGCAGCCGAAGCTCTACATCCCGGACATCAAAGGTACGATCCACCCCGTCCTCGACACGGGGCACACCTATCCGCACCACAACCTCTACACCGTGCGGTCGGAGGGCTGGGATCTCGCGGTGTCGGCGGCATCCTGATGTCGGAGGTCGGCCAGTTCTTCGTCGCGTGCTACGGCGTGCGCATGCGCAAGGGCTACCTGCGCTTCCAGGCCCAGTATCTGCGGCGCATCCGGGTTCCGCACCCCGCGAGCATCCCGGCGGACAGCGCAAAGGGCCTGGCCGCGGCGTTCCACGCGCGCGACGTTGCTACAGCAACAGAGGTGGCGCTCGAACTCTACGGGATCGACGCCATCCCGGAGGAAGGGTAGGTACGAGCTCTTGTGTCGCCGCCTTATCCGTGAGCGCCTCTACGACGGGGCGTGTCTGACGCTGACGACGGACGAGACGCCGACACGCGTCTCGCACCCGGCCGACGCCGAGGATCTGTCGTTCGGGCGTTTCGTCGCCGAGTTGCGCGGGGCCGTGGCGCGGTTCCACGATGGGTGAGGCGCCGACCGCTACGGCGCCCCCTATGCTACGTCGTCCCTTCGGCGCCGATAGCGGCGAGTAGGAATCGCTCTCTAACCGGTCACGACCAGTCCCTGCATATGTTGGACGCGATAGTGGTCCGGCCACGGCAGCGGGACGCGCTCCCACGTTTCACCCGCGTCGCCAGAGCGGAACAACCCCTTGTTGCTGATGGCATAGAAGGCTCCCGGCTCCGCTTGATGAGCCGCGAGCACCGGAATAATCGTCCCGTGCGTGTCCGGCAACCCCGCGCGCACCTCCTGCCAGGCCGTGCCCGCCGTCTTGCGGTACAGCGTGGAGTCGGCCTGCATCGGATGATGCGCGTGCTCCGGACCGCGCGCGGACGAAATAACGACGGTCTCCGGGTTCGCCGGGTCGACCGCGACGCTCCAGAGGTACTGGCGCTCCAACCCATCCGCGCCGCGCCGCCAGGTCTCGCCCGCATCGTCGCTCTCGGCGTACCCGTACCCCGGCCGGAGGAACCCATCTCCGGCGGCGGAGTAGAGCCGGCCCGCGATCGCCCGATGCGTCGCCAGCGTATGCGTGTCGCGCGGGCCGTCCGGCGTCCGGTCTTGCCACGTCGCCCCATCGTCGTCACTGCGCACGAGCGCGCCAAACTCGACACAGGCGAAGAGCCGCCCCCGGACGTGCTGATCGGGGGCGATCCACCGCACATGGTGGGTATGCGGCCGGGGGGGAAACTCCACTTCCGTCCAATCTCGCCTTGCGGTACAAGCGGGCAGCACAGCATGTGCCGTTTCACGCCTTTGCGCTCACATCCATCCGCGCCGCTGCCCGGCGGTCCTGCTGGGCGCGGGCAGCGACGGCGCGCTCGTAGGCGAGGCGGAAGAGGGCGAGCGCGCCGGGGAGGTCCTGGGCGTCGTCGATCCGGTAGCTGACGCAGGCGCTGTCCGGCATGACGTGATGTGGTTGGGCGCGGCCCGCGCGCAGCAGCTCGTCGCGGAGGCGCACGGGGAATGGAAAGTCGGCGAGGCGGTCGCCGTGCAGATGGCCGAGTTCGCGCGGGCCGAGGTGGAACGCCACCCCGCCGAAGCGGTGCGGCGCGTCCGTCACGCCGGGCCAGCTCAGGAGTTCACGGCGAATCTGTTCCCCTGCCGGCGCCCCGACCCCCGGCCCTGCCGTCGATGAGATGTCGTCCGTGGCGACGCCGTTACTCTGGTCCATGGTCACCCTCTCTCCTCGTATAAACTCCCTGCTGGGCGTCATGATGTCCATATCGTGCTCCTCTTGATGTATTGTCGTCACCAACTTAACGTGTCTAGCAGTCCGCCAAGTGTCCTGTGGGCGGTTGTGGCGCGGCGAACTCTCCGTGGCGCCGTGTGCGCGTGGTCATGGGCGAGCCGCGCCGACCGCGCCGACCGCGCCGACGCTCTGACGAGCGCCCTCCGCGCCTGACGCGACATCCGCGCCGTGTGGGGCCGCGCTCGGGAACGCGCGGTGGACCTCCCGTTCCGCCGGCTCGTGCCGCACGGCGTCCAGGATCAACGCGGCCACCGCCTCGGGCGTCTCTGGTGCCGGCGCGCCCGGTGGGCGACTCGCCGGCGCTCCCGCTGGCGCGCTCGACCAGCCGGCCGCCGCGGTGGGCGCGTGCGTCCCGAAGGCGGTGGTCATGAGACCGGGATAGATGACGCCGATACGGATGTTGTCCGCCGCCAACTCGGCCCGCGCCGTCAGCGTGAGGGCGTTGAGGGCGTACTTCGTGGAGACATACGCGCCCAGGCCGGGCAGATGCATGGGGAGTTTGGTGAGGGCCGTGCTGATGTTGAAGATCAGACCGCCGCCCTGCGCCCGCATCAGCGGGATCACGGCCTGCATCGCCAGCAGCGGACCATACAGGTTCACGTCCATCAACGCCCGGTACCGCGCCACATCCACATGCTCCACGGGGTCGGCGCTGGCCTGGCCGGCGTTGTTGATCAGGAGGTCGATGCGCCCGTAGTGGGCGTGGACCCGCGCGACCATGCGCGCGATGGCGGCCCCGTCGCTCATGTCGGTGGGGACGGCCAGGGAGCCGGGCAACGCGGCGGCCAGACGGTCGAGCGTGTCGATGGACCGCGCGGCGAGCGCCACGCGCGCCCCCTCGCGGGTGAAGAGGCGCGCCGTGGCTTCGCCCAAGCCCGCCGACGCTCCGGTAATGATGACGACTGCATCGCGCATGTCCATCTGTGTCGCTCCCTCCTGATAGTCGGACGGCTCCAGCCCGATCACCGTGTGGTGTGAGCTACCGTCACCTTCCGAGTATGCGGGATCGGATACACTGGTACCAGAGTGTAAATATCCGGGTATAAAAACTGCCCGTCTCGACGGCGAAACGCGCACGAGTGGAGGACAGATGTCATGGATGATGGGCAGCGCCGGGCCGAACTGAGGAGCTTCCTGCGCGCCCGCCGCGCGCGCCTCTCGCCCCTCCAGGTGGGCTTGCCAACGGGGGGGCGGCGGCGCACGCCCGGGCTGCGGCGGGAGGAACTGGCGCAACTGGCCGGGGTGGGGAGTACCTGGTACACCTGGTTGGAGCAGGGACGCCCGATCACCGTCTCGGCGTCGGTGCTCGACAACCTGGCCGGCGCGCTCCGTCTAGACGCGGTGGAGCGCACACATCTATTCATCCTGGCCCGGGGCGAGACGCCGACGACCTCGCCGGAGGCCACGGAGATAGTGGGGCCGGCGGTGCAACAGATCCTCGACGCGCTGGGAGCCTATCCGGCCTATGTGACCAACGCGCGCTGGGATGCGGTGGCCTGGAATGAGGCCGCCTGTCGTGTCTTCACGGACTTTGCCGCCCTGTCCCCGCGCGACCGCAACCTGCTCTGGTTCATGTTCATGCACCCGCTCGCACGCCAACTCTACGTCGATTGGGAGGGCGCGGCGCGACACATCCTGGCATTCTTCCGGGCCAGTACGGGGCGCTACGTCGGAGAGACCTGGTTCACGGCGTTGATCGCGGACTTGAGTTGCGCGAGCCCCGCGTTTGCGGCCTGGTGGCCGCGCAACGACGTGTACGGGACACCGCGTGAGGCCCACAAAGAGGTGAATCATCCCTTGGTGGGACGCTTGGCGCTGCAATCCACCCCGCTCCAGATAGCGCAGGCGCTCGAGATGTGCATGATGGTGTACGCGCCCGTGCCGGGAACGGAGACCGCGGCGAAGCTCCAGCGTCTCATGTCGTTGGACGCGGTGGCCGATCGTAGCGCCGATCGTAGCGCGGTGTTGTCCGACACGGCACACAGGGATGCCCTGTCCTGAGCCCGACGCTGGGCGGCTGAGCGGCCGTCCCGTTCTTGATGCGCGGTTCCTACGTTCAGGGCGCTTTGTAGCCGCCGTAGACGGCGTGGCCGGCCCGCTCCCAGAACACGTTGACGCTCCCGAAGCCCGCCTCCGACAGCCACTGTAGATGGTCCGGCGCCGCCGACGGCATGTCCATGGGGTCGGGGTACTCGTACAAGTTCCACCGATCGTCGACGAACTGCCGGTACGCCTGGAGCGAGCCGGTCAGGGCGAGGGATTGGCGCTTCACCTCCGCCTCCCACGCGCGCGCCATGTGGCGCCGCTCCCGCTCACCGCGCGGCGCGACGATGTCCGCGATGAGCGCGGCGCCTCCATCGTCGAGCCGGGCGTACAAGTCGCGGTACAGCGCCTGCTTGCCGGCCGCGTCGAGGTGGTGGATCACCAGCGAACTGACGAAGACGCGCGGGTCCGGGCCGATCCCCGCCAGCCACGACGGGTCCTCTAGGTGGAACGGCCGCAGTTCGAAGCGTCCCGCGAACGGGGTTAGCCGCGCCGCCGTCTCCTCTCGCATGGTCGGCGAGGGGTCCAGGCCCAGGACGCGCGCGGCGGGGAACCGCTCCAGGATGGCGGCGCTCAGCCAGCCGCCGCCCACGCCCAACTCGACGGCGAGGAACGGCTCATCGCGCTCCGCCGGTATGAGGTCGAGGATCGTCTCCTGTATCTCATCGCGCGTCGGTGTGTAGACGCGCCCCAGTTCGATAAAGCGCCGCGAATTCTCCTCGCTCCAGGCCATCTCCGCGTCGTTCGAAGACTCCATCCGCGCCACCCTCCTATCTCGCATCTTGCCTTGACCATTGTCAGGGCCATGTCACTCGCGCCTTGACGGCGGGTTCGTCGGGCGTCTAGCTCGTGTTGCGTCAGAGGGGTCACTTCACGGACCATGTCAGCGCACGACGAGCACGGGGACGGTGGCGTGGCGCACGACGCGGTCGGCCACCGAGCCGATGAGGAATCGCTTGATCGCGCCCATGCCGCGGATGCCGACGAGGATCACATCGAAGCGGCCGTCGCGAGCGGCGTCGATGATCTCCTCGGCGGGATTGCCGGCCTTGAGCACCGCCTTCGCCTTGACCCCCGCAGCCGCGAGGACGGCGACCGCCTCGTCCAGCTGACGGCGATGCTCGTCGAGATTGCTCGTCGGGTCGACCGCGTCCGCGATCTTGGGGCTTGCCGCGAGGGTCGGCGCGACGCTGATGACGCCGACCGTGGAGTCCTGGGCCATGTGCGCGGCCCAGTCGAGCGCGCGTCTGGCCTGCTCCGATCCATCATAGGCGACGAGGACTTTTACTTTCATTGCTCTCCTCCGTTCCGTCCCGCAACGGCTACTCGGCTTCGGCGTCCGTTCCGTCCCGCGACGGCTACTCGGCTTCGGTGGTCAGGTCGCCGATGTACTCCTGGGCACGCTCGCTGGAGAGGCGGACGCGGATGGCGAGCACGTAGATGACGAGGCTGAACACGGCCATGACGAGGATGTCCCAGCCGAAGGGGAGGGCGTTGCGTGGGCCTACCAGGCCGACGATGGGGACGGAACTGAGCGTGTGGATGTCGAAGGAACTCAGGTAGGAGATCGCGCCTAGGCCGAGCAGGTACGGCCAGAGCCAGGCCGCGCTCGGCCAGTCCAGCGAGGGACGCCGCGCGGGCGCGCTGGTCGCGAACGAGATCGCAAGCAGGATGAAGCCGATCAGGATGGCCACGATGAGCTTCCACACGACGGCCCAGCCGGAGAACAGGATGATCTCGTTGGCGACGATGAACCCCAGTGGCGCCAGGGCCGTCCCGCCGGGGAGGTGGAACGGGCGCTCGCGCGCGGGGTCTTGCAGGCGCAGCGCGCCCATGGCCAGCGGGGCCATCGCGTAGGCGATGACGGTCGCCGACGAGATGAAGCCGACGAGCTGCTGCCAGCCGGGGAACGGCAGGAAGACGAGCATGCCGCACAGGAACGAGAACGCGATCGCGTAGACCGGGACACCGCGCGCGCTCAGGCGCGCGCCCAGGTCGGGGATGTACTTGTTGCGGGCCAACGCGAAGGTTAGCCGGGAGCTGGTGCCGACGTAGAGCAGGCCCGTGCCGCCGGGAGAAATAATCGCGTCGGTGTAGAGCAGGAACGCGAGCCACCCTAGCCCGAGGGCCACGGAGAGCGCGGCGAACGGCCCGAAAATCTCGCCGGTCCCCTTGAACGCGACCGCGCTCCAGCCCTTGGCCAGGCTGGCCGGGTTGAGCGCGGCCGTGAACGCGATCTCGAGCGCGATGTAGAGGATGACGCCGAGGATCATGGAGCCGATTACGGCGATCGGGATATTGCGCTTGGGGTTCTGGCTCTCGGCCCCGAGCTGGATGGCCTGTTCGAACCCGAGATACGCGAAGATGACGCCCCCGGTGGCGATGGCCTGGAAGACGCCCTTCCAGCCGAACGGCATGAACCCGCCGCCCGCGCTGAAGTTGCCGGGGTGAAACGACGTCGCCACGAGCACCACGACGGTTAGCAGGGGGATCGCGATCTTCCACCAGACGGCCACCTTGTTCGTCTCCGAGAGCCACTTCACGCCCATAATGTTGATTGCCGAGAAGAGCAGCATCAACGCCCCGGCCACGATATAGCCCAGGAGAGTCAGCACCGGGAGGCCGCTCACGACGATGGTCAGCCCTTTGATGTAGTTGGAGGCGTACTGCAGCGCGGCCTCGACCTCGATGGGCGCGGTGGTCACGGCGCCGAGGAAGGCGAACCACCCGGCCGCGAACCCGATCATGCTGCCGAACGCGTAGTGCGGGAAGCGGGCGCTGCCGCCGGCCACGGGATACATCCCGCCCAACTCCGCGTGGATGAGCGCGAGCAGGATGACCGCCGCCCCGCCGAGGATCCAGGAGATCAGGGCCGCGGGGCCGGCCACGAGCGACGCGTTGAGCGCGCCGAACAGCCAGCCCGACCCGATGATCGAGCCCACCGACGTGAACAGCAGCCCGACCAGCCCTACGTCGCGCCGCAGCTTACGCTCCGCCGCGGGCGCCGCGGCAATGCTCGGTTGAACCACACCCATGGTCGTACCCTCCCTCCCCTCACGCGGCGCCGGCGTCGGCGCGATCGCGCCTCTGTCCTGTCACTACTATAGTAGGCAGAGTCTAACACGAACGCCGCCGGCGTGTCGACGCGGACACGACCGCACGCGGGGCTCACGCATTATGGGCGTTGTGTCCCCCGCGATGTCGGTCGTAGGCCCTGCTCACGCGGTGTAGGCGACGAGGCCGAACGCGTCGGGGCGGCGCTCCACCCGCGTGAATCCGGCTTCCTTCAGCCGCCGGATCACCCCGGTCGCGACGCGCGCGCCATGCTTGCTGTCGAGGTTGCCGATGTAGTGGAACAGACGCCCGTCGCGCCGCAACACGCGGAAGAGCCGCCGGTAGTACGCGCCCGAGTACAGGTCGCCGGCGAGGCTGAACGACGGTGGGTCGTGGATGATCCGCGCGAAACTGTGGTCGTCGAACGTCTGGATCACGTCGAACGTGTCGCCGATGACGCGCTCGATGTTGGGCCGCTCGAAGAGGGGCCGCGACCAGGGGTTGAGGCGCGCGATCTCCAGCACGGTCGGGTCGACCTCGACCGTCACGACGCGCCGGGCCGTTTTGGCGGCCTCGATCGCCGTGTAGCCCAGGCCGGTCACGGTGTCAAGCACGTCGCCGTGCATGGGCGCGATCGCGCGGATTTTGCGCAGCGTGTCCTCGTGCGGATCGATCCCGACGATGCGGTGCATCGTGAACCCCCCGTTGATGAGCGTCGGCGCTCCGCTCGTGGCCAGGAGGCTGTAGGCCCGCCCCAGGTCCGGCGAGAAGGCGTGTATCTTGCACGTCACGCCGCGCTCGACGAGGACGCACGCCGCCGCGTCGGACGCGATGCTGTCGAGCGCCGCCCAGGTGAGCGTCTGGCCGTCCGGGAGGACGACCCCCTCCGGCGTCACCCCGATCTCGGCTCTGCTCACGCCGAGGTCGAGCGATGTCATCGCGCGATCCGCGCCCGCGCGGCGCGCGGCCAGGAGGGGTTGCGCGTGCGGGCGCGAGAGGACGTACGACTCATATCTCTCGTCCATCTACGTCCCCTTCCCGCCCATGCCCGGCGTGTACTATCGCTGCCCGGCGCTCGCGCTCCCCACTGGTCGTGTTGAAGCCCTAAAACACCTCAATCGAAGCTCTCAGGCCACTGTTGTGCGGTGTGCATGACGGCGATGATCTCGACGACCTGATCGCGCACGCGGTAGGGGACGATGTAGCGCGTGCCCCCGATGACCAACTCGCGCGTGCCGGCGACACGGCCCGGCCGTCCCATGCCGGGCTGGTCCGTCAGGAGCGTGGCCGCCGCGTAGATACGGCCTTCCACCCGCTCGGCGGCGGTAGGGCTATCTTCCGCGATGTACGCGACGATCCGTACGATGTCCTCCTGGGCGCGGTCGGACCAGTAGACGAGCATCGACGGCTACGACGCGCGGGCGTGCCGCGCGCGGGCCTCGGCAATGACGCGGCGCGTGCGCGCCTCGACATCCTCCTGCGGCGCCATGCGCCCCGCGTCGAGGTCGGCCAGCCCCTCCTGGATATGGGCGATCTGCCATGCCTGCGACGCGATGTACGCATCGACGGCCTCATTGATCAGGTGGTTGCGCGTCCGGTTCATCGCCTCGGCCATGGCGTCGAGGCGATCGATCTTCTCGTCGGCCATGCGGATGCTGAACGTATTGGTCGGCATGATATCCTCCTTTCCTTGCTCACGAGTGTAACACGCTGTCACACCCCTGTCCATTAGCAGGCTGGCGGCTCATTGCGTCCCGCTCGCGGAGACCCAGCCGCCGTTCCCCGGCCCCGCGTCGTCCGTGTCCAGCGTCACACGGACGAGCAGGAAGTACTGGCGCGGCTCCCGATCCTTGAGGATGATGAACTCTCCGCGCCAGTCGTCGCCGTCCTCGTCCTGAAATGTCCATAGACTCCACGCCCCCGGCCCGCTCGCCCCCTCGTCGCGCCGCGCCCACCCACTCCCTTCCAGGTGTGCGCTGTAGTGAGCCGCGACGGCCGGCAGGGCGAGGTCCGTCTCCAGCAGCGCGGTCGCGTGCGCCCGGTCGTCGCCGGCGCTCGCGCCCTCGGAATTCTGCCGTGCGCCGGGTGGGGGCGCCAGGGTAGGGATGCGCGAAAACAGGGGGGCGCGCCGCCCCCGGCGCGCGGCATAGGGCGAGTAGCGGGCGTCGAGGTTGAGATCGACCCGCACGTCCGTGACGCCGTCGTGACCCGGACCGATGCGGATCGCGACCCAGGGATCGCGCGCGCCCCGACAGAAGGTGAGCGGGATGTTGGGCCGTGCGGAGATGAAGCCTCCTTGCCCGTGGTCGAACGGCTCCGATTCTGTCCAGCCCGCGGCCGGCATGCGCTCCTGGTAGAAAGACCGCGCCTCCTCCGGCGACATATCGACGTCGAGGACGATGTTGACGTAGTCCGCGCTGACCGCGCTCCCCGCGATCCTGCTCCTCTCGGGCAGCGGGACATCGAACGGGAGGGGGTCGGGCAAGCGTCCCACGAGGAGGTCGATCTCCCCCGGTCCATCGTCGTCCGGCCGCGTCCCCGCCAGCAGCCGCGTCGCGAGCACGCGCAGCGCCGCGCTGTCGTCCGTCCGTACTATCGACGCCGTGGTCTGATTATCGGACATGTTCGCCCCTCCCAGTCCCCCCATTCAGGCGTGAAAAGGCGTTTCGCCCTCCCGCCCCTACGGTAATCCTTTCGGCGCTTCGGGGCAACTACCTCCTTTCGCCCCCTCCGCCCCCTCCGGGGGAACCTGGGGAGATGCCTCCCCCCAGACCCCCGCCAACCGGAGGCGCATGGAGATCGACGGGCGCGGCCGGGGACCAGTTAGCCATGGGCGGAGGGGGCGAAAGGAGGCGACAAGTCACAGACCCGGATGTACGGGCAGCGTAGCGCGCGACGGCGGGGCGCAAGGCGATCGGGCATGGGGTAGGGGCGCAAAACTTTGCGCCCGGCGTTGCCGTCGATGTGACTGACGGGGACGGAGGCCGTCACGATGCGGCGCCCCGACACGCTTCGGGATAAAGTCGGGCGCGCGGCCGCGCGCTCCTACGCGCGTTCGTCCCGTCCCGCTCGACAATCCTACGCGCGTTCGTCCCACCTCGCTCGACAAGGACCGCGCAGGAACCATGGATCGCGGCGTGCGGGCGGCGCGTCGGCGATCCAAAAAACAAACGGCGTTTGTTATCACCCAACCGGCAACCATGGCGCGGCTATTTTTGCCGGAGTCCGGGCGACGGTTATAGTGCAGGGAGACAGGGGCGCAGGGCAACGGCCACCATGGGCAGTGGCGCAAATGGATTGGTCGTATAGACGGATTGGCCGTATAGAGAGAAGGATTGGCGCACAGTATGGAGAAGACGCTGCCGCGGCGCGACGAGGCGCCGCAACAGGATCGGTGGGACGTCGAGAGCGTCTTCGCGGACGAGGCCGCGTTCGACGAGGCTTTCGCGCGCGTCGAGGCCGACATCCCGCGCCTGGCGCCGTTCGCCGGGACACTTGGGGCCTCGGCGGCCGCTCTGCTCGCCGCGCTCCAGGCGCGCGACGAGGTGGACCTGGCGGCCTCGCGCCTGGCGCTCTACGCCGGGATGCGCCGCTCGGCCGACGAGACGGACCCCGCCAGCGGCGCGCGCTGGGACCGCGCCTGGGGGCTCGTCGTCCGCTTCTCCGCCGCCACCGCCTATGTCGAACCCGAGATCCTCGCCATCCCCGCGGCGACCCTCGACACCTGGACGCGCGATGAGCAGGGCCTCACCCCCTACCGCCACTATATCGAGCAGCTGGGCCTGCAGCGTCCCCATGTCCGTTCGCGGGAGGTCGAGGAGGTGTTGGCCCAGGCGTCCGACGTCACGGCGGCCCCGCGCCAGATCCACGCCGTGCTCGAGAACGCCGACCTGCGGTTCGGGCCGGTTCCCGATCCCGACGGCGGGAGCGTGGCCCTCGCGCAGAGCAACGCCGACCTCCTCATCACGAGCGATCAGCGGTCGGTGCGCCAGGCCGCCTGGCGCCGCTACGCCGACGGCTACCTGGGCGTCAAGAACACCATGGCCGCGACGCTGGCCGGCGCGGTCAAGAGCGATGTGTTCTACGCGCGCGCCCGCCGCTACGACTCGGCGCGCGAGGCCAGCATGCAGCCGCACAACATCCCGGTCCAGGTCTTCGACACGCTCGTCGACACCGTGCGCGCCCATCTGCCGCTGTGGCATCGCTACTGGGCCATCAGGCGGCGCGCGCTGGGCGTCGACGCGCTGCGCCCCTACGACCTCGACGCGCCGCTCGCGCTGACCACGGATCCGATCCCCTTCGACCGCGGCGTGGAGATGCTGCTGGCCGGCCTGGCCCCCCTGGGCGAGGAGTACGTCGCGGCGGCGCGGCGCGGGCTGACGACCGAGCGCTGGGTCGACAAATACCCCAACGTCGGCAAGTCGAGCGGGGCGCACAGCACCGGCGTCTACGGCACGCGCCCTTTCCTGATGCAGAACTACGACGACAGCCTCATGGGGGTGAGCACGCTGGCCCACGAGCTCGGCCACTCGATGCACTCGTGGTACACGTGGCGGACGCAGCCGCCGCTCTACGCGCGCTACTCGATGTTCGTGGCCGAGACGGCCTCGAACTTCAACCAGGCGCTCCTGCGCGCGCATCTCCTGGCGCGAAGCGACGATCGGCGCTTCCAGATCGCGGTGATCGAGGAGGGGATGGCCAACTTCTACCGCTACTTCTTCATCATGCCCAACCTGGCCCAGTTCGAGCGCGACGCCCACGAGCGGGTTGAGCGCGGGGGCGCGCTGACCGCGCACGACATGTCCGAGCGCATCGTGGAACTCTTCGGCGAGGGCTACGGCGGCGAGGTCGCGCTGGACGACGGCGAGGATCGGGCGCGGGTGGGGGTCACCTGGGCGCAGTTCCCGCACCTGTTCAGCAATTTTTACGTGTGGCAGTACGCCACGGGGATCTCGGCGGCCAACGCGCTGGCCGCGGGCGTGCTGTCCGAGGGGACGCCGGCCGCCGAGCGCTACATCGCGTTCCTCAAGGCGGGCGACTCCCTGTATCCCCTCGACGCGCTGCGCCTCGCGGGGGTCGACATGACGAGCCGCGAGCCGATCGAGCGCGCCTTCGGCGTCCTGGAGGGGCTGGTCGACCGGCTCGACGCCCTCGTCGGCGACGGCCCCCTCCCCTGGCTCCCCGCGCCGGATTGCTAGCGTAGAGCAGGCGCCATGAACCCCTTGCACGAGGTATTTGACCGGCTGGACGCGTTTGTTGTCCAGATGATGCGGATCTACAATACGCCTGGCCTCGCCGTGGCCCTGACCGATCGGGAGAACCTCCTGCGCGTGTCGGCGTATGGGTACGCCGACCTCGCCCGCGGTGCCCCCGTCACCCCAGAGACCCTTTTTGAGACCGGGTCGGACGGCAAGGCGTTCACCGCCTTAGCCCTCCTGCGGCAGGTTGAGGCGGGGCGCGTGGACCTGCACGCGCCCGTCTCCGATTATCTGCCCTGGTTCCATGTGCCGTCGCGCTACGCGCCGATCACCGCGCACCATCTCCTGAGCCACTCCGCCGGCCTCATCTACGGAACCGATTTCGCCCCGGATGGCCGCTACGAAGTGTGGGCGCTGCGTGAGACGGAGGCCCCGTACCCCCCGGGAGAGCACTACTACTACTCCAACGTCGGCTACAAGGTTCTGGGCTTGCTCCTGGAGCAGGTCGCCGGCGAGTCCTACGGCGCGATCGTCCAGCGGGACATCCTGGATCCGCTGGGCATGACGGCGACCGAGCCCGTCATTACGCATGAGACGCGCGCCCGGCTCGCGGTGGGTTACCAGTCGCTCTACGACGACCGGCCCCCGCGCCACACGCACCCGCTGGTCCCGGCGCCGTGGGTGGAGACCGATACGGGCGACGGATGCCTCGTCTCGACGGTCGGCGATATGGCGCGCTATGTGCGCATGCTGCTCAATCGGGGGCAGGGACCGCATGGGCCGCTCATCTCGGCCCGGAGCTTCGACCGCATGACACAGGCGCACAGCGCGATAGAACCTGGCATCGCCTATGGATACGGGCTCGAGATGCCGGAGGTCGATGGCCACGCCTATCTCATGCATGGCGGCTCGATGCCGGGGTACTGGTCGACGTGGCGCGCCGACCGGGAGGCGGGCCTGGCGGCTGTCGTGCTGATGAATGGCCCCTTCGCCCCGGGCATCTCCGCCTATGCCGTCCAACTCCTGCGCGCCGTGTCGGAGGGCCGGCCCTTACCCGCGCCATCCCTGCCCGATCCCACGCGGATCACGCACGCCGCCGACTACGCGGGCCTGTACCGCGCGGGCGAGCGCACGCTCACCCTCGCGGCGGAGGGGGAGCGCCTGATCCTCGACCATGGGGGGGAGCGTGTCATCCTCGAAGGGCGGGATGAGGACAGCTTCTATGTGCCGCACCCCGACTTCGCGCTCTTCCTGCTCCGCTTTGGACGCAGTGAGAGCCGGGTGGTCGAGGCGTTCCACGGCCCCGATTGGTATGTCAACGCGCACTACGATGGCCCGACGACGGTCGCGCATCCAGCGGACTGGGCCGCGTATCCCGGCCACTATCGCGCCCATAACCCCTGGCGCGCCAACTTTCGGATCGTCTTACGCAAAGGCGCGCTGCTGCTGATCGAGCCGTCGGGCGCCGAAGAGCCCTTGACCGCGTTAGAGCCCGGCCTCTTCCGGGTCGGGACGGAAGAGTACTCACCCGAGCGCCTGCGCTTCGATACAGTCGTGGATGGGTACGCGCTGCGCGCGCGGGCCTCCAGTTGCGACTACTACCGGTTCTTTACCCCGTAGCTATGCCCCTCGCGGATAGCGCAATGGCTGTGTATGTCTTTGCCCCTGCTGGTGGATGAGGCAGCTTTTTCCTGATGTACGGCCACGCCGCAGACGACGAGGGCGACGCCAGCGATCTCGGCGGGCGTCGGGACCTGGCGCAGGACGAGGAAGCCGATCACGGCGGCCGAGGCGGGCAGCAGCGCGAGCAGCAGGGCGAAGGTCGCGCGCGGCAACCGCGCCATCGCCAGTTGGTCGCAGACGTAGGGGATGACCGAGGAGCAGAGTCCGACCCCGATCCCGGCGAGGAGCAGCGGCGGCCGCCCGAAGGCGGGCGCGGCGCCGGCGATCCCGAGCGGCGTGATCGTCACCAGGGCGACGAGCATGGCTGCCCCCAGCCGCTCGATGCCCGCGCTCCCGCCGTCTTGAGCGACGCGATGTCCGAGCAACACGTAGAGCATGAACAGGGCGCCGTTGGCGAAGGCGAGGGCGAACCCGAGCGGCTGTCCGCCCAGGCGCACGTCGGTCAGCAGCCCCACCCCGACCACGGCCAGCCCGAGCGCGAGGGCGTTGCGCCGCGTCCGCGCGCCGAGGGCGGCCAGGATGAGCGACCCGAGGTACTCGATCGCCCCGACGGTGCCCAGCGGCAGGCGGGCGATGGCGAGGTAGAAGCAGGCGTTCATCAGCCCGAGCACGACGCCCAGGGCGATGAGGGGCCAGCGTTGCGGCCACGTCCCCCGTGCGAAGAGGCGCCAGGGCCGGCGCCAGGCCGCGAAGACGGCCGCGGCGCTGGCGATGCGCAGCCAGGCCACGCCGAGCGGGGCGACGTGGGCGAAGAGCAGCACGGCGAACGCCGGGCCGAGGTAGTGGAAGACGGCGCTCACCAGGAAATACGCGTGCGGCGGGATCGCCCCCGCGACGCCGGCCCCGCCCCGCCGCGCGGCGGCCTGCTCCGTCGTGTGTTCCGTCGTGACGTGTGCCATATCCTAATGGTAGGATGTTGGGGAGCGATAGTACATAGAGAGGCGAAGGAGAATGCAGTGTTATGGTTAAAGAATTAAAGGACGAGCGCCTTTTCACCTATGAGCCCTCGAACGGGCTGCGCGACGCGGTCAACGTGCGCCTGCTGGAGGAGCTGCAAGGCGACCCGCGCCTGACGATGACGGAGCTGGGGCGGCGGGTTGGCATGTCGTCGCCCGCCGTGACCGAGCGCGTGCGCCGGCTGGAGGAGGCGGGCGTTATCAAGGGCTACCGCCTCGACCTCGATCCGGCGGCGCTGGGGCTGCCCCTGGCCGCCTACGTGCGCGTCCGCCCCAATCCAGGGCGGCTGCCCGAGGTCGCCGAGTTGGCGCGGCGCATCCCCGAGGTCGTCGAGTGTCACCGCATCACGGGCGAGGACTGTTTCATCCTCAAGGTCCACCTGCCGGCCATGGACCAGCTCGACCGTCTCCTCGACCGCTTCCTGCTGCACGGCGTCACAACCACGTCGATCATCCAGTCCTCGCCCGTCCCGCCGCGCCTCCCGCCCTTACCCGCGGCGTGACCGCTTACGAGAGTAGGTTTTTTGTGAGGTAGCACGGAGGGCTTCGCCCTCCGAACCTCCCTACTCTCGTGACAAATCTACTCCTAAAAAAGGAGCGGGAGTGCTACCCTTTCTTCGCGGCGGCGATAGCGGCCAGGGCCTCCTGGCCGCGCTTGTCGAGTTCGGCGCGCCACTCCTTCTCGTGGGTCGAGAGCGTGTCGACGAGGGCGCGGGCCACGGCGAGATCCCGGAACCACTTGTGGTCCGACGGCACGATGCGCCAGGGGGCGTCGTCGGTGGAGCAGCGCGTCAACGCGTCCTCGTAGGCCCCGACGTACTCGTCGTAGAGCGCGTGTTCGGACCAATCGGTGGGCGAGAGCTTCCAGGCCTTCTCCTTATCCTTCTCGCGCGCCTGAAGGCGCGCGGCCTGCTCGTCCTTGGAGATGTGCAGGAAGAACTTGAGGACGATCGTCCTGCGGTCGGCGAGGAGGGACTCGAAATTGTTGATGTGTCCGTAGCGGCGCTCCCACACCTCGCGCGGCACGAGCCCGTGTACGCGCGCCGCCAACACGTCCTCGTAGTACGAGCGGTTGAATATGCCGATCTCGCCCGTTCCGGGGGTCACGCGGTGGGCACGCCACAGGAAATCGTGGGCGGCCTCCTCGGGGGTCGGGACCTTGAAGGACGTGACGTTGCACGCGGTCGGGTTGAACGAGGACAACACATGCCTGACCGTGCCGTCCTTGCCCGCCGTGTCGATCCCTTGCAGGATGATGAGGATAGCGTTCCCCGCGGCGGCGTAGTGGGTCTCCTGCAACGCGGTTAGCCGCGCGCTCAAGTCGGTCAGCAGCTCCTTCCCCTCGTCGTGCGACACCCCGCCCGTGTCGCTGGGATCGTAGTCGGCCAGCCGCACGTTCTCCCCCGGCGTCGCCACATGCGCATACTCCGCCTTGTCCCTTTTGTCCGTCTTAGCCCCCTTGGCCACGCGTCCCTCCCCTCACGCTTATCGTCTACGCTCCATGATACTCCATCGCGTGGGGGCGCCCCGACCGTTTGGGGTCGGCTTGGGGTCGGCGCTGTGCCGCCAGCCATCGGGTCAATCCATCCTCGTCAAAAAACGCGCAGGATTATGCGCCTCTTGCGTGATATGTATATGACGGGCCGGCCAAACTGGCCTCGACGGCATGAAGGGCGAGGGTCATGGTGTCTGATAGCGCTGATGCGCGGGGGGACGCGGATATCGCCCTGCCGGTGGACTATGCGCGCCTCGTTCGCCTCTGCGCGCGCCTGACCGGCGACGCGCAGGCGGCGGAGGACCTCGCGCAAGACACCCTCGTCGAGGCATGGCGGCAGCGTCACAAGCTGCGGGAGCCCGCGGGAGGAGACGCCTGGCTGTCCGCGATCGCGCGGAACGTGTGCCTGCGGTGGACCGCGGCGCGGCGGCGCGACAGGGCGCACATCATCGCGCCGCGCCCCGGCGAGTCCGCCGTCGTGCCGGACAGCGTCGCGCGCGTCGCCGACGCGGTCGACCTTTCGGGAGACCTGGAGCGCGCCGAGGTGGCGGCGTTGGTCGACGCGGCGTTAGCCCTGCTGCCACCCGCCACGCGTGCGGCGCTCATCGAGCGGTACATGCATGACGCGCCGCAGACCGCCGTGGCGGCGCGGTTGGGACTGAGCGAGGGCGCCGTCGAGGCGCGGCTCCATCGCGGCTCCATCGCGGCAAGCTGGCCCTCCGCCGCGCGCTGACCACCACCTTGCGCGAGGACGCGATAACCTTCGGCCTGTCCGATCGCACAATGGGGTGGGGCGACACGCGCCTGTGGTGTCCGCTCTGCGGCCGGCGCCACTTGCAGGGACAGTTCGACCCCGTACGCGGCGCGTTCGCGCTGCGCTGCCCGGCGTGCTATCCGACGACGGGCGTCTACTGCTCCTATGACTGGCCCGCCCTGTTCAGCGGCGTCAGGGGGTACAAGCCGGCCCTTGGCCGCGTGATGCGCTGGGCGAACGCCTACTACCGGCCGGCCCTGGTCGCGGGGGCGGCGCCGTGCCTCACCTGTGGCCGCACGCTTCCTGTACGCCGGGAGCAAGCGCCGCGGGTCGTCGCCACGTTGCACGACCGGAGCGTTGCGCCGGGTGTCCATGTCCACTGTGAGCGGTGCGCTGTCACGAGCAGCATGCGCCTGAGCAACCTCACCCTCTACCTGCCCCAGGCCTGGCGGTTCTGGCGCGCGCACCCGCGCATCCGCACGCTGCCCGACCGTGAGGTGGAGGCGGATGGCCGCGCCGCGCTCGTGACGCGGTTCCAGAGTGTGACGGGCGCGGCCAGCCTCGACGTCGTCACGGCGCGCGACACATACGAGGTGCTCGGCGTCCACGACCGCGTCCACGACCGCACAGGGATCTGATCGTGCTCGCCACCTTACGTCGGCGCGATTTCGCGCTGCTCTGGTCGGCGGGATTGATCTCCCTGACTGGCGATTGGCTTCTGCTCATCGCCCTGCCGATCTACGTGTACACCCTAACCCGCTCGGCCGCGGTGACGAGCACCGTGTTCCTCGCCGAGTTCGTGCCCCCGGTGCTGCTCGGGTCCGTCGCCGGCGTCTTCGTCGACCGCTGGGATCGCCGCCGGACCATGGTCATCGCCAGCCTGCTGCAGGCCCTTGTCCTCCTCCCGCTGCTGGCGGTTCATGCGCCCGATCGGTTGTGGATCGTCTACGTGGTCTCCGCCGCGGAGTCCGTGCTGGCCCAGTTCTTCGCGCCCGCCGAACAGGCGCTGCTGCCGCGGCTCGTCGGGGCGGAGCATCTGGTCGCCGCCAACGCCCTGGCCGCGCTGAACAACAACGTCGCCCGCCTGGTGGGCGCGCCGCTCGGCGGCCTCGTGGCCGGGTTGCTTGGTCTTAACGGCACGGTCCTCCTGGATGCCACCTCGTTCCTGCTCGTGGGCCTGCTCATTGGCGCCATCACCGCGGTGACACGGGCGCTAGAACAGGCGACCACCGCCATGGCGGTGGTCACGACCGCCGTCTGGGTCACCGTCTGGCGCGACTGGCTCGCCGGCCTGCGGGTCGTGCGGCGCAGCGCCACGGTGTCCACCTTGTTCGTCCTGATGGCGGCACAGTCGGTGGCGCAGGGACTCTTCGTGGTGCTGTTCGTCGTGTTCGTCAGCCGGGTCCTGCATGGGGGGGCTGCGGAGATGGGCTGGCTGCGCGGGGTGCAAGCAATCGGGGGCTTGCTCGGTAGCGTCGCCGTCGGGGCGGTCGGCCGAAGGCTCCCCGTCGCGCGCCTCATCGGCCTGGGGGCCATCCTCTTCGGGCTCATCGACCTCGCGATCTGGAACGCGCCGACGGTTGCCCCGGCCTATGCCCTGGCGGTCGCGATCGCCCTCTTCGCCCTCGTTGGGCTGCCGGGGAGCGGCTATCTGACCGGGATGACGACCCTCCTGCAGGAGAGCGTGGCCGACGCGTATCGGGGCCGCGTCTTTGGAGCCTACGCCACCACGTCCGCGCTGGCGCAACTCGGCGGGATGGCGCTGGCCGGCGCCCTGGGCGACCGCCTCGGGGTGCTGCCCCTGCTCAACGTCCAGGCGAGTGTGTACCTCGTCGTCGGCGTCCTGGCGCTCGTGCTCCTCCGGGGAGCCACGACGGGAGCGCCATCGGCGCATGAGGCCAGCGAGTACGAGGAGGAAGAGGGGGCATGACGACCGCTCAACGCGAGGAGAAGAAGGCCCGGTTGATCGCCGCTCTGCGGTGCGGTCAACCGGGCGATACGGCGGCCCACGGGGATCTGTCTAGCTGCCCCCGACGAGATCAGAGATCAAGGCGCCAGTCATGGCGCCGCATGAAACTGCCCGCCGGATACTCGAACTCACATTCCTCGACCAATGTGAACCCCAGCGCCCGGCAGAGCTTGTTCGATGGTGGGTTGTCGACGGAGGGGAAGGCGTGGTTTCACGTGGAACAAGAGACACAAGGGTGGGGAAGGAACGTGAGGGGCTGATAGCCTGTAGGGAGAGGCCGGTAGGGGCCAGGAGAGGCCAGCGGCCCGCGGCCAGGGTCGCGGGCCCCGTTTCAGGGAGATAGAGAGTCATGAACCCCGCCTTACAAGGCGCGGCTTGTCGTAGCCCTGCCACCGGGTTGGTACAAGCAACACAGCGGCGGACCTCCGGGCTGCATGAGTACCAGCCCCAGTCGCGCGATGTTCCGGGCACCGTTATAATCGGCGTCCCCCCGCCACGCGCACGCGGGATGACAACAAGAAAACCGCTTCCCAGCGCGATCACCAAGGACGAAACAGCAATGGCACATCTGAGAGGTATACGCAGGGTTGACCAACACGAAGGGCACGCCCAAGGCTTGGCACTTGTAAGCCAAGAACGCCCGCAACTGGTAAAAAGCCCACCTATTGGACCGGCGTCGCTCGGTCTTGGTTCGGGGCTGTTTGTTCGTGCGCTCCCTGATCCCGGTCAAGTCCTCGCAGGCGATGGCCTGCCCAGATGCGACCTCCTGCCCGACGATACGCTTGCTCACGACATGGTTCACGTCTTTTTGGAACCGCCGTTCCTGCCCCGCTATCCGTTTCCCCACGGCCCGCGCCCTGCGGCGCGTGCTGCGGGTGCCCTGCGAGGCTTTCCGCTGGATGGACCGGCGGACCCGCGCGTAGTGGTCGCGCCTAACCGTCACCCGCTCACCGCTGAACGTCGCCCCTTCCGACGTGACCGCAATATCCGTCCGCCCCAAGTCCACACCCAGGACACCCTCCGTATCCACGGTCGGCGGGTCTTGGAAGTGCGCCGATACCAACAACCGCCAGCGGCCCTTGCGGTCGCGGATCAAGTCCGCTTCCGCGAGCTTGAGGGCATCGGCCAACTAACGCCGCTGATGCCCGCCGATGCCCAACTCCACCTTGAGACGACCGTCCAGCGTCGTGATGCGGGCGCGGTTGTGCGTGACGCGATACAGGCGCGGCGTGTCGAGCACCACGGCGGCGTCGGCCCGGAACTCTCGCCGTGTGTCGTGGTCGCGCTTGTAGGCGTCGGCCACGACGGCGATAGCCCTGATGGTGTGCTGGGCCATCAACCCGTACTCACGCCGCACGTCGCCGTACACGAGGCGTTGGAGTCTGACTTTGTTGAACTCCTGAGCATCCCAGGCCACGCCGCTGATGTGATTGCAGGCCGCGTTGAACCGCTCCCGCAACCGCAAGAGGGCGGTGGCTTCGGCGGCGGTGGGCCGCAAGGTCAGGGCGCTGGTACGGGTGCTCATACCCGTACCATACCAGATTACAGCGTGGATTGCTCACAGCCGAGGCGTCGCTATCGCGGCCTATCGGCGGGGCCGATCCCATTTCTCCCCGCCGTGAAAGGCGGGGCTTCCTGGGAGGTTTAGGTGATAGAGCGGTACTCGCGCCCCGAGATGGCGCGGCTGTGGTCGATGGAGCACAAGATCGAGTTGTGGCTGCGCGTCGAGGTCGCGGTGTGCGAGGCATGGGTCGACCACGGGGAGATCCCGGCCGAGGCGCTGCCGGAGATCCAGCGCGCGCGCGTCGACGTCGCGCGCATGCGGGAGATCGAGCGCGAGACGCAGCACGACGTCATCGCCTTTCTGCGCGCCCTCGCCGAGAGCATCGGCCCCGAGTCGCGCTACGTCCACCTGGGTCTGACGAGTTCGGACGTCGTCGACACCGCCCTCTCGCTGCAACTCGTCGAGGCGATCGACCTGCTGCAGCGGGACGTCGACGCGCTGGAGCGCGCGCTGACGGTCCTCGCCCTGGCGCACCGCGATACGGTGACGATCGGGCGCACGCACGGTATCCACGCCGAGCCGACGACGTTTGGGCTCAAGGTCGCGGTGTGGGTCGACGAGGCGCGGCGGGCGCGGCGGCGGCTGCGCTTCGCGCGCGAGGAACTGGCGGTCGGCAAGCTGGCCGGCGCGGTGGGCACCCACGCCAACGTCCCGCCCGCCGTCGAGGAGGACGCCTGCCGCCTGCTCGGCCTGGAGCCCGTCGCGGCCGGGACGCAGGTGATCCAGCGCGACCGCCACGCCGTCTTCATGTCCATGCTAGGCGTCATCGCCGCGTCGCTGGAGAAGATCGCGACGGAGATCCGGCACCTGCAGCGCACGGAGGTGCGCGAGGCGGCTGAACCGTTCGGCGAGGGGCAACAGGGCTCGTCGGCCATGCCGCACAAGAAGAACCCCATCCTGTGCGAGCGCGTGTGCGGGTTGGCGCGTCTGGTCCGCGGCTACGTCGTCCCGGCGCTGGAGAACGTGGCCCTGTGGCACGAGCGCGACATCAGCCACTCCTCGGCCGAGCGCGTCATGCTGCCCGACGCCTGCCTGGCCCTCGACTACGCGATGGATATCCTGACGGGCGTGCTGGAGGGGCTACAGGTCGACCGCGCGCGCATGCGCGCCAACGTCGACCTCACGCGCGGGCTGATCTTCTCGCAGCGCGCGCTGCTGGCCCTTATCGAGGCGGGGATGGGGCGACAGGAAGCCTACAAGATCGTGCAGGACGCCGCGATGCGCGCCTGGGCCGAGGATCTACCCTTCCGCGACCTCCTCGCCGCCGCGCCCCGCGTCGCCGCCGTCCTCCCCCCGGCGGCACTCGACGGCCTCTTCGACCTCTCCTACCACCTGCAATTCGCTGGCACGGCCTACGAACGGCTCGGGTTAGCCGAGCAGGCGAAGAGGTAAAAAAACAAACGGCGTTTGTTTTTGCCCTAAGCGCCTCGCTTGGCGTTTAGCGATCACCCCGAAGCCGTGACACTTTCCTCCATAGGGCGCCAACGAGGAAGCGGCCCCGGTCTCAGGTGAGACCGGGGCCGCTTCCTCGTTGTTTATGGTTGGTAGACGTCCAGCGATTACGGGTGGCGCTGAACCACGCCGGCGGTGACGTCCTTGGTGACGGTCGTGGCCAGGAGTTGGTCGACCGCCGCCGCGCCGGGGTACGGCGTGCCCGGCTTGAGCAGGCCGAGGTTGGCCAGCGCGGTGGCCGCCTCGCTGATGTGGGTGTACAGGTTGGTCTCGTACGACTTGTTGTTCGGCGGCAGTTCGCCGAGCGCCGCGCGCACGAGGGCGCGATGCTCCGCCTCGGTACCGCCGATCTGATAGGTGTACTGCGCCAGCGTGGCCATGCCGGCCGCGGCGAACTCGCGGTTGGCGGCCATATAGGCGGCGACGAAAATGGTCTCTCCCGCCTCGACGAAGCGCAGCGCCGCGAGGGCGTTGATCAGAATGGCTGGTGGGAAGGTGAAGCTCGTCAGCAGCGGCTTGGCGCCCGCGCCGATCAGGAAAGATATCATTTGCTATCGCGGCAGCCCTTCCAGGATCGTCCAGTGTGTCCGCGTGGGGATGATCCGCGCGAGGTCGAAGCCGGCGGCGGCGAAGAGCGCGCGGTACGCGCCGACGGCGCGCTCGCGTCCGCCCGTGAGCGCGAGCATATATTAGGTCGCTCTCGACGACGGGCGCGCGGCCCTCGACACGGTCGGGCAAGAGTTGCTCGACGACGAGCAGCCTGCCTCCCTCGGGCATGACCCGTCGGCAGCGCGCGAGGATGCGCAGGCAGCGATCGTCGTCCCAATAGTGCAGGAGCTGCGACAGGAGATAGGCGTCGCCGCCGGCCGGGACCGCGGTGAAGAAATCGCCCTCGACGACGGCGCAGCGGTCGGCGAGCCCGGCCTCGGCGAGGTAACGCCGCGCCCGCGGCGCCACGGCGGCCGTCTCCAGGAGCGTCCCGTAGCCGCCGCCGATGTCGACGACCGTATGTATAGGCGAGACGTCGTAGGCCTCCAGCGCCGCCGCGGCCATGCGGGTCGTGACCCGCGCCATGAAGCGGTCGAAAACGTCTCCCAGATCGCCATCGCGGGCCAGATAGTCGAAGAAGTCCGTCCCAAAGACGCGAACAAACGCCGTTTGTTCCGGGCGCGGCGCGCGCACTGCGTCGAGCAGGGCGCCGAAGGCCGGGTAGTCGACCGCGCCGTTGAGGAGCGCCGTCTCGCGCAGCGAGCCGGGGGCGTCCGCGCGCAAAGGTTCTCCCAACGGCGTGAGCCGGAAGCGTCCGTCCACGTCCTCGGCGACGACCCCGTTGCTCGCCAGCGCCCGCAGGACGCGGCGCGGCGCGTCCGCGTTCGCGCCGACGGCGTCCGCCAGCGTGTCCGCGCTTGCGGGCCCAGCGGCCAACAGGTCGGGGATGCCGAGCCGGGCCGCGATGTAGACGAGCTGCGTGTCGCGGTAACCGTGGATCATGCGCGCGAGGGTGGCGCGGGGGGAGTCTTGGTCCGGCCCTCTCCGGCCGCCGCTATCCCGTTCGGACACAGGCTTAGTTGCTCCGTTGCTTTGCCGCCGCCGCCCTTGTTCGTCTATCATGGACCAGATCTCGTCGCGCTGGTCGCTGATGCGTGGCATCCTTGATGCCAGACGGTGCAACACCGAGAGGGGATGAGGACAGGAACGACGATGCGTGATGACGTGCGCGGCTACTACGACAACTTTGGAGAGCGGGAATGGGAGCGCCTGACCCGCCCCGATGACGGCGCGGTGGAGTTCGCGGTGACGCAGCGGACGATCGCGGACTACCTGCCGGCCGGCGCGCGGGTCCTGGACATCGGTGGGGGGCCCGGCCGCTACAGCCTCTGGCTGGCCGAGCGCGGCCACCGCGTCGTTCTGGCAGACCTCTCGCCCGCGCTGATCGCCCTCGCGCGGGACAAGGTCGCCGCGTCCCCGGCGGCGGCCCTGGTCGACGACATCACGGTGGCCGACGCCCGCGATCTCTCACGCTGGGCCGACGGCGCCTTCGACGCGGTCCTTGCCCTCGGGCCCTTCTACCACCTCCCGGACCCGGCGGATCGCGACCGCGCCGCGCATGAGTTGGCCCGCGTCCTGCGCCCTGGCGGGCTCGCCTTCGTGGCGCTGATGCCGCGCTACGCCTTCCTCCGTCGCACGCTGGCCCTTCCCGACGAGCGGCGGCGTCTGGCCGCGCCCGCCTTCGTGGCGCGGGTGCTCGACGACGGCGTGTTCGAGAACGACATCCCGGGCCGCTTCACCGGCGGCTACGGCGTGTGGCCCGCGGACGTCGAGCCCTTCTTCGCCCGGCATGGGTTCGACGCACGGGCGCTGCTGGCCGCCGAGAGCATTATCCCCGACCTGCAAGAGGCCCTGGCCGCGCTTGCGTGTAGCGACCCCGACGCGCATCGCGCCACCATGGACACCCTTGTGCGCGTGGCCGGCGACCCAAGCATCCTGGGCCTGGCGAACCACCTGCTCTACGTTGGACAGAAAGCGTGAGCGCCGTGCCCGATCTACGCGACGTTCGTGCCGATGTGTATGCCTGCTTCGGCCACCGGCGCGATGCGTTATACGATCTCGTGGACGCGATCGCAAGCGCCGATCCGCGTCCCTCCAGGGCCCACCTCAGCCCCGTGGGCCAGTACAGCTATCACATTCGAGGCAACGCCGGGCGCAAAGCCTTGCGCCCCTACGAATGGCTTCCAGCCGGCCCGTCGTCCCACTGGGACCGCCGGCTTCCAGCCGGCAGACCGTCGTAGCTGTCTTGGTTGGGCGCACTGAGGATCCACTCCTAAATAACATATTCACTTAAAGGAGTCGTGTGGTAGGCTGCAGGGATGGAGAAGCATGAGGCGCCGGCGGCCTTCGAACTGATGCGGGCCGCGCTGAATGAGCGGCAGTGGCGGA
>JAABUO010000896.1_pt1 | contig 44442 bp, 46 predicted proteins | sample 5559291 | NCBI WGS metagenome assembly JAABUO01 (sample SAMN10711878, study PRJNA513372) | rock metagenome | isolation source: Antarctica rocks | place: Antarctica: Victoria Land, Finger Mt sud
GTGAAGACGCTGAAATAGTACTAAGCATCTTTTCAACGTATTCTTCTTTCGAGAAAGCAACGTCTCAAGAGTGATTTCTCGTTCACTTTCCAAGTTTCCCGACTCTACAGAAACGGGTCAACCTCATACATATGGCTATACAAGATAGGATAGCCTCAGGAGGTAAAGTCTATTTGAGTAGTATTAGTAAGATTGTTGGAGTACCTGTATATCAGTTGAGGTCATATCCACAAGTCAATGCTCTCTTAAATCACTTTTCTCCAAGGAGAAAACGAAGGTAAAATCGCGAAATTGGCAAAGAACGTTATTCATAGAGTTACTTAAACTGTTCAAATAGATGTAAATATCAGTTATGTACATACTTATTGGTTTTAAGGTTTGACACCCATTTTTCAAAGTAAAACTCCATTAGAAAGCCTTTGCAGTCTTTTACTGCTTTTACTCTTGTCCTAGTAAACATCCCTATTTTCTTCAAGATAGACCCTACAAGCTAACACCAAACCAAATCAAATAATACAAGGAATTTGGTGCCAGCTTCTTGAATTTTTTCGGAGTTACAATGGAATCTCATTTCATTTCGGAGTTACGCTGGAATTCTCTGTCATTATTCCCATGGTCTTGCAGATTGAGAATACCATAGTTTTGCAGGGAGCCTTAGTTCTCTGAGCTTGTAGAAAGATGTGACTTCCTACGATTTCCTGTTTTCGCGCTTTTGCCTGTCCTATAGAGGAAGCATAGTTTTGCAGAAAAACTTCACATATAGTAGTAGCGCACCTTCATCATCCCCTTCTGCACGGGCACGCCCGCGCAACTTTTCTCGATCAGCAGTACCTTAGACGTGGGGCGGCTCCAAATCACTTGGTGTTCGTCGCGTAGCGGCGTGATGGGAGGGGGCAAAGGTCGCTTTTGTGAAGAACGGATGGTCGAAGAAATCGATCCAGATGCTTACCGGTTGTCGCGTTCGGCCCCAAATGGGAGTGGAACGCCACTCTCTGATTGAAAGCGTCCAAGGGGGCAAAGGACAGGAACAAGCGCATAACCTCATGTTTAGGGGTCACACTGTACACCTTCCTCGCCGGGCCTCTGAGTGCCTCCGCTGACGCGCGGCAGACACATTCTCATGCAGCCCTCCCACGCTTTCGTGAAAAAGGAGCGCGTGGAGGAGGTTAGCTCTCATCCCTCGCGGGATATGCATCGGTGTCCTCGGCGACCTTCTTTGGTTTCTTCTCCTGTGAAGTGGTCCCCGCTGGCACGTCCTCGATCAACTCGGTGACGGGGACGCCGAGCACTTCGGCGAGTTTGTCCAGCGTGTTCAGCGACGCATTGTGGCGTGGGTCGCGCCAGATCGCCTGGATGGTCTTGAGATTGATGTCGGCCGCCCGCTGCAGCCTGGCCATGGTGAAGCCCCTGGCCTGGGCGACCTCTTTTACGCGCAAGCGTCTCATGGTGCTCCTCTTCCTTCGCTTCTCGATACGCGTCCATCATACTCGACTTGCCCTCTTGACACAATCCCAATGTAATGGTATGTATTACATTGGGTACCGATAAAGCGGTGATTCTCAAAAAGCACCACGTCCGTACCGCAGGTCAGAACGAGCATGAGAACGTTGATGGAAATGCACCCAAAAGTGCGCGAACGTACGTATGTGCTGTTCGCTCATCAGCGTCTAGCGAACGCGTGTAGCAGTCGATTGGGACCGCAACCGGAATTCATGATGTGGGATAGTTGTGTGCAAGCCGCATGCGGCAGACGACGGCGCTCGTCTCTCGTCTGCTTGAGACCTAAGCAGGAATTTCGGTAACTAGCCCGGCTAGGGGCACGTACGGGTTCAACGCAACGAAGTATGTTAGAACATCAAGAGAAAGGCAGGTAGGATGATGAGCGAGGTTGCCAGACTGCGCAGGCAGATCGAGCTAGAGTGTGAGTCCATGCGGCTGGCCCTTTCCGGGTACGCCGTCGTCGCGTCTCACAAGTTCATCGAGCAGAAGTACAACGCATTGGGCAAGTATCAGGAAGAACTCGAACAACTCGTGGGAACAGAGGATGCGAATCGCATGGTCGTTGAGACCTACGCGAAGGTGGTGGGTTAGGTGCCCTACATCAGCGAAGAAGGGAAACTGACGCTGAGGGAGATCGAGCGGAAGCACAACCTGAGCACGCTCGCCGTCGCCGCAATCGCGTGTGTCGAGCCGAGTATGGTGTATTGGATGGAACAGGGAGGGTCCCTTGCACGCGAAGATGTCGAGCGGATTCTGAGAAGTCTCTCGCAGGTCACAGGCCAGCACTACACCTCGGAGACGGTCGGCGGGTACTGGGTTACTGTAGGAGGAGAGTCGATGAACCGCTGACAAAGCGACGGCGGTCGTACTAGACCGTCAACACGCAAGCTGGTGTTTGCCCCTCAGTCGGTTGACTGTTCAGCCGTAATCGGCGCGGGGTGGAATGCCGGTCAGCAAGGTGTGCCAGCTGCCTTTGAACATCTCGCGCACCCGTAACATGTACCAGTGTTTTTCCCACGCCCGTATGGGGCGGTTGGTTCCAGTACGCGTGAGGTAGAGTGCTCATGGGAGTTGACGACGTTTTGAAAGGCGTAGGAAGAATTCTGATGGACAAGCAGTCGCAGCCGTGTACTCATCGCGACCTCACTCCACCCCTACCCGGCGACGAGCGGGTGATCTGGTTGCGCGGACAGCTCCTCTCGTGGTTCGAGCGGTGCGGGCGCACCTTCTCCTGGCGTGAGGCGGGCAGGAACGCCTACGAGGTCGTTGTGGCGGAAATTCTGCTGCAGCGCACGACCGCGGGTGCCGTCGCCCAGGCATACATCCCGTTCCTGGCCCGTTATCCCTCCTGGACTGCGCTTGGGCAGGCCCCGCAAGAGGAACTGTGGCAAGCCCTCAGACCCCTCGGGCTCTGGCGGCAGAAGGCGGACGTGCTGCTGTCCCTCGCGCGCACCGTCGAAGAGACAGGCGGTGCGCTCCCTGCTTCGCGTCGCGAGTTAGAACGGTTTAAGGGTGTCGGCCAGTACACCGCCAGTGCCGTGCTGTCGGTGGTCTACGGTCAGGCGGAGCCGCTCGTCGACGTGAACACCGCGCGGGTCTTGGGCAGGTTCTTCGGCTTTCGACCCCTCCCCAAAGTCGGCGACCCGCACCTGCACGGGTTCGCACGGTGCCTGACGGTCGGCGAGAAGAGCCTGACAGTCAGCTGGGCCGTCCTCGACTTCGGCGCCCTCGTCTGTCGAGCACGCTATCCCCTCTGCCAACGCTGCCCACTGAGCGGGTCCTGTGCCTCGTCGGGAGGAGCACCATCACGCGACGCCGATGTGCCGCCCACGGATTTCCCCTTTCGCTGCCGCGCGAAAGAACAGAAGCAAAAGACGGCTCCGAGTGCGGAGCCTGCTTCGAGAAAGGAGTAGGAGTGGCGAATGCGAACGGGGAAGGAGGCGCCGGTGCCGGCGCGGACAGGAAGCTGGAATACCACCCGACGGTGCGCGATCTGCCCAGAGGCGAGCAACCCCGCCAGCGCCTCAGGCACGCGGGTCCAGGGGCCCTCTCGGCGGCCGAACTGCTCGCCATCGCCCTGCGCACAGGCACCAAGCAGGACAACGCCATCGAACTTGCGGGCAAGCTGCTCGCGAAGTACGGGGGACTGGGTGGGCTCGTGCGGGCGGACTTCGGCGAGTTGTGCTCGGAGTACGGGATGGGGGAGGCGAAGACGGCGCAACTCAAGGGCGCCCTCGAGATCGGGCGGCGGTTGGGCGCACTGGATTCCGAGGACAGGTACCGCGTGCGTTCGCCCACCGATGCCGCAAACCTGGTGATGGTCGAGATGGCTTACCTCGACCACGAGGAGCTGCGCATCCTGCTGCTCAACTCCAAGAACCAGGTGGTCGGCAACATCTGCCGCTATCGGGGGACCGTGAACAACTCGGTGCTGCGCGTGGCGGAGATATTCCGGCCAGCGATCACGAGCAACTGCCCCGGCCTCATCGTCTGCCACAATCACCCTAGCGGTGACCCGACTCCCTCGCAGGCCGATGTCGAGGTCACGGAGCAATTGGTCGAGGCGGGGCACCTCCTCGAGATCGAACTGCTCGACCACATCATCATCGGCGCGGGTCGCTTCGCGAGCCTGAAGGAGCAGCTCAAGTGGACGTGAGCCGCGCGTACTCGTGCTGGTCCGTGTTCCACGGCGTGAAGTTCCGCGGCCTGGCCGCATGGGACAAAGGGAGAGGAGGCACTTCCCCTTTCGGGTGGCTGCGCGAGAAGAGGAGTGCAGCATGCCGAAGTCGAACAATATCTTGCTTGGAAGGAGAGGGAAATGGCACCGTTTACAGAAGACAACCTCCAGCGCATCATGATCAATCCGTTCTACGCTCTTACGGTTGCTTCCCAGTTGACCGAGGAGCATGAACCGCCCATGAGCGAGGAGGAATGGGTGCAGGCGAATGTGCTGCTGATACGAGACAGAGGGGCCGAGGCGTGGCTCAGGCAACTGGTAGATGTGCTGGAAGGAAAGGCCACCCCTGCCGACGAATATGTGAGCCCATATCAGGCCATCACCATCGACCCTCTGTTCGCCACCGAGCATCCTCCCATTATCGAAAGAGCGATGTGGATCGAGGTGAACGCTATGCAGATACGGAGTATGGGTGTGCAGGAATGGCTCAGGCAGTTGCTGGATGTGCTCGACGGCGATATCGTGACCGCGCAAGAGGTTGGCTTCGCGCCGCCGGGCGGTCCAATCGGGTACGACGCGCCGGGTAGACCTCATCCGCAGCGGTGGGGAAAAAAGAAACGGAAAAAGAGGCACCACAAGTAAAGCGTCATCGCGGTCGATGCCTTACGTCGTTTGAGACATTGAAGTGGCTCGCGATCAGGGACGCCTAGCGCATTTTCACCGCAAGGGCGATCAGGAGGAATGCAGGGTTAGACGGCCTATTCCCCTTCAAGGGAATGGGCTTGCAGGTGAGTTGAATTCTGTCCGTCTGCTGCAAGCCGCTCGAAGGTCTGACGAGTCGCAGCGAGGGGAAGAATGCTCCTCGGGCCATGTAAGCGAAGAAGAGCACACGTTCTGCAGCGTGCTATTTTTGGACGCGACGGTCTTTTGGAAAATGGCTCTTTTCTTTCCTGCTTGCAATGGTGGCAGGATATGGGTATCATATGCGGCGTATTCTCGCCTGCTATGCTCTCGTCATCTCATTCTGTGCTTGTGCGTACTTTGTGCTGGGGCGGTACTACCCACCGCAGCTATCTTTGCTCCAAGCGTTTCTTGAAAGCATTCCCGCATTCCACGGACGTGTTTTCTTCGAGCTGTTCATGTCCGACACACCCCAAATCTGGGTGACAGCTATTGAAGCCGTCTTAGGTCTTCTCATCGAAGGTGTTTTCATTGCTATGCTCACGCAACGGTTTTTCGGCAAGTAGGCCCGAAGCCAATTCTTCACAGGCCATTGCGAGTGTTTGTGTTTTCACTTGAGAGGTCAACTTTGCATCTTCACCTGTATTGAGCAAGTTTCATGTGAGTAGTGTCGCTTGTCTAACCTCGAAGTAGTTGAGTTCCACAATTGTAGCAGTAGCGGTGACTTGCAGGAGGACGAGTTCCGCAGGTGCTACAAATTTGTACCCATTTCTCCCTGTTTATAGGTTTCCCCGCCTCTTTTTCAAGATGCTCACGGTACAAATCGACGCACTCATCACAAACATTCACACCCCCTGGCCCTGCTGTGAGTCGAAGAACCTGATCCCAGCTTTTCCCACAGAAGGAACACACTCTCACAGCAATCTCTTCTTGAGTATTGTTTTCCCACATATGTCTTCTTCCTCCTTTCTTCATTTCGATTACCCCTCCTGGCTGATAATCAAGCTTGGCTCTTGCCATGCTCAATTCTGTTTTGAGTGAAGTCAGAGTAGCTTTATAAAACCAGCCTGAGTGAAGTGGTGATCAGTGGTTAGAGCCTCTGTTATGCCAAACTGCTTCATCACTACAAAGCTACTAGCGTCTACCAAAGACCACTCCTTGTCAATCCGCTTCTCTAGTAACTTCCACGCTTCGTTGTCCATTGACACATCAATGTGTACAATTTCCACAACAGCATCTGATTTGAGCGCATTGATAGCCTTGATGACCTCTTTTCGAGGAAGATGAAAGCGGCTTGAAAGGAGGGCAACGAGTTCAGTAAGAATATAGTTCGCTATCACTAGATTCCGTCTCTGCAAGGCGTAGTCTCGCACAATTGTAACAACTTTCATATGAAGTGGGTCTGAACGATCTAGGTAGTAAGCCCATCCTGATGTATCGACAAAGAGGTCATTTTTCTTCGGCATGATTCTCTAGGTATGCCTCCGCAAGATATTGATCATGCTTATCAGCCCAACCCGGCTCGTTTATAGCAAACATGCCTGCTATTTGAAAGAGCGGACTTTGAAGGTCTCTCTCGTGTTGATCTTGTTCAGGCTGATGTACATTTTTCGGCTCTAAAGTGCCTGAAGTCACTGACTCTTCTTGTTTCTGTGCAACTTCCCTGACCCAGGCGAGAAACAGATTCTCAGGCGTTTGATTGCGCTGTGCTGCGTACATTGCAAGCTTCGTGTACAAGTCGTCAGGAATTTGGAATACATGACTCATATCCATCCCCTTATCTCGTTCAAATTGAGGACGAGGGCTTCAGTCCTCAATGTCATTATACCGCTGGTTTTTCAAATCCATAATACCATAGTTTTACAAGTTGCCGAGCATGATCAATCACAACGGGATTGTGCAGGAGCGCATGGAGCTGATTACGCACCTGACCACGCATCACCAGAAGGCTCTCTCTCTGAGTGAGCCGTTGTTCCAACTCCTCATAGATCGCTGGAGGAGGGATGTGTCAGAACTGGGAGCACAAAAATCCGCAAGGTCTTCAAAGTCTAATACAAACCACTTGCTAAACTATGAGATTGCAACCATCAGTTCTTGTAAAGTCGCAACCCTCTCACGGAAGAGTTGACGCTGTTGCGCCAGTGGCATGGTTTCCCGTTCTGTGTGGCGAGGTCGGAAATACTGGCGTAATTCATCAAACGCACGACAGAAGCGAGCGGCTGACACAAAGTTCCCAAAGCCACGCATGGGATAGTACCGTTGTTTGATACCTCGATGATCTTGTTCTATTCGGTTGTTCAGATAGACGTTCGTCCGATGCTTCACATCCTTTCCCAGAGTTTCGCGTATGGCACGTGGATAGGAACGATGCCCGTCTGTCGTGACATATTCTGGAGCATGACCAACAACGGCAACTGCTTGCTTGAAGAACTGTTTTGCGGCATCCATATCTCGCTTTTCGCTGAGCCGCGAATCAACCAGATTGCCATCCCCATCAATGGCTCGATACAGATAGCACCATTTTCCATGGACCTTGAGATAGGTTTCATCGACATACCAGGATGTCCCTGCTTGTCCCCGCCGCCTGGTGCGTAGCTGATCCGCTATCAAGGGAGCAAAGCGCGCTTCCCAGTCGCGAAGCGTCTCATGGGTAAACACAAAACCGCGCGCTAAAAACATTTCAGCCACGTCACGCAGACTCAGTTTATAGCGCAATCGCCACAAGACCGCGAGCAGGACGATGTCAGTGGGAAATTCAAGATAATTGAAAGGAGTGCCTGTTCGTTCGTTGAAGGTACGTTGGCACCCCCGACAAAAGAAGGTGGTATATCCCAATTTGGTTTTCTTCGTTCGTTTTTGGGTAGTCGTTTCTGCGCAATGGGGGCAGTTCATTGGTCAATGTTCCTCGTTCAGTCAGAATGATGAGAGTAGCATAACAGAAAGGTGACCTCTGTGCCAAGATAGGGGGTTTGAGTCCTGACAGAACCTCATGGTATTGATAGTAGGAAATCGGCGCTCTACTCGTGATATCGATGCTTCGTTTGAGCAAGGAGCAGCAGCCATTCGATCTGCAGTATCCCGAATTGCTTCTCAAGAAGGACTCCCTCCTGATTGGCTCAATGACGGTGCCAAAGGGTTTCTCTACTCGTCTCCACCCATCACGTTATGGAAAAGTTATCCAGGATTAGATATTTACCTTCCCACTCTGGACTATATTCTTGCCATGAAAATCATAGCAGGTCGTCCCCAGGATATCGATGACGCTGAAGCACTTGTTCAAAGCCTGGGATTTACAGACCCGCAGCAGGTTATAGACGTTCTAGGGCAATACATTCCTTCACAATACCTTACGGCTCGTGTACAATATATTATAGAAGAACTATTTACTTGACTGAAAGTTGTAAAAAATGACCTCTCTCTATCACTGGCATCGCTATAGTGCTGCCGAAAGCTTTGAGCGTCTTCTGCGCGGGGAAAATCCATGGGTAACCTTGGGAGACTTTCTTGACGATTGGCGACGTTCTCAGCCTGGAGATCGCCTTGAACTTGTAGAGCAGCCACTGCGTGAAGTTACCTCATTGGAGGAGGGGCGCTGGGCTGCCCTCTACGCAGCGGCAATTGAACAACTCTGCTCACAAGAGAACTTTTTCGCACCTTCATGGGTAACATCAAAGCAGTATTACCTGCTCGATCCCTGGTATCCAGGCGTAAAAACGGAGAACCTGCGTCGCCTGTACGAGGAGACTACACCAGAGATCTTTAAGCAACATAATATTCTCGCGGGAGATAGACTCTTGCAGCGTGTCTAACAAGGCATTGTCACTTTTGTACTATCAGCGATTGTGGCGCTGGCGAAGATTACACACACAAGTCACTCGCTGTCTTCCCAGCGAAATCGCATGCATGACTGATGGAAGGTGCAGCCCCTAGATCCAAAAACATATCTTCGAGTACTGGTTTCATCGTTTTTCCTCTCACTTTTCTGAAAGAGGTGGTAGGAGAAAGAAAGTCCTTTATCTCACTACCATCTCTTATTATATCCACAATAATGTTGCTTGTCTTGCCTTCTGCATTTTGCTTTCCTAAGCCTCGTCTAACAGCTAACAGTTGGCATTTAACAAAAAATTGGGTACACTTTCATCATGCTACTCAAAACAGCAGCTCGACCGATCTATAGAGTTGCCAAACGAGGAGGTTTTGACCTATGTCACAGGTACTGTCGAAGACGCAGGATTATGGACTGTATATTGGCGGAAAGTATGTACAACCTGAAGGAGCATCACGTCTTCCAGTAAGCAATCCAGCAACTGGCGAAGAATGGGCGACTATCGTGAATGCTCATGCGCAAGACGTGGACGACGCGGTAAAGGCGGCACGAGTGGCCTTCGATACTACGTGGTCTAAGATTGGACCAGCCGCGCGTGGACGGCTTCTTAACAAGCTAGCAGACGTGATTGAGAGCCGCGCACGCGAACTGGCTGAGATTGAGGTACGAGATAATGGAAAGCTATTACGCGAGATGTACGCTCAACTTAAAGCCATTCCCGGTTGGTACCGCTATTTTGCTGGCCTAGCCGACAAGATACAGGGCGAGACGATTCCACAAGAAAAGCGTAGCCTCTTCAACTATACGGAGCGCGAGCCGTATGGTGTCGTTGGCTGCATTACTCCCTGGAACTCGCCGTTGCTACTTGGGTCATTTACATTCGCCCCTGCTGTGCTGGCTACTTGGGACATCTGTTCTCGCAGTTGATGTTTGGTAACTCATGGAGCAAGCTTTCTTGCCAAAAGACCTGACAAAAATGTACAATCAATGCGGTTCATTTTTGCGTGTCTGCCCCGAACAAGTGCCCCTGTTCAGGAAAAGGAGACTTGGTTCATGCTCTCTGTATTCGCCTCGATCAAACAACAACTCTGTTTGAATGTGCATGCACTCCAAGAATGTGTTTTGAGGTGGATCAAACCACCGACGACCTCCCTCACGCTCGGAACGTTCGCCGATTTGACCCGAGGTAAAGCCGAACTGCTGGCGGAAAACGCATTGTTGCGTCAACAACTCATTATCTTGCGCCGGCAGATCAAGCGACCAGTATGCAAAAAGACGGACCGGCTCCTCTTGGTGTTCCTGGCAAGGATGGCGCAAACCTGGAAACAATCGCTCTTCTTAATCCAGCCAGAGACGCTGCTCCGCTGGCACCGTGAACTTTTCCGCCTGTTCTGGAAGCACAAATCTCAGGCGCAGGAGAGGAAGCCGAGGCTCTCGCCAGAGACGATTGCCTTGATCAAGGACATGGCCACAAATAATCGGCTTTGGGGAGCTGAGCGGATTCGCGGTGAACTCCTCAAGTTGGATATTCGAGTGAGTAAAAGGACCATCCAGAAGTATATGCGGCAGGGTCGCCCCAAACGAGCGCGTGGACAAACCTGGAAGACCTTTCTCCACAATCATGCAGCAGAGGTATGGGCCTGTGATTTTTTGCAGGTCACCGATCTCTTCTTCCGTCCGCTTTTTGCCTTTTCATTATCGAGCTAAAGTCGCGCAAGGTGATCCATGTGAATGTGACGCGCTCTCCAACTGATCTCTGGGTAGCGCAACAACTGCGGGAGGCTACTCCATATGGGCAGAGGCCCAAATATCTGATCCGGGATAATGATTGCAAATTCGGGACGAATTTTGCACGAGTGGCCGCAACAAGCAGCATCAAAGTGCTTCGAACGCCATACCGGACTCCGCGAGCCAATGCCATCTGTGAACGCTTTCTCGGAAGTGTGAGACGAGAGTGTCTGAATCACTTTCTGATCTTCCAGGAGAAGCAGCTTTATCGCCTTCTCAAAGCGTATGTTGTGTACTTCAACCAAGCTCGATCGCATCAAGGGATCGGGCAGCGGCTTCCGGACCCGTCGGCTCCGTCAGCTCCTTTCCTGAATCAGTCAACCCGGGTGATGGTCGTTCCCGTGTTAGGTGGGTTACACCATGACTATCGCAGAGCAGCATAACGATGGCGAGCGCATGCATTAGGATCGCAGGCCACGCATGAGTGCCTGAGAGGGCCTTTTTGTATTCCCTACCTGTTTTCCCTCCTTGGACAAAGAGAACAGGTCATTCATATGCTTCATCGCTCAGGTCTCTGCTTCGATCTTAATAAAGGAGAGCTTTGTTTGGACTCACCTTTCCTGGGGTATCCCACCAAATGGAAGAAGAGAAATTATCCTAACGCAACATTCCAATTTTGTGAACGGATGTCCTAAGTAGCCAGCACACGGTATATTACCGGTTTTACTCGTCAGACGTCACATCACTGGTTCTGTCAGAACTGAGAGCATAAAAGCCCATAGAAGAGGAAGTCCTCAACTCATCATCCGTTGAGCTAGGAAGCCATCAGCATCAGGAGTTGCAGGGCAGCAAGTTTTTCACAGAACAACTGTCGTTGCTCCATAAGAGACAGTGTTTCTCCCATGGTGTGACGTAGGCGAAAATAGTGGCGCAATTCATCAAAAGCACGGCAAAAACGCGCTACTGATGTGAAATTCCCAAAGCCATGCATCGGATAGTACCGTTGTTTCACTCCTCGATGGTCTTGCTCCAACCGATTGTTGAGATATTTATTTGTTCGATGCTGTACACCGCTCCCTAGTATCTCGCGTACGGCTCGTGGATAGGAAGTATGACCGTCGGTTGTCACCTGTTTGGGGGTGTGGCCAACGACAGAGAGAGCCTGCTTGAAAAACTGCTGGGCGGCTTCCATGTCACGTTTCTCGCTCAAGCGAGAATCAACCAAGTTGCCATCAGCGTCAATGGCGCGATAGAGGTAGCACCACTTTCCGTGAACTTTGATATATGTCTCATCCACATACCAGGATCTTCCGGCCTGTCCCCGCCGTTTTATCCGCAGTTGGTCCGCCACCAAAGGCGCAAACCGTGCTTCCCAGTCCCGCACACTTTCATGAGTGAACACCATGCCCCGCTCCAGGAACATTTCAGAGAGATCCCGCAGGCTCAATTTGTAGCGAAGCCTCCACAGAACAACCAGCAGAACCACATCAGTGGGATATTCGAGGAAGTTGAACGGCGTCCCTGTACGCTCGTTGAAGCGGCGTTGACAAGCTGAGCAACGGAACGTTCGATAGCCAAGCGTGGTCTTCTGGGTTTGTTCATTGGTGATGGTCGAGGCACAATATGGACAGTTCATGAGGCACTCCAGATCAGAGAAGTTGTGCCCTCATCATACCTGCAAATGGTGTCTAAGACAAGCCTTTTTCTGAATTCTGACAGAACCCAGACGAGGCCCTCGCCCTCCTCTCTGCCTGGATCGAAGGGGAACACCTGCTGGTAGATGACCGGGCGGACGTGGGAGGCATCGACTTCTCCCGCATGGATTCAAGGGCAGTCGCGCCGCTCCCCCACGTCGTCGCTTCTTTTTTCGCCCACCGACCATACAAGCGCAAAGCCGGGCACTCCCCCAGGTGGAACGGCTTTCATCTGCTCCTGTCCCGGGATGTGGAGGAAGGCTGGAAACTGGCGCGGATACGAAGGGACTCCTCCCCCGCTTGTCCGGTCTATCGTAATCGTGGAATAGAATGAGCGTAAGAAGATGAAATGGCCAGTTGTAATCGTGGAATGACTCTACGGTCATCGTAGAAAAAGTACGCCAATCCACAGTGAGTGCGGAAAAAGTACGTCGAACACTCTAGCACGACGTAAAAGCTGTTTACCAAATTGCCTCGTTAATTTAGGGTCGGGTTCAACTGATTCATGATAAATACTCTTCAGAGACATGTACATGATGTACTCTGTATAAGTACTGACGTGGACTCGCTTTCATGGAGTCGAAGACCTTGGAAGTTCACGTCTCTCGTTGTTCATACCTTACTGGACTGAGAGAGCTCAGTGCTACATGGCGTCGTTGTCGAGTGTAGAACGCCTCCATGGACTCAAAGATGGACAGCCGCGCCTCTTGACGAGTACAATAGGGGGAACAGTCTGTCCACTCGCTCAAGAGCGAACCCGCAGAAGCTTTGCATTGCCGCATTGTCCTAGCGAGCGGCTCAGGTGTGTTGTTTCTCCTAAAAGCAGCAGACAAAAATGGACTCGCGAAGGGAAGGTATGTTGCTCTGGATAGGAACGTATCATCCAACGTGTAATTGTGGTAACCAGGAAACACGTGAAATCCGCTCTGGTAAAAGAGATATCTTTTCACCAGGGATGGCAGGAGAAAGCGGAACTGAATGGCAGATGGACGCCTCCGTCACGATATACGTCAGGGACTCGAAGTGTCAATTGTCCTCAAGCAAGACCAGCGAACAGGAAAACTGACCCGAGGGATCGTCAAGGATATTTTGACCAACTCCGTTTCTCACCCGCATGGGATCAAGGTACGGCTTGTCGATGGGCAGGTCGGGCGTGTACAGAAAATCGAGGAGTAGCATGCCACACAAGGAAGAGAAAGGCATGAATGGAACAGGTCGTATTGCTCTGGTGACCGGTGCTGGAACTGGTATTGGCAAACGAACGGCATTACTGCTCTTGGAAGCCGGGTATTGCGTCGTGCTGGCAGGCCGCCGAGTTGAACCCTTGGAGCAGACGGTTCAGGAAGCAGGTGTGGCGAACTCGCGCACGCTGGTGATGTCTACGAACGTGAGCGACCCGCAAGCCGTATCGGCGTTATTTGCAGCAACGCAGGACACATTCGGACGGCTGGATGTTTTATTCAATAATGCAGGTGTGGGTGCGCCCTCCGTCCCGCTCGAAGACCTGAGCTATGAGCAGTGGAGGGGTGTGCTGGATACCTGCGTGACGGGAACATTTCTTTGCACGCAGCACGCCTTCAGGATGATGAAGCAGCAACATCCGCATGGCGGACGCATCATCAACAATGGGTCGATTTCCGCGTATACCCCCCGACCCAATTCCGCACCGTATACGGCTGCCAAACATGCGATCACCGGTCTCACCAAATCAACGGCGCTGGATGGGCGCCCATTTGACATTACCTGTGGGCAGATTGACATCGGGAACGCGGCAACCGAGATGACAGACCACATGAAAAACGGGGTGCTCCAAGCCAATGGCACGGTTGCTGCCGAGCCAACGATAGATGCCGATCATGTCGCGCGGGCGGTGCTCTATCTGGCGAGCTTGCCACTCGATGTCAATGTACCGTTTATGACAGTGATGGCAACAGGAATGCCCTTCATAGGTCGCGGGTAATTGGGGATGCTGTAGAAAGGGGAAGTGTGATATATCAACTCTATAAGATGGCAAGCATCAAAGATGCGGACAAGCTAGATGACTCGATTATGATCAAGCTGATGGAGAATATTGCTGAGCTGAGGAAAGAGCTGGAATGATGTACAAGGAGGTAATCATGAACAGGTTTGAAGGAAAAGTCGCCCTGGTGACCGGTGCAGGTTCGCCGCGCGGCATTGGACGAGGAACTGCATTGGCTTTAGCAAGGGAAGGCGCGAAAGTCGCAGTTACAGATATCGTGCCAGAGGGGGTGAGGCAGGTTGTAGCCGAACTGAATGAGATAAGCTACGCTCTTGGTGCGGTGGCGGATGTACGCGATAAGGCGCAGATGGTCCAGGTGGTCAAAAAAACGACAGAAGTTTATGGAGGGTTGGATATCCTGGTGAATGTCGCTGGCTTAACTCGTCCAACGTTATTTCTTGACATCTCGGAAGAAGAGTATGATCTTGTGCTGGATGTCAACCTCAAAGGGACATTTTTGACAACGCAAGCAGCCGTACCTGCGCTATTGGAGCGGGGTGGCGGTGCCATTGTCTCGCTTTCATCGGTATCGGGACAGCGCGGTGGGGGAGTGTTTGGTACATCCGCCTATAGCGCGGCCAAAGCAGGCATTATGGGTTTGACCAAAGCTCTTGCTCGTGAACTGACCCCACAGGGAATTCGCGTCAACTGCGTTGCTCCTTCAATGATTGATACCGACATTGCGGGGGATTTACTGACGCCAGAGCGCAAGGTCGAACTTGGCAAAGGAACATTATTGGGGCGGCTCGGTACGGTAGATGATGTTATGAAGTGTATCCTTTTCCTTGCCTCAGATGAAAGTTCCTATTTAACGGGTGTCACGCTGGATATTAATGGCGGCATGCACATGCACTAATGTCCATGAAGGCATACATGACACATGTAGCGGGCGGCTAGAAGAAAAGTGAGTTTTGTCAGGACTCAATCCTAGGCTCGTTCTATTCTAAAGTTATGGCGGACGGCACTGTCATTATACCCACGGTCTTGCAGATTGATAATACCATAGTTTTGCAGAGAGCTACGTCGTTCTGATCGTGGACAAAAGACAGCTAACTGCACTTTTGAGCTTTTACACAGGTAGCTGCCTTGATGAGGAATCATAGTTTTGCAGAAAAACTTTCCTTACAATAGAAATGGTTATCTTATAACGGTGGAGCTTTTTTAGCATTTCGCAACACTGACCCAACGAAACAACAGAAATGTAAGCTCAGCTTTAAAAAATTCCCCGGCTTCTTTCATGGTTGAGTAGTATAGAAGAGAGAAAATAGAAAGTTTTGGTTCTCAGGCAACAACAATCTTTGAGCAAGTGATTGGATAACGTATCGCGTTTAAACCATCCATCGACGTATTACCTTTTCTTCAGACCTATAAAAGAATAGCTTTCTAGTAGCCTGAGGCTCGGGGAAACGTAGGTTTGTGGAGGACGTATCAGACACCTATGATGCAACGTCCAACGAAACAGAAATACCTACTTGTGAAATTAGGTATTCCCTGGCGTTTAGTCAAGGGAGATGTCAATACTCATCTTACACGAAGAGGAGTTATGGGAAACGAAGTTCTCCAACCCGCCCACCTGGCTTTGTACGGTGAGATCAACTATTGGAAGTCTGGAATCGTTGCTCGATATGGAGGAAATTATGCGAAAGATCATTGTAGCAGAGTTTGTGTCGTTGGACAATGTCATACAAGCACCTGGGGGTGTAGAAGAGGATACTGAGGGCGGTTTCACCCACGGCGGGTGGACATGGCCGTTCTGGCACGATGACATTGGCACACACTTCTTCGAGGCCATGAGCCAAAGTGATGCGCTGCTGCTGGGGCGCAAAACATGGCAGATCCACGGCGGGGCATTTGAACCCATGCCAGCTGGTGAACCCTTTGGCGATCTCATGAACAGTATGCCGAAGTACGTGGTTTCCACCACCCTGACCACAGCCTCGGCATGGCGCAACTCCACATTGATTCGCAATAATGTGGTCGAGGAAGTCCGCACCATGAAAGCACAGGTAGGCAAGAACATTGTCATCGATGGCAGTAGCGTGCTGATTCATACTTTGGCCGAGCACGATCTGATTGACGAATATAGCCTGCATGTGTACCCGCTTGTGCTCGGCGGTGGCAAGAAGCTGTTTCCTGAGGGATTGCACCATACTCTGCTCCTGATTGAAGCCAAGCCACTGCCATCAGGAGTGGTGTTCATGCGCTACGCACGCGCTTGATGGACCGCAATAAGGAGAGTTGTATGAGAGAATTTCAAGCTGATGGCAGAACGATCAATGCTTATCTGGCTGAGCCTGAGTATGGCAGTGGACCGGGGGTACTGGTCTTACATGCTTGGTGGGGCCTCACCGACGTCTTCAAACAGGTCTGCGACCGGCTCGCGGAAGCGGGTTTTGTGGCCCTAGCCCTCGACCTCTACCGCGGTAGGACGACTGCGTCGGTCGAGGAAGCGCAAACGCTAGCCTCGGCACTGGATCGCGATGTGGAGCGGGTGCGCGGTGATATCTCAGCGGCGGTGCAGGTTCTGAGCCGATACACTGCGACCCATCTAGCAGAGGATCACAGCAATCTCGCCCTCGTCGGCTTCTCGCTGGGAGGTGCCTACGCGCTCGACACGTCCGTCACCTTGCCCGAGGAGATCGCTGCAGTCGTGACCTTTTATGCCTCCTACCCCGGACTGGACTATAGAAGCGCAAAGGCCACCTATCTCTGTCACTTCGCAGACGATGATCCCTTCGCATCAGTTGAGTCGATCGCGGAGATGGAGCAGGAGCTCCAGGCCGCGGGGAGGCCGGCTACCTTCTATACGTATCCAAGAACCAAACACTGGTTCTTCGAGGAGAATCGCCTTGAATATGACGCTGAGGCTGCTCGCGTTGCTTGGGAACGAACCATTGCATTCTTGCACGAACGTCTTGAGTAAACGCTCTCGCTCTCGTTGGAGAGCGGCACCCGTCTTGATTCGTCGTCCACGATCTTTTGAGGGAGCGGTCATTGAGAAAGGCTCTTCCTCAATTAAGGTGAGCGGAACGTACAAAGAAGGCAAAGAAAGCCACTCTCTGTAGGAAGGAGAAGCGTCAGATCACACGTCCTTATGTGAGAAAAGGCGACAGTCCGCTTTGAGCACATGCTCTATCGCTTTCGCTCTTCTTCATGCCCATCCATTGAAAGTGGGCGAGACTCAATTTTGAGGGAAAACATGGGCATTTAGCTTCTGGGCTGTAGTGATCTGGGAGATGGCTCGACTGAGTTCGAGCTATGCTGTGCGAGGAAAGCGCATTGGGGCAGCCAATTGACAAGAGTTCGATGGAAGAAGCTAGATATGGAGCAGCTCGCTCGGGTCCTTTCAGAGCACCTGCTCATGCTTGGAATCTACCTTATAGCAATAGGCTTGTACCACTTGTAGTCGCTGCTAGAACACTTGTTAATAGGATTTTCATACTCAATCAACATCTTGGTACAGTGGCTACACTTATGTTAGGTTCTGCCAGAATTCGTGTCATTATTTCCATGGTCTTGCAGATTCGTATGTAACGGCAAAGAAGTCGATAAGTGGACTGCATACGCTCAACATGGTACGTAGAGAAGCAACTTCAGATGGTAAAGAAAGGAACGACATCATGGCAACAATCACACCTCATTTATGGTTTGACAAAGAAGCGAAAGAGGCCGCCAAGTTTTACACGTCTTTACTGCCCGATTCAAGAGTGACAAGTACCATTACATTGCACGATACCCCCTCAGGCGATTGTGATCTTGTTTCGTTTGTCCTCGCCAAGCAGCCGTTCATGGCTATTAGTGGCGGCCCGCATTTCACATTCAACCCTTCGGTTTCATTTATTCTCAACTTTGACCCGTCAAAAGATAGAGATGCTCGAGTGCATCTAGATCGGCTATGGGAGAAGCTGTCGGAAGGCGGTACAGCTCTTATGCCTCTTGATCACTACCCGTTCAGCGAACGCTACGGCTGGGTACAGGACAGATATGGACTTTCCTGGCAACTCATGCTCACGAATCCCGTGGGCGAAGAGCGACCCTTCATCATTCCATCGCTGATGTTTACAGGGAATAACGTCGGGCATGCCGAGGCAGCGGTTGATTTTTATTGTTCGGTCTTCAAGGGGGCCAGGCGAGGGATGACAGCTCGTTACCCCCAGGGGATGGAGCCGGATAAGGAAGGAACGATTATGTTCGCCGACTTCTCGCTCCTAGGGACTTGGCTTGCTGCTATGGACAGCGCGGGAGAACATCATTTTACGTTCAAAGAGGCCATCTCTTTTCTTGTGCCCTGCCAAACGCAAGCAGAAATCGATTACTACTGGGAGAAGCTTTCTGCTGATCCACAAGCCGAACAATGTGGCTGGCTGAAAGACCAGTTTGGCCTTTCCTGGCAGATCTGGCCAACGGCGATTGGCGAGATGATGCAAAACGGCACGCGTGAGCAGATTGATCGGATCACGCAGACGTTCTTGCCGATGAAGAAATTCGATCTTGCCATCTTAGAGAGAGCGTATGAAGGAAAAGAACGATGAACAAAAAAGGGTATTGTCAACTCAGTCACAGTCCTTGAAGACGCTTGTAGAAGCAGTGCTTGGTGCGTCGGCTCTGTCCTAGGAGAGCAAGCACGTTTCCATCCTGATCGACCACTTCCTGTAGGAAATGTTTCTCGCTTCATCTGCTGAGCACGACCTCGTTCATATGCCACAAGCCGCCGTAACGAAAACGACCACGGCGGAGTGTCAAGTACCCGTTTGGCACTAGAAGAACTGGGATATCCAACCGATAAGTTCAAGCGATACTATTGACTTTGAGGAGAACTGACGATTGTACCATTTGTTATAATATCAGAATTGACTGAGCACGGAAGGAAAGAAAAGCAGCCTTCTCTACTTAGAAATTTTCTCCATAGCTTTAGAAAACCTGCTTTTTCTAAAGCTATGGCAGACGGTACAACAATACCAAGAGCAGTATGGGCTGGTTCTTTGGGTTCAAGCTCCATCTGGCGGTCAATGACCAAGGCGAATTGCTGGCGTGTTGTCTGACCCCAGGCAATGTCGATGATCGCAAGCCTGTTCCCTCGATGGTCAAAACACGGCGTGGCAAGCTCTTTGGAGACCGCGGCTACATTTCCGCTCCCCTGAGCACATTGCTCTTTGAACAAGGACGGGCGTCTCATCACCCGATTACGCAAAAACATGAACAATCAGCCCATGCATCTCTCAGACAAGCTCCTGCTGCGCAAACGGGCGATGATCGAGTCGATTATCGATCAGCTCAAGAATATGCGCCCAGATCGAGCGTTCTCGTCATCGCAATCCCGCCAATTTTGTCGTTCATTTAATTGCCGGGCTTCTTGCCTACAGCCATCAGGACAAAAAACCGAGTCTTCACCTCGACGAACACGCTCTTCTGGCTGCTTGATTCGCTTGGCTTAAACTGAACTCACGTTAGTTACAGAAATCTTGAAACGGCAAAGAAACTGCTGGCAACATATCGTAAAGCTATTGAGCGCAAGGCCCGAGCGAGGATACCAGCTATTAAGGCGACTGCTAAATAGTCTCATGGCCTACTCTGATCAAATCTCTGCCCTCATCGATGCGCTGAAACTAGAGCCGAACTCTAAGGAAAGAAATAAGCTGAGTTCCAAGCTAGAAGACGCTTGGGCTAAGGTGCTGGATGGGAAGTATAAACCTCTCCCTAACGAACACTCAGACTGTATCTGTCAATCCTGCGTATTTGATCCCTCCTGTTCGGTGCATAAGAAACCATAATGCCTAATTTCTCGCTCTTCGTTCGATATGAGGACGACTTCTCACCGCTTTTTGTGGTAGTCTGTGAGAAAAGTAGAAAAAAGGAGATATGGCCCATGGCTGAAGACAACTTCACGCTTACGACGTTCTACAGCTCTTGGAAAGAGTATCAGGATCACTTCAAAGGGGCGCTTGCCCCACTCACCGCCGCGCAGCTTGAACTGCGTGCCGCACCTCACCTGCGCTCTATCGGCGAGAATGCTCTGCATATCATCGGCTGCCGTGCTGGCTGGTTCACCGAGTTCCTAGGCGAAGACTGCGGCACCGATGTGAAGGAATATGTGAGCTGGGATGTGCTAGGTGCGCCCGCCCGAACGCCTGCCGAGATGGTGCAGGCCCTCGAACGTAGCTGGCAGTGTATGACCGAGTGCCTAACCCGTTGGAGTCCCGACGATATGCAACAGACCTTCCCCGACGACTGGGACGGGAAACACGTTGACTTGTCGCGCGCCTGGGTCGTCTGGCATGTGATGGAGCATGACCTGCACCACGGCGGCGAGCTCTCGCTCACCCTCGGCATGCACGGAATCCCGGCGGAGTTCCCTGGCTAGAGCCGGTGCAAGACTCGGCGCTGAAGAGGTCTGGATACTCACCAATTCATCGGCGAGAATGTTCATGTGTGCCTCCTTGATGGAAAGTTTTTGTTCTTCCTCATCAAAGAGGCATATTTTTATCCCTGCTCGCTACAAGTTACCTCTCGTTGCGCATCTCATGGATCTATCCAAAGAATATTATCGAAACGCCGATGTGAAAGTAGCAGTCATACCTACTGCCCAATTGAAGCAGCTCCAGTTTGAATATTTTCAAAAATCGGGCAGCGAATACGAAGCCAAACATTTCCGAGCAAGAGCAATCACGTGCTGGATGCTTGTCGTGACCGATAAGCATTGTATTTTGAGACTGTAAGCTCTCTCATAACAAACGCTCTTCCTCTTCAAACATATTCACTGAAACGAGGACCGATTCTGTCCTACTTACAGGGTATACTTGAAGCAGAAGAACCGTTAAGCACATAGAAAGAGGAAAGAACGATGACTTCTATGCAGATGAAACTCGAACTGGTTATTCTCCCCGTTTCCAACGTTGACCGTGCCAAAGCCTTTTATACCGAAAAGCTCGGCTTTCACGCTGATTTTGACCAGCAGGTGAATGAGAACCTGCGCTTTGTTCAGTTGACCCCTCAAGGCTCCGCCTGTTCGATCGCCATTGGGGTTGGAATTACAGATATGCAGCCGGGATCGCAAAAAGGGCTGCAAATGGTGGTTGAGGACGCGAGAGTCATCCGCGAAGAACTGCTCAAACGAGGTGCTGAAGTCAGCGAGGTCGATGTACAGGACTGGGGGCATTTTGTCTACCTTAGTGACCCTGATGGCAATAGTTGGTCCTTGCAGCAACTCCCTCATCGCGGCTAGCTTCCACATAGACGCTCATTCGGCGACTTGAGGCGACGGCCCACTGCTCTTGCCGAGGGAAGGTCCATAAGGAACATCGGTGTCGAACTGCATGCCAGTTGTTCCTCGTGGGCTAATTTTTTGTGAGTAAGCAAATGGGATCGCTTAATATGAAGATGATCTTCTGTGACGTGCTCAAAAACAAGATGTATCATGACCAAAAAGTTCATATTGCTGGGTTGTATGAGCGAGGCAATAGCTACCCGCTTCACTTTACCTCATCTTTGATACATCAAGCACATACGACCATGGGCTTTTACTCTTTTCTGCGTTCGCTTTATCCCTGTCAAGCAATGCCTTCACCCCAAAAAGGGTAAGCCCTGCTGCTATCCCAGCTGGAGCAAAGATACCTATTTTCAGGATTGATGCGATAGATGCCGCAAGAGCAGGAGGAGTTAGAGTGAGGCCAAGTGTATTAATGACCATTTCCACCTTTGCACGTAGGTATATGTGCGATCTATTTTAATCGTGGAATAGAATGAGCGTGAAATGCTGAAAATGCCGACTGTAACCATGGAATGACTCTACGGTCATCGTAGAAAAAGTACGCGAAAAACTGCTAAGCATGGAAAAAGTACATCATACAACTTAGATACCTGGAACTGCATGCTTGCTACTAACAATAGGCTCTGTCAGAACTGAAACACCAATCTTGGCACTGAGTCAGATTTCTGTTATCCTTCTCCAAGTAACAATGTGAAAGAGAAGCAGGAATCCATGAATTGCCCCTATTGCGCAACGTCCATCACCAGAAAGCGAGCGAAGAAAACAGAGCTTGGCTATGCAACCTTCTTTTGCTCAGCATGTCACCGGACCTTTAACGAACGAACCAATACCCCTTTTAACTACCTGGAATTCCCGACCGATATTGTTCTGTTGGCTGTCTTGTGGCGGTTGCGTTATAAATTGAGTTTGCGTGATGTCGCCGAGATGTTCTTAGAGAGGGGCTTCGTGTTTACCCATGAGGCTGTTCGAGACTGGGAGAGACGTTTTGCCCCCTTGATGACAGAGCAATTGCGGACCAAACGACGAGGTCAAGCCGGGAGATCCTGGTACGTGGACGAAACGTATATCAAGGTCCATGGAAAGTGGTGCTATCTTTATCGGGCGATCGATCATGACGGCAATCTGGTGGATTCCATGGTGAGCGAGAAACGGAATATGGAGGCAGCGCAGCGTTTTTTCAAGCAGGCTGCTACTGTGGTTGGCCATGTCCCTGATCAGGTGACTACCGATGGGCATGCGTCCTATCCACGAGCTATCTGCGAAACCATGGGCGATGATGTGCATCATCGGACGAATAAATACCTCAATAACCGGTTGGAGCAAGATCATCGTGGTATCAAACAGCGGTACTATCCGATGCGTGGCTTTGGAACCATTGAAGCGGCGGCACGCTTCTGTTGTGCTTTTGACGAATTGCGTAACTATCTCCGTCCGCGCCGCACCACGGGTGAAACAGCCTCTCTCCTGGAACAACGGCAAGCTTTTCTGCAACGACTCACAGATCTCCGGACATGGATACTAGCTGCCTCATAGTTCAAACGAGGAGAGGTAAGCATTTCATGCGTCTGGTGCATTTTTCTGTGATCTCAGTTCCGACAGAACCGAAGCGATTACGCGTCCTGGTTATATGATATACCCATTAGCTGCAAATGCTTGGCGCGAGGCTCTTAGAGAACTGGGATTAGGAAATGCATCGGTTTGAGCAGAGTCAACGGTGCTACTCAACATGCGCTTCGAAGAATAAGTCTTCACACTTTTGTTCAGTCCTATTATTGATTTCCTGTGCTGTAAATTCGTAAATTGGACTAACAAGCAAGAAAACAATTGAGGATGTCCCTAGTCAGAAGAACCAAGTGGGTTGTTCGACAAACATAATTGATCAAGCGAGATAGAAGACTTCTTTTGATTATCACTCATCCCCCACCTTACAAAGCATCACACACTTTCGAATTCGATTTAACATAAAATTTTTATTGAATGGAATGAGAAGCATAGTTTTGCAGGAGAGAAACGGAAGCATAGTTTTGCAGATTCTGCAAAACCTATGGGTTAAGTGACAACCGCTGTCATTATTCCCACGGTTTTGCAGATTGATAGTACCATAGTTTTGCAGGGAGTCGTCGCTGCCTGAGGTTGGAGAAAGAGAGGACTAACGACAATTTTAGGTTTTCACGTAGTTAGCTGTCACATTGAAGAAGCATAGTTTTGCAGAAAAAATTCAGGTATAGTAGAAGTGGTTGTCTGAGATATTAGAGCTTTTTCAGAATTTCGCAATACCGACTCTACGAAGCGACAGGAATACAACTCTAGAGCTTGAGAAAAATTCCCCAGCATCTTTCATTGTTGAGTACGACAAGACAGAGAAAAATAGAAGAGCAATGAACAATCAAGTTGTCACTTTTGCGAACGGATGTGCCAAGTAGCCAGTACAGTATGTCTACTTGCCAGGGTTTAATCGGGAACTCGGAGCGGCTCTATTTCGGCAGATAGCGAAGCAATATCTAACTGTATACTATGGTGAATTATCATGCCAACGGGGTCGCGGAAGGGTTTGATACTCGGATAAATTGTATTTACTTCATAAACCCTCCATAGAATGTATTGCTCTCGTTCTTGAATGGCTTTTTTAAGCTCTGCAATACTCCACTTAAAATGCCCATGTCGCCCAGTAGTGGACTTTACCTCTAGCCACAGATCTCTGCCGTTTTCGTCGACCGATAAAATGTCATAATCCGCCAGAGGGGTTTCTTTTGCTATCCAAACAACTCGCGATTTTGGATAGCCCCATCTTTTAATACGCTCGATCTCATGTAGAAAAATAATTTCTTCACCACGTTGGCCAATTTCTCTATTACGCTCCTCATCAACAGAAACTGAGGGAGTCCCCCAGCTTTTTCGTCCTGAACCACCAGGGCGCGAATCCTGTAGCGACCAATTGCCTAAAGGTTCCAATGACACGGGTTTAATGGATTCGATTGGTGGGAACATGATTGCCCTTGAAGAAAACTTCGTCAAGTCAATATCCTGCTCTTTGGACTCAGGACTTAAAGTTGAGTATGAAGCTGTATTATAAGGAATACTCCGTGTGATAGAACTTTTAATTACCTCTTGCACGATTTGACTATCTCTAGTAAGTTCGTCATTGAACGTCGCTTCTGCTATTTCAGGTTCAATCTGAACATTCGAGGCAGGGTCGCCAAACTCATCATACAGAGAAATAATCTCAAGCTCTGGTAGAGAAACGGGGGGCTCCCATGGAATACCCTGGCGTCTGAGATAATTTGCCATTTCACTTATTGTGGCACTTGTCAAGACGCGGTAGATTGCATTGGCAAATTGGCGCTGTCCCACAGGTATGTTGACAAACAGAGTTGCTATCGCTTGGGATACTAACTCATCTAACTCATTGGAACTTTGTGGCTCGACAAGTACAAGCCGCTCATGATCTAACACAATATCAGTAGGTACCTGTACAGTGATATTCCCGACACGATACTCGATGTGAAGCAACTGGGCAAAAACGAGAGAGCTAATTGCTTGCAATTGCGGAAGAGGCGGGATGGGAGGTTCCGGATATTCCTGCAATTGATAAGCCGCTAAGCTCGTAAGAGCTGAGAGAAAAAAACGATCGTGTAGCCTTTCAATTACTTTGCTAGAATCACACCATGGAGGTGGCTTTTTTTCTGCACCTATGTTGAATCCTATCTTTTCGCGCACTTCTGTTAAGGAGGAAACGCCGACAACACGGTAGAATCGAATGAGCTTATTCGGCTGTGGCCCACTCGTATTGGCAAAAGTAGGCGATGTTCCATTTTTCATCAAAGCTTGGGCAAGGTCTGGATCATCATCAAGAAGATACTGCTTTGCTCGTATCTCGGCCCGAGAATGCAATCGCCCATTCTGGTCAAGCAGGTATTTAATGTCATCAGCTACTCCACTGGGCATGCCCAGTAAGTCACAATAAGCATTGAGGAGCACTTGTCGCTCTGTCTGACTAAGAGGTGTTTCCGATTGTGCGTATCGCTGATTGAACCAAATAAAAAGTTTTTGCCAATGTTGGGGTTGGGGAGCAGAAGGAACTCCGAGTAACTTCAAAGCTTGTTGAAGCACTGGAGACGCTTCTTCAAACAAAGGTACAGACTGTAGAAAACTCGCGCGGTACTTGCGGCCCAGTAACATATCAACAGGCTTACTATACCCCCTGCCATCCCAAATAATTGGATAGTCTTTGTAAAGAGTAGGGACATTCTTTTTTACTTGCAGAGCTTCCACCAAGGCAGGATAAAGGATCTCTGGCTGTTTCGGCCTAGCGTCTCGTAAGCGCAAATTATCAAGAAAGGCCACTATATCCTTTGCTTTAGGTTGATCCATACAACCCAGATATTTATAAAGTGTGATACGAGAGCCTGCAACAAATAACGCGTTGTCTCCGAGGCAAGCCACATTGTGCGAGGTGTGCAGGTAAAGTGCAGAAGAGGATGCCAAACTACCTTGAGATGACTGAAGAAAGGCAATTGTTTTCAGTCTTTCAAGCTCTGGCTTTGTCAATATTCGGTGGAACCTCCACAGCGTTTCTTCGAATTCCAGGGCAAGGTCTGGGGCCCTCGCAACTATGTGAGCGTACCTTACAAGATCCTCTCCAGTTAGCTTTTTTTTAAAACGGAGTGCGTCGGCTAGCTTGTTATCATTCTCGTAATCGGGATGGGGAAAATGCAATGCTTCCTCTAGTTTCGATGCTCCAATCGCTTTGCGCAAGGTAATAGCATTGGCCGCTACCCATTCATTTCGATGATCGCGAAGCACTGGCGCTTTACGTAGCATTGCCCATGTCGTACGGTCCAGACGTCCGTGGATTTCCAGAACAAATTTATATAACGCAGTACGTTGCTCTTCGGAGGCTGTTCCATCTTGTACCTGTTGCGTGGTTTTTTGGATCCACTTCTTAGCGTCATATTTGTGACATAAACCCACGAGCGTCTTACACTCAATGAGTGAGGTATGGAGCTGCTCAGATGCAAGTAGAGGGCAAACGGAGGCAATAGTGGGATCAACTACCCACAGTTTTTCTGGTGCCTGTAAGCTGCCGTCAGCAGCCAGGGTTGTCGGAGATTTTTTGAGGTCTTCGCGATTCTGTTTAGAAAGTTGCGATGCCAGGGCATCAAAGGCACGCGCAAATCTTTGTTGAAGGCTTTCTTCTTTGAGCTCATCTGGGAAGTTGGTGTAGCGGTAATTAGCTACACCACTTGTAAGCTGGGTAGCTAAGTGCGTTGCATCTGCTCCAGCACATCGAAGTCGTACTAAAGAGCTGATGTCGAAAGTCTGTACACCACATTTTTTCACCATTATTCGAATTCGCGGATCATTTCCAAGTGTATCATCTAGATAGTTGGAATCGGACAAATATCCGTCAAGCGCAGAGGAGGTCGGAACGACAATTTTTGCTGCCGTTGCCAGTTGAGAACGCTTTGGCGATCCTTTTTCACGAGCACGGGTTGGCCAACAGGCTTCTTTCGCCAATCGATTTGCTACCTGCTTCGAAAAGTACGTGCTTCCTGAAAGCGTTTGTTCTTGCAACACGAGATAACGTTCTGGTCCAAATTCTTTCCTCCAGTCGGACACCAGCAAATCAAACACTAGATCTACTGTTCTGTCTATTAACCACTGGTTGAATAAATTCATATTCGGATTAATAATCTCGCTGCGATCCGTATTCATCCGGAAAGGCGCATTGATGCTAATGGCATTTCCGGTATAAGCTTTCGTCGCAGCAAGGGGGTAGAAAAAATGGCTTGGCTGTTCAAAGTCGATTTTCTTACGGTTCTTACGAAGTGAGACGGCAAGCCGGATTCGACCTCCTGGAACCTTATAATAACCCGGAATCATCTGCCCACGGAACTGTGATGGGAGGGAAATGACCTTCTGGAATTCAATCTCCTTAATGCCGCGCCCCGTGACCTGTGAAGGTGAGGGTTCAGAATCATCCAGATGGATCGTACGTAGGACTACAAATATTCCCTTTTGCTGCGATATAACCTTAACGGATTGCCTCAACATCAGGAAACGGCCGCATCGTATCGACGAAATCTCGACTCGGCGCAAGCTTTTTGGGGCATCTGGTTGGGCTAGCTTCATCAGTATGAAGGTTAGATCTGTGGCAAAGCTATCCAGTGCCTGTTTCTCCCGTGCAATATCAAAGAGATCCAAGTCTTTATTCTTACGCACCCGGTATGGAACGACAATTTCTATACCCTGCAAATGTTTGGAGTGAGGTTCCGGCTCTGGATCTTGGAGAGTACCATCGAAATAATCCAGAACAGTCTGGAGACCACCTGATCGGATATAAATCTGGTCGCCGTATAGGAACAAAGAGCGCAGACCGAAATTCTTTGAACCAATTCCGTTCACTTTTTGTTCAATAGAAGAACCTAATCCCCCTATCTGACCAGTGCCCAACATGACGCTGAGTCGCTTCCATCCAGCGGTATCGATTGGGTTACCATTCCCAGTGATGCGAAGTTCATCTGTACCAAATGCTACTTTCAATTGACTGCCACCTGCATCATATTCATTTTGTACTAACTCCCGCAGCACAGCGACGTGATCATGTTCTAATACAAATTCGGCAACAACACTATTGCCATAATTGTACCGAAGTTGCAGATTCTTCGTATCAAGTAAATTCCAATTAGCCTTCGGAAGTACTTGCAGATCTGTTTTGTGAGACGCGGTAGGTTGTTTCTTCATATCTACCTCTCCACCTCAATGAATTGTTCTTAAAACCCCTTATCTCTTTGAACATGCAAACATAGTTGGTGCATTCCAAACACGGCAACATTGCCTGAACAGTCGCTCCTTTTTCCCTACTTATTCCTCGGTAAATATATTGAGAATATCCTTCAACGGAATATGATAGACGATCCAGGGTTGCCTGCGCTTGAGGAAAGAGACGGCTAACTACAATTTTAGGCATTCACGTAGTTAGCCATTTTGATGAGGAAGCATAGCTTTGCAGAAAAACTTTACAAAAGATAGAAGAGTGGTTTGACGAGATTAGAGGCATTGGTGACTGCGCCGTTGGAAAACGCTAGTTGTCTACCTAGTGTCTTCTTCTGAGAGGAAAACCTAAATGTTTCAATGCTATGATCGCGGTTATCTTACTGGAACTACGAAAAGGGCTTCCTTGTAGCCAGTACAGGTCTAAGTAGTACTGCAAGTTACGAATGATAGATGCCCCATTATTTATGAGGAGCTATACAGTTATTGACAAACCGCTTTATTCAATTGTCAAAATCAGATTAAATTCTGATCAGCAACTGGTAAAGCCTTGACATACGAACTATGATTGACTATACTGTAAGTAGAATCGGAATCAACGGAATGTTCGGTTATCGTAATCTATTAACTGCGCTTTGATACATGTGAGTTAATCTGGTTTATTAAGATATAGCAGGTAAGAAAGGGTATTTTATGTCTCCGTCGATTTCCGATAACCGTACTGCTTTGCTACACGACCTTCAATCATTAACTGGAAATACCGCCGCTGAAACTTCAGACCGTTTACTTGCAACATCACAGGTTGCTCTATTGTTTGGAGTAAGCGAACGTACTATACGCATTTGGGCTAACAAGAAACATGTCCCTGCTATACGTACTCCAAGCGGACGCTGGAAGTTTTCTGCACGAGAAATTATGGCTGTCTACAGAGCAGGTATACAGCCACTACAAGAGTAGTAGTTTGAGTAGCAAAGCCGAGAATTTGAGTAACAATAATACTAAGAAGTTTTTATCTTTTGACTTTAGATGGGAGAGAAGAGTGTATGGTAGCAAATTTAAATACTTTTTATCAGGGTTACACACCAGAGCCTGTGCCTAAGCGCGTGTTGCTTTTCAACCCTCCTGTCTATGACACGCGATTTCCATGGAGTAACTGGCAACAGCCTGTGGCTCTTCTTCAATTAGCTACCTTACTTCATCAGTATCAGTGCGATGTTCGCTTGATAGATGCTTTATATACACCATCAGATAGCACTCTAACGCGTCGCCGTGTACGAATACTGTCTCGAGGAGATATTACAATCAGCTATTGGAGGTATGGGATCTCTAAATCTGAGCTTACTAACCAGTTAACTGCTTTAAAGAAACAAGGTTGGCAACCAGATGATATTTACTTAGAGAGCTTCACTACTATTTGGTGGGAAGGTATTATTGAGACTGTCGAATTAGTAAGAAAAATATTTCCCCTTGCTCGTGTAATCTTATATGGAGCGTACCCTTCGCTTGCGTTTGAAGATGCACAACGTAATAGCGGAGCAGATATTCTTGTCTGTGGTCCAATAAACGGTCTTGCTGGACTTCCAGTTGATCTATCACTTTATCCCACCCGTCCTAGATTTACTCATCTTGCAATTGGAACTTGTGCTAGGTCTCCCCAAGATCTCATTACTGAATTTCTCGCTAAGGCAGATACTGTAAATGCAAAGGAGCGCATTCGGCATTTTGCTTTTGCTGATCACGACGTGATACATCGATTTCCAGAACAGTTTAAGGGGGTACTGCAGACCGTGATCGACCGAAAGCTTAAAGTAAGTTTCTATGCTCTGGGTAATCTCTACCCTAGTGATTTCATTGATGAACCTGAGCTTGCTTCGTTACTTTTTCGTGCTGGCTTCAAGCAAATCGTTTTTGCTGATGATCGAAATGCACCAATGACCGAAGAAGCACGAGAAGCGTATTTAGAGTCTTGTCGCCGAGCTATAGAGTACTGTGTAGCTGCTGGTTATCAATGGCGCACCGAGTCTTTAGCTGCCTCTCTTAGTTTTGGACGACCAGGAGAAAAGATTGTTGATACTACTTCATTCATGACAAGGTTAGCTCATGTAGTTGGTTCGCTCATTGTTATTCCGTATCAACCTCCACCATCTGAGTATGATTTATACTGCCCTGAAACAAAACTCTCTTTAGAGTTACAAAATGGCAAGCTTTTTCCTTTTGCAGAATATAATGGCGTAGACTATCGTGAGTATATAAATGGATTAGGCTTGGCGGCAATTTTTAATGCGAAACATCGCTCACATAGTTTCGACTTTCTCGGAAATAGTCTTATTTCTCGCTTAGTTCAATCCAGTCTTACCAAGACGAGTTGGGATCCTCGCAGTATGCCGACCGAACAACAGAGTCGACCAGTGATTGCTGGCTGGTTTAACAAGGAGGGAAAATGGGTACGGTCGTAACGGATGAGAGTTATACATTTCAGTCATATCCTCTAGGAACTCGTCGGGCCCTTCTGATTAATCCTCCTGTCTATGATGCTCAATATTGGGCGCGTTGGAGCCAGCCTGCTGGCCTTTTACGAATCGCAACTTTGCTTAAGCAAAAAGGGTACCACATTGATTTGGTTGATTGTATGGAAACCAATGATCGCGGTATGGTTTCTAAAGCTCGCCGCTACGATTCTCACAGCCTACCGATAGCAATAAAGCGAGATAACATCTTAAAACCTATTTACCACTTTGGTATGTCCTTAGAAGTTCTTGAGCAACATTTGAGAACCTTTGTGAGTCCCGATGAGATATGGATTACCTCTATCATGACGTACTGGTGGGAAAGTACACGTGATGTAGTTCGTCTTATGAAAAGACTTTTTCCTAACGCCACAATACTCGTTGGAGGAATTTATCCTACCCTTGCACCAGAGCATGCTTTAGAGAATCTCGAGGCAGATATCATCTTTAAAGGAGAAATCCGTGAAGCAAGCCAACTTCCTACTGATCTCTCACTCTACACGAAGCCTCCTAGTTATGCAATCCTTGCGACGAGTCGAGGATGTCCGTGGGATTGTGTTTATTGTGCGGCTCGTACATTAAATGGTAGTGCAAAAGTTCGTGTACGTACTACAGAAGATATTCTTGAGGAAATTCATTACAAAAATGAGCATTTAGGTATTCGTCGCTTTGGTTTCTACGAGGATAACGCTCTTATTAATCGTGAGCATTTTGCAGAGGTCATGGAGGCTATTATAGCAAGCAACCTATCGCTAGAACTATATGCCCCTGAAGGGTTTGAAACCCGCCTCTTGGATGAACACATTCTGCGGCTCATGAAATCAGCAGGGTTTAAGAAAGTTCATTTGCCTTTAGAGACAGTAAGGTCCGATATAAGTCGTCAATGGAACCGCAGACATGCGAGTACAGACTCGTTTGAACGTGCTTTAGAATCGGCTATTCGTGCAGGTTTCAGGCCGCGAACGCAAGAGATCAACGCCTTTGTACTCTTTGGCCTTCCTGACGAGCGTCTGGAAGATGTTGTTGATAGCACACTTTACGCACATCATATGGTTGGCTCTGTTATACCTATGCTTTTTAGCCCTGTACCCAGCACTCATGTATTTCGCAAACATAGCAGTTATCTCTTGGACGAACTGGGCTGGGACCTCCAAGACCTCAATGGAAAATTCCTCCCCTTTCTGGAGTATAATCGACGAAGTAATCCTGATTTGAGAGCATCAGACTATTTAGAACTCGAAGGATTTATGTCTATCCTGAATAATGGAAAAGTACTTTCACGGTCTGTAGATTTGTGCGATGATAATGTCGTAGGACAGGCTTTCCGCGAAACGTTAGACGCGAGAAGTGCAAATTCGATGAAGCATGTCCAAGATAGAAAAGGTTACTCACGATTTTCAACATAATATGCAACAAATAGGGAATTAACTTCCCTCTTCGGAAGGAAGAAAAAAGATGTGGTTATGTTGATGAGCCACATCTTTTTTGTGTTAGGGTGAGAATCTTTCACCCTATTTTTTGTATTGACATTTTTTAGAATTTATTGTATACTTAAAGTACGCTCACTAAGGGCACCAAGGTAAATAAAATGAAGGAGAAGTTGCAGGACCCAGATAGCTTTCAGTCTGGCGATAAGATTCGTATTCGCTCTGGTTCTTACACTGGAGCAAGAGGAATTATACAGGCAGAGTCAAATGGACTACTAGAGATACAGCTAGACGAAAGTAGCATTGTGCATGTCGTTTCAGATGAGGTTACTAACTATAGTCTTGCTGCAAGACGTGCTTGGAAAACTATGCCTAAACGAGCGGGTCGTCCACAACTTTCTACTCCACGTAAGAAGATGGTGAGTATACGTTTAGATGTTGATCTATGGGACCGCTTAGGTGAGGCAGTTGAATTAGGTCTTGTTCCAGGAAGGGAACAAGCTGTTAATACTTGGCTACGCCAACACCTGGATTTACTCTTCGATGAAGATCACCCGTCAGATATGGTATAGAAGTAGTTGATAGCTACCAGGCGGAGGAAATAATGGCAAAAATGCGTACAAAAACATCTACTAATGAAGCAACCCAGTTAACGCTGGACGAGCTTTTGAACAAACAACCCAACCAGCTAGTAGAATGGTCGTTCGCACCCGATGATATTGGGGGAGAACTACTAGGGATACTCTCAAAGGGCCTTTATCCCGACCCCTTGGATTGCATTCGTGAGTATGTGCAGAACAGTGTAGATGCTAAGGCAAAAAATGTAACCATCAAAATTACCGGAAACTCCGTCATGATTAAGGATGATGGGATGGGGATGGATCTAGGCGGTTTAGTCCAGGCACGCCGACTTGGCCTTTCTAATAAATCGCAGTTTGAGGACGTTGGCTTTCGTGGTATAGGCATTTACTCTAGCTTCGATATTTGTAATCGTCTTCTTGTCACAACGAAAACATCTGGTGAGACGAAGGCACGTGTGCTAGAATTCGACTTTGGAGAGATGAAAGTACAACTGAAGGCCGAGCGAGATGCACAATCTCCACGCATATCGTTGACGAAACTTCTCACCGATTATAGCCATTTTAAGCAAGAGGAAGATGAGATTGATCGTCATTACACCATTGTTCAGCTCGAAGAATTGAGTAAAGTCCATATTGGTCAATTGGCTGATCATGAGCGTTTACGTAACTATATGTTACACAACCTTCCAATTGATTTTGCAGATAACTTTCCCTTTAAAGATCAGATCAACAGCCAGCTGGAAAACCACGTTCCAGGGTATAACGCGATCAGAGTAAAGCTTTTGACCGACTTCGCTCCACCCGAGATAATCAGCAGGCCGAATATACCGAACCTGCGTGAACCAATTATGGACACAATCCGCAATACAGATGGGAAAAAGATTGCTTATTATTGGGCATGTCTTCATGCAAAGGGAGGAGAACTTCCAGATGAGTATGCGGACTATCGTGGACTCGTGTACAAGGTGAAAGGTTTTACCATCGGCAGTAGGTCCCGCTTGCGAGTGTATTTCACTACAGCCAAAGGCACCCTCTACGATTGGTGTACGGGAGAAGTATATGTGGTTGACGAAAACGTTCTTCCCAATGCAGCTAGAAATGATTTTGAAGCAAGTCCCGAAAAATTGCAGCTTGAAACTGCTGTTGGCGGCATGATGAGTGATCTTAATAAAGCAATAGTCAGATTTCAAGAAGAAAAAAATGCGGATAAAGATTTTGAAAAGGTCTCCGCTTATTTAGACGAGGTAGAGAAAAAAGTTGTAAGCTATAATCTCAGTCAGTGTAGCGAAGCACACGGGCAACTTGAGCGCTATCTCGATAGCTTAAAGAAGAAGCGCAGAAAAACAATGTTCGACCCAAACTTTGTTCAAGAGACGATAATACGGGCTGAAATGCTCAAGAATACTGTGCGTCAAATGATTGATCATCCCGATAGACCTTCTAATCAGTCTACTGTTAGCAAGACATCCTCAGTAGACAATACCCCTCCTCTCTCAACAACTCCATCGTTCCCAGTGCCTGCTGCCCAAGTTCCAAACCCAACTTCAACAGCGACCACTTCATCTTCTGAATCAAAACAGAATACTGTTCCGTCTACCAAGCCAATGTTGGATGTTATCTCCCCTCGGCGACAAACTCCAACAAAGACTCTTTTGCAGGTTTTTGAACAATCTGCCTTAGATATCAGTGGAAGTTGTATTCAGCTTTTACAAACAATCGATAGGTCACTATCGTCCGTGCTAATTCGAGAAAACTATCAGCAAGTTCTTGCTGATCTTGAAGCGAGGCTGGATTACGAAGTAACAGGGGAGATAGAAGCTGAGGACGAATAAGTATGTTTGAAGAGTCTTTAAATAAGGCAGTAATTCGTCAATTATGGGACCGGCCGATTATTCAACAGTGGTCAGAAAGATTGGGAAATCCGTTGTCCTACTTCGGTCTTCCCGGCCCCTCGATAGGGGATATTCTCGACTGGCGTCCGTACCTCGGGTACTGCACTGGTGTGGAGCGGCTTCGCAATGAAAAGAAACAACGGGAAGAAGATTTAAATGTGCATCGGTTGATCCATAAAAATGTATTGTTGAGTGAGTTGGATGAATTCCAGTTATTGCTTGGATATATTGAAGACATCATCTTAAATGGCGTAGACCTAGTCAGGGCTCGTCCGAGGATGTCTATGGGTGATCATGCACTGTTAGCTTCATTCCACTATGATTTGGTGAACTTAGACTTTCTTGGAGGAATGGGTTACCTGGGAGGAATAGGCAACACGGAGAAAAAAACGAAAAAAGCAAGACGTATCCAAGCATTAAAGAAAATTCTTGAGCGTCAAAGCGGAGCAGATTTTCTTCTCATGCTCACATTGAACGTCCGCGATAATATTGATGATGAACTTGTTCGGTACTTGGAAGGTGTTCAGCACGAAGCCATTAACGAGCAAATGCGAGAAACCTTACAATGGTATGCAACACGTCAAAAGGGCATGAAGGAATACAGACTCAAAGCGACAGTGCCTCTTTTCATTCAACGAGAAGGAGAGGTATGCGGTTTTGACTGTTTTTGCTATCCCCCCATTGCCTATACAGGAAGTGGTTCTGCTCGTATGGTACACTTTGTTTTCGAGTTGACTGACACGAATACCATTCTCCACGCGCACAGTCAGCAAAGAGTATCGGAGGTTGTGAATCTTCCTATACTAGGAGTTAATGAGGGGACATTGCAAGTGGCTGTTAAGCAGCATCCAAATTTCAAATTTGCTTGTGAAGATGTGTTTAGCTTCTTGCAGGAAGAGACAAGAAATGCCTTGCTTGAAACAGTAATCAGGAAACCACCAGGAGGTCTAAAATGAGTGAAAAATCTATGATTGAATGGACAGACGCTACTTGGAACCCCGTTACTGGCTGTACCCAGGTAAGCCCTGGTTGTGACCATTGTTATGCTCTTACATTTGCCGAACGGTTCAGAGGAGTGCCTAGTCATCCTTATGAGCAAGGTTTTGATCTCAAGTTGTGGCCGGGACGATTATCAATGCCCTTACAGTGGCGAAAATCCCGACGAATCTTTGTCAATTCAATGTCAGATCTATTTCACAAAGATGTACCGGACGAATACATCCGTCGCGTCTTTGAGGTGATGGTTAAGGCAGACTGGCATATTTTTCAGATTCTTACAAAACGTAGTGCAAGGCTCGCGCAATTAGGCCTTTCCTTGCCTTGGGCACCACACATTTGGGTGGGTGTATCGATTGAGTCAGACCGCTACACCTGGCGAGCTGAGCAACTACAAAAGGTACCCGCAAGTGTGAGATTCATCAGTGCAGAACCGCTACTGGGTCCGCTAGATCATCTAAACCTTGACGGTATTCATTGGTTAATCACAGGTGGTGAGAGTGGTCATGGATATCGTCCGTGTGATCCCGAGTGGGTACGTGATCTTCGAGATCGTTGTAATTCTCATGGAGTTGCTTTCTTCCACAAGCAGTGGGGCGGCCGCACCCCAAAAGTAGGAGGTCGTCTACTCGATGGCCGCACGTGGGATGAATTTCCTCGCGTATTGGCGACGGAACAACAAACTAACGGCTTACTATCCCTATAATCTGATAAGTTGTCTATGCATCAAGATAATTCCACTTTAGGGATTGCAAAGTTTGTTTCTTCTAGCTGACCGTCTATACATTCAAAAACTGGAAGATTCAGTAGGTGAACAAAAGATTGGCGGTTTGGGCGACCGGCGGTGTATTTAACTGATCGCTCCATCCAAAAAGAAAAGTGCATCATATGTGTGTTTTTGTTGCCAAGATAGCAAATAGGTTTAAATGTCTCACATCGATACGTGGCTGTAGCAAGATTCCAGACAAGGTAAGGAACGTATACTTTGAGACGTGCTTCTTGTCGAGGGTGGCGAAGATACGCTTGAATAGTTTTGCCTACATCAGTCCCGACTTTTTTTAGATCCTGTTGGATATCTATCAAAACCTTTTGTATTTCTCCGTGATCATCATTATCGAGATTGCAGGTGAGAAAAAGGAGAAAATTGTGGTTCCGTAAAGATTGATTGCGGATCATTTCTGCAATTGAATCAGCTCGTATTGCTCGTTCCGCACCATCTTTATAGATTACACCTCCACAATAGTCTAGATTGATAACGTCAAATGGATATGGTACGGAGTTATTATATGTATCACGACTTAGCTGGAGGATTGTGTCTAAGTCTCCTCGCAACAGATGTAGTTGGTTTGCAATGCCGTGTTTGAAAGCACTTAGGAGGAGGTTATGTTGAAGTATAACTTCTTCTCCTGGCTCACCGCGTTCTACTGCTACAAAGGATGCAAAATACTCATTCCAAAACAAGATATCGCGGATGCTTTCGCCTGGAAGCCCAAAGTAGTGTAATGACCCTTTTGATGCCTCAAAATACTTCATTATTAGTTGTAGGTCTAACTCTCTCATCTTTTGCTTGTTGGCCGTAAAAGGCTCTGAAGTCATTCTTTACTGCCTCCATTGATCTTCTAGCACTCCATGTATACGTTTGATAAGACTCTCATATAGGTCTGACTGGGATGAAAATTGATCTTCTAGAACACTAACGATGAGATCATACATCCTGGCAGCTTCAGCACTGATACCTAAGATTTCCTTAATATCGTAAAAACCCAGTTCTTTTCCTTGTTTCCGCTCGTTCTTTCTCAAATGCTGCATCAAATCCTTGCCCTGCTTGATAACCTCCTCACCTCGCTGTTTCTGGTTCTCGGGAGCTTTGGATAAACGTTTTTGTACGTCTTCCAATACGTTGTGAAGTTTAACCTCCTTCGAGAATTTCGTCTCCCTCGGAAGTCCGCTTTCAAACTCAGTCTCGGTTGATCGGATTAAATGCTCGGCACTTTGAATGAAGTCCATCGCACGTCGTTTATCCGAGCTAGTCCCTGCTATCTGATTAAGTGTGCGTGCAATCTGCAAGTTTCCGTTCTCATAAAGCCTTTCTCTCGCTGAGTTTTCTTCAAAGTTTCCTCTTTCACTTGATGGAATCACCTCTGAATCACAAATATGCACTTCCCCAAAAAAATAGAAGGAACGCTCAGCAGTTCCTTTCCAAAGTGTATCGCGTGTGAGTCGGTTATTCCCGACGGTAAAATTCTTGACTTTGTAAAATAAGCCTCGCTTTAAACGATCACTAAACTGCCCTTTGTCTTTATGTTCACAGTACCAACAGAACGCCAGTAATTTCGGGAGTTCCTCTTCTTCTTCGTTATTTTCAATCGGTAGGGGATATCTTGTGGAGGCAGTGCTATTTGTCTTATCCCAGACAAAGATGTGTTGTGGGGCTTTCGCATCGGGAAGAAAATACTTATAAACTTGGCTGCCATTTACAGTGATAGAAACTGTATCGTAATCACGCACATGCTTACGTAACCATTCATCTACAGTAGAAAAATGATCGAATTGCGATGAAAAATTAACTGGTGCGTTAAGTGCAAGATACTTTATCAAATCATTCTGTTCCATGAGCGCACGAGATTTCTGCCGTATATTATGTAGTTCTATGAGTGTATAGTGCTGGTCTAACTCTTCAATTTCTGTGTCAATAGTAGTGTGCTTTTCTATTAGTTCGTTGAGAGAGATATTTTGTCCCACCTCCTTTAGAAGGAGGACTGTTTCGAGCATTGACTGAGCATCAAAAACAAGTTTGTATCTTTGAGGAACTCCGTACGGAGATGTTGTGACAATAAGCTTTTCTGCCACAGAAATTCCGGATAATTTGCCTATTCCGCGAAAACCCACGGCTTCACCTGCAGGTTTACCTGAATATCCTACATACCTATACTCACGTGCCTTCTGTAGGCTCATTCCTGTGCCGTTATCGAAAATAAAGATCGAAGGTGGCTCTACTTTGATTTGTATATTGCCAAACTTCGGATCTAATGCCCTTCCACGCCAGGCAATTATAGCATCAAAGGAGTTTTGGATATATTCCCGGATGACGTGAAAGACGTCAGGATATAGACCACTTGTTAAAACTTCGATAATAAAACCGTAGGCGTATTCTTCTTTATTGGCTGTATTACCCTGATCCGTATCTTTTCTAGTAAAAGCTTTGTCGTCTTGAAATGTAGTGTCACTCATCTCTAGAAAACCTTCCCCTTAGTAATAATGTTATAAAGGTACAGAAAGTCACTTACAAAGAAAGGGGACAATAGGAAACAAAATATATTGTAGCACAAAAAATACGCATTTTCAAATTATACTTGCTTATAATATTTGTACGTGTGTTCTAAATTATTGTGAACTTTATATAGGCGGTAGAACTCAGTTTCTTATGCAGAACACCTTTATTGGTTATTTTGTTTCGTTGTCTTAGTGTTCTGTGTGTTATTTAGGCACAAAAGCACATTGTCGGCTACGGTAAGGACTTCATTTTTGATGTACTCTAGATTCCATTATCCTCTCCTAAACGTCATCTGGCACTTCCTCGATTAAATCCCCTGGTGGAACGCCAAGTACTTTCGCAAGCTTCCCAAGAGTAATGGTTGTGGTGGCATAAAAAGGGTCCGAGTATATGCGCTTAATAGTCTTATAAGACACATCTGCCTGTCTGTGAAGTTTTCCCATGCTGATGCCCTTCTCTTTAGCGACCTCTCTGACTCGTAAGCGTACTGCCATATCTCGTTTTCTCACCTACAGTTTAACGAGATTGTAGCAAGCTACTTCCCACAATAGAACTACCCATACAGGTAATGCTACAATGGTAGTCCTACCTATAAAGGTACCCATATATGTCCATTCTCTTGCCATAAGAAAATAGCAAAGCCTTTCAAAATGTGTTGATTGACATATACGACCTCACATGCATGTGAGACAGTAGCTGGCTAGTGTTGTCAATAAGCAATAACTGTTACAATTCTGTTTACGACAGACGAGGACGGAGCTTATGGTAGTGCGCTTACGAGTCAGAGAAGTCGCCAAAGAGAAGGGCTTTAGTATGGGAAGGCTCCAGAGGGATGCCGACGTAGCCTACAACACCGTGAAGCGGATGTTTAAGGACCCATACTATATCACCACTACAGAGACGCTTGGGAAGCTTGCGAAAGCTTTAGGCGTCTTGCCGGGGGAGCTAATTGAAGAGGTATCTGACAATTTAGACTAACCTCTACTTGCTGTTAGAAGATAGAGGAATGTAGATGTCAAAGGGAGGGCAAGATGCTGAAGAAGCCGAAAGTTTATTCGCTGGAGTTTAAGATGAGAGCTGTTCGGTTAGTAGAGACAAGTGGTAAGAGTATGAGCCAGATTGCACGAGATTTGGGCATAGCTGATAGTAACCTATACCGCTGGTGTAAGCAATTTATGAAACAAGACAACTTAGGAATGCTTGGAACCGGGGTTCGCATGGCTCAAGAAGAGGTGCAGCGGCTCAGAATAGAGATTGAGACGCTCCGGCAGGAACGAGATGCATTAAAGAGAACCGTTGGTATTTTCTCAAGAGAGCATTTGTAGAGTTTCAGCAGGAAGCTTTGTACGAAGCTGTTATTTAGCCCTTAATTGGAGGTCATACATTATGACTTTTTCATACTGGGAGGAAACTATCCCCGATATCCCTCCTCGAAGTCAACTTTACAGCCTTACACCTCTCAACCGTGGTACCTCCTCCGTTGAATCACTGAAAAGCTATGTATGTCGATTAGCGAGAGAGCATCATGTACCACTAGGAACACTCGTTCAGTATATCATTGCACCCCGCATTGATAAGCGGTACATTACTACTGGTCAGAGTCGGAGTATTAGTAGTTTTCTGCGTTACGCTGATCCGATGAATGGCAACGGTTTGATGGCATCAGATTGGGTCAATGTTCTACAGTTGCTAACTCTTCGTGAAGACCTCTCATTTCTTACACTGCTTGCGGGGGCTAATGCACTTTCTCATCGTGGACTGCTACAACCTGTAAGACAATGGTGTCCACTATGCTACAACGAGTGTCAAGACCTAGGAACTGCCACTTATGAGCCACTTCTATGGTCGATCAACGGGATAACTGTTTGTCCCAAGCATTGTCAACCTCTGGAGAGATGTTGCCCGTACTGTTCTTCATCTTTACCTTGGCTTGTGTGGTCTTCTCGCCCTGGTTACTGCTCATCATGCAGTAGATGGCTAGGAAAGGCTAAACGTAATAGTCAGGCTGCGGAAAAAGAGATGTACATAGCAGAAACAGTAGGAGATTTCTTGGTTCATATGCCACAGCTAACTTTGCCAATGCCTCAGGAGTGTTTTATGCAATCACTGCAGAATATTATCATAACTACTACAGAGGGCAACATGGCAGCATTTGCTCGCAATCTAGGTCTACCTAAAACCACTCTATGGGAACTGGTTCAAGGTCGTTTTCCTCCATCTCTTCCCTTACTGCTTCATCTCTGTTATGAGTTTCGCCTTTCTCTTCTCCAACTTCTCAACGGTAGAGAACATATCATCCTCAGTGAGTCGCCCTCGCCGCAGGAACAAATCCAGAAACGTGATGTACGTCGTCCCTTCAACTACCAAAAAGTGCAGCAAGCACTTAAAAATATCCTGGCGAACTGGCACAATATGCCTCTTCCTATGCGAGAGGTAGCACGACGATTAGGCTATCCTGTGAGGACAATTGAGACACACTTTCCTGCACAATGTCAGGATATTTCTCGTCACTATGCAGAGTACCGTAAACAACAAGGACAGCTTAGGAAAGCCCGTCTGCGGAAACGTATTCATGAGACAGCTCGTATCGTGCTTACACAGGGAGATAATCTGACTTATCAAAGGGTAGGCACAATTATGGGTGAACCGGGCTGTTTTCGAGAGCATGAAGCTCGTTTGGCCTTACTAGATGTTCGCAGTCTCTCGGATCAAGAGCATTCGCTCAATAATAATGGCTGAAGGAGGTGCAAAAATTGCGATGAATTCAGTTCTTCATAGTAGTATAGAAGATTTGTACTAATTCATATCAGTTTAATGGGTCTTACACACTCTTGGTGATAAGCACTGCAATAACACAATCGTAACCGTTTCTCTGAGCTTGAGAAACAAGAGATACTAGGAATATAAGCTCATCCTCCACCAAGAGTGTGTAAGACCCGTTTAATAGCTTTTTTCACAATGACAAGACTTGTCGAGTCCTATTCAATAGGAAGAAATCCCTATAGCGTGGAGCAAATGAGATGGATGAACTTCAAAATTCCTTATGGTGTGATCGTCTAAAATACTTACAAACAACACGTGAAGTAATAGACGAAATTCGTTCGTCCGAACCCGTTCGTAATCGCCAGAGCCGCGTCGGAAATTGGACAGGACGCTATGCTAGCGATAAGATGGGGCGAACAATTCAATTTGAGAGTCGAACGCAAGAGTTTTTAGGTATTATTTCTTATGAATATGACGATTCAGTACTTGAGTATTACGATCAGTCATCCAGAATAGAGATGCGTTACACCACTAAAAGTGGTCGCCCGGTTGCGTTCTGGCACACTCCAGATTTCTTTGTCTTACGAGTTGAAGGGGCTGGTTGGGAAGAGTGGAAACCAGAAGAAAAGTTAATCGAATTAGCTGAGTCAATACCCAACAGATACCAGCGTGATGAAAAGGGAGTTTGGTGCTGTCCCCCAGGTGAAAGTTACGCGGCAAAGTATGGTCTCACATATACTGTACGCACTTCGTTTTCGTTAAGCCCAATTTACGTGCGTAACCTGAACTTTCTCGAAGATTACTTACGTGATCCAGATCTTCAGGTTGACAGGGTTGCCTTAAAGGCTATGCAAGACCTATTTGCAGAAGAACCTGTCATGACCCTAAAAACATTATTAGAGCATGTCGAGGCTCAGCATATCTACAGTGCATTGCTCCTCAAGCATTTCTATATAGACCTATCTGCCGCTCCTCTTGCTGACAGCGAATACGTTCATATCTTTCGTGACGAAGGGGTATCACAGGCTTACATTATTCTCACAGAGTCTCCTTATCATTCAGCCACTTCTGATGAAGAAATAAAAGTAGTAGGGATTGGGCAGAAAGTTGTTTGGGACGGACACGCATGGACGGTCTACAACTCTGGCGACACGTCTATCGCCTTGCGTTCTGAGCGCGGTGACTGGATGACAATCAGGAAAGAAGAGTTTTATGGCCTCGTGTCTCAGGGAAAAATTGCTCAACCTATTCAGAACGGACAGGCGAAAATAGGTGATGTGAGCGATGAAGAAGAAGCTATTCTGGCGAAAGCAAATAGACAGGATTATCGAGAGGGGAACGAGCGTTATAAGCTTTTGCAGAGATACCGTGCTGGCGAAACACCTGAAGAAGTGGGTGTGCCATATAGCACACTTCGAGACTGGGAAACGAAGTGGAAAAATGCTGAGCTTAAATACGGTCACGGATATATTGGATTGCTTACAAAGTATCAGCGTAGTGGTAATACTAAACGTCAGTTGCCTGATGCCTCTATTGAGGCTATGATGGATTTCATTAAGAACGACTATGAAACTGACAGGCAAAAGCCAAAAGCTCACTCCTGGGGGCAGATGAATAGGTATTGTGAAGCAAACGGTATTCATTCTCCTAGCCCAAAGACCTATTACAAAGAAATTAAAAAACGAGAAGGTTACGAGCAAACGCTGAAACGAAAAGGGAAGCGTGCTGCCTATCAGGTAGAAGTACCTTATCTCTTCCTTGATCAAAATACTCCGCGCCACGGTGATTTTCCTTGGCAGATCGTTCATCTCGATCATGATCAGCTAGATGCTCAATTGGTCTGTTCGCGAACAAAAAAAGTACTTGGTAAACCTTGGGCAACCATGATGACTGATGCATATTCAAGGCGACCTCTTGCGGTGTATTTATCATATGATCCTCCCAGTCACCGTTCCGATATGATGGTATTACGAGAATGTGTGCGACGTTTTGAGCGCTTGCCACAAATCCTTGTAGTAGATGGCGGCTCTGATTTCAACAGTACTTATTTTGAGTCACTCTTGGCCTATTACAACGTTACAAAACTCGAACGTCCTCCTGCTGAACCTCGAGGAGGATCACCAATAGAACGCCTCTTCGGAATAACCAATACAAGTTTCATCAACAACATTTTAGGAAATACGCAAGCTAGCAAAAAACCTCGAGAAATGACACGATCTGTTGATCCGCGTCTTAAAGCGGCTTGGACATTAGCAGCCTTTTATCGAAGGCTCTGTCAGTGGTGCTACGAAGTCTATGATACTCGGTTTCACTCTACTCTTGAACGAACGCCTCGGGAAGAATACGAGGCAGGACTGTTACTTAGTGGTGTGCGACCATACCGCGAGGTTACATACAATGAGAAGTTTATCATGAAGACACTGCCGACGCCGGATAGGGAAAAAGCAAAAGTAATTTATCGAAAAGGTGTCAAGGTACATTATGAGTTTTATTGGTCGGAGAAGTTTAACGATCCTCAGGTAGTAGATACGCAGGTAGAGATTCGTTATGATCCTTTTGATATTAGCCATGTATTTGCTTTTGTAAAAGGAGAGTGGACACCGTGCGTTGCTGCACATTTTATGGTACTACGTAATCATTCAATACGCGAGTTACAGTCAATTTCTGCTGAATTACGTAGGCGACAGTCTGTTTCTGTACAGCAGTATTATGGTGGCCCACTCTGTCAAGACACAAAAATAGGGTTCGATAAGAGCTACTTTCCTCCTTTAACTCTTGTGTTCTCAATGCGTTCGCTCATGCCTTGTGAAAATACACTTCGGCTGGCGTCTGGTA
>JAABUO010000900.1_pt1 | contig 44346 bp, 46 predicted proteins | sample 5559291 | NCBI WGS metagenome assembly JAABUO01 (sample SAMN10711878, study PRJNA513372) | rock metagenome | isolation source: Antarctica rocks | place: Antarctica: Victoria Land, Finger Mt sud
ATCTGATAGTGGAAGCGGTCTGCACCTATGTATACGGCTTCTCATTGAAGCGACGGATCTGCTTCGAGCCATGATGGAATCCGCGCCCTCTCTCTCCTCATTACCCAGCGGCCTCAGTTGCGGACCGTAAACCCAATCAGGATCAGAGTGGGCCGATTAGACCTGTTCAGCCATTCAATCTATTTGCAAACCTGGTGAGAACTAAATAAATCCGTCGTAGTCGCGGTAAGGGAAAGTGGGAATAGCAGGGCGATTTCCATCTTTCCCTTACGTGCTGGCTGTGGCCTGATAGGACTGGCCGCTGGTTAGAACTGCCCAGGCCATGCGTGCAATCTTGTTGGCCATGGCGACATTGGCGACGCTTCGTGGTGATCGGGCTTCGAGCCGATCGAGCCAACCTCCAAACTGATGCTCTTTCCCGTTTCACCCGAGACAGAACAGCACGACCTCCGTGGATGAAAGCTTGCGCAGGTAGGGATCGCTTCGCTTGCTGATGCCCAGCAGCCTAGTCTTGCCGCCCGTTGAGTGCTGTCGCGGAACTAGGCCGAGCCAGACGCCAGATCACAGCTCTTGCGGAACGCGGCACCGGTGCCGATCGCGGCAGTCAGGGCGGTCGCCGTCAGCGGTCCTATGCCGGAGATGGTGAGCAAACGCCGGCAGCCGTCTTCTTTCTTAGCCGACTGAGCAAGCTCCCGGTTGGTCGCATCGATCTGCTCCTCCAGCTTCTCCCACTCTTCGCGCAGCTCCGTCAGAAGCGTTCGCATCCGTGTCGATAGCAGGTTATCGGCGTCTTCGAGGATGGTAGGGATCTGCCGCTTCAGGTGCGCAGGGCCTGTGTTCACGGTGATGCCATGCTCCAGCAGAAAGCCGCGGAGCTGATTGATCACGGCGGTTCGCCGATCGATCCAACGATCCCGCACACAATGCAGGGCTTGAAGATCCAGCTGCGCCTCGTTTTTGATCGGAACAAACCACATGGTCGGCCTCTGCACTGCTTCCGCAATGGCTTCCGCGTCGACATAGTCGTTCTTGTTCGACTGACGAACGGCCGGACATACTCAGCCGGTATCAGCTTCACGTTGTGCCCTTGTGCCAAAAGAGCACGGGCCAGGAAGTGTGCACCGGGACAGGCTTCGATCCCGATCAAGCACGCTGGCATGTTCACTGTGTGCATCAGCAGCTGCTTGCGGCTGAAACGCTTCTTGACGACGATGTGGCCTTCCTTGCTCAAACCAATCAGATGGAATACCGTCTTGCCGATGTCAATGCCGAAAACGTGTACTTTCATGGGTGAATCCTCCTGTGCTCGCCTCCAGCCTGCCACAACTGACGGAAGACGACGGACCATCCCATTACCCCAGGAGCTCAAGAGCCGCATCCAAAACGCCCAGTTGCGGGCCGCCTTTGCCGTCAGCCGCGAACTGGTTCTGCTCTACTGGTCGATCGGCCGGGACATTCTGGCCCGGCAGGGAAGCGAAGGCTGGGGCGCCAAGGTGATCGCTCGGCTCTCCCATCACCTGCAGGTGGAGTTTCCAGGTGTTGAAGGATTCAGCCAGCGCAGCCTCAAGTATATGAGGTCGTTTGCCGAAGCGTGGCCGGAGAATCAAATAGTGCAGCAGGTTGCTGCACTATTGCCTTGGGGCCATCACATGGTGCTCTTGGACCGGTTCAAGGATGCGGTTCTGCGGGGAGTGGTATCTCCGGGCGGCGGTGGAGTATGGGTGGAGCCGCAATGTCATGGTGCTCCAGATCAAGAGCGGACTGCACGAGAGGGAAGGGAAGGCGTTGACTAACTTCCAGCGAGTTCTTCCATCCCCCGACTCCGATCTGGCAGAGCAGATTCTCAAAGACCCCTATAACTTCGACTTCCTCACTGTCACCGAGGCCGCCAAGGAATGGGAGATCGAACGCGGCCTGGCTGCTTCAGCTGCGCGATCTGCTGCTGGAACTGGGCCGGGGCTTTGCCTTCGTCGGCAGCCAGGTGCTGTTGCCGGTCGGCGATCAGGACTTCTATCTTGATCTGCTCTTCTATCACGTCCGGTTGCACCGCTACTTCATCGTAGACCTGAAAACCGGCTCCTTCAAGCCGGAGTACGCGGGCAAGCTGAACTTCTACCTTTCCGCTGTCGACGGTATTCTCCGCACCGAGCGGGATGATGCGTCGATAGGGCTTCTGCTCTGTGAGAGCCACAGCGGTCCAGTGGTGGAATATGCCTTCAAGGACATCCAGAAACCGATCGGGGTCTCCACCTACCGGGTCACCCGGGAGTTGCCGACAGCGATCCGTGAGGAGCTGTAGGAGGTCGTCAGCAAGCTTCGTTACTGAGGCTTTGAAACAGGAGAACCCGGATGAACTGTAAGGCTCTAGTGCGTCCGGAGCGGATTGTCGCGACACTGTGGCGACAATTGTGCAGCAACTTGCTGCACAATTGGGAACTCACCGCCCATCGAGTGGTCTGCAGGCAATGAGCACCTCCCTCGTTCCGCTCGAACCGGCCTCCGCCGAGACGCCTTTCGCGCTCACGCCAGCGCAAACCATACTGCGAAAGATGGTTCTCGACTCGGTGCAGTCGATTCACTCCAAGCGCAATTACGCCAAGGCCCTCGACGATCTGTTTGCCTTCTGTGCCGGTCGGCCACTCTCCCGGGCACTGTTGATGGAGTACCGCACCATGATTGACCATCTCTCGCCCTCAACCATCAATGTCCGTCTGTCCGCCATACGCAAACTGGTCGGAGAAGCCAAGCGCGCCGGAATGATCGGAACTGAAGTGGCTGCGAACCTGGACGATATCCCCAACGTTCCCCAGCGCGGAACTCGCCTGGGCAACTGACTGACCAGGGAGCAGGCCAAGGACTTCTGGCAGTACCCGATCGATCGACCCACAAGGGCAAGCGCGACCACGTGATCATAGCCCTACTTGTCGGCTGCGCTCTCCGCCGCCGAGAGCTGGCGTCTCTCAAGATCGAAGAATTCAGCTGCGGGAAAGGCCGGTGGGTGATCATCGATCTCCTCGGTAAAGGCGGAAGAGTCCGCACCGTAGCGGTCCCGATTTGTGTCAAGCAGGGAATAGATGCCTGGACGACGGCTGCGAAGATCGACAAAGGGCGGCTCCACCGGCCGCTTTCGAAATCGGGCAAGATACTGGGGGATGAACTAGGGGACTGGGCCATCTGGTCCTTAGTTGAACAGTCATCGAAGCAAATCTGCATCGAGCACTTCGGCGCACCACCTGCGCCGCACCTGCGCCAGGCTGTGCCGCAAGAATGGCGGAGAGCTCGAACAAATCAAATTTCTGCTGGGCCGCTCTTCGATCCAGACAACTGAACGGTATCTTGGATCGGAGCAGGAGATCGTCGTTGCAGTGAATGACAACTTGGGATTATGACCTTATTGCCTGCCCTTTCCACCAAATCGTTCGCGCGAGAATCTACCGTTGTATTCAGCTTGAACAAAGCGGGCGGTACAGGTAGGGGTCCCTGGAGAAAACGGACGATAGGGCACGTTAGCTAAATCCCAAATCTTTGTAATTGATAACTTACGACAACCTCAACTCGATGACTGAGCACCGGTTTGCCGGCGATCAAATGCTTTGTATATGCTTGAATATACGCTAGTTAGCTCCCCATGATATTTCTTGCCGTGCTCTGTTGTCCGTCTTCTCAAAGGACCCCGATCACGTAACGTGCGGGCAAATTCCTGTTCGCGGCTCAGGGAGAGGAGATCCGCCGCATCCTGGAGGTGAGCAGTCATCAGCCGAGAGGCTGACGCTGAGTCACGACCCTCGATGGCAGCGAGGATCGGCTTGTGAAACGCCACGGTGTGCTCTAGATCAACCATCTGCGAGGTCACCATCATCATATTGAGCATGGCCCGATGAATTGTGTGGAATAGCCTCCCTGTAAGCCGGTTGCCCGAGGCCTGGAAGATGGCACGATGGAACAGGAGGTCGGAGGCGACCAGCTTGACGCGATCGCGTTCGCTGCTCTCCAAGTCCGTGATCGACTGCCGGAGCAGCGCGATATCAGCGGAGTTGGCGCGTTCGGCGGCTTTTCCTGCAAGCGCGGGTTCCATCATGAAGCGCAACTCGGTCAACTCGTGGACAGAAGTGTCGTCAAGCAGGAAGAGGAATTCCATGGGGACGGCTAAAACCGACGATGCGTCGCGATTCAGGTAGCTTCCGTCCCCTACTTTCTGCGTAATGACACCCATAATCTCAAGAACTTTGAGCGCCTGTCGGAGGCTTGAACGCGCAACCTTGAAGTGGGTCGCTAACTCGCGCTCCGGTGGGAGCTTCGTACCGGGCACAAGCACACCGTCCGAAAGCATCTGCTGAAAGCGGAGAATTAGCAGGTGTGTGACGTCCTCTTTATGCGTGAGCGTGTTTGCGGAGGAGCTCTGACGTGGCATCCGGCGTGAGTTCATGTTCTTAATACTGCTTCCAGTAGACGACCATGTCAAAGGTAGTACCTGAAGTGGGGCTGCTAAATCTTCCTTGAGCAGTCGGTCATAGCCGAACGACCGCATATCTGGTCCGGTTCAGGTTTGAGTCGACCTCGACCTACTACTGAGATCTCTGTCGCCAGTTGACACATCTTTATAAAAGGTACTACCTTTGTCCCGCATTCGAAGACCACGTCGTTGCGAAATGCTTCTGAGGAGATCTATGAGCGCTAAAGACGTCAGCCGATTGCTAAAACTTCACGTTGCCCTCACGATCCTGTTTGGGCTCGGGGTCGCTGCACAGGCGCAGGTGGAGCAGGGCCGCTTCGTCGGACGTATCGCCGATCAATCAAATTCGATCGTCGTCGGAGCTTCGGTCAAGGTGATCAACACGGGAACCAATATCGTTCAGACCGCCGTCACAAACCGGAGCGGAGAGTATGTCATTACACCCGTCCAGGCAGGCGTGTACACCGTCAGCGTGACGGCTCCTGGCTTCGAAACCACGACGACCTCGAATATTGAGGTGCAGGTCGGACAAATTGTCAGGGAAGACCTCACTCTGAAGATCGGAGCGTCAACGACGACCGTTGAGGTTACGACAACACAGCCCCTGCTAACGACAGATTCCGCTACCGTCGGGCAGGTCATCACCAATCGTCAACTGACGGAGCTGCCCCTTAATGGCCGCGGATTCTTTCGGCTGGCGGAACTGACTCCTGGCGCGGCTCTGCTGCCGCCCACCGGCAACTCCCTCGCGATCCGGCCGGAGGTGGTCAACGGCAACACCATTAGCGGGATCCGCGGCAGCGCCATTTCGTTTCTGCTCGACGGTGTCGATGTCAGCGAGCAGCACCAGGGAGGTACTTTCATCCAGACCTCGATCGACGCGCTCCAGGAATTTTCCGTTCAGCAAAATCCATACTCTGCGGAGTACAACCGGGGTGGTGCTTTCTTCAACGCCACCACCAAGAGCGGCACCAACAACTTTCATGGTGGTCTCTTCGAGTTCATCCGCAACGACAAGCTGGATGCGCGCAACTTCTTCGCACTCACGCGACAGATCCTTAAACGCAACCAGTTCGGTGGCGATCTCGGCGGCCCGCTCTCTATCCCGCATCTCTATAGTGGCAAGGATAAGACGTTCTTCTTCATCGACTACGAGGGTCAGCGCCTGCGCCAGGGACTTATCTTCAACAGCATCGTCGCCAGCAGCGCGCAGCGTTCCGGGAACTTCGGGACGAAGACCATCTTCGACCCGCGCCTTACGACTACCTCGCCCAGCGGCGGCGTCACACGCGTTCCGTTCGCAAACAATACCATTCCGGTGGACCGGCTGTCGCCGCAGGCCCTTGCAATCCAGAAATACTATCCGACAGCAAATAATTCGAGTGGCACCTTCAGCTACGCTCCCTCACAGGCGGTGGACTTCGATCAGTTCACCGCCCGCATCGACCACGCTATCAATTCGCACAATCGCCTGTTTGCACGGTGGATCTACGTCAACAATCGCGAGGTCGATCCAAACGCCTCATCGACTCTGGGCACAGCGTCGCTGACGTCGAACGGTCAGGACATCGCGGTCGGACTGGTGACAAACATCGGCGCCAATAAGGTTAATGACGCGCGTATCCACTACCTGCCGAGTCACGTGCGCCTTTCGGCCTTTCTGCAAGGAACTGATTTCAATGCGCAGTTCGGCGTCAGTGGCTTCACCCCCCAACTCCGTCCGGGTACCGGTGGCTCCTTCCCCGACTACGCGTTCAGTGGCTACACCTCGCTCCAGGGCTCCGCCTTCGATCAGCGCCCCAAGTCGCAGGATCGCAAAGCAATCGAAGGCACGGAGAACTTCACCGTTCTCAAGGGTCGGCACTCGCTGAAGTTTGGCACCCTGATCCGCTACTACCAGTGGCTCGGCTACGATAGCCAGACCTATGCGGGCCAATTCAACTTCAACGGCAATGCCTCGGGCGACGCCTATGCCGACTTCCTGCTTGGCTACCCTTCCGCCGTCACGCGTGCCTATCCGGCGGATAATTTCGGTGGTCAACAGACGTACTACCAGGTCTTCGCACAGGACGACGTTCGCGTGAACGATAGGTTGACCCTGAACATCGGCCTCCGGTATGAGTACTCCCCCTGGTTGAACGGTTACAAGGGCCAGGAGGGCACCTTTGATCCTACCCAGTCAAAGCCGGTGATCGTATCTGGCAACGGCCCTGTCCCGGACCTTACCTCGCAGCAGGCGGCCCCGGCCGCGTACCAATTCTTTGGAAAATATATTCAGACCAGCAGCCAGGCCCACCTGCCCTACAACCTCACCTACACGGATAAGACACAGTTCGGACCCCGCATCGGCGTCGCCTACAGCATCAACAGCAGAACCGTGGTCCGCACCGGCTTTGGCATGTTCTATGAGCCTGAGGGCACCAGCGGTCGCGTCAATCTGAACTCGCTTCCATTTCGCCTTTCCGAAAACGTCAATCAGACCCAGAATGTCGTTCCGACACGAATGCTCTCAGACTTCTTCCTTGGAACACCGCTTGGCTCGGCGCTCGCGAACCCCCAGCTTTCACCCACCTACACGCACCTGAAGATCGGGTATAACGAGCACTACAGCCTCAGTCTTCAGCGGCTGATCTCCAGCAAGACCGTCGCCGATATTGCCTATGTCGGCAATCATGGCGTTCATCTTCAGAGCTCGAACGACTTCAACGATCCCTCCCCCGGTCCGGGAGCGATTCAGCCGCGCCGCCCCTACCAGCCGTTCAGCACCATCAACTTCCAGGCGCAGGATCTCTCGACCAACTACAATTCGCTTCAGGCAAAGATAGAGCACCGCGCCGGAAACGGATTCAGCGGACTCATCGCCTACACCTACTCTAAGTTTCTCCAGTTCAACCAGGCTCCCGCGCTGGGAGGCAACCTTGGCTATGAGTACGCCCTCTCTCCCTTCGACACCCCGCACAACCTTGCGCTGAGCGGCACCTACGAGCTTCCATTCGGAAAGGGCCGGCACTTTCTCGGCGGCATCACCCGTGTGGCGGATGCGGCAATCGGCGGCTGGCAGCTGCAGTCCATCGTGGTCGTACGCAGCGGCACGCCCTACACCACCGTTATCTCGAGCGACCGCGCCAACACCGGCGTTGGTGGCCAGAGACCGAACCTGAACCCCGCAGGCGCTAACCCCAATTTCCACCGCTCGCTCAAGACGTGGTTCGACAAGAGCGCATACGTCGTCGCACCCATCTATAGCTATGGCCAGGTACGCGCTAACACGTTGCGCTCCGACCTGTTTCGGCAATATGACGCGTCGATCTTCAAGAACTTCGCCCTCCCGAGAGAGAGCGTTCTCTCCTTCCGAGCGGAGTTTTTCAATATCTCGAACACGACGAGCTTCAGTGCGCCGAACGCCACGATCGATGCAACCGCGGGTGGACAGGTGACCAGCACGTCCGTGCCCTCGCGGGATATTCAGTTCGCGCTCAAGTACAACTTCTAACAACGGGAAGAGAGTTTCGAGTGAAGACGATTTCAAAAAGTTTAAGTGGTATCGGGGCATGTCTTCTGGGACTTGGCTTGGGCGCGGCTGTCTCCGCGGCAGCGCAGGGAACTGTGCCCGAAGCTCCGGCGGTGTCCTCGCAGCCGACCGTGTCGATCCAGGTTGATCTGGCAAAGTCGATCGGGCTTTACAAGCCGATCTACAGCTGGTTCGGCTATGACGAGGCCAACTACAGCACCATGCGGCATGGAACGGAGCTCCTCAGGGAAATACACGATCTCAGCCCGGTTCCCGTCTACATTCGCGCTCACCATCTGCTCACCTCAGGTGATGGAAAGGCGGAACTGAAGTTTAGTTCGACCAACGTCTACACGGAAGATGCGAATGGAAAACCCGTCTACGACTTTAAGATCTTCGATGGCATTTTCGACGCGTACAAAGCCGCCGGTGTACGTCCGATGGTGGAGCTCGGCTTCATGCCAAAGGATCTCGCGGCCGACCTGCCGAACCGTCATGAGCCGTACCAGGTTCACTACCCGAAGTCCGCGATCTCCGGCAAATCGAACAATCCGCCCAAGGATTATGCGCGCTGGGGAGAGCTCTGCCGAGTAGTCACCGCGCACCTCGTGGAACGCTACGGCCGGGACGCGGTTCTGAGCTGGTACTTCGAGGTCTGGAATGAGCCCGATATCGACTACTGGCATGCGGCACCGGAGGAGTACTGGAAGCTATACGACTTCGCCGTGGCGGGCGTCCGGGCCGCGCTTCCGGGAGCACGGGTCGGCGGCCCTGCCACGACCAGCCCACGCAGTCCCAAAGCAAACCTCTTCCTCAAGAACTTTCTCCAACATGTGAACTCCGGCAGGAGCGCGGCCGATGGCAAATCGCTTCCCATTGATTTCATTTCATTTCATGCCAAGGGGCAGCCAACAATTCGCGAGGGCAAGGTGACCATGGGCATCCAGAACGAACTCAAGGACGCCGACGCAGGTTTCGCTCTGATCGCAGGCTTCCCGCGCTTCAAGAGCCTTCCGATCATCATCAGCGAGGCCGACCCCGAAGGTTGCGCCGCCTGCTCGTCCAAGGTGAACCCGGCTAACAACTATCGCAACGGTACGCTGTACCCGGCCTATACTGCCGCGGCCTTCAAAGGGCTGTTTGAACTGCAGGACCGGCATAACGTGAACCTCCTCGCGATGCTGAGCTGGTCCTTCGAATTCGAGGACAAGGACTACTTTGAGGGCTTCCGCTCACTGGCAACCAACGGCATCGACAAGCCTGTCCTCAACGTCTTTCGGATGTTCGCTTTGATGGCCGGCAATCGCGTCAGCACATCCAGCACGGGGCAGGTGTCCCTCGACACAATGATCAACTCCGGCGTGCGCCAAGCGCCGGATGTAGACGCGCTGGCAACCAAAGGCGATCGCGAGGCCGCCGTGCTCGTCTGGAACTACCATGATGTCGACGGTCCAGCCGAAGCCGTTCCGACCTCGGTCGCGATCGGCGGCATACCCCCTGGCGTGCGTCGTGTTCTGCTGGAGCACTTCCGGCTGGATGAGACCCACAGCAACGCGTATACAGTCTGGAAGGGCATGGGGTCTCCGCAGCATCCAACGACTGAGCAGTACGCCACCCTGCGAGCCGCCGGTCAACTGCAAACCCTTTCGTCCCCCGAGTGGCTCGATGTCACAGACAGCCAGGTCGTTCTCTCCATGCAGATGCCTCGTCAGGGCACGTCTCTTCTGCACCTGCGGTGGTAAGGAAAAAGCATGAGCGCACTGGCGGCGGGCAGATCCATCAACACAACCGGCACATCCGGCGCCGGGCTCCCGATGCGCTGGTATGCTGTCGCTCTGGTCACCGTCGCCATCGCGATCAGCTACTTCGACCGGCAGACTCTCCCTGTCGCGATCTCCGCGATCCAGCACAACATCCCCATCTCCAATCAGCAGTTCTCTTATCTCCAGACAGCTTTTCTGCTCCCGTATGCGGTCCTCTATGCGGTGGGCGGACGTCTGCTGGATCGTCTGGGCACGAGGAAAGGATTTCTGCTCATCATGCTGTGGTGGTCGGTCGCCTGTGCTCTCCACGGCCTTGCCTCCGGCTTTCTGTTTCTGCTGGCTGCGCGCTTTCTTCTGGGCATGGGTGAAGGCGGCGCCTTTCCCGGAGCCGTGCGCGTAGTGGCCGAGTGGATCGCCCCCGAGCAGCGGTCTACCGCGATGGGCGTTATTAACGCCGGCACGGCTTTCGGCTCCGTGCTTGCCCCGCCGTTGATCGGCTTCATCCTGCTACGCTCCGGCTGGCGTGCGGTCTTCTTCGCGGCCGGTGCTGTCGGTCTTGCATGGGTTGTTTGGTGGATGTTGAGCTACCGAAGCAACCTCATGACTCTCTCCCACAACACGATCGATACGCGCCTGCTTGGCTACCAGCTCCGATTTCGAGAGGTGATCTCGATGCACAGCGTTCAGGCGCTCGTGTTCGCGAAGTTCATGAGCGACTCGGCCTGGTATTTTCTTCTCTTCTGGCTTCCCAAGTATCTCTACGACGCGCGCGGCTTCGATATCAAACACGTCAGCTACTATGCCTGGATCCCGTATGCTGCATCCGGTGTGGGCAGCTTTCTCGGCGGCTGGTTCTCCTCGCGTCTGCTGCGCCGCGGACGTTCGCTTGACCTCGCGCGCAAGCTCGCACTCGGCTTAAGCGCGGCGTTCATGCCCGTCGTGATGTTCGTTCCCCTCGTCCCCGTTCATTTCGCCATTCTTCTGTTTAGCATCGCGTTCTTCTTTCAGCAGTCATGGTCGGGGCTTATCATGACCATACCTGCTGACATCTTTCCGCTCTCGGCGGTCGGCACGGTGTCGGGTCTGGTGGGCTTTGGCGGCGCGATCGGCGGGGCTATCTTCGGCATGGTCGCTGGCTTTCTGCTTGGTCATGGCTTCGGCTATGGCACGCTGTTTGTCCTGACTGGAACCTTTCACCTCATCGGCTTCGCTGCCGTCCTGCTCTTTGCAGGCAGGATCGAACCACTCACAACCCGCACACTCCAGAGGATAGAGAGCACCCCATGAAGATCACCGAAGTGCGCACCCGAGTCGTGCAATGGGAAGGCAAGACCGTTCCCTTGCCCGCTCACTTTTGCACCAATCCGATGGACCTGGTCAACTTCGGCGAAGCCTCCATGAGCAACTTCGCATTCCATGGGTGGGTGCTGGTTGAGGTCTTCACAGATTCGGGCCACGTCGGCCTTGGCAATGCGGCGCTGTCCCCGCTCGTGACCAAGTCGCTCATCGACACCTATCTCGCGCCTCTGCTCCTCGGCGCCGATCCCTGGGACACCGAGTACCTCTGGCAACAGATGTACCGCAGAACTCTGGCCTTCGGTCGTAAAGGCGTGGCCATGACGGCCATCTCCGCTGTCGATATCGCGCTCTGGGACATCCTCGGCAAGAGTGCCAAGCAGCCCGTATACCGTCTTCTTGGGGGCCGTACCAAGGATAGGATTCCCGTCTACGCCAGCCGCCTTTACTCCATGCCGCTCCAGGATCTGCGGGTAGAAGCGGAGAAGTACAGGAACGAAGGCTACCAGGCCATGAAGCTGCGCTTCGGTTGGGGGCCGCTTGACGGAGCGGCAGGGATGCAGAAAAATCTCGACCTCGTCCGCACCGTCCGCGAGGTGATCGGTGACGACATCGACCTGATGACCGATGCCTACATGGGATGGACACTGGACTACGCTAAGCGCATGCTTCCGTTGCTCGAGCCGTTCCATCTCCGGTGGCTCGAAGAACCCGTCATCCCCGACGACACACGCGGATACGCCACGCTGAAGAAGTACGGCCGCGTTCCCATCGCCGGGGGCGAGCACGAGTTCACGATCTTCGGCTTTCGTGAACTGCTCGAGGCCGATGCGCTCGACTACATCCAGTTCGACACCAATCGTGTCGGCGGCATCAGCCAGGCGCGTAAAATCTGCGCATTGGCCGAGTCGTTTCAGATTCCCGTCGTTCCGCACGCCGGCCAGATGCACAATTACCACGTCGTCATGGCGAGCCTGAACTCACCCATCGCGGAGTTCTTCCCCCAGGTGGACGTCGAGGTCGGTAACGAGCTGTTCTGGTACATCTTCAATGGTGAGCCAGTTCCCACGAATGGCTACATCAACCTCGATGACAGCCTCCCCGGCCTGGGCCTTACCGTGAGTGAGGAGTCGCTGAAGCGCTTCAGGGTGATCGAATGACAGCTCAGCCCGCGCACCTCGTCCAACTCATCCGGAGAGGCGTCAACGGGCACGAACGCTGCGTCGCGCTCGTGAACGAACCGCATCTGCATTGCCTTCTCGGTGTCCGGTCCGTGTATGAACTGGCGCAGCGCTGCCTCGACCCAAGTCAATCGATGGCCGAAGTCGCCCGGTCCCTGGCGTCAGGAACGTTGCTCCTCTACGACGAGGTTTGGGCCGGGAGCAGGGAAGGGACCGGCTCCTCGTGGCGTCTGCTTCCGCCCATCGATGTACCCGGCGCACCCTCTCGCGTGCTCGTCGCCGGAACCGGCCTTACTCACCTCGGCAGCGCCCGCCAGCGTCAGGCCATGCACCTCAACACTCAGGCGAAGCAGACGGAGGCGCAGGTCGTCATGACGGACAGCATGCGGATGTTCGAGTGGGGGATACAAGGCGGACGTCCGGCGGAAGGCGAAGCGGGCATCGCTCCGGAGTGGTTCTACAAGGGTGACGGATCGATTCTTCGCGCTCCCTTTGAACCGCTCGAGATCCCGTCCCACGCCGAGGATGGAGGAGAGGAAGCCGAGATCGCCGGCATCTACATCATCTCCGCTGACGGCACGCCGTATCGCATCGGAATGTGTCAAGGCAACGAGTTCTCAGATCACAAGTTTGAGAAACGCAATTACCTCAACCTCGCCGGGTCCAAGCTGCGCCCATGCTCGCTGGGCCCAGAGCTCATTGTTGGCGGGTCCTTCGCGGATGTACACGGGGAGGTTCGGATCGAACGAGATGGGGCGCAACTCTGGCACAAGCCGATCGCCAGCGGTGAGAGCAACATGGCGCATTCCCTCCACAATCTTGAGCACCACCACTTCAAGTTCGCCGGCCACCGCCAGCCTGGTGCGGTGCACGTCCACTTCTTCGGGGCTGACACGCTTTCGTTCGGCGAAGGCATCGTGCTCGGGCAAGGCGATCTCGCCGAAGTGCATTTCGAGGGCTTCGGCCGGCCCCTGCGAAATCCAGTGCAAGAGGCCGCCAAATCCAATCAGACGATCATTGTACGATCTCTGGCCTGACACTCACCTAGGAGAAACAGTATGGCGAAGCAATCGGTAGCGCTGCTCGGCCTCGGCACGATGGGCGCTGGCATGGCGATTAACCTGCTCAAGGCAGGCTTCCCGCTCACCGTGTACAACCGTACATCTGCACGGACGAAACCGTTGGCCGATGCCGGTGCGCGCGTCGCGCCAACGCCATCGAAAGCGGCTGAGGGTGCGGACGTCATCCTCTCCATGCTCGCCGACGACGCCGCTAGCCGCGAAGCGTGGATGGGCGCTGACGGAGCGCTCGCCGCGGCAGGTCCGGGCGCCGTGCTGATCGAGTGCAGCACCTTGAGCCCCGGTTGGATCCTCGAACTCGGCAGCGCCGCCCGGGCGGAAGGGCACCCTCTGCTCGATGCGCCCGTTACCGGAAGCCGTGTGCAGGCCGCCTCCGGCCAGCTCACCTTTCTTGTAGGCGGCCCGGAGGAGGCACTCTCCACCTCCCGGCCGATTCTCGAAGCGATGAGCAAAGAAATTCTCCACGTGGGTCCGCCTTCCAGCGGAGCCCGTTTGAAACTGGTGAACAACTTCCTCTGCGGCGTGCAAGCCGCCTCGTTCGCGGAGGCGATCGCCTGGCTGGAGCGGTCCGGTATGGATCGCGATCTGGTCCTCCGCTTCCTCAAGGGAGCCGCGCCCGGCAGCCCCCTTTTCTCCGGCCTCTCCGATCGCATGACCAGCCGCGACTACACCGTCAACTTTCTGCTCAGGTTGATGCACAAAGATCTCCAGTACGCACACGCCGCAGCCTCCGAGACCGGCATTGACTTGACCACAGCGGCCAACGCCCAGGAACTTTTCGAGCGAGCCATCCAGCAAGGCCACGCCGAGCAGGACATGGCAGCTGTCATCGAACCTCTGCGTAAGGCGTAGACCGACCATCCATAGAGCACACAGGAGAAAGCCATGGCAGCACAGATCCTTGTAGCAGGCGAGTGGACGGACGCCGTCTCCAGCGCTGAATTCACGGCAGCAAACCCGTCTACCGGCGAGCAGCTTCCCGAGACCTTTCCGACCAGCAGCTGGGCGGACTGCGACCGGGCTCTGGAGGCGGCCGTCGCTGCCGCACGCGCTCTCCGCTCCATCCCCGGAAACGCGCGCGCAGCGTTTCTGGAGGGCTACGCCGCCGCCATCGAGGCGGATGCCGATCAGATCGTCGCAACCGCCCACGCCGAGACGGGTCTAGCAAGGAAGCCGCGCCTCTCCGACGTCGAGCTCCCGCGCACGACCACCCAACTCCGGCAGGCCGCCGCGGCCGCACGTGAGGGCTCCTGGCAGACGGCGGTACTCGACACCAAAGCCAATATCCGCTCGCATTTCGCCCCCATAGGCCCGGTCGTCGTCTTGGGTCCTAATAACTTCCCCTTCGCCTTCAATGGGATCTCCGGCGGAGACTTCGCCGCCGCCATCGCCGCGGGCTGCCCCGTCCTTGCCAAGGCACATCCGCTGCACCCCGCAACCAGCCGGCTGCTGGCCGCCTGCGCACATCGAGCGCTGGTGAACAGCGAACTCCCTCCCGGCACTGCCCAGATGCTCTACCACGTCTCCAATGAGGACGGCCTTCGCCTGGTCGCTGACGCGCGCGTCGGCGCCAGCTCGTTTACGGGCAGCCGTTCCGGTGGGCTCCGTTTAAAGGCAGCCGCCGACGCCGCGGGCAAGCCCATGTACCTCGAAATGTCCAGTCTCAACCCTGTTGTACTGCTTCCCGGAGCGCTCACCGAGCGTGGCGACATCCTGGCCACAGAACTCGCGGACAGCTGTCTGGCCGCCGCGGGCCAGTTCTGCACCAGCCCCAACCTCATTCTCGCGCTGGCGGGCGAATCGGCGGAGAGACTCCAGTCCCGCCTCGCCGAGATTCTCGCGGCACGTCCCAGCGCGGCTCTGCTCTCGCGCGGGGGCGTCGAAGCCCTCGATGCCGGCGTGCAGTCGCTCATCGCTGCCGGGGCCGAGGTGGTCACCGGAGCCGCCATCGCGCCCGGAGATGGCTTCCGTTACCGCAACACCCTCCTCCGCGTCTCCGCGCAGGGCTTTCTCGCCGAGTCGGACGCCCTGCAGCGCGAGGCCTTCGGCAACACAACCACGCTGATCCTTGCCCGCGACCTTGCCGATCTGCTCCGGGTCGTTGAACGGCTCGAAGGCAATCTGACCGGCTCCATCTACTCCGCCACTACCGGAGCCGACGATGTGATCTATCCCGCCGTGGCCGAAGCTCTCCGCCCCCGCGTCGGCCGCCTGCTCAATGACAGGATGCCCACGGGTGTTGCGCTCTCCCCCGCCATGAACCATGGCGGCCCTTTTCCTTCCGCCTCGCATCCGGGGTTCACCTCTGTCGGCATCCCGCGCTCCCTGCAGCGCTTCGGCGCGCTGCAGTGTTATGACAACGTCCGCGACGATCGCCTTCCTCCAGTTCTCCGCGATGCAGGTCCGGCGGGGATGTGGCGCTCGATCGATGGCAGCTGGGTTCGCGGCTAATTCTCACCCCGATGCAGCAAGCAGCATGAGAGAAAGGTCGATCATGGGATCACGCTTGGTTTCGCTTGCACTTGCCGCAACCATCTTCCTAACCGCCCCCGGCCCTGCGCAGAGCCCCCAGTCAGCGGTCTACGCCAATCCGGCTAAGCCCATCGAGCAGCGCATCCAGGACCTCATCGGCCGTCTCACGCTTGAGGAGAAGGCGGCACAGCTGAATCATCTCAACACCGGGATACCACGGCTTGGCGTGCCCATGTGGGGAGGTTGGAACCAGACGCTCCACGGAGTCTGGTCCAAGCAGCCGACCACGCTATTTCCCGCTGCGATCGCGATGGGTGCAACCTGGGATCCCGAACTCGTACACACGATCACCGACGCCATGAGCGACGAGGCCCGGGCTCTCTACAACGCGAAAGCGGATGGCCCTCGATCGCAGCATGGCCTCGTCTATCGCTCCCCGGTCATCAACATCAGCCGCGATCCGCGCTGGGGGCGCATCCAGGAGGTGTTCAGCGAGGATCCCTGGCTCACCTCGCGCATGGCTGTAGCCTACGTCCGCGGCCTGCAGGGCGATGATGTCAGCCATCTCAAACTGGCCGCAACCGTGAAGCACTTCGCGGTCAACAACGTCGAGACTGGTCGCCAGCACCTCTCGGCCGAGGTGGATGAGCGCAATCTCATGGAGTATTGGCTGCCTCACTGGAAAGCCGCCATCACCGAGGCTCATGCGCAGTCTGTGATGAGCTCCTACAACGCCATCAATGGGACGCCGGACGCGATCAACCACGTCCTGCTCACCGATATCCTGCGCACGCAGTGGGGCTTCGACGGCTTCGTTACCGATGATCTCGGCGCCGTCGCCCTGCTTTCAGGAAGCCGGCCAAACCAGACCGAGGTGGGGCAGCGCGCCACCGAAGATCCTGTGGAAGCGACGGCGCTGGCAATCAAAGCCGGCAACGACTCCGACGACGCCGAATTTGAAAAAAATATTCCGCTTGCCGTAGAGCGAGGTCTTCTTACCGTCGCGGAGGTCGACCTCGCGCTCACTCGCGTCCTCCGCGTAGGCTTCCGGCTCGGCGCCTTCGACCCACCGGAACTGAATCCTTACAGCCGTATTCCGATGTCAGTCGTACGCTCTCCGGAACACCTGGCGCTCGCGCTCAAGGCAGCGCAGGAATCGATCACGTTGCTTAGCAACCGCATGAACTTTCTCCCGCTCAAACGCGAACAGATCCAATCTGTCGCGGTCATCGGACCGGCCGGCGATGCCGATTATGAGACCGGCAACTACTACGGCACGCCGGCACGGAAGGTCGGGCCCACGCAGGGTCTGCGCGATCTCCTCGGCGCGAAGATTCACGTGGAGTATGAGAAGGGTGCCGGCTTCGTCGATGCAGCCGATCCTTCTGCCATCGCCCGCGCGGTCGATCTAGCCCGCCGTTCTGACATCGTCATCCTTTGCCTCGGCACGAACCTTCACGTTGAAGCAGAGGGCCGTGATCGCCGCGACCTCAATCTCCCCGGCGCGCAGCAGCAACTCCTTGAAGCCATCGCCACCGCCAATCCCCGGTCGGTGCTCGTTCTCATGAATGCGGGCCCTCTCGCTGTGACGTGGGCTCACGATCACTTGCCCGCCATCCTTGACGCCTGGTATCCCGGCGAGGCTGGAGGCACGGCAATCGCTCGCGCCCTCTTCGGCGAAGATAATCCGGGTGGTCACCTCCCTTACACCGTGTACGCGTCGCTCGACGGAGTTCCTCCTCAAAATGAATACGACGTGTCGAAGGGTTACACGTACCTGTACTTCAAGGGAGTTCCTCTCTATCCCTTCGGACACGGCCTCACTTACACACACTTCGAGTACAGCGGCATGAAGCTCTCAAGCGCGTCGGCCCAGGTGACCGGACATGTCGAAGTATCCTTCAACATAAGAAATGTTGGCGATCGGGCCGGCTCAGACGTCGCTCAGCTTTACACCCACCAGCGGCAGTCTGCAGTTGTTCAACCGATCATGAGCCTCCGCAGCTTCCAACGCGTCGACCTCCGGCCCGGAGAGACCCGGCACATCCAGTTCACGCTTCCCGTAACCCAGCTGGGCTTCTATGAGATTGGTTCCCATCGTTTCAAGGTCGAGCCCGGCACTTTTGACCTTCTCGTCGGCGCATCGTCGAGCGATATCCGGCTTCGAAGTTCGCTTACGGTTTCCCCTGGCAATTGAGTGATCGGGGGCGGCAAATCTTCGAGATCGATTACCGTCCAAGCCGGAGTAGTGTACTCCACGACGGGTACCCTTTGCGGTTTAAGGCGGCTTCTCTTTTGCAGACCTCTGCTCCGCCGAAGCAATAACAGCCGGAGACCAATCGTGGAGGAGCGGCTTGGCAATAAGAAGTCACTCGTATCGATTCCTTGAGGCCTGAAGCGCGAGAGACGGCAGGTCCGTCGCCCACAACTACACAACCCCAAGAACTTCGCCATCGGCATCGACATCGATAGTCGGAGCGCGTGGCTTCTTTGTAAGACCGGGCATGAGCATCATGTCTCCGGCAACCGCGACCAGGAACCCACAGCGCCTGCTCCGGCGCATCCGAAAGGACGGCAAGGTGGGACAAGCCTGAGTGAGGGGGCCATCTGATCGGTCGTTATGGAATCCGCTCAGGCGATCAGGATCGAGCGCTTCGGTGCTCACGATCTCCGCTGTACCTGTGCGAAGCTCTGCCGTATGTTCCCCGCCCGCTCGTCGAGAGGAGTGGGCCTCGCTCAATGTCGAGATTCTGCAGATGCTTGAGGGCCGATGGTGCTTCCGAATCCCTCTAGGAGCTTGTTGAAATAGCTCTCGTTTGGATGTGGTGGTTTGGTCGATCCGGGTACTTTGGCTGGATTGGGATGGATGCGAGACGTTGTTGGGAGTGCTGGAGCGGTGTTTGCAGCACTCACCCGTGTTTCAGACGCACTGCGGTTGAGGGTCTTGCTGGAGTTGGTTTGCGAGCAGCCGTGGCAGGCGCAGCAGGTTGTGCGCGGCGCAGCTGAAGACGAAGATCCAGTCGACCTTGGCCAGGCCGCGCAGCTTTACCTGTCGCAGGGGTCCGGTCCCCTTGAGCCAGCCGAAGGTTTTCTCCACGAGTCAGCGGCGGCTCAGCGAGCGGGCATACCCCCGGTGCCTCGTCGTTCTTCGTCGATGCGGGACCGGCGCCCTTTCTCGTTCTTCTGCACATGCACGGTGACGTTCAACTGGCCTGCCGTGGCGACGAAATCCTCGCTGTCATAAGCCTTGTCCGCGCCACCGTGACCCTGTGAGAGCGGTTCTGCTGAAGCATCAGCAGCGCGGCATCGCGCTCCGCATAACCGTCGGCGGTGGTTGCCGTCGCGGCGGCGATCAGGCCGTTACGGTTCTCCACCAGGACGTGGCCCAGGTAGGCCAGCTTCGATTCCTTGCCATAACTCTTCTTGTACAGCCGCGCGTCCGGGTCGGTGCTGGACTGGTGCGTGTCGTTGGAGCGCTTTTGGCCAGGGAAGCTCGTGCCGTCGTCATCGTCGGAGCCATCCTTGGGCCGGAAGCTCTTCTGCGAAGCCCACGCCTGGATCAGCCTGCCATCCACGGTGAAGTGCTCATCGCTCATGAAGCGCTTGGCCAGCCGGTTCACCTCCGCGAAGAACCGCTGCACCACTTCGCTGTTGAGCAGCCGGTCGCGGTTCTTGGAGAACACCGCATGGTTCCACACCGCGTCATCCATGCTCAGACCGACGAACCAACGAAACAGCAGGTTGTAGTCCAGCTGCTCGACCACCTACCGCTCCGAGCGAACCGAGTAGAACGCCTGCAACAACAGCGCCCGCAGCACATACTCCGGCGCAATCGAGGGCCGCCCCGAAGCCGCGTACAGCTGATCGAACTCCGCTCAAGCTCCGCAGCACCGTCCATCAGCCCCCGTATCTCCCGCAAAGGCGATCCGCCGGAACACGCTGCTGCAACGTCACACAGCTGAACATCTCGTCCTGACTCCGCTCATCACCACGCATACCGTAAGACGAAATCAACCCTGTGCATCGCCGCCCAAGGTGCCTATTTCAACAAGCTCCTAGAGCCACCTTCTGGGATAGCTGGTGCAAGGGGCAAGGCAAGAAAATGATCACTGAATACAAGGCCGCTTGTGGTGGTCTCAGCGTCTGCGACGAAATGAGCAAGTGAAAAGCACTCGCATGGTAATTTAGGCTGCGATCGTAGGAGCGAGGGCGACCGCAAGATTCGGAACGCCTCACACTCCTACTGCAAGGGTGATGTTATCGTGTGTGTCCGCAAGTTGCCCACGCGCAATCATACCTCTACTGTCCGCAAAGCCGGTCGCAGGCGTGAGCCTCAGCCAGCCCTGGCGAGCAGGACGCCCCATCGTTCGCTCTGCGTGGTGTTCTGCCAATATGAGAGAGTTACCAAAGCGCCTAGAGCCTGTTAGGGACTTTGCACCTGAGTAGATTCTTTGCTGGGCCTATTTAGGTGTCCAGCATGGAAGGATGGCTTGCAAGGAAGTTGAACTGTACCCGAGCGATGTGACGGACGAGGAGTGGGCGTTTGTGTTGCCGTATCTGCTGCTGTGCCGCAAAGACAGTGCGCCGCGGAAGCACGATCTGCGTACGGTGTTCAACGCGGTTGGCTACGTTGCTCGTACGGGTGGACAGTGTCGTTTTCTGCCACGCGAGTTTGGTCCGTGGTGGGTGGTGTATCAGCAGATGCGGCGCTGGATCAAGGCCGGCTGTTTCGAGTTGCTGGTGGAGGATGTGCGCTCGCTGTTGCGCGAGTGGGGCGGGCGCAAGGGCCAGCCGACTGCGGTCTCGATCGACAGCTGCACGCTGCAGTCCACGCCCGAGTCGGGGGCGAGGGCAGGCTACGACGGGGCCAAACGGCGCAAAGGGTCCAAGGTCCACATCGCCGTCGATACGCTTGGGCACCTGCTGGCCTTGACCGTAACGCCGGCCGATCGGGGCGACCGGGAGCAGGTCGCGGCGCTGGCCGAACAGGTGCAGGAGGTAACCGGAGGCACGGTCGAACTGGCGTATGTGGACCAGGGCTACACGGGACCGGACGCCGCCGAGGCCGCCCAGCAGCATGGCCTGCGGCTGGAGGTTGTCAAACACCCCATGGCAAAGCGGGGCTTCGTCCTGCTGCTTAGGAAAGTCTCTATCTCATTTCCCTAAAGATACAGTGTCGATTGACACCCAGGTAAGTTTGGAAAAGCTAGGATAGCCAGGAATCACAAGAGCTCCCGTTGAAAGGTCAACACCGTTGCTGTCGAAGATATTTCCTTCCATGACCTTTATGATCGTGTTCTCGTTGCGCCCTGATGACGGTGATGGTGGCCGCACGGTCTACGAGCTGCGCGGGATCTCGTGCCTGCCTTTGGATCTGGTCGAGCCGACGCGGAAGGGAATCGCCGTCACCCGGAGCTTCGGAAGCCCGGTCACGTCCTGGCTGGAGATGCGGGAGGCCATCGCGAGCTACGCAACGCGGGCCGCTGAGAAAAATGCGACGCTACAAGGTGGCTGCCGACAATCTGTTCGTGCTCATGCACACCAGCACCTTCAACCGCGATCCGTTCTACTCCAACGGCGCCTCGGCCCGCTTTGCGGCGGCGACGAATGACACCGGAGAGGTGGTCGCGCTGGCGGTTCGCCTGGGCGAACGGCTCTGGCGTGGTGGTTTCCGCTACGCGAAGTGTGGCGTTGGCGGGAAAGAAAACGGATGTTGAACTGTTGGCCCGAAGAGCTTTAGGAGGATTTCGGCGCATCGCCCCGACTTGGTATCTGATATTCAGAAAGTGCTCAATGAAGCAGTTGCAAGTACAGACCTACTCGCGCAAAAAGTGACACTGTTCCGCTTCCCGTCGACTTTGACAGTCGGCTAGAGCTATTGAAAAGAGAGTCAGCACCCCATGTCGAACCGGCTCCGATCTGGTCTGAGGTGGTCTCGCGGGAGCTAAATGCTGTGCTGACAGAAAGGTCCCGTCTGGATGAACTGTCTTAGCAGGGCTCGTTCCTTCGCGGTCGGTGCTACTGGTGGGACCGCCAGGTGTTGGGAAAACACTCGCGGCAAGATGGCTCGCCGCGAAGCTTACGTGCCCTTTACTCACTTTGGATCTGTCGTCCGTCATGAGCAGCTTTTTGGGCAAGACAGGCTCAAACATAAGAGTTGTCTTGGACTTCGCTCGCCGCCAACCATGCGTTTTGCTTCTCGATGAGTTTGACGCAATAACTAAACGGCGGGACGATAGCGCAGAAATAGGAGAACTCAAGCGGCTCGTCACGGTTCTCATTCAAGCAATAGATGAATGGCCTGCCGACGGTTTGCTAGTAGCGGCAACAAACCATCCCGAGCTCCTCGATCCCGCCATTTGGCGAAGGTTTGATCGTGTAGTAGAGTTCCCGCTTCCGACATCGTCTGAAACCCTAGGCTGTATCCACATATAGCTTAAGTCTGAGCCATGCGCATGCGAGCGCGGTGAAGGATCGGAAGGCCTGAATGGTCTTGCAATAGCGGGTGGCGAAGCGGCGGAAGTGTTTGAGCTTGTTAAAGCAACGTTCGATGCGGTTGCGCTGTTTGTAGAGTTCCCGGTTGTATGCGCGTTGGTGTTTGCGGTTGCATTTCGGCGGGATCACCACCGTCGCGCCCAGGCTCTGAGCCTGTGTCACGAGGACGTCGGCATCGTACCCCTTGTCGGCGATGACGGCTTCGGCCTGCGGCGTGTGCAGCAGATCCGCGGCGGGCGCGTATTCGCCGACCTGGCCGGCGGTGATGCGGAACTCGAGTGGCAGACCGTCTTCATCGGTCAGGAGATGGATCTTGGTGCTCAGACCACCTCGGGAACGCCCCAGAGCCGCGTCTTCGGAGCCCCTTTTTTGCGGCCCGTGGCCGCTTGCTGATGAGCCCGAACGATCGTCGAATCGACCATCAGATACTGGTTCTTCGTGTCGGAGACCAGGTCGGCGAAGATGCGCTCCCAAACTCCGCTTCGCGCCCAGCGCATGAACCGCGTATGCACACTCTTGTACTTGCTATAACGCTCCGGAAGGTCCGACCAGCGCGCACCGGAACGAGAACCCACAAGACCGCGTTGACGAACTGACGGTTATCCGCAGCCGTCCGCCCTACATGCTCTACACGGCCTGGAAGCGTGTTCTTGATCCGCTCCCACTGCGTCTCGCTCAACTCATATCGGCTCGCCACACCCAAGAACACCAAATCAAAAACAATCTGCAAAGTCTATATGTAGATACGCCCTGGGTCTGTTGAGAAGCCTCTTGCCAAAAGACACATCCTGAATTGGCAAATCGACGGAGTAGACAATAACGATTTATGGCACAACATTCCAGCCGTCAACCAGGGCGGTGTCTCAGATATCGCAGGCGTCGTTATTCTTCTGGACGCCGTTGATCAGTTCTCCGCGCAGACTCAGGCCGGTCCGGAAGGCGGACGTAATCCCGGAGGCACGATCAACCTCACGCTTCGTGCAGGCACCAACTCCGTCCATGGCACCGCCTACTACTTCAATCGCAATGAACTCTTCGGAGCCAAGAACCCCTTCGCGGACACCAAGCAGAAGGTGCGGAACTATAATGCCGGCTTCTCGCTTGGTGGGCCCTTTCTCCGTGAGAAGCTTTTCAGTTTTCTTACCTTCGAGACGCAGCGCTTCGTGATCGGCCAGTCTGGTACAACCACGGAGCCATCCATCGGGTGGCAGAATCAGGCCAAAGCCATCCTTGCGGCCAAGGAAGTTGCGGTTAATCCAGTCATGCAGAGCGTGCTCAACACGCTCTATCCAGCCAGCATCCTCGCACAGGATACCGTCGGCATCGCGCAAAACTATCACTCGTCCGACCCCGAGTTCGGCTATAGCTACAACGGCCTCGGGAAGGTCGACTACAACCTCTGCAAAGGACAGTCTCAGTGCCCACTGGTTTGTGGGTCAGGGCAACCAGGTAGCACCCGTCTCGAATTCACAACTGCTTTCTTACTACGAGGTCGCGCCAATCCACGTGCAGAATATCGCGATCGTCTACAACCGCTTGCTTACTCCAACCATCTCCAATCACGTCTTGGTCGGCGTCAACTACTTCAATCAGATTTTTAACGACAACAAGACCTCATTCAACGTGCAAAGTCTTGGCTTCATCACTGGAGCGAACTTCGCAAACGCACCCAATCTGAGAATCGGCAACTTCGATCGGACTGGCCCCACCCCGCCCGAAGGCCGCAATGACATTACCGGTTATCTCACCGACCAGCTCTCGTGGAGCAAGGGTAAGCATCAGTTTCGCTTCGGGGGTGAGTACCGTCAGGCGCAACTCGACGAGTTCTATCACCGTCGCGCCGTCGGCACCTTCACCTTCGACGGCAGTCGCGTCGGCGGTCCAGGCTTTGCAGGCTCTCTTGCGGACTGCAAATCGGCTATGTAGGCTCGGAGGGCCGGCGTCTCCTCAGCTTGCTCGATATCAACCAGTCTCGTCCCGGTATTTATGCCAGCAGCTTGTCTCGCCAGCAGACCAGGCCCTACTTTGGCCAGTACCCGCAGTACGGCAACATCAACCAGATTGAGAGCATCGGCACGTCCAACTACAATTCGCTGCAGGCCAGCCTGCGAGTCGCGAACTGACATCATTTCAGCACCCAGGCCACCTACACTTGGTCGCACAATCTGGACGAGGTCACCGCTTATCGCGGCGCTCTCCCGCAAGATAGCACCCACTTCAAAGCTGACTACAGCAACTCGGACTTCGACACGCGTCACAACTTCACCAGCTTCATCCGCTACGAGTTGCCCGCAAGCCAGCACTTAAAAGCCCTCACCGGCGGCTGGCAGGTCAACAGTCTGCTCTCGTTGCATGGCGGCCAGCCATTTACCGTCTTTGCCTCGGGAGATATCACCGGCACCAACGAAGGCAACGATCGCGCCAACCAAGTCGGTCCGGCCAGAACTGGATACCTCGGACAAACCCCGAAGGCGAACTGGATCGATCTCAACTCGTTTGCAAACCCGGCTGCCGGAAGCTTCGGCACCTCACGTCGAAACGCGTACTACGGGCCCGGCTTCAGCGATGTCGATCTCTCCATCTTCAAAAACACGAAGATTTTCGAACGATTCACTGTACAGTTCCGCGCCGAGATGTTCAACGTCTTCAACCGGGTCAACTTCGCTCCTCCTGCCTCGAACGGTGCGTCGGTTGGAGGCGATGCCAAACTCAACGACACTATGGGCGACTACAATGGCGCACCCGGCATCGGTGCGGGCGAGCCCTTCAACACGCAGTTCGACGCCAAGCTTATCTTCTAGGCCTCTCGCAGCCCACCGAATCCACGTTGAGCGGGAGTTCCTCGCTCGACCCACGCCCCTTATCGACACCAACACGCCTCATGAGGAGAGTGAATCGATGGGATTGACCAGACGTGACTTCCTGCTGAAGACCGGGCAAGCCGGCGGCTTCGGTGCAGCATGTATCGCCATGCAAGGTTTGGGGCTCATGGAGGCGCATGCCTCTGAACCCCCAACCATTGCGGCCGAACCTGGTTCGGGGAAGGGCACCAAAGTCGTCGTGCTCGGCGGCGGAATCGCAGGCCTGGTCTCCGCCTATGAGCTCCGCAAACTTGGTTACACCTGTACCTTACTCGAGGCGCGCGAGCGTCCAGGCGGGCGTAACTGGACCGTACGCGGCGGAGATAAAGTAGCTTTCCTCTACGGCTCCACCCAGAGCTGCACCTGGGATCCCGGCCACTATCAAAACTTCGGTCCGGCCCGTCTGCCGTCGATCCACTCGACCTTACTCGGTTACTGCCGCAAGCTCGGCGTTGAGCTCCAGGTGGAAGTCAACAGCAGCCGTTCCGCTCTCCTTCAGAACGATCGCGCCAACGGCGGGCGGCCTGCGGTCATGCGTCAGGTAGTCAACGACACCCGCGGGCACGTCAGCAAACTGCTCTCAAAATGTCTCCATCAGGGCGCCTTGGACGTTGATCTTTCCAAAGACGACCGTGACCGCATGCTCAGCTTTCTCCGCACCTACGGCCCGCTCGATAGCGCCGACAAGTACAAGGGAAGCGATCGCGCAGGCTACAAGAAGACAGCCGGCGCCGGCGATGAGACGGGCGTGCTCAGCGATCCAATCGACATGCACACTCTGCTTGACGCAGACTTCTGGCAGGGCATGCTCTTCGACGAGCAGTTCGATATGCAGACAACCATGTTCCAGCCCGTCGGCGGCATGGATCGCATCCCCTACGCCTTTGCCAAATTGCTGAGCGACTGTATCCTCTACAGCGCCCCCGTCTCAGAGATACGCAGGACCACCTCAGGAGTCAACATAATCTACAAGCAGGCAGGCGTTCCGAAAAATCTCGAAGCAGACTTCTGCATCTGCGCCCTTCCCCTCACAACCGTACGTGCCATTCCCAACGATTTCAGCGCACCCTACAAAAAGTCGCGGGCGAGTGTTTGTATGCTTGTGCCTATAAGTTGGCCTGGGAGAGCCGGCGATTCTGGGAGATGGACTACAACATCTACGGCGGCCTAGAGTTCGTCAACGCCGGCTGCAGTCCGGTCTGGTTTCCTTCAGCTGGCCTCTTCTCCGAGCGCGGTGTACTCGTCAACGGCTACAGCGAAGAAGGAACAACCCCGTTCAGTAGATTGACTCTGGCCGAAAAGTTCGCGGAGAGCCGCCGTACCATCGAGCGTTTGCATCCAGGCCATGGAAAAGAACTCGAAAACCCATGTACGTCAGCTGGGGCAAAATTCAGTACAACGAGGGATCGTGGATCAGTACCTACGGACCGGACCAAGAAAGAGGGTTTGCCTTTGCCTCACTCGCCAGACTGGGCAAGCTCAGTCAGCTTCTGCAGCCCGCACCCAGACTAACCCCGGATATGAAACTCTGATCGAGCCCGACGGACCCATCCTCTTCGCCGGGGATCATGTCAGCCGACATCGTCGGTTGGCAGGAAGGTGCCGCCCTCAGCGCGTTGCGAGCCGTCGGACAAGTCTCCGCGAGAGTCAGAGCCGCCCGCCTTGGGAGTACTCTCACAACGAACGCCTCAACCGCGTAAGCGACGTACCAAGGAGAGTGTTGATGAAAGTAAGCAATCTAGGAACCGCCATCGTCTTCGCATCGGCCATCTTGGCGGAAGGAACTGTCGCCCGATCACAAGTGAAAGTTACCCATCTTCAGACCAATACTTCACCCATCGCCTCTGCCGTCTGGGCAGGCGACACGTTTATATCTGAGCGGACAACTCGCGGATCCCATTGTTCCGGCCGACACCGCCAAAGCGACACCAGCCGTCTACGGCGACACCAAGGCCCAGTCTGCGAGCGTCTTTCAAAAGATCCAGAAAGCTCTGCAGCAACAAGGCCTCGACACCAAAGATGTCGTCAAGATGACCGTTTTTCTCGGTCCCGATCCGAGGACAGGCAAGCTCGACTTCGCCGGCATGCAATCCGAGTATGTCAAGCTCTTTGGCACACCGGATCAGCCCAACAAGCCAGCGCGCTCTGCCTTCCAAGTAGCCGCTCTCGCTGCGCCTTGGGCTCTCGTCGAGATTGAGGTTATCGCCGTTAGAGGAAAACTTATGGGATTATATACTTGACTCCCGTGCTCTGGTATGATGAGCGGCGGAGGCTTGGTCATGTGAGCGAAAAACTGAAAGCGATGCTGCGAGATCTGTTGGACGAAGTCGAGGATCTGAGGGCGTTTCAAGTTGTAGCACCCGTTGCTTTATCTTCCCTGCCAGATATATCGACGACGAACATGGACGAGACGATGGCAGAGAACGAATTAGACAACAGCCCGGCTGCGCCGACGAGCAAGCCACAGCCCGAACCCACAGATGCTCCCAAAGCCCCATCCCGTGCGCACAAACAGATACCAGAAGGCAATCCAGACAGGCCTTGGAGTAAATACAACCCCCAAAGACAACCCTTTAGGCTGGTGTAGAGCGCGATTTGCAGCAGCAGAAAGGCAAGGTACGCTACGGCACAAGTTAGCCAAGCTTGTGGCCCTTCTCAGACTGACTGCCTTCTGGTCTGCGGCGATGTTGCGCGCGTTGATGACTCCCCACAGCGACACGATTCGGAACCTTTGCAGCAGGTCCGAATCGTCAAGGCACTTCTGATTTAACTAGTCATCTTGGCTGACGGCCTCGGTTTGCGTAAGCCACAGCACCCTGACAGCGTGGATGTTGCATATGAGTCCGCAAACTCCAGCGAAACAGGCGATCCGCTTTAGACGACAAGTTGCCGACACTGCTCCAACTCGCCGATGTAGCGACTAAAAAAGACACTATCGCGGCACCATATGCGGCGAAGGAGGTAGCCTTCACTTCCAATGCCTTGATCCGATCAAATAAGTCCTTGCTCAGGAGCAGGCCGAAGTCGTAAAGCTGTTTCACGACCTCGGGAGATCCGCAGAGATCAAGACGCTCAAGAACCTCGCGCTTGGCGAGTCGCGGGTTTTGCTTTTCGGTCTCTTCCATCTTGCCTCCAGCAGAAAACCCGCCTATTCAGGCGGGTTTTGCTTTCTTCTCTTTTGCTGCTTTCAGGCTTTTGCGCTTCTTTGCGGCCTTCGTCTTCGGTTTCGGCTTGTACGCCAGAACCTTATCCACGGTCTTGTTTAGAGCGTCCGGGGCGTCTTTCATGCGATCAGGCTCGCATAGGTGATGCGGCAACCCGGCGATGCAGTGATGAAGCTGTCCAGCCGGTTCATCGTGTGCCGCTTCACATTCCCATCATTCAGCCGGAACGTAAACTCGCTGACATAACGGGCAAGATGCTTTGCGCTTGCATGGTGATAGATACCGTACATCCCCCGCTTCATCACGGCCCAGACGCTTTCCATGCCGTTCGTGCTGATGCCGTTGCGGACGTACTCACCCGCCTTGTGATTGATCGTTTCGTGCATGTAGTAATAGCTGAGTCCCTGGTAGCCAAGGCGCTCATCTGTATGAATCTCTGAGCCGCCTTCGACATGCTTGTGGATCGTCTCGTGGAGGGTAGTCCCGCTCACAGTCTTGAGGAGACTAGCTCTGGTGCGACCGCCCCGCTCACGCATCCCGATTACCGCCGTTTTGCCAACCGTTCCACGTCCAAGCCACTGTTTCTTGGTCTCGTGCTTGTTCCGTTCCTTGCCACCAAAATACGCTTCGTCAATCTCCACAATCCCTGTGAGCAGGTTTAGATCGTTGCCGCAAACCTCACGCAGCCTTTGAAGAAGGAACCATGCCGACTTCTGAGTGATGCCGATCTCCTTTGCAAGCTGCATAGAGGAGATGCCCTTACGCGAGGTCACTAGCAGGTACATCGCATAATTCACTTGTGCAGGGGGACATGCGACCGCTCGAATATCGTTCCGGTCCGAACAGTGAAGTCTTGCTGGCAAGCATTACAGCGGTAGTAACCACCCTTGCGTATAGTGATGCGGTCGCCACTCTTGCATACAGCGCACTTCGGGCCTTCCGGCCACAACCTACATTCGAGGTAAACCCGCGCCGTCTCTTGATCGGGAAACATTGCGAATAGTTCGTAGGTGCTGATTGTGCTTTGGCTCATCTGGACAACCTCGATCTGAGGTAATCCTAGGCTAAAACATCGAGGGAGTCAACGGTATAATTCCCAAAATAAACCTATTTCCATAACGCCACTTCACGACGGTCGCGTGGGCGAATGAGCGCAAGGGCTGGGTCTTCCAGACGTCGAAGCCGACGATACGAGGGATTCACTCGCGCATCAGCCTGTGGCTGGACTTATTGGTGTTGCGGATGATGAACGATGACACGACGAAGCGAAAGACGTGGTTCGTGCTCGACGAGCTGGCCAGCTTGCAGCGGCTGCCGCAGTTCACGACGGCGGAAACGGAGAACCGGAATCGAATAACCCGATGGTGCTCGGCTTCCAGGACAAGGCCCAGGTAAAAACTTTGTATGGCCACGTCGCCGAGCGACCTTGAGCCAACTGGCGACGAAGATCTTCCTAAAAACCAGTGAGCCTCATGCGCCGGAATGGATCTCGAAGGCTATCGGCGAGATCGAGGTCGAACGGTTCCGGGCGACGCGGACGCATGGGCAGTCCCAGTGGGCAAGAAGTCCGAGAGCGAGCACCACTGCCGCCGCAGCGACCATACTTCGCCCAGACAAACTTCCGTCAACACTGCAAATCCGCTTCAGGTCGCGCTCACTCATCTGATGGATATCTGTGCCAAATTCGGAAGGAGATTTCGCGACCTAAAAGCGGAGCGGGTCTGGAGCAGGACTACCTCGCGAAGATGTCTGAAATCGGGCGCACTCATGTATCACAGTTGGAGAATGGTCGTCGCGAAGTTAGAGAAGCTGGACGCCTTTTGCCCTGTGATGAAGGGGGACGAAGCACTGTGTGTCGTGATTACAAATGGACCACCGCTCCTCACAGCGGCTCGTATTTTATCCCCACGCAGCGTGAAGGGTTTGTTCACAATTGCACAGACTAAGATTTCCGGGGCGAGGGAAGCTAGACATAGGCAATTGTGACAGCTTGACAGTTGTCCGGAGCTTTCGCATGTTTAGTCCCGGAAGTGATGATTTTGACCCTGCTATTTTTCTGGCCAGCGACGGACTGGGTCGCAGCGTGGCGAAGTTTGCTCCTAATGCGATCATCTTCTTGCAAGGGGATCCGGCAGATTGCGTGTTCTATATGCAAACAGGTGAAGGCAAGCTGACGGTCATTGCGGAGAGTGGAAAGGAAGCAACCGTCACTCGCCTGATCGCCGGGCAGTTCTTCGGGGAAGAATCCATTGCAGGGATCGCAGGTCTGCGGATGGCCTCCGCGGTAGCCGTGAGCGCATGCACAGTTTTAGTTATTGAGCCCAAAGAAATGCTTCGCGTTCTCCACGAGGAACACAGCTTTTCCGATCTGTTCTTGAGGCTCCTGCTGAGCCGCGGCATACAGACGCAGACCGATCTCGTTGATCAGCTTTTCAATTCGAAAGAGAGGCGGCTTGCGAGGATCTTGCTCGTGATGGCTCAATTTGGGCAGTCAGGAGAGCCCCTCAAATCCATCCCGAACATCAGCGCGCAGACTCTTGCAGAGATGATCGGCACGACTGCGGAGGAGATCCAATCTTTTCTGGAAAAGTTCTCCCGCTTGGGTTTTATTGCCCTCAACGAACACATTCAGGTCCACGGGTCGCTGCTTAACATCATCTTGCATGACCAATCACCCGATCAGAATGCAATCAGCGCTCCGCTCCTGAACAAATTGGTTGAATAACCGTGAATTGTTCTGATATTACGGGTGTTTCCGAGAAGCGCCGCGACCGCGCCGACGCAACGGGTTCTGCTTCACGCACCACGAGCGGCTCACCCAGAGACCTTGCTATGAATCCGGGACCACCGTTGTAGGGAACAGAAACACATGAGATCGTTCGCTTTCTCGGAAATCTTCTCTCTTGTGCCGATAGACAGCGTGTATTTGTTAGGCGTACCCACGGCGAGGAGCCTGGATCCCGAACGCCGGCATCTATAGCAAGGCTGAGCAATAAGGACCAGACATGCTGGCGTATCGGCTGCAATCTTGTTGCAAGTATCGCGATGTCCAGCTTTCGAGGTTTTATGCTTTGTAGAAAACCGTCAGTGCTTATCGTCGACGATCTTCCAGAGATCCGAATACCCTTTGTTATTATTCTCAGGCGTTTAGGTTTTTCTGTTCGCCATGCGGCGGACGGATTCTCCGCACTGCTTGATATGCGGGTGGAGCAGCCGGATATCCTTGTCTGCGGCCTCAAGATGAAGGGCATGTCCGGCCTGGAGTTACTTTCCATTGTACGTCGACGCTACTCCGAGACACTGGTAATCGCCACGAGCGACTCATACCTCGACGCCAGTTTGCAGGCGGGTGTGCCCGCGGACGCCTACCACGCAACGGCAAATGGTCCCAATCATCTTGTCGAGCTAGTGCAACAGTTCACGCAGAGTCGTCCCACCTGTGCCATGCGGGACTGTGTACCCACTTGGATTGATGAGGAAGCGCAGACAGTGAGCGCCAAAGGACAAGTTGTGATCCTTTGTCCGGAGTGCTTACGAGTCACGGCTGCTCCTGTCTCGGATGGCATCTCACCTTTCCGCAAGGCTGTCTGCCTCCACTGCGCAAACCTGATTTCCTATGCCCTCGTTCCGCCATCAGAACTCCTTCTTTTAATACGTCCTCAGTTAGAAGGGGAGATAGAGTTGAAGCCTTCCCTTGAAGCGTATGTGCAGTAAAGGAACGCGACGCTGCCTCCAGCGCGTAGTGTTGTCTGCGTTGTTCCAGACGCGCCTCTCCGAAGACGAGCCGTCTATCGAGCGTACTGACGCACACTCCGCAATGGTGAATACAACAGCTCGGCCGGGAGATCCTTATAGATCTATAGAGATGTCGCTGTTATACGAGTTGCATCTTGTCTATCTCACCTAGATTTTGTTTTTTCCGTCACACTCGGCCACATGGGAGGACCTTTGGCGGTGTAGTCTCTGTTTCGTGCACCTTGGGGCGCAACCGTACTAGGACTGAGATTGTCACGGCACTTGATCGCAGGTGCTGACTTCAATAGTCTGCCTCGATGCTCGGTCGAGAGCTCCCCTGAAGTGATGAACAGAGTAACAAGGAGTCCAATGACTCAGAGCCCTCCGTCCGTGTTTGACCCTTTAGTCTTTTTAGCTACACCGAGCCGGGGGCGGCGCCTGGTCCAGGTAAGTCCAAAAGAGGCTTTGTTCTGCCAAGGGCAGCCTGCGGATAGCGTCTTTTACGTCCACAAAGGACGGGCCAAACTGACCGTCGTATCCGGCTCCGGAAAAGAGGCGACGATCACGCTCGTAGGGCCTGGCGACTTCGTGGGAGAAGAAGCACTCACCATTGCCGCCTCGTTGCGGCTCGCGTCTTTGACGGCGATTACCCTTTGCTCCGTTATGAAAATCGCGCGCGAGGAGATGTCTCGAGCCATCCACGATGAGCCAGCTTTCTCTGCCATGTTCCTGAGGTATCTGTTGACGCGCAGCATGCGCATTCAGGCTGACCTGGTCGATCAGCTGTTTAATTCAAGCGAGAAACGTTTGGCGAGGATTCTTCTGTTGTTGGCAGAGTTTGGCCAGGCCGGAGAACCGGAACCTTTGATTCCTGTGATCAGCCAGGAGATGCTGGCAGAGATGATCGGTACGACTCGATCCCGCGTCAGCTTCTTTATGAATCGATTTCGTAAGCTGGGCTTTGTGGAGTACAACGGCCGCATCAGAGTTCATCGGTCACTGCTCAATGTAGTTCTTAATGACCAGCCAAGTGACCGGAAGACAAAGAGCCCTGCCCTAGCACTCTCTCTTCCATCAGTTGAGAAATTCCGACGCATAGCTCCTGCTCAAAAGCGTAAACAGAAAGAGGTGTTACCTACGGATCCGTTGATCGGCGAGCCAGACACCTGATAGATCAACGATGGGCAGCGTGCGCTTACAGAAGACACACGGACTCCCTCGAACCACCAGGCAGCGTGCCGCTAATCCGGTAACGGTCTCCGATGCAGACCTCATTTCGGGAAGACCTTCGACGGTCAGGTTCTCTCCAACTGGGCGTGCTTGAAGTTATGGCGCTGTAGATCGACTCCCAGTGGCGGTAAGACTCGAACTGATAGACCCTCAGGGCGCGGTTCTCGCCGCCGTGCCTACAAGGTTCGCTTGCGCATCGCCGTCCAGATTCTGGTGCCGCACCATCACTCTGCCGGGCACAGGCTGCTTCCAGATGGCGGTACGGACCTGCTTGCCGTTCCACTCGCCTCACGCGGCAGACCGACGTTCACGGGAATGAGCGAGCTCATAGGGCATCACGGAACTCAGGCCGGAACTTCAGTATATTCAGGTGAATAGGTGGTCATCACGCAGAGGCATGCGAACTGCACCGCTGGGGTTCGTGTCGGGCGAGTCTACCGGAACCCAGAGGAGGTCTGTATCCCGGTTGCGACCTTGTCGGCGTAGAAGCGATGCATTTCGGCAGCGATCTTCGCCAGGCTGTCCTCCACGGCGAAGTGGCCGGCATCCAGCCGGTGCATCTCTGCATCCGGCAGGTCCTTCAGGTAAGCCTCACCGCCTTCCGGAGTGAAGAAGATGTCTCTTTGGCCCCAGAAGATGAGAGTCTTCGGCTGACGCTCACGCAGAAACGCCTGCCACTGCGGATAGAGCGTGACGTTGTTGCGGTAGTCGTAGAAGAGATCGAGCTGCACCCGTTTGGCGTTCGGTCGTTGTAGCAGAGCCGCATCGATCACCCAGTTGTCGGGGCTGATCCGGTTCGGGTCACGTGCGCCGTGCAGGTAAATGCCCTTGATCTGCTCCTGCTCCAGGAACGCTTCAAGAGGCTTCTCTGTTTCGGGACCGCGGTTGATCCAAAGCGCGTTCCGGAACCCATCCCAGGCTGCCGTAAATCCAACCTCGTACGCATTGGAGTTTTGAACGATCAGCCAATCGAGCTGCTCGGGATGGCGACCGGCGATGCGGAAGCCGACTGGACCGCCATAGTCCTGCACATAAAGACCGTAGTGATCGAAGCCTTGTACTTTGAGGAAGTGCTCCGTGATTTCCGCGAGCTTGTCGAAGGTGTACGCGAACGTCGCTGGGTCGGGCATCTCGCTAAGGCCAAAACCGGGGTAGTCGGGCGCGATCACGTGAAAGCTATCGGCGAGGGCCGGGATCAGTTCGCGATACTGATGGGACGAAGCTGGGAAGCCGTGAAGCAGGACGAGCTTGGGGCTGCCAGGATTGCCGGCTTCGCGGTAAGCGACCTGAAGCCCATCGATCTCGACGGTCTTATAGAAGACTTGCCGTGGCTGCGATGAAACGATGTGCGCCGCCGCGTCATTCACGCTACGCGAAGGCATGACAGCTTCGGTACCTACTCCAACCTTTGTGGCAATCATGAGGTTCTCTGATCTGGACGGGCGTCTATTGTTGCAGCCAATCGATCTGATTAGAACGGAATAAGCGGGCCACGGCTGAGCGGTTTTGCTCAGAGGGCAAAGCTGCAACATTCGCTGACTCAGGGTTTCATAAAAATGGCGCACGGTGAGCCTGGGCCACTAATAATGCTGCTCAATCCGAATGACCGTCAATGCATGCCTGATGAGAACCGGATGCTTGAGGCTCCTTCACAGAGGAAGTGTGCCAAGTGAGTCGGCAGGTTGTGTCTCGCGAAAGTTGCTCAATCCGACTCCCACCAACCGAAAGAGCCTTTCCGGTCCGAAATCAACTCGCTCACGCAGCGCAAGTGCGATCGCAGTTAGCTCCTCGCACGAGGCTGGAGGAGCCGGAGGCGTGTGGCTGCGAGTGTGGACGTTGAACTCTTTTGTCTTTAGCTTGAGTACGACGGTCCGCGCGATGCGCAGTTCGCGCCTTGATGCAGACCAGACCTTCTCGGCGAGACGCCGGATCAGGTCTTCGGTTGCGGAGAGTGGGATGTCCTGCTCAAAGGTGTCCTCGGCAGAGATGGATCTGATGGGTCTGTCTGGCGTGACCGGATCGCGGTCGGTGCCTCGCGCGAGTTCGTAGAGGCGGGCACCATAGCGGCCGAACTGCGTGTCGAGTGTGGACGATTCGAAAGCTCGCAAATCTCCGACCGTCTGGATGCCAATCTGCTTCAGGCGAGCTTCGGTGACTTTGCCGACACCAGGGATGCGGCCGACTGGTAGCGGCGGCAGAAAGGTATCGATGTCTTTCGGTTGAATGACGAAGAGGCCATCAGGTTTCCGCCAGTCGGAAGCGATCTTCGCCAGAAATTTGTTCGGAGCAACGCCGGCTGACGCGACGAGTGAAAGCTCTTCCCGAACCTCCTGGCGGATCGCAATGGCCACCTTGGTGGCAGTGGGAAGGCCGGTCTTGTTTTCGGTGACATCGAGGTAAGCTTCATCGAGCGATAAAGGTTCTATCAGATCGGTATGCCGCCGAAAGATGTCGCGTACCGCGCGAGACACATTCTTGTAGCGGGGGAAATCAGGCGGGACGAAGATGGCTTGCGGACAGAGCCGCTCGGCTGTCACCGCCGGCATAGCAGAGTGAATTCCGAACCGTCTGGCTTCGTATGAGGCCGCACAGACGACAGACCGCTTTCCTTTCCAAGCCACCACAACGGGTTTGCCGCGGAGTGCCTGATCATCGCGCTGTTCCACCGAAGCGTAGAACGCATCCATATCCACATGGACGATCTTGCGCATTTGCGTGTGTTGAGGATCCAGCAGATCGCCCGCCATAAACCTCAATTGTAGGCGAAGATACGGCGACGAAGATTCGGGCTGATCCCACACAGATCAAAGGTCATATTCAACTGGAGTCGTCCTAGTCTCACCCCGGGAGCGCACGATGCGGATGGAGGTTCGATGACTGACTTTGACAGAGAGGCCCACTACCGCCGTTACATCGGCTATTTGAACGACCGGCGGGTCGACGACCTGCAAGAGTTTGTCAGCGAGGAGTTGACGTATAACGGCGAGCCGATGAGCCGCATGGAGTATCAGAACCTGATTACCCGCAGTATAGCCACGGTCCCCGATCTTTATTTCGGGATCCACGTTCTTGTCAGTAGCGGTGACCATATCGCGTGTCGACTTAAGTTCGATTGCACGCCGCAGAGCGAGTTCCTCGGTCAGCAGCCGAACGGGAAGTCTATCTCCTTCTCCGAGCACCCTCTTTTACAGGTTTCGCGACAGCAAGATTTGTGAGTATGGACGCTTCTGGACTGGCCGGCCATCATGGGGCAGATGGATCCTTAAGCGCGTCGGCAGTGCTTGGACTGCCCGGAGAGACAAAGAAGAGCGCCTCCGGGTTGCAGGCGCTCTTTTGAGTTGATCCAGAATGCGGTTTCAGGTGCAGTGTCCGCTTGGGGGCTCCGCCGATGCAGGCGTTTGGCTAGCGGGGAAGAGAGGCTACGCGTCTTCCTCCTCGTCCTCATCCTCGTCCTCGTCATCGAGGTCCTCGTCGTCGTCCACGTCCTCTTCCTCCTCGTCGTCGTCGTCGTCATCTTCATCTTCATCTTCATCCTCCTCGTCTTCGTCTTCCTCGTCGAGGTCTGGATCTGCGGCGGCGTAGAGGCTTTCGCTGCTGGCGTGCTCGGTGGGGTTGGAGGCGGTGTTGTCGAAGGTCGCAGTGGAGTCCGGGCCCACTTCGCGGAGAATGTCGTCGAGATCGGTGCTTATGGCGGTTGCGGGCATGGTGCTCTCCTTGAGGTCTGTTTGTTCCATGGGGCTTTGGATGCGTCCGGGTTGAAAAGGTGAGTGTGAAAAAGTGATGGTGGATTTTTCCTTCAGGGGAATACCTGTTCGGTTGACTGGGTAAAGGATGACGGGGCGATGGGGATGCCGTTTTAGTGAAGCTCCTGTGGAGGATCGCCGGCCAGAAGGACTCGCGTGCACGGATGTGGGCGTCCGGATAGTCGGGGACTTTGACGGTGATGGTGTGGAGGCCAGGGCTGAGCGGCGGCGCAGCCTCACCGCTGCCGGATGCAATGGATCGGGGCTGGAAGCTGAGCAGGTAGTAGTTATGGATGTGGTTGGAGAGGGTGCCGAGGCTTTTGTCGAAGCCCTTCTGGGTGGTGAAGTTGATGTACTCGCCGCCGGACTGGGACGCGAGGGCTTTCGGGGCGTTGTGCTTGACGGCGTTGACGGCTATGAGGAGTAGACCGATAGGGCCGGAGCCGCCGCCGTTCTTGAGGTCGCTGAGGATCTCGGTCTTGCCGGGGGAGAAAGCAACGGAGTCGACGACGGTGTTGGTGCGGTCGAGGGAGCTGACGACCGTTTCCGGCTTGATGTGGCTGCCGTGATCGCGGGTTTCGGAGATGAGGAGGACGGCGTGGCGGAGATGGTTGTCGCGGCCTGCGAGGAGTGAGGTGGAGTAGGCGACTGCATCGAGGGTGGCGGCGTTGGGGTCGTCGGTGCAGGGCTGGAGGTCGTTGATGGCGAGGCGGAGCTTGTCGGGGTCGGAGGAGAACTCGCCAAGGAGGGTGGGCTCGGTGCCGTAGGAGACGAGGGCAACCTCGTGCGGGGCGCCGCCAGTAATGGCGTCGATCATAGTGGCGAGACCCTGGAGTTTGGCGAACTCCAGGGTTGCGGAGCGCGAGCACTGGACGGCGACGACGAGGGAGAGGCCGAGGGCGTCAACGTCTTCGTCCATGTGGATGGCCTGGGGGATGCCGTTGTCTTCGACGACGAACTGCTCGGGCTTGAGGCCGTAGAGCATGTCGCCGTGTCTGGTCTGGACGGCGGTGGGGACGAGGACGATGTTGGACTGCACGGTGAGGGTCTGGGTGGGGTCGGGCGGAGTGACGGTCGAGGACGCTTGCGCGTGCGTGATGGTGGAGATGGCTAGCATAGCCGCGAGATGGAGGTGAGCTCGCATGGGGGGAGTTTAGCCGATCAGGCTTCGCCGAGGGATTGGAGGTGGGCGAGGTCGGGTTTGGGGGTGAGAAGGCTGACGAGGATGAGGATGGTGACGGAGGTGGCGAGGGCAGGGAAAATGGCGTCGCGGTCGGCGATGGCGGGCGGGAAGAGGGTATGGAGGGAGTCCCAGGCGACGGTGATGAGGGTTCCGGCGGCGATGGAGGAGACGGCCGCGACCGCGGTGGTGCGACGCCAGAAGAAGGCGGCGAGGATGACAGGGGTGAGGGCGGCGGAGTAGATGGTGTAGGCGTAGAGGGACTTCTTGAGGACGGACTCGGTGTTGAGAGACTGGTAGAGGGCCCAGAGGCCGAGGAAGACGACCATGAGACGGCTGACGATAAGGATGCGTTTGTTGGAGGCGTCGGGGGAGATGTAGCGGACGAAGACGTCGTTGACGAGGTTGGTGGCGGGTGAGAAGAGGAAGTTGTTGGCGGTGGAGATGACCTTGGCGAAGATGGCTCCGAAGAGGATGACGGCGAACCAGCGCGGGAGGGCGTTCATGGCGGTGAAGGCGAGGATCTCGCGGGGGTGCTGGTGGACCTCGCCGGTGGGGAAGACGGCGGATCCGGCCACGGCGAGGGCGACGATGACGGACTCGAGGATGACGATGCCGATGAACCAGCCGACGACGGCCTGGGTGGCGGCCTTTTCGGATTTGGCGGAGAAGAACTTCTGGTACATGGACTGGTTGCCGAGCATGAGGAGGCAGGTGGGGAGGAAGAGCTCGGCGGCCTGGGCGCCGGAGAGGTCGCCGAGGGGTTGGAAGTGGGTGGCGGGGAGGACGGAGCGGATGTGGGCCCAGCCGCCGGCGATGTGGGAGAGCATGGGGAGGGCGACGAGGAGGGAGACGGTGGCGAGGATGCCGATGGCGAGGTCCATGTAGGCGACGGAGCTCATGCCGGCGATGGCGGTGAAGAGGATGACGAAGGCGGCGATGATGTACTTGCCGAGGTCGGCGGAGACGGTGGTGGGGAAGACGAGGTGGAGGATGTCTCCGCCGCCGATGAACTGGTAGGAGGTGATGGCGGTGTAGGTGAAGAGGATGGCGATGACGCCGAGGACGCGCGCGGCCTGGTTGTAGCGGGCTTCGAGGAGGTCGGGGATGGTGAACTGGGCGAACTTGCGGGCGCGTGGGGCGATGAAGTAGATGAGGATGAGGCCGGCCCAGCCGCCGACGGACTGCCAGAGGGCGGCGAAGCCGTGGCGGTAGGCGTTTTCGGCGCCGCCGAGAAGGGAGCCGGAGCCGATCCAGGAGGAGAGGAGGGTGAAGATGAGGACGACGGCGGGGAGGGAGCGGCCGGCGACGAGGAAGTCGGCCTTGGTCTTGACCTTGCTGACGCGGGCGAGGGAGACGGTGAGGAGCGTCAGGACGATGACGGCTAGGACGAGGGCGTAGAGGTTCATGGGTTGCGGGAATTGTAGCTTGCCGGGGGAAGGGCGCTCTTCCGGGGGTTGGGACGGGGGGTACCCCCCCCGTACTTCCGCGTAAGTTCTTCCGTTCTAACGACTTGAAAATGGGGGTACACGCAAAGTCTTCGAACGATTGGACTTGCGTCTAAAGTCTTCATTCAAGGGAAGATAGAGAATTTCAGTGGATGCCGATGAGCGTCCCCGAGTTCCATTGTAGAGGATCCGTGGAGATGGTTGCGCCACGCGTGGGGCCGCGTTTGACGCGGGTTTGGAAGGTGGAAGGGGTTGACAGGACAGGGCCGGGAGCGGGAGCGGCAGATTACCACGGTGCTGGGGGAGCACACAGAGAGGAGGTCTGGGGAGGAGTTGCTGGCGTATCCCGGGTACAGCGCAGGCCGGGCTGAAGGGGAGGGACGGACGTGAGCGACTCGAGTCAGGGTTGGGGAAGGGGTCTGGGTGGGGGTGCGCTGCTGTTGCTGGCGGGAACGCTGACGGGAGTTTGCGGGGGTACCCCTGGCGGACCTCGGGCGGCGGGTGCGGGGTCGCGGGTGGATGTGGGGATGGTGGCCGGAGTGTCTTCAGCGAGGCCAGGGGCTTCGGTGCAGGTGAAGGATGTTCCGTTCCGGGCGACGCAGGTGATTGTGCGGCGCGGGCCGAACGGGGTGGTGGAAACGCGGGGGCGGATGGCGCGGAACTCGGAGGGGAGCATGTATGTGGAGTTGATCGACCAGCGGACGAAGCGGCCGACGGAGGTGCTGATCTTCGATGTGCCACGGCATCGCGAGCTGGTGCTGGATACCGAGACGAGGCGGTACCGGGTGGTGCCGTTGCCGGGGCTGGAGGGGCGGGAGGTCCCGATCGACTATCTTCCGGAGCAGCTGCGTGTGGCGAGGTTGGAGAAGGACAGCTCGGTGAGAGAGGTAAGGGACGGTGTGGAGTTGACGTGGAAGGGGTTGGGGGTGCGGCGGGTGGGCGGCCTGGAGACGGTGGGGAGCGTGCGGATGCGGCGACCGATGGCGGCTCCAGGCGAGGCAATGGACGGGCCGGCGGAGGTGGATGAGAGCTGGATGTCGGTGGACCTGGGGATCGCGGTACTGCGGACGCGACACGATCCGCTGAAGGATGAGGACACGGAGGTGGCCTTGACGGAGATCCTGCGGGCGGAGCCGGATGCGCAGATGTTTGAGGTGCCGGCGACGTTTGTGCTGGAGGGGGAGAGGATGCGTGGGGCAGGGCGTTGAGGGAGTGGCGAAACTTTACCTGCCCGGGCGGATAGAGCGGCGTTGCGGGCGTGTGGAGTTCGGGCGGAACTGAAATCCCGACCTTTGGAACGGAGCACTCCGTGTAGAAGGAGGGTGACATGAGAGGAACTGTTGGAGCTGTTGCGGTGGACTAGCGGTCTAGCGGTCTAGCGGTCTAGCGGACTAGCGGACAGGGGAAGGTGTGCAAGCCCGTTCAGCAGAGATGGCGCAAACTGAGAATGAGCGGCGGGGAATGAGCGGCGGGGAATGAACGGCGGGGAATGAACGGCGGGGAATGAACGGCGGGAATGCTGCTTTTCGGCTCCCATGGTCATGAACAGTAAACGTCCTGAGCCAAGGCATAGGCGATCCTTATCGAATGATCGAAGCTCAGCCTAGCGGCGCAGGCCGGACCTGGAATCGGATCGACGGCATCGATCTGTTGCGAGGCCTGTCGATCGTCTTGGTTTTGATGAACCACGTGAATATGAGGCTGCTGGGAGCCAAGGTCCCGTACACCGAGGGGATTCCGGCTCAGCTGACCTACACCTTGGTGTGGAACGGACAATTTGCCGTCCAGATGTTTTTTGTCATTTCGGGGTACCTGATTACGTCCACCAGCATTCGGCGCTGGACCGGTCCTGCAACGCTGAAGATCAAGAGCTTCTACTGGCTTCGGATCGCGCGGATAGCTCCGCTCATGATCCTCCTTCTGCTGATCCTGAGTGGTCTCCATCTGGCTGGGGTACCGGGCTACGTCGTTTCCGCGAAGACCGGGGGCCTCGGCAGAGCGCTGCTGGCAGCTCTCACCTTCCATATCGGTTACCTTGAAGCGACAAGGGACTACCTTCCTGGGAACTGGGACATTCTGTGGTCGCTCTCGGTGGAGGAGATGTTCTACCTGTTCTTTCCCCTGTTCGCCCGTCTGCTTCGCAAGCAGTGGATGCTGGGGGTGCTACTGAGTCTGTTCGTCATCGCGGGGCCATTCGCGCGCTTGAAGGCCTTCAACCCGAATCCGGTGTGGAGGGAGTACTCGTACCTGGCGGGAATGGATGCGATCGCCTGGGGATGTTTGACGGCCATGTTTCTTCGAGGGAGGCAGCTTTCCCGTGGGTGGATCGTCGGCTGCGGCGCGGTGGGATTGGCTCTACTGATCTTCAGCCTGGGATTTTCGATTCAGGGGTACAGGTGGGGTCTGGGCCGGAACGGCCTGAACTTCACCATTCTGGCGGTGGGCGTGTCCCTGGTGATCGCCGCGGCTTCCGAGTCCCAGTGGCGGTCTCCCCGCGTCCTAGCTCCCCTTTTGGTTCTCGGGCAGCGAAGTTACGAGATTTACCTGACGCACATGTTCGCTGTGCTGGCGCTGTTTGCGGTCTTTGTTCGTCTTGGCAAGCCGCTGCGAGGCGTTCCCATGCTGTTTTTCGCGGCGATCTCGATTGCGGGCCTGCTCGGCTGGGGAGTTTCCGTGGTGTTTGCAGAACCGATGAATCATTTGATTCGGCGCGGACGTGGAATCAACAACACTGCTCGAGGAGCCGCTCTCCCAGAGGCGGACTGGGAGGTGGATTGAGTGCACCACGGAAGGGGCCTACTTGGCCACGGCAAATTCGTGCCTGCTGCCTGCGGATCGCGGCCCGGGGGACAACTGGCGCGGATCAGCGACACGGCTGCAGAGATTAGGCGGAGAGGGTGTTTGGGTGGGTTGCGGGGTTGTCGGCACAGGCTTCGGGGTTGGTTTTGCAATCGATGGGATGTTCGGGGTCGGAGGTGGCGCTTTTGGGGATCTCACCGGCTTCCTTGAGTTTTTTCTCGGCGACCGAGGCGGCGATCTCGGAGTTGATTTCGGCTCCGGTGAGGATCATAAGACCGGTGATGTAGAACCAGGTGAGAAGGATGATGACGGCTCCGAGCGAGCCGTACGTGACGGAGTAGTTGTCGAAATAGTGGAGGTAGATACGGAGGGCGATGGAGGCGAGGAGCCAGCCGGCGATGCCGATGGTGGCTCCGGGGGTGAGCCAGTGCCAGCGCTTGTTTTTGACGTCCGGGGCGAAGTAGTAGATGAGGGCGAAGAGGAGGACGAGGAGGCCGGCGGCGACGATCCAGGATAAGACGCGCGCGGCGTCGGAGCCGACGACCTGGGCGTAGTGGCCGCCGTAGAGGTGCAGCTTGAGGAGGCGGGCGAGGAAGTCTCCGGCGAGCAGGCAGGCGAGGGTGAGGGTGACAAGGACGGACAGGAGGATGGTGACCAGGATGGCGGAGCCACGGGCCTTCCAGTAGGGCCGGGTCTCCTTGACCTTGTAGACGGTGTTCAGGGTGTCCTGAATGGCGGAGAAGCCGACGGAGGCGGACCAGAGCGCGGCGGCGAGGCCGAGGATGAACTTGCCACCGCTGGAGGCGGCGGCGGTCTTGTTGAAGATTTCAAGGACCATGGCGAATGCGGTGGGAGGGATGACCAGGGCGAGGTAGTCGAGCAGCTTGACGTAGACCTGCGTGGTGTTGCGGACGACAAGGCCGAGGATGGCGCTGGCGCTGACCAGGGTGGGGACGAGGGCGAAGAGAAAGTAGTAGCCGAGTTCGGCTGCACGGGAGAGCAGGTTGTCGTCCATGAAGGCGGTGAAGGTGCGTTTCATGACGATCATGGGAGGTACCCCCTGGAAGTCCCAGAGGGAGCGGATAGGGGAGTGGGAGACCTGGTCCCAGATGCGCTGGCGGAGCGGGTCGATGTGGGCGACGGTGTGGTCTTTGCGATCGGTTTGCTGCTGGTTATTGGCCGCGTCCATGGGGGTCGATCTCCTTGGTGCCGGATGAGCTGGGTGCCGGATGAGCTGGAAGGCGCAATGATGCCGTAACGGGTGAGATGCGGTCGCAACGTTTGCGGTCAGCCTGGCGACTGGTTGCGGAGATGCGTGAGGGAAGGTGCTGGAGGGATCGCCGGGCGGCCGGCTGCATCTTAATAGACATGGGACGAGCAGTGAGAACGAACCGGAGGGCGTCGACAGCGAAGCTGCGGCAGTTGTGGCGACTGGTGCAGGAGAGCCATCAGCAGCCGATGGCGGGGGAGAGCAGGGCGGCGGAGAGGGTGGAGACGGGCGAGGTGGGGGTGACGTTTATCGGGCATTCGTCGTTCTTTTTGCAGGTTGCGGGGCGGACGGTGCTGGTGGACCCGGTGTTTACGAAGCGTCTGGTTCTGCTGCGACGGCAGAGGCGGCCGGGGCTGGACTGGCGCACGATGCCGGCGATCGATGTGGTGCTGCTGACGCATGCGCATATGGATCACCTGAGCGTGATGAGTCTTCGGCAGACGATACGGCGGACGGTGCAGATGACGGGCCGGGCTCCGGAGGTGGTGGTGCCGAAGGGGGTTGAGGACCTGGTGGAACGGCTGGGGTTTGCGGCGGTGCATCCGCTGGAGTGGTGGGAGGCTTGTAGGGTGGGGGGGCTGACGGTGACGATGACGCCGGCGAAGCACTGGGGCGCGCGGATGTTTCGCGATACGCATCGGGGATATGGGGGGTACGTGGTGGAGG
>JAABUO010000903.1_pt1 | contig 44234 bp, 47 predicted proteins | sample 5559291 | NCBI WGS metagenome assembly JAABUO01 (sample SAMN10711878, study PRJNA513372) | rock metagenome | isolation source: Antarctica rocks | place: Antarctica: Victoria Land, Finger Mt sud
GCCACAGGCGGCCGTGTTGGCGCCCGAGGTGTTATTGGGATTGACCACGGCGTACAGCCCCTGTTGACCGTTGGGGCCAGGGACAAGCCCCGTCGGGAGATAGATGTACGGCGGGGGGCCTGTGGGTCCTCCCCCTCCCCCGCTGCTGTGCCCCGACCCACCGCCGCCCGAGCTGTGGTTGCCGCCGCCGGCGTAGCCACCGGGCGCCGGGCCGCTGCCGCCGCCAGGTGAACCAGATAGGACGTTGACCAGCGCCCCGATACTCGATGGGTTGTAACCAACACTCCCTGATACGCCGTGACCTCCACCGGCCCACGCTGGGGTAGCTGTGGCCACTACCAGCCCACACGTGCCCAAGGCCGTAACTGCGACTCGCTTCAGGCGGGACACGAAGGCACCACTTTGTCCTGGGTCGACTGGAGCATCCAGGTCCCGGCTGGGTTGGGGACCATGACATCCGTCACGTCGTCATTGGTGGGCTGGCCGAGGATGGTTGGTAACGGCTTGCCGTTGGCCCCATAGACGATTAGGCCGGGAGCGGGCTCACATGTGTGCACCACGCCACGGGTAGGAGAGTAGGAGACGACCACCGGATGGCCCGGGTCTTCATGGCCTCGGACCGTTGCACCGGTCCCCTTTTCCACTGTAAGGAGGGCCCGGGTTTGACCCAGGTAAGGATCGACCATGGTTCCCGCCAGTGCTGGGTCATTCGGGTTCATCGTCAAACTGGCGTTGTCGTAAGCGGTTATCGCCGCCATCCAACCGGCGATCACCGCTTGCTGTGGCGTGGTGGTCGTTGTGGGAGCCAGCGTCGTTGTCGTCTCCGGCGGCAGATGGATCACCCCCGTGGCGGTTGGGCTGGAGCAGGCCGCCAATCCCAAAGCCAAGGCCGTCATGGCGCCTGCCGCCCCTGCTTTTGTGACCTTCCTATGCATTGTCATTCCCTTCCCAGATGAAGGTGGACCACTCGGCAGCCCACACAAACAACGAACCCATCAGTGGACCTGGCGATCTGGATGCATCCAGCCGTTGGCCGCCAGCAACTCCGCCGTCCGTACCGTCGGAGGCATCTGGAGCACTGCCCGGCGGTCCGGCCCTGGTCCCCAGACCTCCTGGGAACGCACACTACGATAGTCATCCTCAGTGCCTCTCAGCACCTCTCGCACCGACGACACCACCCGTTCCATGTGCGGCTCGGACCCATTACCACCCACCCAGATCTGCTCCAGGTGGGCCACAAAATGGATGGTGTGAGAGATCATCCGATTGGCGGCCTGGGGCGCCACCGAACGTTCAGCGGCACCGGCGTACATCGTCAGGCGCTCCAGGGCATCGGCTGAGTCCTCGGCGTGGATGGTGGCCATCGACCCGGCTCGCCCTGAGGACATGGCTCGCAACATGGGTATCACCTCATCGCCCAATACCTCGCCCACCATCACCCGCTTGGTGTTGAAGCGAACGCTCTGCTGCACCTCGTAGGCCATGCTCACCTCGCCCAGACCCTCAGTGTTGGCGTCACGCTGCTCGTGAGTCAGGCAGCGGGGATGCCGCTCGGGCATGCGATCCAGGCCCAGCTCCTCCACCAACTCGACTAGGTACATGCTTTCCTCTGGGGGAATCTCAGCGCACATGCAGCGCATGAAGGTCGTCTTCCCGGCGTCTACCGCGCCGGAGAACACCCAGTTCTTCCTGGCGATCACTCCCGCCCTCAAGAAACGGGCCAGGTCGGCGCTGATGGTGCCGAGGTTGACCAGGTCGGGCAGGGTCTGGCGCATCAGGCGGTGGCGCCGTATTGCCACGTGAGGCCGCCGAGAGACGCCAACACAGGCCGACAGCCGGCTCCCCTCCGGCAGGCGCAGGTGCACGTAGGGAGCGTTCGCGCCGAATTGGCGCCCGTAGTGAGAAGCCAGCGCTCGTATTCGCTCAACCAGCTCGCCGCCGCTGCGCACCACTGGATCACGTCGCTCGGTACGTCCGCCGGCGAAGTCGACAAAGATCGGTTCGCTACCGATGATGGTGACGTTCTCGACATCGGGGTCTTCCAGGTACTCCAGGAGCCACCCGATGCCCGACATCTCGGCCAGGACGTAACGCACCAGCTGATCGACAATCCCGTCGTCACCGACGATCCGCTCCTCCGAGATCACCCGGCGGACCTCCGTTTCCAGGTCAGCCGGCAACGCATCCTTGTCCCCACCCGTGCGAGCTACGCGCCGGGAGACCTCAGCCTGAATCCGACGGACCATCTCCGGGTCGGGGGGGACTGGCCGAGCCGTCCGTAGAACCGGGGTTGTGACCAATGGCCGCGCTCTTGGTCCCGGTGGGCCGGCCAGCACGTATCCCCTGGCCCCCGGTGGGCCCGCTGGCCGGCCATTGCGTCCAATCATGGTTTTCCTCCCCGCCCTGCTTCTGTCCGGGCCAGGCGGGCCAGTAGGAATGACTTCAATGAGTCGTCACCAAGACACCCTTAGGCCGGTCCCATTGGCCCGGCCGTACACTCTGCGGCGACCGGACCCGGCGGGGTCGAGCCGCCTGGCGCAGCGCCCTGTCGTGATCTGTTCACTTCCACTTGGCCCCCTTCATCTCGCGTCAACCCGACTCCGCAATCCTGGGTCGCCCGGTTGTCCCGGCCTTACCCGCCGGCGTGGAGACCCTCCTGGCTGGTCCGTGCTCGCCTGGCCGCTGACGCTGTCGTCTCCATCTTCGCCAGCGTCTGGTCTTCGAACACTTTCAGCCTCCTCGCCCAGCACGACTTGATCCTCGTAGTCGTCCTCATCCTCAGGCGCCCCTCGCAGCTCCGACATCCGGGCGCTCAGTTCCGCCCGCTGCCTTCCGTTCTGTTGCGACCGGACCCCGGGGCCATAAACCACGCGAGGGGCTCGGCGCCGCACACCGTCAACTTCTACCGATTCTGTGCCACCAGGTGCGGGGGGTACTCGATCGACCGACAACTCGGGCATGGTTGAGGCTTTCCGTCCGCCCTCGATGCCCTGGGCGGGAGTGCCCAGCAACTCTTCCAACCGGGCGGCGATCTTTCTGGATGGGCGCTCCAGCGAACGAAGATCTGGCACACGACTGCGCTTCGGAGGGGCGGCAAGCTGGCTCACCCATCCGACGCTCGCCAACACCTGCACTCCGACCGACATCGACACCTCCTGGTCCGACCACGGGCCCTCCCCCACCAGGGCCAGGGCCAGTGGCGTCTTGGGGGCCGTATCCCTCACCCACTCGACAATTCCCTTCACGTGAGCCACCGCCGACAACTCCCGCTGAGCAACCAGCACAATGGACTTCGCCAACGGCCCGAACACCTCTATAGGCCCGGCGCCGATACGGCCAACATCGGCTATCACCAGCTGGTCGGGGGTGGCCAGATACTCGCCCAGATCAGCCCAGTTGATACGTCCAGTGACCTCCCAGTCCGCCACCCCGCCGACCACCACGCCGGCATCGCCGGGCACACCTTGGCGGACGCCGTGCCAGGGGTCCGCCGACGTCTCGTCCATACGAGCCACCAGGTCAACCAAGTTCGGGGTGGGGGACAGATCAAACCGAGCGGCCAGGTCGCCTCCGGCCAGGTCGCACTCCACCACCGTGGCCGAGCCTGGCCAACACTGAGCAACCGCCACCGCCAGGGTGGTGGCCCCCGGAGAGCCCTTGGCCGAGCCGACAATCACCAGGGCCATCTGCTACCTCCCTGGTGTCGGCATGGCGACCAGCCCGAGACTGCTGGTAGCAGCGGCCGCCTCGATGGCCGCCTGGTTACCGGCCGGCACCCGCAAAGACACCAACTCCGAGGCCGAGGTGCCCGAAGACCCATGGGCAACCGTCATCACCGTTCCGACAGCCAACTCCGTGCCTGATGTCATACCAACGGCACTGGCTGAGGTTGGGCTGAGTGTCACCTCGACCAGCTCGCCGGGCGAGACCCCTTCGGCTGGAATCTGAGTCTGGCCCAGAGCCGCACCAATCTCGACCTGGCCCGGACTAAGCCGATTGTCATTACCAGTCAGATCACCGGCCACCAACAGGGCCCCGGGAGCCAGCGGTACGGCAGCATGTTGGCCCACCACCGAAGCCTCGTCGGCCGCCGGCACGTCGCTGACCCCCGAGATCGGCACCATGTGAGCCACCTGGAGGTCGCTGGCCTGGATCACCTGGCCCTGGTGGAGGGTCTGGCCCACCACCAACACCGCGCTGCGCTGAGCAGACCGTTGGTAGGCGACGACCCCACCGCCAATGCCCACGGCCACTAGGGCCACCGCCACCCCTGTTCGTAGCCCAGCTCGTGGCCCAGCCTTGCCCGGCCGAGTTGGCGCAGATCCATTCCCCTGAGGTGTTCGTGCCACCGGCTTGGTTGCACCCAACCACGCGGTCTTTGCCATCACGCAACCTCCCGTATCCGCAATCCCCGGCATTGCATCTTCGAATGTCGTTGAGACCAGGGCCCGCCACGATGGCAGGCCCTGGTCGTTGGAACGGGAGAGAGGAACGAAGCGGACTCTCCGACCGCACCGCAGATCATACGCATCTGCCCCTCCAAGTCAAGGATTTCTATTCGCTGAGCCCTAGATGGCAGCTCTAGCCATCCCATACTCCGGTCACCAGCAAAATACCCTTCAGCGACCCTCGAAAAGGGCTCCACGGCCATTCCGGGACACAATTCGTGTCCCGATCGGGACACGAATTTCATTCCGGGACAATTTCCGGGACAATTTCCGGGACATCGAAGGCGCATGCTCTGACTACGCGACTGGCGCTCGCCACCAAGCTGGCGGCCCGTAGGAGAGGAAGCGACCACATGGACCCGACTCAAACTCTGATCCCCGAAGCACCTGAGGGTCGCCGCTCGGGCTGGCCATGCCCCCCAGCTATCCGAGCGGACGCATCCAGCAACTGCCACCTGGGCTGGTCGAGCTATCAGCGACTTCGGCCCAGTACCGCCTCCTCGATGGCACACCGCAGCTCCCGGTCCGCCAAGTCCACCCATCATCCGTCACCGTCTCCCTTCAGGACCGCCACGGCCCGGTGGCTTAGCCTAACCACCAACTGCAACGCTCGGAAGCATAAGCCATATATGCCATGGCGCATGCGCCCGCCAGGAGAGGAACGCGACGTGGAATTCCCGGAGGTCCTGCGGCGCCGACGCATGGAGCTTGGCTTATCGCGGGCCGACCTGGCTGGTGGTGCTGGCGTCCACGAGCGCCAACTCGCTCGCTACGAGACGGGCGAAGCACAGCCCACCTTGGGAGTCGCCGTGGCTATCGCCAACGCTCTTGAGATCTCTCTCAGCCATCTAGCCGGGTACCCCAGCCAAGACCTCGATCTGAGTGGGCAGTGGTGGGCCGCCTGGCAGACCTCGCATGACTCCCAGCCCGCCATCCACTATCACGAGGCGAGCGCCGACCAGCGCAACCGCACACTGCATGTGCGGGCGGTGACCCGCGCCGCCACCATCGATGCCGGCGGCTACCTGTGGCAGGGAGAACTTGACTTGCACGACAACGAAGTCCTCATGGGGTGGTACGCGGCCACCGAAGACGCCATCCGCTCAAAAGGAACCATGTATTTCCACCTCAGCCGACAGGGGTTGGCCATGACTGGGCGCTGGGTCGGCCTCAACTACGACGGCACCATCCGCACCGGCTGGGCAGCCATGACCCGCGACGAAGGCGAATCCCGAAGCCTTATCCACGAACTGGTGCGCAAAGGAGACCAACACATGTCCGACGACGACATCTGCGAGGTTCGCATCACCGCTCCCACCCTCGACTGGCTGGCGGCCCACACCCGCCAGTTGGTGGAGGACCGCCTGGCGGCCTGCGGCCAACATGACCCAGCCATCCGGTCCATCTATCGCTGGCGCGGCGCCATCGAAGATGACACCGAGGCCCGGGTGTCACTCCACACCCGCCGCCAGCTCGTCCCCGAGATCATTCGCCGGACCATAGAGGCCCACCCCGACGAGCTGCCCGGCATCATCGTCGTACCGATAATCGATGCCAACCCCGCCTACCTCCAGTGGGTCCGCGCCGAGACGCCAACCCCAGGACCACCTCCACCCCCCCAATGGGCAGCCGCCTTTTCAGCCCAGATGTCAACCTCTCACCACGACTACCCATGATCCGGTGCAGTTGCTTGGCCCGCTCCTTCCTCGTGGATCGGTGCTTCCTCGGCTCAGCCTGGCCAGACGACCTTCACGTTGCCAAGGGTCGCTGCGAGCCGCCGCTGCGCTCCGGTACTCGCTCGGCCTGCGGCCGTCCCCTGGCAACGCTTGCCCGCCGGCCTGATCGTCTAGCCGTCAGCACGACCAACGAGAAAGGAATAGTCAAATGAACAGCATCGACATCATCGGCCGCCTTACCCGAGAGCCCGAGACCACCACCACCAAGGCAGGCCACACGGTCTGTCGGATGAGGGTGGCCGTACCGAGGCCGAGCGACGACACCGAACCCGTCTACGTAGACGTGGTGGCCTGGGACCGTCTGGCCGAGACATGCAGTCAGTACGTCGGCCAGGGCCGACAGGTGGCCGTGAGCGGCCGCCTGGACTACAGCGAGTGGAACGATGCCGACGGCAACCATCACTCTCGCCATGAGGTGATAGCCAACCAGATCGACTTCTTGGCCCAGCCACGGGCCAAGGAGCCCGATGCTGGCGAATAGCGCTGGTGGGGCCGGACCGGAGACCATCTCCGGTCCGGCCTTGCTGGGTCAACTCTACGACCTAACGGAAACCGGCTACCCATTGGGGGGGGGCAGGCCAACACTATTCCGCCGGAATACGGCGATACCCGTCCAGCCGCTACCCGCTTCTCGTGGCGTTCGGCACGCTTGCTCAACCCCTAAACATGGGCGCCCTGTGAGAGAAGTCCCAGTCAGCCGGGACAGCACTGGCTTCCGACAGTTCGCGCCACGCGTCTTCGTCGTGGCGGTGGCGCCGATCAAGCAGGCCCATCAGCTTCAGTCGCCAGCTGTTCGGCGGCCCGATAGCCGTGCTTGCCTCCATCGGCCGACTGATTCCTGCCGACCCCATGGCCAACCTGGCAACAGTGTCTTGGTCGTACCCATCGCGACATCATTGCCGGTGGCTGTGACAGCCATCCGAGAACTCTCCTCGGCGGCCATTATGGCGCAGGGCTTCGGTCCCCGGGACCGGTGGCGCATCCGGTCCTGGCAATCACCGCGTACCCCTGCTAAACAACCGCCAGGATAGTTATGACCTCTTTCAATGAGTCTGACCAACTGCTGACCACCAGCGAAGCTTCTGCCCGCCTGGGTGTAGCAGACGGTGCAGTCCGGAGGTTCATCACGCAACAACGCTTGCCAGCCTCGCGATTGGGTCAGTACTGGGTAATTCGTCAGAGCGACCTTGACGCTTTCGCAAAGCAACAACCCGCTCCGTCGGCTATGAGCCGGGCAGGGCGGCCCGCCAAGGCAGCCACCCGTGCCCACGACAAAATGCTTGGCCTGATAGCCGAGCGCCCAGGCATCACCGTCGTGGAGCTGGCCGAGGCCACCAACGAGCCTCGCGCGACCGCTTTACGCCGGCTCCAGAACCTGGACCGGCGGGGTTGGGTCACTCGGCGCAAAGCCGACCGACCCAAACAACCTCACCAGTGCTATCTGACAGATCGAGGTTGGGAGCGATATGCCTCCCGGCCTACGCCCTTGTCCGAGGCGGCTGACGCCGGCTCATCGAAGGGAGGTGATGTCCACGCCGAGGATTAGTTGTCGGCACCTCACGAATTAGGAGGCTCGGCTCCAACGGCCGAGCCTCCACTCAACCTCATCCATTTCGGACCATCCGACCACTGCCCTGGAAAGCTTCCCGGTCGCCGGTCCTCCTCTGACTGGAGGTCGACTTGCTCGACGTTCATATTATCCCACGCGCCACTCCGGCGCCACACAAACCACCGCACAACTCTGGCTGGCGAGCCTTGGCAGCTTGCCGAGGCCAAGACCCGGCGTCGTTCTACCGCCGGCCGTACACCAAAGCCCTGGCCTGTTGTCAGTGTTGTCCCGTAGCCGAGTGCTGTCTGTTCGAGGCACTCAGCTTCGAAGAGCACACCGAGGATCGCCACGGCGCATGGGGCGGTACCAGCCCCTCCCAGCGCCGGCGCCTGGCCGAGCAGCTTGATCGTCGAAGCATCTCTGCCAGTGAGCTGTTTGAGTCCGAGCAGAGCCACTGGGCCAGGGCACTTTCTACCGCCCCAGCGGCTCCTTCGGCGGTAAGTGCATGACCGTCACTGTTCTCCAGCTGGCCGAGCCAAGCAACACAGAGTGGTCGTGGCCTACCCTAGGACAACAACGACGTAACTCGACTATCGGCGTGGTGGTACCCACGCCCGAAGGAGGTGGATCCACACATACCGCTGGGGGTCAATATCTTGACCCCCCCGCAACCCAACACCATTCCTCCGGGCCAACGGCGCCAACCCAAACCCGGGTGAACTCACAACCAACAACACAACAACAACTGGAAGTCGAGGTGATCGACAACTGGAAGTCGAGGTGATCGACGTTTATCTTACCCACCGCGCCCCCCGTGCGCCAGTACAGCTTCCCCCCTCACGGGTAGCACCGCGTCCGCTTGGCGCCTCGTGACCGACCTGGCGGCTCGGCGTTGTCGGCGGGGGGGCAATCGTCTGCCTCCAGAGCGCTATCCGCCCAAGGGACCTACCTACGAGCGCCAACGGGCCTTCGCCCCCGATCCCGAGCGTCGAGACCGCCATCAAATCACTCGTACCCGCCGGGCAGTCGCCCTGGCCCTTACCCGGGGGGAGCTTCCCCCGGTACTCGAGGTAGTCCTCCACCAATGTCTGGATCGCTGCACCGACAGCTTGTTGTGCGCGGCGCCAGACGGGGGCCCGGCCTGTTCGGGATGGTGGAGCGAGCGCTACGTTCACTCCCTGGTCTACCCAGACACCCACGACACCGACGATGACGGCCAACTCGCGTCGGATGATCACACCGGAGAACGAACGGCGGGGAGGTGGATGGCCCAGCTGGTAGCCCTGCGCTGGCTGGACGTCATCCACCGCCAGAAGGTGATCAACGGCCAACCCACCGGGACCAGCAACCTGTGGCGCATCCGGATCCCTGATCACCTACGGGCCGAGCTGCAGGCCGCAGAGGACCAAGCTCGCACCCGCAATGCCGGACCGCACCGCAAAGGCCGAGTCACACCCACCGCCCCGCAAAATCGCCACGCACCTGACGGCCAAAGCCAACAGGCCTCGGCGGCGCGCCACATCGCCGCCGAGGCCGACCGGCGCCGGCGGGAGCCATGTTCGGCCTGCGGAGGGATTCGCTGGGTTGAGCCCGACGACGGGTCAACAGGAGTTGTGCGCTGTGCGGCCTGCGATGGCAGTGGGGCGGCCAGGGACGGACCACGGGGCTAACCGGCCACACTGGTCCCCCCGGCCCGGCCCGCCACACAACCTCGCTGAAGCGGAAGACCTTGGATCGTCGCGGCATCGGGAACAGTGGGCCTACCAAAATCACCTAGTGACTACACCAGGAGTACTTCCGGACGGCCAACTTTGGCCCCTCTCTAAACCGCCACCGTTGGCCGTAGCTCTTGACTATCTTCGATAGTCATTGATAAATGCCTCGCATCCAACGAACAATCACCAGGAAATGGCTCTACCTCAGATCCGGTAAAAACCACTACCCATTGGGGGGGTAGCGCCCCCCCAGGTAGCTGTTCCGTTGCCGCAGGGCCTCTTGTGGCTGGCAGACGAAGACTGACGAGCTGGTCCTCGCTCCGATCCCCTGGTCCCCCTGAATGGTGCTCGATGTGGCGGAGCCAACCGGCTACGCCACTCCCTTGACCGCGGGGAACGGAGACACCGACATCATCTCGTCGACGTTGGCCACGGAGAAGACACGGCCGTCGCAGTCACGGACGACGGGTCCGAGGGTGTCGTTGACCCGAGTCCAGTCCCGGGTTGGCAGCGCTGACCCGGGGCTGGAGGTGGCGGTAGATGGTGGGCCGGGACACCGTCGAACTCCGCCGCGATCTCGGCCACGGTGTGAGCCCGGCGCCCGTCGGGGCCTTTCTCCTCGTACATGGCCTGGGCTATCTCCGCCTGGCGGGGGGTGAGCTTCCGGCGCTGGCCGCCGGTGCGGCCACGAGCCCGGGCCGCCTCCAGGCCGTCCCGAGTGCGCTCGGACATCAAGGCGTGCTCGAACTCGGCGATGGCCCCGAGGATGTGGAAGAACATCCGGCCGAGGGCAGTGGAGGTGTCGATGCCCTGGTCCACCACCACCAGGTCGATCCCACGGGCCTGCAGGTCTTTGGACAGGACGATGAGGTGCTCCAGGGACCGGTCGAGCCGGTCGAGCTTGGTGACCACTAGCTGGTCACCGGCGCGAGCCACCAGCAGCGCCTTGTCTAGCTCCGGGCGCCGAGCGAGCTTGCCGCTGGCCTTGTCGACCAGGACCTCGTCGCAGCCGACGCCGGCCAGAGCGTCGCGTTGGGCATCGAGGTTCTGGTCGCGGGTGGACACTCGCCCGTAGCCGATCCGCATTGCCCAACCGTAGCGCGAACGGAGCTAAGCGTTACGAAGGTGCGTACACGGCATTCGTTACAGGTGCGACCTGGGGAAACTCCTGATCAGGCTTGGGTGTCCGTGAACCTTCGTCTGTGTGACAACACACCCAAGGGCTCAGGGGCACCGCCTTGGCGATGCGGGCCTCGAGGTCGGCGAGGCAATAACACGCCGCTGACACAATGGTAGCGATACGCTGCGGGTCCGGATCGCGGAGACCGTTGCCGTTGTCTCTCCGCCTCGTGAGCCAAATGTGTTTTGGGCAATGGAGGAAACGTGCGGAAGCGGCGAAGAAACACTGACGAGAATGGTGAGCTGGTCCGTCCAGTCCCCGACTGGGGAGACCTTGTGCCATTGGTGGGTGAACGGGTGGATGCAGGACGAGACCTGCCGGTGAAGGGCTGTGATGATCCAGGTTGGATGACAGTAGCCACGGTAGCCGCTGCCAGCCTGGGACTGAATGCCAAGAGCCCTAGAGCAATATCGGGTGTCGGGGTGAGAATGATCCGCCGGAAGGCGGCGAAGGATGAGCCAGTAATCCGGCCGCGCCCGGAAATCATCCTGAGCCCTGTCAAGTCGCTATCGGATGGGGTTCTGCCTACGGAAGCCGTGCAGGGAGTCGTGGTGCGGCTGTCGCCGGATTATGTGGGGATGTTGGACCCGTTCTCCTCGTTGAGCCCGAGAATCAGGAGGCGATGGAATCGGGCGCTACGGCGGCGCGCCGACGACGGGGGGTCACCCTCGAAGGCGTGATAGCGGTCACCTTGCTGTTGTATTTGCTGGTGTCTTTGTTGGCTGTGATCTAGTGTCAGGATTCTCGCTCCGTGAGGAGCTAGCGGACCGGCCGACAAGGGCCCGGGGCCAGCTCATCGGTTATTCCGTCGGCATAACGTCCAGGTGTGCTCGTAGGGCATCGACAATGACCTGGGACTTCGAGCGTCCCGTCGCCTTCCTGGCCCGGTCCAGGGCCTCCACCAACTCAACCGGGCAGTAGAAGGTGGTCCTGCGATGTAGCTCGTCCCAGCCTCCGGCGGCTGGCTTAGGCCGAGGCACGAGCCAAGACCTCTCGGGCTAGTAGACGCACGGCGGTAGCTGAGGTGCTGGTCGGGGCGTAGGAGGTAATGGGCTGGCCGGCGGCCGTGGCGTCCTCGATGGCCACCCGGCGGGGTAGGTGGGGCAGGGACCAACCCGGCCACCGCTTCTCGAGTTCGGCCAGGACCTCGTCTTGATGCAGCGTGCGGCGCCCGACCATGGAGGGCACAATGCCTAGGATCTGAAGGGCCGGGTTGAACTGCTTAGCCTGGGCCACGGTCTCGATCAGGTGGGGCAGGCCCCGCAAGCTCAGGTACGACGGGGTGGCGGCGATGAGCACCTGGTCGCCGGCCACCAGTGCGGCAAAGGGGAGCACTCCCAGGCCGGGGGCCGAGTCGATGACCACTAAGTCGTAGTGGTCATTAGTGGCGAGCAAGACCTCCCGCAGGCAGGTCTGCCACTCAGGGTGGCGGGGCAGGGCGATCTCGGCGCCGGCGAGATCGAGGTTGGCTGGCAAGACGTCGAGGTTGGCTACGTCGGTGGACATGATGGCGTCGGCGACTGAGTCCTCTCTCATGAGCACGTCGTAGAGGCCGGGCCCCGACGGCTCCAGGCCAAGGGCGGCCGTGGCTGCCCCTTGGGGGTCGACGTCGACTAGCAGGGTGGTGGCCTTGTGCGTCTCGGCCATAGCGGCCGCCAGGTTCACGGCCAGCGTCGTCTTGCCTACTCCGCCCTTGTGGGCACTCACGACCAGGCGCCGTGGGCCCTGCCCGCCGCGTTGACGGCTCGGGCTCACAGTTGGCTCCCGACAGTTGGGTCGTCGAGATCTCCGACATCTTCGTCTTCGTTACAGTCGTCGGCCTCCTCGGCCAGCAGAGCGGTGTCCATGTCGGTCAGGTGGTAGCCGGCGCCCACCAGGTGATCGCAGTAGGCCCGACGTCCCCAGGCTTGGTAGCCGGTCATGGCCGACTCCCCTAAGGCCAGCCCGGCGGCGTAGGCCGCCCGCTGAACGTTTCGGCTCCCCTTGGCCACGTAGGCGGCGATGGCTTCGCGCCGGCTTTGGTCGTCGAAGGTGTCAGGGTGTATGTCAAGCAACTCGACCGTGAGCTCGGTGTCCAACTCCACGTAGCGGTCTTCACTGGTCAGCAGCTGGGCCATCAGCACCGCTGGCCCAGCTTCCTGATTGGCTTGGATCAGCGACCTGGCGAATTGCCGCCGGGACTGCGCCGCAGTCTCCAGAGCCGTCTCGCGCTCGGTCCGCTCAGCAGTCTGGCGGGCGAACTCGGCGGCTCTGGGGTCCTCGATATGTTCGTGCGCCCGTGGGTTGAGACACATGGGCAAGGCGTGTTCGAAGTGCTCCGAGATGACCGCGGCGTGGCAGCTGAGCTTCGCGTGCTCACCGGCATCGACGCCGCCCAGCCACATCAGGGGGCAAGGCCCGTCCTGTCTGTCGTAGGTGGGAATGTCCTCAAGGACGGTCATGCCGGTGGCGCGGAGCTGGTCTGCCATGGCCACCCGTTGCTTAGCTCGTTCGATCTCTTGGAGCTCCCGCCGTACGGAGGAGGTGATACCTCCTGACCAGCCGGCCTGCTTGAGTGCCTGGCGCAGGTGCTCGGGCTGGTCGGCCAACTTGGCCAACTCGCCGGCGTCCGTGGCTGTTATTCCGCCGGAATAAACGCCCTCCCGGATGTCCTCGGGCAGGCGCAGGAGACCCAGGCGCTTGGAGACATGGCCCTGCGACTTGCCCACCATCTTGGCTACCCCCTGCTGGCCGGCGGTCACCCTCAAATCGATCAGCTGCTGGAAGGCCCGAGCTTCGTCGAGGGGACTCAGGTCCTCCCGGTGAAGGTTCTCCACCAGGCGCCGGGCCTGATCGCAAGCCTCGTCGGCATCACCGGTGTCGAAGAACACCGGCACGGTGGTCCTACCTGCCAACTGGGCAGCCGCCAGGCGCCGGTGACCGTAGATCAGCTGGTAGCGATCTCCGGCGGGGCGGACCAGCAGCGGGCAGATCACGCCCTGCTCTCGGATGGAGTCGGCCAACCCTTCCAACTCCCCCAGGGTGGAGCGGGGATTGGTCGGTGCCGGGTCGATCAGCTCCACCGAGACCTCCATCTGGCCGGGCCCGGATGCGGGTGGGACGGCACTGAAGGCCTCCCTGCCTCGCCGGGTCGATGCGCCGGGAGCTGACGGCCCTGCTTCGTCGAGTCGGGCACTCATGTCGGGGCGGGTTCGGGGCATGTCGTGGCCTCCTTTACTTGGTCTGCCCGAAGACCGTAGACCGTCAACGGTCTACGGGTCAAATGGCCTAGGGATCAGAATATTCCGGCGGAATATCTCGCACATCTACCCTTGACGGTTGCATACTTATCGTGTACAGTACAGGCAAGCCGGATGTTCCGGGGAACAGGAGACAACCATCATGAGCATCGACACCGAGTCTCATGCCTTTCTGCAGAGCGAGGGGTGGATTTGGGAGGGTCAGATCTGGGCCGTTTGTGAGTGCGGCTGGTGCGGATCCAGGTACACCAACTTGATGGACGGCCTCAAGTCAGCCAGGGCTGATGTCGAGGCACACATGGCAGAGACCGGGCACGTTGTCGACGCTGATCCCTCCAAGTTCCACCTGCGCTGCGGAGTGCGTCATGGTCTTGATGACGACTGCCCCCGGCCGGCGGACTCCGCAGCCGGGCTGTTGGTCCGCTCACTGAACCAATCCCGCCCAGGGCGCCCAGCAGCCGCCCTGGACCGCCTGAGCGCCATCCAGCTCCTACGTGCTCGCCTGGACGAGGAGGAGAAGGAGGCGGTCATCGGGGCCCGCTTGGCCCGGTGCACGTGGACTGAGATGGGCCAGGCTGTGGGGGTCAGCCGCCAGGGCGCATGGAATCGATGGGGGCCTATGGTGCAGCGCTACGAGGCAGCGGGACTGATGCGCGCCGACCTTCCGGAAGCGGCCACGACCCAACCGGATGTGACGTAGTGGGCGACGGTCAAGTCCCTACCGATCCGGCCGGCCTGGATGGCACCGAGCAACCCTCAGATGAGGAGAAGGCCAGGCGCCGGGGCCTTTACAGGCTCGGCTACGTGTGGGAGCTGGGTGACGACGGGCTGCTTCGTCAACGCCCAGTAGTTCCCCTGGACGGGAAGCAGGACCCGAAAACTGGCGCCTGGCGCTACCTCGACGCCAACGGCCGCTGACACCCAAAAGGCCAGATCTACGGCCACCCCAGCGAAGATAGACAGACCGCCCGCCGGTTTTCGCCATCTTACGGGTACCCCGCCAGCCTCAAGGGGACGCTCCGGGACGCCACCACGGTGATGATCCCCGCAAGCGGGGCCGGCTCCCTGCGCTCGCCTTCACCACCGGGCTACGTGTCCTCGCTCTGCGCTGCGCTGTGCCCCTTGACCCCGACGGGGGGCCCCACCCGTAGGCCACCGGGGAGGCGGGACGGTCCTGCCCGGAAGGAGCTGGTCCCATGACCATCAAGGCATTGCTCGATCTCGCAGTTCGCTTGGAGGAGACCGCCGATTACGCCAGTTACCACCAGGGGCAAGCCGCAGCCGACGCGCTGCACCACGCTGCACTGCACTTGGTGGGCCTGGCCAGGATCGAGAGCCAAGCCGCTGCGTAGGAACCCGGAGGGGCGTACCGAGCCGGAACAACCGGCTCGGCCCCTCTCCCGGCCGTTGACGCCTGATTGGCAGACGGCTTCAATCCTCTAACGCGAGGCGGCTACTGCCGCCGCTGATTATTCCGGCGGAATAATCAAACTCCGAGCTCAGGTCTTGGTCGGTTGCCGGGAAGGGGACCGGGGGGCCGCCCGCCCGGGTCGCTCCATGGTACGCCCACCCCGGAACCGTCAAGGGTCGTTCCGGGACGCCACCACGCCGGGGGCCGGCTACGCCGTCGGTTCGCTTGCGCTCGCCTCCCCCGGCGGGCTCCGTTTCCTCGCTCGGGCCTACGGCCCGTCCCTTGACTGCGCCGGGGTCCCCGGGCGTGGTCGCTCAGGGAGGCGGGACGGACCCGCCAGCGAGGAGAATTCCGATGGCTGATTGGATGCGCTTCGGAGAGTCCGCCACCTTCACCAAGGCCGAGATCTTCGAGATCATCGACATCTTGGACCCGGCTCGCCGGGTCTTGGGCTACCACGACGAGGAACTGCACGCGACGGCAGTCAACGACGTCATCGAAACGCTCGAGGGTCGCCTGGTCCAGCCGGATGATCCCTAGAGGGGCCGGGCGCTACGCCTGGCGGCGGGCAAGGGGCAAGCTGCGATCAAAGGTCAAGCGGATCACCTCAGCGCGCTTTAGGCGCACCAACGGTCCTTTCGGTCCTTCCAGGCAACACGCATGGAGGTGGCCAGCGTCAATTTCTCCAGCTACCCGAGAGACCGACACCCCCAGGATCTCCGCTGAATCGCTCAGTGTTATGTACTCATCAACCATGACGTACCATGATAGCACACTCATACCGATTATTCCGGCGGAATAATGAGGTCATTCCGGGCGGCGACAGCGACCGGCCCGCACTCGCTGCTCAACTCCGAGACGGCGTGTCCGCGTCCTTCTGTTCGTCATGGCCGCCGGTGTCACCAGCACTCTCCAGACCTGTCACGGTGGCGTCGGCCCGGCGAAGTGCGGAGCGGGCCCTGCGGAGGTGCTGTTCGGCTTGATTGACCAGCTGAGCGATGGCGTCGGGGTCCAAGTGTTCGGAGCCGGCAAGGCGATCTCGTATCCGGCCGATGGCCGCAAGGTCCTCCGTCCAGGTCAATGTGTCACTACCAACACAGCGATGAGGGCCAGCAGGGCCACGACGGCCGCCAGGACAGCCACTACCGCGACCCGACGCCACCGCTCGTCGATGACTGGCGCAGCGACCGGCGGTGGTGCGGGTGTGGGCGCCGGTCGCTGCGCTCGCGCCAGGTCCAGCTGGTGGCGCAGGCCAACGTCGAGGCGTTCCATCTCTCGTCCCGCGTCTTCGATACGCCGGCGGGCCAGACTGGCTATCTCCCGGCCCAGTTCCACAACCTGGCGGTCGGCGTCGGCGACAAGTTCGCAGACCAATGCGGCGGCCGCCGATGGTGTCGCCACCGAGCGCCAGGCCATCTCGTCGGCCACCGTGCGGTCACTGGAGTGTCCGAGAGCAGTCAGCACCGGAATCGGGGAGCTGGCCACGGCCCGGGCCACCAGCTCGCTGTCATAGGCAATCCCGATGGCCGCCCCTCCCCCCCGGGCCAGTACCACCAGGTTCGATCCGGTGGCGGCCAGGGCCAAGCCGGCGGCAATGCGGGCCGGAGCCAGCGGTCCCTCGGCCGGAGCGCGTACCACCCTTAGCTTCCAAGCCCACGGAGAACCCCCTAGGAGCGTCTCCAGGTCACCCAGGCCGGCTCCTTCGGGAGCCACCACCCCCAAGCACAGCGGCGGCCCGCCCGGCGTCAGGGCTGCTTGTAGGCCCACCAGGCCGGCCCGTACCAGGACCTCTCGGGTGGCCTGGCGGGCCAGATGGTGATTCCCCACCGCCACACGGGGGTCCACGTCCACCACCCGTAGCTCGATGCTGCCCCGCTCGGGATAGACCTGGAGCCGGCCCCGCAGGCGCAGCGCCACGCCTTCAACCAGTTCCACGCCGGCGGCCCGCAGTACCCCGCCAACACGCTGGGCATCGCGCCCGAGAGCGGCGCAGGAAAGCCGGGCAGAGTCCTCGGCCAGCGTCACGTAGATATGGCCGGCCCGGGACCGCGTGATCGAGACCACCTCTCCCAGCACCCACACCTGGTCCGGGGTGTTTGCCGCCACCGTTGCGCTGACCAGACCCAGGGCATCTCGTACCCCCAGCACCGTTGCAGCCCCCTCGGATCGCACAGTCTCGGACGCTGGCGGCACGAGGTTGGTCATACCTGGTGTCCCCGCAGGCGCTCGACCAATGTGGCCAGCTGGGCCGAGGCTGGCAGCCGGAACACCGGCAACGCCTCCACCGCGTCGGTATAGGTCTTATCACCAAGGTAGGCCAGCAGGTCCGGGGAGGCCACCGCGAACAGGCCACCATCGGCCATCATGGCTATCCCGTCGAGGGTCTGGCCCAGGTCGAACACGAATGACTCCTCATAGCAGGGCCGGCGCATTCGCACGTTGAGCCGGGCGAACGAGTGGTCCATGTCCTGGTTCTGATCCCCAGCTGCCGGGCTCAACGTCGTCCAACCGATATCGCCCTCGGCCATGTCCATCCAGCCCTGAGTATCCGGGCAGGCGGCCCGGGCGTTGAGCAGAGCGCGTATGCCGGCGTCTACCTCGTCGGCGCCCACCATGACCACCAGCATGGGCGGCAGCCCAGTCACTGGGGGGTTTGGCACCAGCACTGCGCTCTGCTCGGGCCAGGTCGCCCCCCGCAACAGTTCCTCGAGCAGGTCGGGCGCCAGACCGTAGGACGCTGAGCGGATACCCATGGTCTGCGGATCCCGGTAATCCCCGGTTCCGGGCCTTGGACGCAGGCCGGGTGGCGTGTAGCGGCCACCCTTGCGCTTGTCCCGTTTGCTCAACCGACGCCTCCAACCACGAGGCCCGTCGTGCCAGCGCCGGCGGGCGCCCGACTGTGGCGGGTACGCCGCCACAGTCTCAACGCGTCTTGGCACCGTCGCCGCTCGCCATTCACAATCTCGGACCCCTCATCCGGCTGTGCTGGGCCACTGGGGGGGGCTCGCTCGTCGGAGAAAGCCGCGGGTACGCAGTCGACGGCTGTTCCAGCTGGCGGGGACGTTTCATCCCCGCCTCCAGGCCGGAGCGGATGGTGCGCATCGCCTCGCGGGGGCCCATCGGCTCATCTCTGGTCTGGTTGGCCCGCACCACCGCCGCACTCAGGGCCTCGACCACCGCGTCTTCGCTCAGCACCGCGGGGACCAGGGTCCCCAAGCTCAGTGCGGCCAGGTTTAGTGCCCTGTTGCCGTCGCCCTGCGGGGCAGTGGCAACTCGCCGGCATTCCCCCTCCAGGGCGACCGCGCCGTAGGCAGCCAACCGGTTCGCTTTGATCGGACGGGGTAGGGGGGTGCCGGAGCCAACCTCGGCTCGTTCAGCCAACAGCGCAGGCATGGCCGCCAGCGCATCGGCGGTGTCTCGCCAGGCGTAGCGGCCGCCGCTGCGATGCCCCGAGGGGGCAGCTACCACATAGCCGCCATCCGCCCGTAGGTCGATACCGGCCAACTCATGGGTCCCCAAACGGCCGATGGCATTGCCGATGTGGGTCCCTGGGCCAGGATGGGCGTAAAACAGGTGCCAGCCTCCACCACCGGTGGCGGCATGGAGGGTTCGAGGCAGCTCCAGACCCTCGGCCCGTAGCTGGGCCAGGCTCTCCCGGCCGCCGTGGCCAGCGTCCACGTCCATTGCCACCAATCCCGAGCGGGAGCCGGTGATAAGACCCACGCCGGCCCAGGGCCAATGCCCCCACCACTCCGCTACTTGGGCGGGATCGGTGGTGGCTGCGGTGATACCTCCTGGAGTGAGGGGATGCTTGGCCGGGTGCTCGCAGCCCGCTCGGGCACGACACCCGCAATGGTCGCCCACCATGCCAGCCACCGGTACCACCGGCCAGCCCAACTCGACGTAGCGAGCCGCAGCCTCCCCGCCACTGGCTTGGTTGAGGCGGGCCAGGGTACCCCCGGTCAGGTCGGGCCGGGCGACCTCAGCCACGGCGCATCATCTCGGGGTCTTCCATGGTTCGGTCCGTTACCACGCTCACCAGGCGCAGGCAGTCTCCGGGGGAGGCCCACAGCACCCCACACACCATCTGGGTAACGGTGTGGCGCCACTGGGTAGCCGGGGTGGCCCACTCGACCATCTGGACCCGCACCACAGGCCCTCCCTCATCCCCGGCCAATATGGTCGAGATCTGAAGAGCCAGGTGGTCCGGGTCCATGGCCATCCCGGGGGGAGCCACCCACAATCCCCACACTCCGGTAGGGCCAATGGCGATGGTCACTGGGTCAGCCCAACCCGGCACCCGGCGATCCCAACAGATCGTCCAGTCAGCATCCAGTCCAATGCGCAACGCTTGGGCCATCTCGCACCAGGTGTGCGACCACCCCGCCCAGGCACGTACCACGGGGTCCGTCTCCGCAAACCGTCGCCAGGGCCAGGCCATGAAGCCGGCCAGGAGCACAAGAGCCGGCCACACACCGCCCCACGGTGTGGACTGCGAGCCAACCACCGCACCTGCTAGGCCGCCCACCACCAACCCGCACAGGGTGGCCCAGCCTTGGCTGGCTAACGCTTCCCGGCGAACTCGAGCCCGCCAAGCGGCCTGAATCCGAACAAGCTCGGCGCACGCATAGCCAAACTGGCCCACCTCCATCGGCCGGGTACCAGACCGGCGCAAGAGCTCAAGGAGGCGCATTGCGAAGCCCTACCTGCTCGGTGCCTTCACTGAGGATCGTGGGTCATGGTCCTCTACTGGCTCATGGGGGTCATCGCCGCTTCCGTTCGGGCCATCCGACGAAGCCGAGTTGCGTCGGTGACCCGCTGGCTTCTTGGCCAGAGCGGAGCGGACTCGGCTCTCATCAACCTGGGCCATACCGGCGGCCATGGGCCGGCCCACCAGGGCGGCGAGTTGGGCCAACGCCTGGGCCTGGTCAGCCTCGGCCGCCTTGACCTGAGCCGCCAGGTCGGCAATCTCCTCGCCGGCGGCGATGTAGGCACCCAACAAACCCTCAGCTTCGCCCATGCGCTCAACCACCCGGCGCCGAGCCTCAGCCTTAGGACCGTGTTGGGAACGGGGGGCACGCCTAGCGGTCATCCCGGCATGGTAGCCCGTCGCCCATGTCTTCGCATGGGGGGGATAGCTGCCGCAGGTGCTGGCACCTTCAGGGTGCGAGGGTTGTGAGGGTTGAGCAGGCACTTCGCCGGGCCACTCGCTTCACCAAGACGGAGTAGCTGGTACTCGGCGCAGTGATACCTGCTCAAGAGAACGAGACGGCAACGTCGTAGAGGCATCGGGCCAGGGGAGCCTCTAGATCAAGGTCAAAATCAGGACCAGCACGTCAAGACCAGGCTGGGCAGCCGAGCAAGCTCACTCCCCCAATCCACCACCGCCCCTCGATCCGAGTCGACGAGCAAACGTCAGAGGCGAAGGTCAAAGTCAACACCAGAGAGTCAAGATCAGGCTGGGCGGCCGAGCAAGCTCACCCACCCAACCTACTCAGCTATCGATTTGGCGGTCGATAGCTGAAAAGTCTAGGGCGAGTTCAACACACCCTGGCACTATTAGTGCTACCTGGGGTCGACCCGCGCTACGCTCGGCGGCCATGGCGGACCGCCGGGTTGCGAAGGGGCGACAAACCTCTGGGTCCTCGCGGTCGTTCGCCGGGCGGCCGCACTCCGAGAAGCGGCGGCCGGCGACGTGCTGAGTATCGGCCGGATCGGCTCGGGGCAAGGCTTTAGGTATCTCACGAACCAGGTAGCAACCCAAGACGCACCTCACCCAGGGGAGCGATTGCTCAGCTACTACGAACGCAGTGGCTACCCACCAGGGACCTGGGTGGGCGAGCAGGCCATGGACTTTGGCCTGTCCGGCACAGTGGACGAAGAGTCCATGCAGGCCCTGTTCGGGGGGTGCGCCGACCCGCGTGACGGCTCCCAGCTGGGCCGGCGGATGGCCATCTACCGCACTGTGGAAGAGCGAGTGGTGGAGCGTATTGGCGGCCTCGATCACCCAGTGACCGACCAGGAGCGGGCCAGTATTACCGCAGAGGAGCAGCACAAGGGCACTCCCCAGGCCGTCACCGGCTTCGACCTGACCTTCTCGGCACCCAAGTCGGTCTCAGTGCTGTTCGCCGTGGGCGACGCCGAGACTCGTGAGCTAGTCCGGGGTGCCCACGAGGCGGCCTGGCACGACGCCTACGCCTACTTCGAGAAAGAGGTTGTCGCCACTCGCCTGGGAGCTGGCGGGGTAGCCCAGGTCGATGTGAAGGGGGTCACCGGGGCCGCCTTCGAGCACTGGTACTCCCGGGCCGGCGATCCCCAGCTGCACACCCATGTGGCCACGTCGGTCATGGTCCAGACCACCGATGGTCGGTACCGGCGGCTGGATTCCCGGGCCCTGTACCGGGCATCGGCGGCCGCTGGCGAGCGCTACACAGCCACCCTGATGGCCGAGCTGGCCAAGGATGCCAGCGTGTCCTGGAGACATCGCAGCTCGGGGCGATCAGGCAAGGCCCTCCCCGAGATAGCCGGAGTCTCCGATGAGCTCATCCGCACCTTCAGCCAGCGAGGAGGGGCCATCAACGACAGCCTGGCCCGCCTGGCGGGGGAGTACCGGGACAAGCATGGTTACGCCCCCAGTCGAGAAGCCCTGGCCCGCCTGGCCCAGCAGGCAACCTTGTCCGACCGGCCCGGTGGCGAGCAGCGCAGCCTGATCGAATCGACCCAGGATTGGACCGTACAGGCCGCCGGGGTGCTGGAATGCCATTCCGACGAGGTGGCCGGGCGACTGGCTGGCGAGATATCCCGATCCCACCCTGGGGGAGCACTCAAGGTCCTACGGCGGGGAAAGAGCCACCACCAGGCCCACAAGACCCTCGAGCGTCTGGTCGAGGGCGGGGCCACCTGGAGCGAATGGGATCTGCGCCGGGCGACCACCGCTCAGCTGCGAGAAGCCGGCTACCGGGCCGACGCAAGGGCGGTTGAGCGGGTGATGACCACCGCCTTGGCCCTGCCCGAGATGGTGGCGATAGCCCCACCCGAGCCCGACGAGACGCCTGAATCACTGCGCCGGGCCGACGGCTCCAGCATCTTCGCCCGGCGCGGAGAAGCCCGGTACACCTCCCAGCTGGTCCTTGACGCCGAGTCCGGCCTGGTCGCTCTGGCCGGTGTACGCCACCTACCCCGAAGCGAGGTCAGCCGCCGGGCTACCACCTTGTTCCCCGGCATCGAGGACGACGCGATGGTAATGGCCCTGGACGGTGCCCGGCGCCACATCGCTGACCTGGGTCGGCGCCTGAGTGACCAACACCAGGCGGCATCTGACGCCCAGGACGACCTGTCCCAGGCCGACTCCGGCCTGGCCCACCATGGCGACGACGCAGGGCCGCGCCTGGCGCTACTGCGCCGGCGCCTGGGCGCAGAGACCCAGGCCGCGCAGCGTCTGGTGGTCATCGACGACGCGCTCGGGCGGCGCGGACTACGCCGAGCAGGAAAGGCCGAGCGGGACGCCCTCCTAGGTGAACGAAGCCAACTGGTGGGCCTGCATCCCCATGCCGGCGAGCCAGCCGGCGCCCGCCAAATCCGGGCCGAGAATCTCACCGCTGATGCCAGCCGGGCCGATCAGGTGGAGCGGGACCAACTCCTGGCCCGGCGCCGCGATGCCCGTCACCGCCTGGCCAAGGCCGGCGGAGTGGTCAAGGTCCTCGGCGCAGAGATCTCCGAGCAGACCCAGGGCACCCGGGCCATCGAGGCCGAGCTGCGTGCCCGCCAGCGCCAGCCTCGCCGGGTGGACCTGACCGGGCGACTGGAGGGCCTGGGCGCCGACCAGGCAGCCGCCATGGTCCGCCTGGCTGATCCGTCTCGGCCGCTAGATGCCCTGATCGGGCCGGCCGGGTCAGGCAAGACCACTGCCCTGGCTCGGCTGGTGAAGGGCTTCTCCGAACAGGGGCACGCTGTGCAGATCCTGGCTCCTACTGCGGTGGGCGCCCAGGAACTGGGCGAGGCAGTCGATGGCCCGCACTCCACCTTGCACTCGGCTGTCGGGGCATGGCGCAAGGGCCGGCGCCTACCGGGGGAGGGGGACCTGGTGCTCATCGACGAGGCATCCATGGCTACTACCACCCTGCTTCTAGACGCCGCCCGTATCGCCACCAGCCGCGGTGCCCTGGTGCGCCTGATCGGTGACCCGCGCCAACTCAAGGCCGTGGGTGCAGGAGGTGGGCTGTCCCTGGTGGCCAACGCGGTAGGTGCTCCCGAACTGGGAGAGCTGCGCCGGTTCAATCATCAATGGGAGGCCCAGGCCACGCTGGGTCTAAGGCGCGGCGACCCATCAGCCCTCGACGCCTACCTCTCCCATAACCGGGTGGTCGGGGCCCTCGACTCGGTGGCCATCGACGACGTGTTCCGGGCCTGGTGGGACAGCCCGGCGGGGCGAGCGGCCACCATAATGGTGGCGTCGGACAACGCCACGGTGCGCCAGCTCAACCTCCTTGCCCGCCAGGCCCGCCTCGATGCCGGCGAGATCAACCCCTCGTCAAGCCTCGAGCTACACGACGCCACCACCGTTGGCGCCGGCGACCTGGTTACCACCCGCAAGAACGACATGGCCAGCCCCACCAGGCCCAACGCCGGCAAGGGGGCCTACGTGCGCAACCACGATCGCTGGCTGGTGGTGGAAGCCGGCGAGGACGGCACCTTGTTGGTGGAGCACCTGAAAAGAGGCGAACGAGTGCGTCTGGCAGCTCCTTACGTGGCCCAACACGTAGAGCTGGCCTACGCCGATACCGGCCACGCCGTGCAGGGACGCACCGTGGAGCGGGCCGAGGTGCTGGTGCGTCCGTCCGACACCCGCTGGTACCTCTACGTAGCTATGAGTCGGGCCAAGGAACACAACACTGCCCATGTGGTAACCGACCAACTGGAGGAGGAACCAGCCGGATACCACCCCACCCCGAGCCCACGCGACGTGCTTGAAGTGGTCCTGTCCCGCGACGAGCCGGTGTCAGCCATGGACTGGCTCCAGGCCACTGAGGCCGCCAGAACCGACCCGGCGTTGATTGCCGAGCAGTACCGAACGGGAGGTGTCGAGGAACTGCGGGCCCGGCTGGGCCGAGCACTGGCTGCCCATGGGGGGGGAGATGTGCTGGGCGGCGTCGAGGGTTGGCGGGTGATGGCGGCCGCCGAGGCGGTCGAGGTGGGTGGGCTGGACGCCGGGGCCATCGTGGTCGAGGTCGGAGTGAGTGATTCCGGGGCAATCAACGTCCAGGGCTTGGTCACCGCCCTCCAGCGTGCCCAGTTCTCCGGTTGGGACCCGACTGGGCGCGCCCGGTCGGTACCGTTGGCGGCTGGGGTTTTGCCTGGCCCAGGAGATCAGGTGGCACCGGACGTGGCCGCCTGGCAGACCAGCCTGGCCGGGCGCCTGAAGACTTGGCGGGACGACCTAGCCGCTCGCCTAACGGCCGGTGAGCAACCCCCCCAATGGGCAGCGCCGATGGGCCAGCCACCGGCACAGGCCGACCTACGGGCCGAGTGGGCAACTCAGGTGGCCCAGGTCGGGTTGTACCGGGCCAGCCATAGGGTCGAGGGCGAGGATCATCTGTTGGGTCCTGACGTCGCCATTGGTTCGCCTGGCGCCATCGCCCGGGCCCGGGCCGGCCGAGCCGTCGCCGCCGCCCAGGAGCTGGCGGGCAGGGGGAAGGCGCCGGACCGGCGAACACAGCCGGCGGCCGCGGTGGCAGCGGCCGCGGCGCCGCCCCAGCCGGACCATCAGTACCGACGAGGAGGGCCGAGATTGTGACCGACCGCCGAGAACATGGGCGTAGGGGACGCGCAAGGATGGATAGGACTTTCCCCAACACGAAAGGAGCCCAGTGGCTCGACGACGCCGCCCAGCCGACGACCAACCCCTGCTCCCGTTCCTGTGGGGCCCTGCGCAGGAGGATGGCCATGAATCCGAACAAGCCGGCGAGTCGCAACGAGTTGGTGAGCCCCAGTCGTTACGCGACGATGGCTCGCCGTCACTACGAGATGTGGCTGGGCGACCAGCTGAGCCTGATCCCCGAGAGCGAACGGGACAGCTTCTATTCGACCTTGGGGGACCAGATAGCCGAGCAGGTGGAGAGCGTGGAGATGGCCCTGCGGGGTCCGGACCCGGCCGGGGAGAGTTTCATGGAGCGGCTGGGCCGGTTCAACATGGCGCACCTTCAAGCCGAGGAGATGGCCCTGGCGGAGATGTTGCCGGCCCCGGAGGAGGACGCAGAGCAACCAGTGGCTCCGGTGATGGACGACCTGGAGATAATCGTGCGTCACAAGCTGGACCCCGAGGCCGAGGACCCGGAGGCGAGGCTGTCCCAGCAGGCCCAGCTGGACTACTGGAGGCAGTACTACCGCCAACTGGGGCGGCGGGTGGGCCTGGACTAACCAACTTCGTCCCGAGGGACCAGGACGACTTGGCCCCTTCGGCTCGCAGTTGGGCATCTCCCTACTTTGCGGCTGGTGACACCGACCCGAGCACCGGGCCATGTACGCCAGCAGCTTGCCGTCCGGCTGAATTTGTCTGACCCGACGTCGATCTGGCCACCTCGAACAACTGAGGCCGCTCGTCTGCATGAGGCTGGCTGGACGGTAAGTGACGCCTTGGCCACGGGCCGTACCCGAGCCCGAAATCTGACCAAGGAGCTGGCCGCCCTGGCCAACCCTGAGCCATCGGCGCCCGTCCCGCACCGCCTCGACCCAGCCACCTTCTACGCCGACTACCAACGCCTGGCCGCCGAGGAGCTGACCGCTCGGGTTCAGGCCAGCATTGCCACCGCCTTAGGCGCTGATGCTGTCGAGCGGATCGTGCCTGTCGCGCGTCGGGTCGAGGTGGCCGGCGTAGATGCCACCGGTATCTTGTGTCGGGCCGGTCAGAGATCATGGACCGAGGCCGACTTGGTGAGCCACCTTGCCCGCCAGGCTCTGGGCGGACGCCCGGCTGCCCCTTATGCGGGAATGCTCCCTCCGCCGCCGGCTACCGCCGATCCTGATGCGGTCGAACAACTGGACCGCCTCGGCAAAGCCCTAGAGGCCTGGCGCGATGATCTCGCCAGCCGGCTGGTGGCCGGCGAGCAACCCCCCCAATGGGCACTCCCTCTGGGACCGGCCCCGGTTGATCCCGATGTACGGGCCACATGGGCGGCCGATGTTGCTCTGGTTGGCGTTTGGAAGGCTGCGCACCGCCTGCAAGACGACGATCCGCTGGGCCCGGCAGTCTCCTTGGATCACCCGGAGGGAGCGGCGCGGGCCCGGGTAGTAGCTGCCGGTCGGGCTGCTCGACAGCTGGCCCACCGGGAGCCAGTCCAGTCTGGTCCTCTCGTAACACCTTCTCTGGTGGCTCCCCCACGGACCCACCCCACACGGTCTCCGTTTCACCGCTGAATTTGGCGGCGGCGGCTTCGGTCAGCTGGCCGCCTGGCGAGCAGCCAGACGGGCCTGCTTGCGTTTTTCGGTCCAAGCCCCATGGTCCCAGGTGACTGGCTCATGATGCTTACCCCGCTCGGCGCAGGCCAGGCCGGGGGTGTGGGTCAGACGCTCCATCATCCGACCTCGATAGTCATGCCACTCCGCCCGGCCCTTGGCCCCCGCCAAGAGGTCTGAAGCGTTGGCCGCGTCGAGGACCTGGCGCAGTTCCTTAGCCGCCTCCAGCTCGTTGACCATGGCGGCATGCTGCTCCCAACAAGCCGGGATCTGGGCCCATGCCTCGTAGTGGTCGACGTACCAGTCCACCCAGTCGGTAATCATGGCCGTCTGGGTCTGTACTTCTTGGCTGGTGGGCAGGGCTCCCGAGCGGGCGCCCCACGGGTCTTCGGGATCGTGGGTCGGTGTCAAACCGGATCCTCCAGGTCTGTCGTGGAGGCCTTGGCAACGCCCTGAGCAAAGCGCCTCCGTATTCCGTAGGAATAATCGATCAGCGAATTTCCCACTACGCCACCTTGCCGCCGGTGCTGGCCAGCGCTTGGCCCTGGCTGGCTCTCACCCGCTTGGCGTCGGGGCGCTCCCACCAGGGGATCAGCCTGACCGGGGTGCCACCCAGGCCGCCGGCCACCATCAACGCCTCGAACGGTTTCAAGGCGAAGATCTCGGCGGAAGCCATGACTGGCTTCTCGCGGATCACCTCGGACCAGCTCGACATGCCCGTTCGATCAGATCCCCAGCTGCGGGTACGGATGTCGAGTTGCCCCAGGATGACCGAAAGGTCGCGCAGTAGCTCCGCATCTTGGAGGCCACCCGAATAGAGCATGGCTGACGTGGCGTCGAGCAGGATCTTGGCTCCTTCCATACCAAATCGCCGCACCAGCTGTGACCGGCTCTGCGCGTACCAGGCGATCTGGATGCCCCGGCCGCCGCCGTCGGAGATGTACTCGGTCACCCGCGGCAGCGGGCAGATGTTGGGCAGTTCGTCGAGCACCAGGCGCAGGGCTGGGTTCAACCGGCCGCCAGGGTGGCGAGCAGCCAACTTGCGTGCGGAGATGACCACCTCGTCGACGAAGGCGGCGGTGAGCGGCGCCACACTGGCGGCCTCGGCATCTGGGGCGATGACATGCAGGGTGCCACCCGAGTTCAACCAAGCGGTCGGGTCAAACGCCTCCTCGGGCGGCGGTGAGCACACGTCCACCACCTCGGGCAGGGCCAGGCAGTCAAGGGCGACCGCGGTCGTCAAAGCCACCGACTCCAGTGTTTCGCCGTGCTGGCGCGTCATCAGCTCGGCATCGTGCAACCAGGATTTAGCCGTGAGCGATGCGCCGAGCACCTCGGCCAGGTCGGCCGACTTCGGGTCTGCCACCCACTGGCGCAATTCCGCTGCCCCTGCTCCCTCCAGGGCGCAGGCGTGCAGCACGCAGCGCAGCAACATGGTGCCGGCTGCTCGCCAGAACCCTCCGTTGGTGACGTTCTCCGTGCTGGTGCCCGCCATCAAGGCCTCGGAGCGGCGCATGGCGACGCTGGCATTCTCACACCCCCGGACGGGATCCCAGCGCACCGGGTTTGGCCACCCGCAGATCCCGAGCGGGTCGTAGGCAAGAGTGGTCTGCCCGGTGCGCTTCTCACGTTCGAGAGCGGTGGCCATGAGCAGCTCGGGTTTGGACGAGGTGGCGAGGACCGGGCCAGGGGCGTCAAGCACGTGACTCACTGCCGATGACGATTTGCCCGTTCTCGGACCCATGATCGCTCCCAGGGACAGTTCGGCCGGCAAGGTGACAGGCCTTCCACCGTCGAGGGGGCGGCCCATGACCAGGCGTCCCACGCCTGGGGGAAACGCCTTGGCCAGCTTGCGGGGGTTGGCCAAGCCTTGGCGACGACGCTCTTGGGCGTCTCGGTCCTTGGCCGAGGGGCGGCGTGCCCAGATCATCAGCACGCCGGCGATCGCCGCGGTCAGTACCAGCCCCACGATCGCCACTGCCACGTACATCCCAGATGCGTTGGGCAGGCCAGCTCGGATCGGGACGGGAAACGCCGCCCGCGGGTCACCGGCATGGGCGTGCCACCCGATCAAGCCGGCGGCCATGCCCTGCACGCTCAGCGGGACCGCCTGGCGGTGAGCCAGAAACGCGGCCAGCTCGACCACGCCCGCGGCGGTGCCGGCCACCGCCGCGGCTCCGCCCACCAGCACCCCCAAGGCTGCATCGGTGCCCTGCATTGGAGCGCGGCTGGTCTGCATCGACCGCCGGTCGCTTTGGGTCTGCATTCGCATAGCTACGCCGCTCCGAACCTGGTTGACACCTCGGCCACACCTTGGACCAAGGGCCGAGTCGGGGCCCCAGGCGCAGCAGAAGACGCCAAGGCGGCCCGGGGGTCACCCACCAAGGTCATGGCCCCTTTGGCCGGGCTTGGCGAGTCAGCCCTCGCAAGAAGGCTCGCTCCCGAGGCGTGGTAGCCCCCCAGACCCCGTAATCCAGCTTGTAGGCCCACGTCATTGCCTCGTCCAGGCACTCGGCCAGGGCCGGGCATCTCCGACATACCGCCTTGGCGGCCTCGGCGTCGCCGTCTGGTTCAGGGAAGAACATCTCGGTCGGCTCACACCGACAAGCCGCGTCTATCCACCATCGCTCGTTCAACACCACTGTCCCTCCTGATTATCGGTTTTGACCTCGCCGGCGGGCCGGCGGTATTTGCTCTCGGATGGCCAGCGCGACCTCACGACACTTCCTCCCCAGCGGCGAGCGATTCTGGCCGGAGCTTGCAGTGTTTCCACCCGCAGGGTGGGTGGACGACGCCTTCGCCGGCAATGATGGCGTCCCACACGGCGTGGGCTGACCGGCGCCCACGCAGCAGCTGGTGGACGTCGCCGCTCTCGTGATCAATGTGTTCGACGATCCATATTGGCGGCCACGTCGTGGGGCGCCACCACCGTTTGTCTACGCGCTGCTGACGGAACAGAGCGACGATGACTTGCGGTGCGATCCATCGCCGCCTGCTTCTCGGGTCTTTGTCGCGGGTGGGGTCGTCGTCGAGGAGGCCGTCGCAGGACATGACCATCCCGACGTGGTCGCTGAGGATCGGGTCGTCGATGTCGATGGCATAGCCGTGGGAGGAATCCCACGGCTGCCAGCCGACACGCACCGCCAGGTCGGTCAACGGCCGGCTCCTGTGAAAACCCGCACGAGCATGCCCTGGCGGGCCGGACCGGGTTCGGTGCGTGGCGTCGGTACTGGTGGCGGCGTCGTCGCCGGCTCTTGTTGGGGTTGGGCAGCGGGGATCCGCGGCGCTCCGGCACTTTCCGTCCGCCTGGCGGCCGCCGGGCCTAGCTCGGCTACCTCCACCCATTGTGACCAGCCATTGAGCGGTTTGAGACATCAGGCCTCCTTTAGCCAGTACCGACATTGGGGTGGAAGTGGACGACATAGGCGCTACCGGGGTCACCCCAGGCGGCCAGGAACGCTGCCCAGCCAGCCTGAGCAGCGGCCAGCGGGCGTTCGGAAATCACATCAACCACGATCTGGCCGGACTGGTCGCCGGCAATGGTGGCCACGATCCCGGTGCCCTGATAGGGCAGGTGCTGATAGGCGGGACGAGCGGCGAGGGCGGCCGCCTGGGCTGCCTCCTGGTCTGGCGTAGGTTCCTGCTGGGCATTGATCTGCGCCGGCCCTGTCGTGGTCGTGCTGATGCTCGTCGTGGTGGCAGCGAGGGGAGCTGGCGCGGGGGGTCGGTCTGAACCACGTCCTACCGACGAAGGCGGACTGGTGGCGACCGGCGAAGCCGAGTGGGGTGTGGGCCACAGCCGGGCTACCCCAATAGCCACCACGGCCACGACCGTCAGGGCAACCCCAAGGCGGCGCATCATGGCGTGGGCTGGGCGTAGCCGTAGATGGGGGCTCGCTGGCCGTGGCTGGTGGCCGTGGCCGGCATGTACGGCCCTACCCGGGAGACCTGGTGGGCGTAGTTGCCGTCCACCTCGGTGATCTCCCCATTGGTCCCCACCGCGGTTATCACCCCGACGTGGTCCGACTGGCCTGGGCCTGGCCCCGAGCCGAAGAAGACCAGGTCGCCCGGCGAGGGCGTGGCCGTGGCCGGGAACACCTTGCCGTGGGCCTGGGCCCACGTGTAGGGAAAGCCCGAGTAGGCGTTGGACGAGATACCTACGCCGGAATGACCCCACACCCAGGTGGCAAACAGCGCGCACCACTCCTCGCACACCGGCCCGTAGGGGGTGCAGTTCGACCCAGGTGGGGCATCATGGGTCCCCACCTGGGAGTTAGCCAGCGCCACGATGGCGTCGGCGCCGGCGAAGCTGGCCGGCACGCAACCACCGACCGAGGTCGACACCAACGACGCACTGGCACCACCAGAGCTCGCAGCGCCGGGGATCAGGGCCGCCGACTCGGGCGTGCCGGGAGGAGCAGGGGCCAGCGACACCAATCCACTCCCAGAGACCCCAAGGGCTGCCGCTGTCTGCCACCACAGGTCGATGGCCCGGGCGGTGGGGGGACTTCCCACCGGCCCTCCGCCCCGACCCACGTCGAGCTTCTCAGCGATCACGCTCTTCCCCCCATAGCTGATCTGGAGCAACGTGTGCGGTGCCAGGCCGCCCAGGGCCGAGTAATTCAGACCGGCCGAGGACAGCTCGGCGAAGGCGTAGTGCCCAGTCAGGTGGTCCACATAGGCGCCGTGGTCGGTCGCGGTGGAGGGGTCGCCCGGGCCGCCGTATTGGGTGGCACCTACCACCTTCCCCCCGGGTGGAAGAGGCGCTCCCGTCAGACTGGCATCAGCCCCGCACGACGAACCCTGACCCGCTGATCCCACGGCCACCGTGAGCATCATCAGGGGTAGGGCCACCATGGCCACCCCGATGCCGGCAATGGCGAGCACCCCCACCCCGGCTGAATGTGACTTCGAAGCCGCCACGGCCAGGGACCTACGCCACCACGCCCATGGCGGCATCGGTATCTACGATGCCCCATTCGCCCGGGGCCACCAAGTGATCCACAATGGTCCCGTGGCGGCCCACCCGCCACAGGGCCCGGCCCCGGCCGGGCAGGCGAGGAAGGACCTCGCCCTCCACCTCACTCAGGCCCAACAGTTTGCGGGCGTCAGGCACCTGATCACTGGCCTGGGCGAACACCACCCGGGTACCGGTGTCGGCCAACAGGCCCTGAGCCTGTTTGACCCGCTCGGAACCGTCGGCTCCTTGGCCGCGGAGGTCCGACAGACGGTGGATGACAGCCATGTTGGCCACTCCCAGCGCTCGCGAGAGCTTCCAGGTGGCCTGTAACCATCTGGTGGTACCGGTGTCCATGAGCACCGCCCACGCCTCGTCCAACACCACGATGCGCCGAGGACCGGGTGTGGCCAGCACCACCTGGAGCCAGCTCACGGCCAGGAGCATGACCACCGGCAGGGCCGGCGAGCCGTACACGGCCGACAGGTCGAGCACCACACCAGGGCCGGACCAGTCGATGTTGACAGTCGAGTCGCCATCGAACATCCCCTCCAGGTCGCCCGACAACAGGCGGCGCAACTCCAGGGCCACGTCTCGACAGGCCCTGGCCAGGGCATCAGGGGTGGTGGCCAACGGAGCAGCCATGGCCATGGTCGGCTGCAACAGCAACGCAGCCACGTCGGCCAGCTGAGGCGTGGTGGACATGGCAGCCGCAGTGGCCAGGGCCTCCCCCACCCCGGCTCGCTCCTCGGAGGTCGCTCGTCGGCCCAGGGTGGACTCGGCCAACCCGACCACCATCTCCGCCTGCCTTCGCCGCACCGCCCCAGGGTCGGCGTAACCGCCTGGCCCGGGATCGAGCGGATTGAGCCGAACCCTGCCGCCGGGCGCCAGGCGCACCACAGGCAATCCCAGGGCGGCGGCCAGAGCGCCGTACTCGCCCTTGGGATCGAGGATGAAACATTGGCGGCCAAAGCAACCAACCTGTCGGTACAGGTAGCCCTTGACCAGCGACGACTTCCCACACCCGATCTCGCCCACCACCAGCATGTTCGGGTTGGTGAGCAGGCCCTGGTTGTACAACTCCCAGGGATCGTAGGTATGCAACCCGCCCGACAGCAGGTCGTAACCGATTATCGGCCCGGTGGCGGCCATCCCGGCCTCCGCCTGCCACGGGTAACACGACGCCAGATGCCGCGTGGTCACCACATGACGGGCCACGCGCATCCGAGTGGCCCGGTTCATCAAAGCGCCCGGTCTCATCACATCCCCCATGGGACGGGCGACACGCCCGTGCACAGGGGCAGGCTGGCCGCGAAGGCCACGTCTTGTCGACCATACAGCCGGGTCAGCTCCACACAGGCTTGCCCAGCGGCCTGCTCGACCTCCCGGCAAGCCACCACCAAAGCCTCCTCGTCCGGCGCTGCCACCGATACCAACCCCACGAAGCGCATCAGGGCGTAACCCGACACCAGCTCCTCTTCTCGGACCGCGGCCTGGCCTCTCTCCCGCTCGCGCCGGGCAGTGCGAGCGAAGCCGAACCGCTCACGCTGAACGGCATCGGCATCGTTTTCCAAGACGTCTCGTTCGGCCCGTCGGGCCGCAGCCGACGGACTCAGGGGCTCCATCAACACACTCAGGCTTCGTACGCCGGCGACCCGAGACAACAACAGCGGCGCCATCCAGGCCGCCCCCACGGAGCGCCTGGGCAGCTCAGACAGCCAGTAGGTGGCATGCCACGTGCCATTGGTCCGATAGGCCCCCCAGGGGGTCTCGGTGGCCGCGGGCCACGGCAGGGTCGGGCCCACCGCCCGCAGGTGGCGCCGGGCGGCCATGGCCCGGGCGTAGTCGGGATCGATCAAGCCGTGCAGGACCTCACCTACCTCACTTGGCCCCAAAGCCCCTGACGTTCTCAGCTCGGCCGAGTTGATCCTCCCGGCCACCAGCTCTACCGCCGCTATCACTTCGGCCAGACCCGGATCAGCGGCTCCCTTGGTGGGCTCAGACTGACGAGGGGCCACCTGGATGGCCACGTAGGTGTCGTGGCGGCGGGTTGCGGGCCGGGTCTGGCGCAGCAGCTCCCAGTAGCTCTTGGCCGCCGGGGAGCTGGCCGGGACCCGGCGATGGCGAGCCGCCCAGGCAGACGCGGCGTCAGAGCGCTCAGGGCCCGACCGCTCCACCCACTGCAACCGGGTTACTCCCAGTCCCGGTGCGCCGGCGCCGGCCAGGGCCTCCCCCCACGCAGCCAGTCTGCGTTCCTGGTCCCCGGCGTCGATCATGGCGAAGTCACCGCCGCTCACGGCCAGGACCGCGGTGTAGGTGGGCCGTCCCCGTCCACTGCTCACGATTACCGCGGTGGGGTGGTCAGGATTGCCGGCTGCCACCACCGACAGCCCAGCGAACGGGGGCGGGGTGGCGGCGTCGCCACTGGCTACCCACGTCAAATGACCCTGAGCACGCCGACTCCAATGCGAGATCACCGGCCCGGCCCATTCGTGGATTGGCCGCCCCGCCACCGGCGCCCACGCATACAAAGCGCCGGCCACCAACGGGCACATGGCCACCAGTAGGTTGGTCTTGCCCATCATCAAGACCAGCCCGGTCACACCTCCGGCTACCAGGCCGGCCAGCTGCATCCCGCCCAAGCCCAGGAGAACTCCGCGAGTCGGCCGCGGACCAAATGTATAAAGCGTGCGCTCAGCCACGGCCAGCTCCGGTTGACGGCTTGTCGCTAGACGCTCCCTGAGAACCCGCTATGGCGCCGGGCCTCTGACCGCCGGCCTTGCTCGGCCCATTCGCGCCCTTGTCACCGTTACCGCCCCCGGCGGCATCGGTCACGCCACCGGCCTGGCGGACGACCTTGGCCGCCGCCTGGGCGGCCACTACCGCCGCCCCAGCTGGTCCCGCCGCCCCGGCTGGTCCCGCCGCCCCGGCTGCGGGCCCGCCAGGCCCGCCGGCTTTCTCAGCGGCGCCCCCGGCATTTGTTCCTCCACCGCCCTGGTTACCGGGGGACCCCTTATCGGCCGGGCTGCGAGACCCAGCCAGGGACCGTGCCCGGTCAATGGTGCTGGCCGCCGCCATGGCGCCCTTTGCGCCCTGCCGGCCCAGACCGTGGCTGGCTGCCGCTGCCTCGGCCAGGGGAATCCAGCGCAGCAACGCCACTGGGGCGAAGCCGGCCAACAGCAACAGCGCCATACCACCCACCAAGCGAGCCGTGTCCTTGCCGGGGGCGTTGCCTATGACCGGCGCGGCCAGTGACGCCGCCCCTACCGCAATGGTGGCGGCGATTACGAACTTGGACAGGATCACAGCCACCAGGAATTCGGCCAGGCGCTTGGCGGCTGCCGCCCCGGCCTGCCAGCACAGCGCCACCAGGGCCAATGGCATGAACAACACGGCGATATCGATGGCGGCCATGCGCACCACCAGCTCCAACCAGATCAGGAAGCCGGCCACCAGAATTCCCACCGAAAGCCCGACCAGGACCATCACCGGGCTGGGGGTGGCCGGACCCGTCACTGCTGCCACCGCGAAGGTTTGGGCGGCAAACTTGCCCAGGTCCTTGCCAGTCGAGGCCAACATGGCCGAGGACATCTGGTCGGTGGCGGTGACCAACATGGTGGTTACCGCCACCACCGCCAGGGTGCCAGCGCCAGCCAGCGCCGGATACAGAAAAGCCCGTCTCGCCATCTCCGACACGTCGTTGCGCAGCAGGGACTGCATGACTCCGAGGATGATGATGGGCACTCCCACCGCCAGCACCACCAGGCGCATGGTGTGAAGCGGCGACGATGGTCCCGAGAACCACCCGGAGGTCAGGTCGGGAGTGGTGGTGGCGGTAATGGCGTGGATCATCTGGCTGACCGCCCAACTCGACGCGTCCTCCAGGGCCGAGGCCAGAGCCCCGAACACATCGTTGGCGGCCGAGGTGAAGAAGCTCCCTATGACGGGGATGGTCCCCAACATCAATGGACGCCGGTGCCGTGGCTGAAGAAGAAGTTGACGATTCCCGGCGCAGCCCCGATGGCCAGGGCGGCCAGGCCGCCAACCAACATTGCCGCTCGCCCGGCATGGGCGTGATGACTGTTATGGCTGTGTGACGCCACCGCCCAGATGGCCGCACCCACCAGGGTTCCGATGATCGCCAGGATCAAGGCCCCGTACTGAGCCCCCGACGCGAACCCGCTAAGGACATTGAGCCCGGGCAAGCCACCAGCGTTCGGGCTGATGTTGGGGGTGGCTCCCGCCAAGAACAACAGATTCGACATGCTCGCTTCCTCTCACTACGGGCCGTCGGCCTGGTGCCGAGCGGCATCTCGTAGTCAGAGCATGCGCCTTCGATGTCCCGGAAATTGTCCCGGAATGTGTCCCGACCAGCGATTCATGTCCCGACGGGCCAAGTCGTGTCCCGGAAATTGTCCCGGAAATTGTCCCGGTGGCCCTCTACGAGGGGCGGGGAAGCCTACGAACCTTGTTTACACAGCTCCCGGTAGGCAGCGAGCACCTCATCACCAAGGTCGTCGTCGCTTCGCCGGCGCAGCGCCTGGAACGCGGCAGCCGCCTTCTTGGTGTCTTCGCCCACCTCAATCCGCCGCTTCACCAGGTCCTCATTGTCCGGACATGCGAGAAGCGCTCGGTCAAGGGCCCACGCTGCGCCAAGGCGATCATTGATGGCCAGACAGGCGTCAGCCAGCTGACCGGCGGCCTGGGCAATCTCGGAGAGCATGGTTCGAAGCAGGAAGCCCTTGGCGTCGCCGTGAATCCACTCGAAGCTCTTGGACCCCCGGTCAGCGAAAGGCTCCCCTCGGACCAGGCTGAGCGCCTCACGCAGATTGTCCCGCGCCTGGTCACCCTCAGCCCAGCGCCCTCGGGCCACCAGGGTGGAGAACCGGCCCCAGTCGGTGGACACCTTCTCGCTGAGCAGGTACATGCTGGCCTTCGATGCAGGCAGGTACGGTGCGCCTGAGCTGTCCTCTCCCAGCTGGCTTCGGGCCGCGGCCACCATGTTGCGGAAGTTCTTATCGGAGGTGGCCTCCTGGCACGGCCACAACGCCTGCCTCAACACCCATTTGGGGACACCTTCGGGGTGTACGGCCAGGTACACCACCAACTCTCTGGCCTTGCCTTCCAGAATGTCGGCTCCCCGGACCTCGATCGGTCCCATGACCGCTATCTCGACGCCCGTCTCGGTCATCTTGAGCCCATCCCGAGCCTGGTCCTGGGGACCATCTGTCAGGCCGGCAATCTTCGTCTCTATGGGCGGGTGGGAGTGGCTGGGCTGGCCGGGACCGGCGCCACCTACCAAGGCTGGCTCCAGGACTTGGGCAGCGAGCTCACGTGCCTCGGCCATGGAGTCATTCGCTTCTACCGGCACCTCGTCAGTCCGAGATCCGGCGCTGTCTTCATCTCCACCATCGGTGACCTTTGCAGCCTCGGAGTCGGCGTTGCTGTTCGCACTGACGTCGAACCCGCTCCATTCTTCCTTGGGGGCATGGGCCTGGTGGGCCTCGTACTCATCCTCGAAGAACATCGCCGCGTCTAACAACTCTCTCGCCGCCCGGGTGGGACTGACCTCCAGGTCATAGGCGGGATCATCCGGGGCGACGTCGCCTCGGCACTGGGCTTCATCCATCAATGCCCCAATGCTCACCGCCTCCGGGGTCTCCAGCCGGTGAGGCTTGACCGTCACCTTGAGAGCAGCGACCTCCATCTCGTCGCTCGACGTATCAAGGACCAGGCCAGCCTCACTCATGGCACCCACAGCGGCCAGCACCACTCCACTGCGGGCCGAATCGGCCAGGGCCAGGCGAACGGGCTCCAGCTCCTTGCGCGACGGTGCTTGGGCGCAGCACACGACCTTGGGAGCCCAATTATCGGCCGAGCCGTGCAGCCGGGCGGCCAGCAGGGAACTCTCACCCACGTCTTCCACTAGGGACGTGATCTGGGCGCCATGAACCATCATGGACGATTTCACCTTTTCGAGGGTTTCGGCCGGGGACACCCTCTCCAGGCTGGCCAGTTCTTGGCCGAAGCCCACTGGTACTACCTCCAGGCACTCCGACCAGGCCTTGGTGGCCAACTCGGTGACCCATGCCTGCAACAACTCTGGGGCGCGCGGGCCAAGGAGGCTGACGCAGCCAAAGGCCTCCAGATTCACCAGCACTTCCTGACGGGTGGCCGTATGCCCCACCCCCACCAAAGCGGGCATGAGCGGCTCGGCCTGGTCCAGGTCGTCGTCATCCACGATGACGGCCGGATCCAGCTCCCACGCCTGACCCTCGTCAACCACCTTGAACGGCTCAGGCGCGCTGGGCTGAGGTTGGCCCAGGCAGACCTTGACTCGTCCATCAGGGTCGGCCACTACTCCAAGAATGGTGGCCACCTCCCCATCGATGTTGGCCAGTTCCAAAGACAGCGCCGCCAAGGCGACTTCCAGGCGGCTCAGGACCTCAGGATTGGCCGCTCTGCGCAGGGCCACCTCTGTCGGTACCAACAACGGGTCCGGCGGCGGTGCCCGGCGGTCGAGGGGAATCCGCCTTTGCTGGCGACGACGCAACATCATCAAGGTGCGGATCACGCCGGCGGCCAGCAAAGCAGCCAGGGCCACTTCTCCACCCAATAGCCGGTGGGCACTGGCGGATGCCGAGCTGGCCCTGGAGCCCGCGCTGTGCGGCGCCGGCGTTGGAGTGGTGCTCCGGGGCGCGCTGGGCCCGGAGGGGCGACCAGGCGCCGGGCTGGTTCTGTGAGCGGTAGCAACGTGAGCGCTGCCTGTCTGTGGGCTTGGGACCGTTGGACGGACAGTTTGGGGGCCAGGGACTTGGGCGGGGGCCGAAGGACCGCTGGCTGGTGGCGTCGACCCGTTTGTGTGCGTTGGTGGTTGGCCTGCCGGTACTCCCGGAGCGATAGGCGCTGGTGGGAGGGTCGTGGCCTGCGCATTCGACAGCGCCGGAATCACCAGGACCTGTCCTGGGTAGATGAGGTTGGGATCAGAGATCAGGTGGGCGTTGGCCTTGGCGATGGTTTCCCACTGCGCCCCATCGTGGTAATAGATCTCGGCCAGGTCCGAGAGACACTCTCCCTCGACGACCGTGTGATGGGCAAGGATGCCCTCACCTGCCTCGAGCTGGCCTGATCTCTGGTCCGTCGGGATGGACTGCGCCGATGGGGCGTTGTTGGCCGGTAGCGCCAAACGCCAACCGAGCCTCAGCTGGCCCGGGTCACTGAGGCGGCCGCCGTCTGCTTGGAGCACCCCGCGGTTGGCCTGGAAGAGCTGGGTAGCTCGATTCGGCGACCCCAGGACCCGCGTGGCGATACTCGTGAGCGTGTCCCCCGGCGCCACTACCACCCCCAGGCTGTGACCGGCCACGATAGGAGTAGTGGCAACCGCGGGGGCTGTGGCTACCGCAGGTAATGGAGCGGCAAAGCTCGGAGTCGGAGCTCGGCCGAGGAGGATGAATGCCGCGGTGAACACCGGCACCACCAGACGGCCCATCACGATTCGATGCCCACCAATCGGTCGCCCATCTCGGTAGGCCCGGATGGCCTCTCGCGCCTCGCCGGCTGCCGACCAAACCAGCCAGGCCCACACACACCAGACAACCAGCGCAATCCCCCGCACAATGGTCTGCTCATCGATGTTGCCGGATTGGAACGCCAGTTGGACCTGGGACCAGGTGGCCATGTGGCGGGGCAGCGGGTTGCCCACGAAACCCAACAACAGGGCCGGTAGGCCGATCAGCAGAACGCCAAGTCCCCCCGCCGCTGCCGCTGCTCGAAGTAGTACCCGAGTGCGATTCAACTTGTGCCTCCTGAGGTGTCTAAAGGCCGGCGGACCATGAGATAGGTGGTTTGACCCCACGGCATCCGGGTTTGGCCGGTGACGGTGAACCCATGCTCGGCGTAGTACCTGACCAACCTGGCCGGGCTGGTGTGCAGGGCCAAAGCCCATGATCGTTGGTCGGCGTGGCCGGTCAGTGCCCCCAGGAGCAGTGATCCACTCCCCCGCTCGGCCCACTGCGCCCGAGCGAAATTGGAGATGAGGTAGGCGTCAGCTGGTTTGATCCTGCCCAGTCGCATATAGGCCACCTGGGCCGTCCCGCCAAAGCCCACAACAGCCATTAGCACTATCAACACGGTGACCAGGCCGGCCAGCGGAGTGCCCAACAGGCTGACGGCCAGGTCCATCACCGCCAGTGCCAGCAAGGCCGGGATGATCGCCGCCATCAGCACCAGGGCCATCGCCAAATAGGTGGACAACCGTAGCGGGAGGGGGCAGACCCCCTTTGCTGAGCGTCGCTCTGATCTCGGTGGCTCCAAGATGGCCACCGCCCGAACCTGATCATCGGTCCAACCCCATCCCCGGCGACAACACAGCCTGGTCTGGGCCGCCAGCAGATATCCCCGTAGCCACCACAACCCACAGCGCAGCATCCGCTCGTCGGCCAGCGCGGAGCCGGACACCACCTGGGCGGCCCGACGATGCAATGCCACAGCACCTGGGGGGCATGGGTGCCAGTCCACCGACGTCGTCCCGGTCGACTCAGCGGCCATAGCGGGTCACCGCCTGGGCCGAACCCTGCCCACCCACGCTCAGGTCGCTGAACCCCAGGAGCCCCATCAACGTGGTGGGTACCGGGTACGACGACACCCGGACATTGACCATATTCCCACTCACCGAAGCGATCCCGGGGTGACCGGCCTGGACCATGTAACCCTCGGCGGCCGCTGCCCCTGCGAAGCCATCAGGAACGATCGGGCCGGTATGCAAGGCGGGGCGAGACAAAGCATCGGCCCCGGCCCGAGCCGCCTGCTCGGCCTCGGCGGTGGCCTGCTCGTGGGCGGCAATGGCGCGCCCGCCGTCAACCACCACCCCCACCAGCAAGAACAAAGCCGTGGCCAGAACGGCCACCATGGCGGTGAACACCCCGGTTTCATCTCCATGCCTGGCGGCCGCGGCTCGGCGGATGGCGTCAACCACGGCGATAGCTCTCCATGGGGGCCCGGCCCGAGCCGGTCAGCGTGACCGATCCGGGCACGCCGATCAGGCCGTTGTCGATGAGACCGACGTTGCACGACACCTTGACCCCCACCGAGCCGCCCGGCGCGAACGCGGCTGTGTCTACTGCGACATTGAGCACTCGGCAACGGGCCGGGCCAAGGGTTCCGGTGGCCGCCTGGAGGGCCTGAGACTGCGCCTGGGATGACGTCGCCACGATGGCCGCCGCCTGCACCGCGTTGCGAGCCGCGTCGGTGACCTGGCCCTTGGCGTAGAGAAGCTGGCCCATGGTCACAGTGGCGGCGATGAAGCCGACCAGCAGCGTGATGGCGAACAGAGCCGAAGCCAGGACCTGGCCTTCCTCGCCGCGGTGCCCATATTCCGGCGGCATAATCTCACTCAACCCGAGACCCGGTACTGCTGGGCCGGGGCCTGGCTCTTGCCGGTGACGGAAACCGTGAAGAACGGGACCACGGTGGCCACGTGGCCAGAGACCTGCACCAACGTCTCCGCTCCGGACGTACCCACGGCCACCTTGGTGTCAGTCACCATGTTCCCGGCCAGGCCGCCCAGCGCCGCCTGGGCCGCGCCCTGGGCCTGGGTGGCGTCGCCCCCGAATGCTCGCACCGACTGGCCGCCGGCCGCCGCAGCCGCCTGAACGGCTTGGGCGGCCATGGCCCACATGGCCAGCTGGATGATCAGCCACAGCGCCACGAACACGGCCGGGAACACGAAGACCAGCTCGGCGGACGCGTTCCCGGCCTCCCCCGCCCCACGCCGGCCGGGCGGTGCCGGCGTGGCGTCTCCTACGAGCCCGCCCCGTTGATGTGGTTCACGATGTTGCGGGTGTGGCTCTCCAAGGCGTTGAAGATCAGTCCGCCGATGAGGATGGCGGCGATGACCGCCAGGCCAGTCAGGATCACCCAGGGCGACTGGACCAGGCCCCGCTCGTCTTGGTGGGCAGCCTTGGCCCGCTGCACCACCCAGCCCTTTGTCGTCTCCCACGCCAACAAGCACCTCACAGCCAACATCGGATACTCCTTTGTCCCCGTTCCTTGTTTGGTTGGTCCGTGCGACCCGAACGGGTTTCTGGTCGACCACGACTTCACAGGGCGCCTGACAGCTGGTGCACGGCAGGCGCTCCCAAATAGATCATGTATGCCAGCACCACGACGATGCCGGGGGCGAACAGACGCTGACTGACCCGATTGGCCTCAGCTCGGGCGGCCGCCAACTCGGCATCTCGTGAGGAGGCCGCCAGGGCCTGCATCGACAAGCGAGCCCGGGCCCCTTCGGTGCCGGCCAGTTCCAAGCTGGCGGCCACCTGGCCCAGGATGGGAACCTCGAGGCGGCGCCCGAGTTCCTCCAACGCACTCCACATGGTCACGGCATTCATGCCGGCCTCGGCCAGGACCTCTCCGATCCAGACCAGGACCCAGTCCGAGCCGATCTGGGCAGCCTGCTGGGTGGCTTCCTCCAGGCCCACGCCGGCGGCCATGGCCAGGTTGGTGAGGCGCAGCCAAACTGTTACTACCCGACCGAAGTGCGCCCTGCGCTTGGCTGCCTCCCCCCACAGCGACGTGGCCGTGCCCAGAGCGCCAAAGACGGCCATTGCCAGCACACCGAGGATTCCGGCGGCCGGGGCGGGATGCAATCCGACGGCCTCGGCTACCAGCCAAGCAACCAGCCCGAACCCGCCCAACACAACCGCGTTGCTGGCCAAGCTGGCTCCCCAGGCAGTTGGCTCCCGGTCGCAGATGGCCAAGTCGGCGGCCAACGAATTGCGCCGGCCCAGGCTCTCGACAACCTTCATCAGCCAAGCGCCGGCGACTACCGGGAGATTGGCTGGAGGACCAACGAGGCGGCCCTCCAGCCGAGCCAGCTGAGCGCCCAGGGTGGGCCGTACCGGGATCACCGTGGCAGCCAGCACGGCCAACCCCACTCCGGCCAGGCCGCCACAAACAACGAACCAAATCATCGGTCGGCCTCCATCAGGGCGATCCTCTCGGCGCCACGGGGCCGGACCAGGCGGGCCATCAGCCAGATGCCGGCGGCCATGAGAACGAAAACCAACCCAAGCACCAGCTGGCCGGTCATCGTCGAGTACCAGGTCAGCAGCGGTGTGGAGCGACCCACCAGCCAGAAGGCGGCCATGAAGGCCACCGAGCCAATAGCCACCGTGCGCATCTCGGAGCGCGCCGAGGCTCTACTGGCGTCCACCTCTCGGCGTTGCGATGCCTCCCGGCGCGCTTCTTTGGCCAGTGCGTCCAGTGCTCCGGATATCTGCGAGGCATCTCGCTCGGCTGACATGACCAGCGGGGCGATGACCATGTCGGCGGTCGGATCGGCCAACTCCGTGGCCAGGGTCCGCAGGGCATCAGCCGGGCGTACGCCCACCTTCACCGCCACTGACATTCGCCCCAGGGGGCCTTCAAGGGGGCCGCTGTTCACTCGCGCCGTTACCTGTAATGCCTCCGCCAGGCCCTTGGATACCATCATGGTGTCGCGCAACTGCTCGGTCCAGACCGCTATGGCTTCCAGTTTGGCTACCACGTCGGCCTGAGACGGCCCCGAGAACAGGCCGGGCAGCAGGCTCACAGCGGCAGCGGCGGCGAGCCCGGCCGCCGGCCACCCGGTGACCCAACCAACGACGGCGCCAAGCACGATCCCAGCGGCTGCTCGTACCACCACTACCCGAGACGGTAGGACCCTCCGGGCCGGCGGGCCTGGCCTGCGGAGCCGAAAAGGCACGACCAGGACCCCCAGTCCGGCCCCGACCAAGCCACCCGCCAGGGCCATCAGACCAGCGCTGGGATCAACCTGCATCAGCTGCTCCTGGTGACGACGGATTCGATCTGATCGACGTTGAGCGCTGCCGATGACCTGGCCGTGAGACCTGGCAACGTCCCGCTCTGACCCACATTGCTGGTCCAGCTCACCGTGTAGCCCACGGTGGCGGTGATGGTGAACGGCCCGCGGCCATCAGTTGACTGGTGGTAGGTGTATGCACAGCCCGACGGGTCAGCCCCTCCCCCAGTCGGGTCCAGGGCCAACGACCAAGGTGTCCCCGGGCCGTTACACGACACCGAGCCGCCGTCGCCCATCTCGAAGCTCACCTGGCTGGTAGGTGTGGCCGTAGTGGTGGCCGATACTCCTCCGGCCGAAGCAGTCACTGACTGCGGTGACAAGCCCCCACCGAGCCACAACCAGGTGAGGAAGTTGACCGGAGTATCCGGAGAGTGACCGTCCAGGGTGTTCGGGCTCGTCTGGATCCTTGGCGCCACCAGGTTGAGCTGGTTGGCGGCCTGGAGGGCCAGTTGGCCCGGCGAGGGCGGCGGTGGCCCGGTTGGGCCCTTGACCGCCGCCGGCGTCGGCCCCCCCATAGGCACGAAACAAAACGCTGTGCCGCCACAGGCGGCCGTGTTGGCGCCCGAGGTGTTATTGGGATTGACCACGGCGTACAGCCCCTGTTGACCGTTGGGGCCAGGGACAAGCCCCGTCGGGAGATAGATGTACGGCGGGGGGCCTGTAGGTCCTCCCCCTCCCCCGCTGCTGT
>JAABUO010000905.1_pt1 | contig 44072 bp, 59 predicted proteins | sample 5559291 | NCBI WGS metagenome assembly JAABUO01 (sample SAMN10711878, study PRJNA513372) | rock metagenome | isolation source: Antarctica rocks | place: Antarctica: Victoria Land, Finger Mt sud
CTGCATTGCTTCTTATGCAACTCTTCTGACTGTTGTATCAGTAGGCTTAGATAAAGCAAGTAGTTGGGATTTGCCTTAGCATACAGCTTACTGCAGCTGGCATCCTGCGCCAATGGCCATGCCAGTCTTTGTACTGTATAGCATGCCAGCTCCTGTCAGTGTGCTAGGTTGAAATATCTGCATAATGTCACCTTTGAGGTATGTGTGACAGGTTAAAGGGTATGGACCCCCAGAGATGGCCAGCTGTGGCCTGGATGGATGTGTGCGTGTGTGGGATGTGCGGCAGCAAGACCAGCCTGTGGCAAGCTTTGAGCCTCTCAAAGGAAGCCAAGTAAGCATCTTCAAGCATCATGCCCATCTCTCACTCCTGGGCTGTATGATCATTTGAGATACACATACGATATTATGACAGTTTCTGCTTACTCGATTGTTCCATCTGCTAAGCATGCGTCAGGCGCTACTTTGCATACAGCTTCTGAAGCAGCCTCTGCTGTCTATAGAGCTTGAAAGTTGCAGGCGGTCCTGTAATCACCAAAAGCCATTGTAACGTCTGGGACGCATTTATGGGCTCTGCAATTTCCAAAATCACAGTAGCCGTACCCTTATACTACAGCCATTGCCTTGTACTTTTTTCAAAACCATTTATTCTGTAGCTGCGTGCAATGACTGCAGGCATGCACTTGTATTCAAGTAAGAATGGCCTTTATGTGCTGCAGGCCATGTCGAGACACTTTGCCTTGATTCTTATAGATTGTCCAACGTTGTCACAGACAGATAGCAAAACACTGTATCATGTGCAATTTGCGCAGGTACGAGACTGCTGGTGTGTGGCTTTTGGGAACTCCTTCAATGATGAAGAGCGGTGCGTACTGGCTGGCTATGACAATGGGGACGTGAAGATGTTTGACCTGCGCATGAACAAGCTGCGCTGGGAAGCAAACGTCAGGAATGGGGTCTGCGGCGTGCAGTTTGACAGGCAGGACATCAACATGAACAAGTTTGTGGTCACATGCTTAGAGTCTCAGTTTCATGTCTACGACGCACGCACTTACCACCCACAGGAAGGCTTTGCAAGCCTGTCTGAGACAACAGCCAAGGGGGCCAGCTTATGGAAGCCAGTGCACCTGCCCCAAAACCGGGAAGTGTTCATGATCACTGCTGGAGATGGTTCAGCTCATCTGTACAAGTACAAGTACCCTGAGCAGCGAAAGGTGAAGGATGGCAATGGCAAAGCCAAGGGAGTGATTGGATCTGTAGAACTGCTAGCAGAGCAGAGTTTGTCTAGTCAGCCCGTGACGTCGTTTGATTGGTCAGGAGATAAGGAAGGCTTGTTTTGCTGTGGTGCCCTAGACCAGACAGTGCGAGTGGGCATTGCAACCAAGCTGAGCAGCCTTTGACAGGCATGATGCTGAGATTTGCTGATCAGGTCATTAACTGTGTTGAATGAGGTTGGATGCATGAAAGCATGCCTGAATGCACTGCAGTTTGTGATAACAATGGGAATGAAGGGAACAACCACCTTTTGGATGGGGTCATAACTCCAGCAGACCTTTAAAGTTTGCAAATTTGCAGGCTTGACCAGATTACCAAGGTTGTGCACAAATCTTGGCATAGATGCATATAGTTCTGCACTGCAAGGAATTGACCGTGCATGACATACTGCATTTAGTACTGCATGCAAATGCTACTGGGACACACTTTAAGAGACCCCAGTCTGCTGAGCTGCAGGTCATGCCACACCTCTACTGGTCTTCTCTTACGCCTGGTCTATTACGCCTGTTCTGTTACGCCGTTTCTATTCTTCGAACTCCGCATTAGTCGACCCTCTGCAGCGGGCCTATGATAGATGACAGGAGCATACCGGCCAGGCTAGGGATGGGCCAGGTAGAGCAGTCCTGTCTATTGAACGATTAATATGACTCAGGGCGACACGTGCATGTTGCCAAACGGGTTGCCGTTGTAGCAAACTGACTACAGATCGGACTTGTTCAGTGAGCAATACGTCAGTGGCGGCACTGCAGGCGGTGTGTACAAGTGAGAGAGTACTGCAGACGTCAGTTGCTGTGTTGCAAGTCGGTCGACTTCATGCATTGAGGCGCCGATATTGTATGGGCACTGCATCGGCGTCCTACTGCCTGACAGTATTCTCATACAGCCAGAGCTCCTGTGCCTGGAGTTTGCTATAGGTTGCAACTGGTTGTGTTCTGCGCCTAGTTTACTACCCTTGGTTGTGTTCATATTGGTACCGTTGAACCTCAACACCAGTCTTGGATGTTATGCGACGCATGTTGAGCTTTCAGTTGTGCACATGAAACCTTCTTTGTCCTCAACTTTCTACCTTGCTCCCTCCACCGGTCTGCATCTTCATCTTGCTGCTGAGTGTGGCATCCAGTCTGACAGAGGAAAGCTGTAGACACAGCATGCAGCAAGTATGGGGTTGCCTGGCAGGTGATGGGCTGTCAAGCCTGTTCTTCATGCACCAAGTGGACCTGCGGGTGTGGCTAAAGCAATGGAAGGGTGGCTGCAGCCTTCAAGAGGCCAGCAGCCCAGCAGGTGACCTTTGCTCCAGGAGCAACAAGGACCTCTTCCAGTGGCCACTGGGCATCTGCCATATCCAGGCAAGCTCAAGTCAAGCAAGCTGGTGCAGTCTGCCACTGAGCTGACTGATGACGAGCGGCACCACTTCTTCTCTGACATCATGTCGCCAGTTAGCTACTATTAGATAGCCAGCTCACCTACTTTAGCGTGGTATGCAGCTTTGTTTGATGCCTTCTGTGCTGCATGTGAAGAAGAGCCTTGATTGGCTCATTGCCAGCAGCCATGCAATGCTCTCTCATGCAGCACACAAACAGGTGCAGCACGGGCTGCAAAGTAGCATGCACCTATTTCAGATCTGTAGCTAGTGATAAAAATTGTGTCAGGGCTTTACCTGCCATTCAAAAGCTTTTCATATGCACAGGTTCTATCATTTACAACCGTGACTTTTGCACTGCAGCCTTTTCTGTTGATACGAAGCCATCAAAGATAGCATGCTCTGCATTCAGCACGTTGCAGACAAATATGATTGTTAGTGGCTGCTGCTTGCAGAGAGAGTCTTTGGAGACACAGCTTGTGGCTTGCGTTGGCAAGGATGCAGCTGATATGGTGCTCAGCCTGTTTGTATTCAGACTCGAGCATAGCTTGTCAGCATCAGCTGCCATTCTTCGCTGCAGCTTCATTGCAGCCATGTGATACATGTCCCAAGGCATGTGAGCCTGTGGCATACAATGTAGATCTGCATTGCCTGTCAGTGCTCACAGAGAAGCCTGTGATGAAGCCAAGCCTTGCAGCAGCCCACCGCGCAATTGTGAGCCTAGTGGCTGACGCTCACCTTAGAAGCAGTGTGCAGCCCAGCGGCGCAGACCAGGGAGCAGTGCAAATGTTGCAGCAGAGGCTGCATGTGTCGGCGGCAGGTGCAGCACAGCAGTCAAAGGTGTTGCACCAGGTGACAGAAGTGGCAGGCCAGATGACCGCCACTTGCTGGATAGCCATCAAGTAATTGTACAGTAGACACAAGCACCTGCATTTGTACCTTGCATCAGTTTTGGATTCTGTCCTGTTAGCTGTAAGTCACAGTACAGACGATCTGCATCCTCAACTACCTAAGCAGCATGACAAGTAATGCTTTGAGAACAATGCCTAGGCATGCAGTGTCGTTGTACAACATGCCTTTGCTGATGCAAACAGGCAATGCAGGCCGACTGGTGACTGCAGGATGATTGGGAACATGGCAGAGGCTGCCCAGGGCACCAGGCAATGCTGACAAAGATTGTCAAAAGCGCGCACAAGGTGGCACAATCATGCAAGGCTGCCCTGTGCCCAAGACAGTGGTGCTGTGAAGGCAGGTCAGAGGTGGTGGGGGAACAATGATGTGTGTTGTACTAAAGGCCGTAACTCAACATTTCAGTTGGTGTTGTCTGTCAACAAGTATGCAAGCTGCTTACACACTTCAGCAAGAAATGTTCTGCCTTGTCCATCCTACTGTAGATGTATTGAAGGTTACATTCAGAATTTTCTGGACTAATTAGTATGTAGTATTTATAAATTATGTTGTTTGTGATCTTGTATACCTGGTAGCCTGCTAGCTTGAGGTCCTCATGCTTTCCTTGACAATCAGCAAGTCAGCCATAATTACATTTGCACGGACCTGCTCATGAGCCGGTTAAACCGAACTTTGCAGTCACACAGGTTCAAAATACGCCTACCTGTGCACCTGTTTAGATCTCGACAGGGTACAGTACCAGAGCCTCATACATTGCCTATTGCTTATTGCTTGCAACTAAGCTGATTAGCGTAGGTATTCATGAGTGTAAATATCTGTCTTAGCAACACCATGTTGCTCGTGCTGTGTGTTATACTCAGCATGAGTACTGCTGCCTTGCTTTTGATCATGCAGGACAGTGCCTCCTCATCAAATGATTTTGCATCCTCACCATTCAGTATTTGTACCGGTCCTGGTTAAACTTGGAGTGAGCGAAGCATGCCAGCAATAACAAACCCATCCGACGCAAACTAAACCTCTGAACAATGTACACGCTCGGCGAGCTTGACCTCATCAGCATGCCGCGCCGCATAGGCGCGGTCGGTGGACCGAGATCACTACCTGCGTTACATCAGCACCGATCAGGCTCCACAGTTCCAGCTGCTTGCAGGTCATGCAGAAGGCCAGCGAAGATCACACGTGGTTCGTGCTTTGCGGAGATTGTTTCGCAATAGCTGCAGAATCTGCTACAACACTGGCGACTTCTGATCAGTTGGGTGTATGCTTGCAGGGACTCGTGCGGTGCTGCGCCCGAGCTGGCTCATCTGCGCATCAGCAGCTGTTAGTGCGAAGCCCGAGCAGGTTATAGGACGCGAGTGTGCCTTGCGCGTTGCCAACCGCTGTTCCTGACAACGTTGTGCTGTTTTGCAGTTGTGGGAACAGCTCAAGTCTGACGCTGATGCAGCCTATGGAAACGCCTCAGAACTTCTCCAGAAGTCTGAACTTGCAGAAGAAGCAGCTGCTGCTGCCGATGCTAAGCTTGGTGATGCCAAAAAGTAAGCAGCAGCAAAGCTCAGCCGTGTTCATAATGTGGCAAACACTCCCTGAACTCCTGTTGCTGCCGCAGGAAGGCAGATACTGTAGACCTCAGTTTCCAGCAAGCCAATAGCGCTGCACAAAAAGAAATGCAAACTGCTTCTGATGTTCTCACCAGCTCTTTCACTGACCAGCAAGGCAGCACACCAGAGTCTTTGAACAGTCTTGCTCTCAGCCGATTGGACAGATGGCAACAAGCACACCCGTCTGCATCAGGCTTTCAGGTCACCACCACAGCAGCAATCTAGCAATATGTGGTCATGTAGTCACTGCTTGCATTGACAATGCCTTCGTGAATCTGGCTCACGTGAGTCATCTTGCACATGCCTTGCAGCATCTCCAAAGTGCACACCTGAATTGCTGAAGAGCTGGTTGTATGCAGCTTGTCCAGAAACAGACAACAGCATTGTGGTAGCCTTTCTGCTTCAATCAAACACCAAGAGCAGATGCATCTTGATCTTGGGACAAACTGTTTGTCGGCAGCCTATCGTCATGTACTTGCAAGGAGGACTGGCTTTGGCTCTACGCATGTTTGGCCTGTGGGTTGCTGACAATGCTTGCGTGCATGCAGAAAGTGTCCAAGACAGAAGCAGCTGCTCCAAGCCTGCCAGGTTTCTACTTGGTGGTTCACGTGGCATCTGTTAAAGCTAAAGGAAAGCTGTATGCTGTGGTAGGCATTGCAGCTGGGGCAGCTTCAGGAGGACCTGATTTGGAGGGCCTCTTGCTGCACTGGGCATGTGTCTCAGGGCAGGGCCAAGAATGGCAACAGCCCCCATCTGGCTGGCATACAGACCCAGACTTCTCCCAGGGAGCAGGTGAGGGGCCTGTATGTGCGGACAATCTAGTCTTGAGGAGCCTGCCATTGCAATGCAAGCGTGTGCAGTTCATGCCGCCTGGGAGTCGTGCTGTAATCAACACAATTTCAGTCAGCTGCTTCATGCAAGCCTATGATGTCCTGGGTGTTGTTGCATACTGTCGTGCTGTGTATGCTTGTGGCCAAACTGCTAAAACAGAATGCTGGTGACCCCTGGCAAAGTCCAATAGGTGTTCATTTTGCTTCCTTTTCTCTGTAGCGGTCTGTAGCGTGTTGTTCTGTGACAACCTGCACTGCGGTGTTGCAGGCAAGGCTTGGCAGACACCGCTAGGGAGGTATGCGCCTCAGCAGGGTGGTGACTCAGTGCCAGGTGGCGCAGCGTGGGCCGCTGTGCTGCAACTGCCTCTAGAAGGGCTGTTGAGCAAGGGTGGTGGCGTTCAGTTTGTGGTCAAGAGGGCTCAAGGCGCTCAGCCAGAGTGGCTCTCAGGGCCTGACAACAAGGACTTCTTCATCAGCCTTGATCAGGTAGCTAATTATGCTACTCTGGTCACTCAGTACGCACAGCCAAGTATACCACATTTTCAAAAGTTGTCTGGTATGCCTGACTGTTGCATGGTCACACGCTGTAGCAGCACTTCAGATTCCATGTGAACTCGGGGTACACGCGCTGACAAATCAGTGCCTGAAATCTGTGCCTCAGAATCAGCATGCCAAGCTATAGCACTCCTGCTTTGATCCACAGCATTGCTGCCTTAAGGCATATCACATTACACTAAAACACTTACAGACGTATACCCAGCCACAGCTCGCAAACGGCACAAAGCAGGTTGTACCGTTGACAGGCTGCCCTTCTCTACTGTGCAGGCGGTGAATGTTGTCAATCAGGCAGGCGACAGCTCAGCTACACCACACCCACCCACTGAGCCCCCAGCTCCCAAAGAGAGGGCACTGATGCCCGCTGGCATGGATAAGCATGCCAAGAAGGCTCATTGGGACCAACGCAAAGCTGAGCGCGCAAGGGCAAGGCAGGTCAGCACAGCAATGTCAGTCACCCTATGCCAAATGATGTTTGCAATTCACGACACTCTTGGCACATGAGCCCTGTCACATGCACCTTGATTTCCACTGCAGCAAAGCTTGCTTGAGCATTGACTGATGTTGCTATGTTTGCCTTTCCCTCTGCGTTGATGTCCGACCAAAAGGCATCGGCTTAAATGTGCATTGCACAGTATGTGCTTGCTTTTCTGTATGTGCGTCGCTGCGGCCGCTGTTTTAGGCTGATACAACAATCACCGGCGTGGTCAAGTCAGTGCCTGGGTTATACCAGCCTCTGCACTGGTCTGCATGCCATGCAAAAGCTTTGCTGCAGCTACAGTCATGTTCATCAGCATTGTACGTTGCAGAACAGTACATCTCAGCTTTTTCAAACTATGTGATTCACTTGTATGATGATCTTGTACTGCAGAGAAAGTCTGAGGAGCCAGTTTCTGTAGGACCACCTGTTGGGAGTTCAGAAGATTGGGTGGTTCTGAATAGTGGCAAATCCTTCGCTTGGTCTGCAAAGCAGCATGGCTCTCTCCAGCAGCAGATTGATGCCATGGAGAAGCTCATTCAGCAGCAAGGCCAGCAGGTGCAACACATCCTAGAACCAATGCCTCCTCTTACAACAGCAACATCTGATTTGATCTGACTAATTGTTTTGCAATGCCTGGTTCAGACTCTGTGCTGCATTGTGGCAGTGGCGCGATATGATTGCTGTATATGCTTGTCTCCACCATTTGCTTTTGAAGACATGTTATTATGTGGGCACACAGCATTTTTTGCTGGCCCCGAGCAACACAAAATCCAACAGAAAGTGAAGCATAACGCGCTTGTGTGAAGCTGGTGTCTCCATCAGTCTGTCATTTCAAATGCAGGATGGGTCCAAAGCAGCTGAGGGGCTAGCCCTAGCCTCAAATGCCCTGGATGCGGCAAAGCCCTTGGTAGCTAAAGCTGAAGAAGCCAAGAAGGCTGCTGATGCAGCTCGCTCTGAGATGAGAGACATATCCAGGTATGTCCTAGACCCTCCTCTTCCTCTCACAGCTCTTCCTTGCACCCTTTTACAGAATTGCTGCAAATGCATGCCACCCTAGAGGCTCTACTGCATATGTGTAAGCCTGCAAGCTGCGTGGCATCTGGTACCCGGTAACCGTATCCCTGGCATCAGAGGGGTCTCATACACAGCCTTAGTCTGTGTTGACATGTGACAGCCATGTGAGTGTGTGACATGCAGAGAAGCAAGCCATGCAAGAGATGAGCAGCAAAGCGTGCAGGCTGAAGCTGAGCTTGCCGTCAGGGCAGCGCGCAGAGCAGCATGCCGACTTAAGGTACACTGGTGGTTTCAGAAGCAAAGTGTAGGCATATGACGATGGCGACATTACACACACACACACACACACACACTGTGTCAGCTGTATGTGGTTGTACTGTTGCCGTTGGACAAGGCAGTGTGTGTGCGGCCTCTGCTCACCTTCCATACATTGTTCGTAGTGACATTTGTCATGACCCTGCAATCTATGCATGATATCCATGCGGTCACTGACATTTGAGTTCTGCTGTCGCTCTGATTAAGCAGTGCAGCGCAAAGTCCAAAATAGGATCAGACTTTGTTTTATCCAGTACGTATGCTGCTGAGCTTGCTTTTGCTGGACTTGTGCAGGGCTTGAGTCAGTCATGGCCATGTGACACTTTGCTTCTTGATGCAGGGCAGACAGCAGGAGGTTACCCTGACAGATCTGCACCACATAGCAGAAGAGGAGCAAAAGGCTTGGTTTGATGAAGCAGATTCCCGCCAGGTGGGTCTGTGTTCTGCGTTACGTCACTCAGCATGCGTAACTGCACATGTTTCATGGTTGCGTCTTGCGTTGTGTACAGGTTGATGTTTACGTAAGCCAAGAAAGCCAATCACTTTATTTCCTCAAGCGCATGCAAGTGCACTCCAGCTGTCAGTGAGTCACTGCAGTATCGCGACATTGAGATACTGCTGATCTGATGTAGTGACGCCCAAGCAGAGGGCACAGCATCTACGCATGCCCAAAGCACAATCTTTTGCTTCAACTTCAGCAAAATATTATGCGCTGCATGACTTCATGTTTAGGCTTGCCTGTTGCTGCAGCACATTGAGGGCATAACGCCCCAGAGAAATACTTTCCGCATCCAGAGCATTGATGGCTCTGTGGTGTCGTATGAGACTCTATGCAAGGAGGGAGACAAGCACTTTGCTGTCATCAGCATTGTGGGTGGCGAAGCCTTTGACGATGGGGCACTTGATGAGACCTCCCTGCACTGGGCCTGCACCCCAAAGCAAGGTGGTGCCTGGGAGGGCCCTCCACCAGGCTGGAAGACTGAGCCGGACAGCTCCCTTGACGCAGGCAAGCTCCTCTACTGTGCATAACACATGGGTGGGTGTTGCATCACAAGAGTATCAGAATCCATTAGACGTGCCCAAACAACAGGCCTGACTCATTACTGACTGAGTGAAAATAGTAAGTTCAGATTAGGACTGCGTCTAGGCCATTGCCGCTGCCCACCTGTTGAGGCGCTGTCTATGCTATGTGCGTCAAACATAGTTAGTCCTCCGTGCATCATGGCTCTTACTGATGCAATGGAATCAGGATCAGACGGCCTGCCTTGCTGAAGAGCCAGACCTGCCAGATGTTAGGCCTAGACTATTGCTGCTGAAAGTGTTTTGATCGGTTGGTGTTGCCAGCAAAGCACAGCCAAGCAAGGCTGATGGCATAGGCAAGGCACCCAGAGTGTGGTGTAATGCAGGTGGTGGAGCGTATCAGACCCTGCTGAAGAGGGTGCCAGCCCCCGGGTACCCCTCCCGCCCAGACATAGCAGTGCATGCTGTCACCATACAGGTGCCCTTAGAGGGCTCCCTGCTCACTGGAGGCATCGCCTTTGTGCTGAAGACTGGGCAGCAGCAGTGGCTGGCCTGCAGAGCTGAGGGCGTGCTGCGCTCAGACTTCTTCATCAGCACCCAGCAGGTGCTCCTAAAGACTCCTTTTAATTGTAGCTGTGTTGAAAGAGCTGCATACAATTGGCTTTACATGTGTTTGTGTCTTGAAGCGTCACTGTGTGTGCCCTTTGCAAGACATACCAAACAATTCAATGCTGCAGGTGTAGATCACAAATTGTCTAAGCACAGCAGACATGGCTTAGGAGTGTAGAGCTCACTGGGAACAGAAGAATAATGCACCTTGCATAGCAGAACCATGCAAGCACATCTCTAAGGCAGCCAAACGTGTTGATCAATGCTCACAGATAGAAAAGAAAAGAAAAGAAAAGACTACACCTTTCGGCGTCAGTTTAATGAGAAGCCAAGTATTATACCGGGCTGCCCAGGCTTACCGATAGAAACATCTTTGCAGTCGACGGGCTTTCTGGTCAGCAACAAAGCAAGCTTTCTGACTCCTGCTGCAGGCTGCTGAAGACCTGGAAGAGATCCATGAATCAAAGACAGAAGAGGCTGCCCTGCCTGCCAGCAATGGTAATGCAGCAAATACAAATGGTGCATCAGCTGAACAGGAAAACATTTCAGGTCCAGCTAGCAATGGAAGTGAAGGCATGAGCAAGACCAAAGATGACATGCTCAAAGAAACAGGAGGCATCGGATCTAATAAGTGAGTCTGTGGCCAGTTTCACATGCAACAAATGATCCTCTGATAGGTCAGATTTGGAATATCAAGTGCACTCTGTCATTCTGTACAATAAACATTGTGGTGTGCTTGATGTGAATGACATGGCAACATTGTGCCTGCAAGTTTTTAGGGCTTGTGCTGCCTAGGTATCAGACATGAGTCATTAGGTCGTGTAGCTCAGGCACTAACTGGCTGCAACAGGTGGAAGCAACCAAGTCTGTAGGGTTCTGCTGTAATGAATGACGCTGTATTGCACTACAATGAACTGACAGCGTGCTATTATTCTGCAATTTGCACTGAAAGATGCATGCTTCACGCACTTAGTCACAAAGCAAACATGACAACACCCTGCTGCATGCATCTTGCTTCTTGACAAGCCAATCCCCAACCTTACTTTTTTCACCTCCTCTGCATGCACAGCATACTCATGCTGGCTTGATGTCTGCAAATTTTGTCGAGAGGTATGGAAATCTAGCTTTTGTTGACTGTATTCACCAAATGTGATATTATCCCTGACTGACAAATAGTATGTCCTGTTTTCTGAATGAAACATGACACCGAGTGGCATACAGTTGTTTATTAACGATCACTATCAGCACTGTCTGACAAGCAAAGTGGCTCTGTCCTTGTGCTGCGGTTGTGCCTTGTGTTGGTATCAAGGCCAGTGGGACCCTGTGACAGACGTTCTTGCATTATGCTTTGCCAAACAGTGCTGGCGCAACCGTCTCATAATCACTCAGTCAGTGGGTTTCAGTACAATGTGGGACGCCAAAGCTGGTGCAGGTGGCAAGGTGAAGTGGCACATCAGATGGTGGAAGACATCAAGCAGATAGAGAGCAAAGCAGAGCGGTCCCTCATGCACCGCTTCAACCTTGCCAAGGTCAGCTGGTCTTCTTCCTCTTGTGCCAACGGCTGAAGCCCATGCTCGAGCTACTCTGATACACAGGAGTCACAGTCGATGTGACTACAGTGCAGCTGAAGTGATCTGATTTTGAATTCTGCAGTGAGGCAGCAAAGCTTACACTGTCTGTCATTCTTCAGCAAGATTGCATACAGCATGACGGTGCAAGCCCAACCCAGGCAGTCACAGCTGCAGTACATGTTTAGATAGGGCCTGCACAGCTTGCTCATCATCACCATCATCATACAGAGCTGGTCAGTTGCATAGAATCAGGCGAGATCAAGCTCGGCACACTGCCTTCAAGCGAGCAAGGTCACTTGAAGCTGATACAATGCACAACAAGAAATGAGTCTTCGACACCTATGACTGTTGTGACATGCATCCTACAGAAGACACTGCGTGTCCAGGTAGTGCATGTCTATTTAACTGAGGTCAATATTTGATCACATACAATGCCTGTGCTGTATGAGATTTGATCACGGCATGTGTTCAGGAGTTGGTGCTGGCTGCAACCAGTAGTGGCAAGCCCATAGAGGAGCAAGAGGGAGCTCTGGTGGCAGTCTTGACTTGGCTGCGGTTCAGCTCCAGTCGCTTGCTAACCTGGAATAAGAAGTACAACATCAAGCCACGGGAAATCAGCGCTGCTCAGGTCAGTTATGGGGAGGCCAAAAAGGAACACACAGAAATTACATCATTCTCATCATTCGTGTTGTGAAAATATGACGTTAATCTTGGCCTGCTGTTAATGGCGTGAAGGACCGCTGGCACCACATACGATGGAGCAGTACAGGCCAGACCAAAGATAAACATAATAGTGCAAATCTAATACATGAATATTGCAGTAGTTTATGCTCTCAGACAGCACAGATACAGACAAACACCCGTCTGAAATCCACTGATAACTGTGCAACACCAGCACACAGAAGAGCCTCAACGCTGGTAACACAGCAACATTGTGACTGGCCTGAATGTGGTTTTAGGATGGCTTGACAGCACTGCTTGCTGAGCTGCTGGAGAGGAGGCCAGAGTGGAGGGATCTGATGCTGGTGGGGCTGGCGGCAGTTGGCCGGGGGGGTCAGGGGGACGTGGGCCAGAGAATCAGAGATGAGATCCTGTACGTGCAGTCACGCAACAATGCCAAGGTAACATCGTTTCCTACATTTCCTTGAAAGCCAAAAAGAATGTACTCTGTTTTGTATCCTGAAGCCTGATGGGAGGACAGCCTTCATGAGCCTGAGGTTGCACTGTGTTCAGCAATTGTCGTGCAGGGCCGGCAGGAGTCCTGGGCCTCACAACAGCTGCTGTGAGTGTGAGCATCACAGCTGCCTCTGGTCAGCACAAATGCATGCAGTGGTGCAGCAACTACTTTGCACAGCATCTAGATGCTGTTGAGTCAGTCGGGACAAGTGGTGTGTCACTAAAGCAGCGTGTATCACACACAATCATGATTTGCTTTCCTCCACCTGGCAGTCAGTTGCCACCCTTATAGTGCATTGCTTGCAAACTCCAAGGGCAAGCACTAGGTTCAGGGGCTAGGGTTGGGCTCTAAAGGCAAGGCATGGCAAGCATTGTAATGATTGCTTGTAATGACAAGCTATTCAAGCCTCTCTTCAAATATGCAAACATGTTTACTATATAATGATAATGTAAGAAATATGATATTTGCAGGGGGGGATGATGGAGGAGTGGCACCAGAAGCTGCACAACAACACCAGTCCTGACGACGTCATCATATGCCAAGCCCTCATTGCATACGTACAGCATGATTTGGACATCAGCCAGTACTGGCAGACTTTGCAGGTACAACTGTTGGGGCAGCACTAAAACCTGATGTGGCAGCTTACATGTGCTGTCTGACACATCCGTACAAAAAGTGCGTTATCCAAAACACACCAGAGATATTGACTGATTATTTGACACCTGCAAGCAGCTTTACAGAGGCTCAGTCAGGTGAACATGCAATCTGTGAGAGATCATGTATGCCTGTCACATGTTTGCTGCTATGTAGTATCCATGGCAAAAGTGTTAGCCATACCGTTTGAACATACTAGCTGGGAACACTGTGGCGACCTTGTGCAGCATGCACAGTATCTTGCAGCGAGAGTCAGCTGGCAATGTGCGTGATGAATGCGCCAAGCCATCCAGTCATGTCAGTAGCTACTATCACTCAGTTGCAAGTAGTGCAAACAGTAAGTAGCATAGGTGTTATGCAACTTGGTTGGTAGTAACAGCATATCCTGTCTCAGGCGGCCAACATCACTAAGGAGCGACTGGCTAGTTTTGACCGGCCCATCAAGAGTGAGCCCTCCTTCAAGCCTGACCAGCAAGAAGGCCTGCTCAGGGACCTCACCAACTACCTGCAGACGCTCAAGGCAAGCCAATCTGACTTCATACAATTCACACTGTGTCTACCTTTGTCGTGTTAGTCAGGGCATGCATGTCACACACGCACAGTCACTATACGCACCTTGATGACTCTTGCATTTGTTCGGCTCAGTGCTTGCCTTCTGTCACGCGTGATAAGCTGCTGTGGAAGACTCTTCCAGGAGTTGATGCTTACATGTGTCAGGTCTGTGGGATCACTGATCCAAGGTTGCGTGATGCATTGGCTTGCTGTTCAGGTCAGAGCGTAGCAGCGACTAAACCTGTCTATCAGAGGACGGCTTGGAATCCTTACCACATTTGGTTGTGATGTCAAGATGTGCCCCCTCTGTGTTACATGCAGGCGGTGCATTCCGGAGCAGATTTAGAGTCAGCAGGGAATGCAGTGCTAGGGTATGACCAGGTCAGCATGAAGGCCAAAGCTATCAAGGTGGACCCAGTCCCAGGGGTGGCCACCGCTCAGCTCAAAACTCTCCTTGAGGCAACCCTGGTAAAGGGGGGTGAAGAAGTGCAGGCAGCAGGTCAGCCCGGCGTAACAGGTGTTGCACAGAGCCTGACAGAAGTGGGGAGGCTGATGGCTGTCAGGTGGCACTTGTTGCCTGCTTTGGCAAAGGGGAATGACGGCTGTGGGGGTCGGCTCAGGTATGAACTGCTTGCAAGCTTGCACGTTTGATACTACTGATGGTAGTGAATAGCAATAGTACTAGTGATAGTAACACTAACAGTAATAGTGGCAGTAACACTTGTAGCAATAGTAATAGTAACAGTAACCAAGTGGTAACAATGGCAATGGCAGCAGCACTAGCAGCAGCACCAGCGGCAATAGCAGTAACAGCAACAATATTAGTAACAGTAATAGTACAAGTAACAATATGCATAAACACAAAGAATAATGACAACAATCTGATGTATGCCGTCAGCCTGCTATGAGAAGGCCTGATGGCACCTGAATGGCTAGCTGACTGCAGTTTGGACCTGTACAGAGTGCATCGTAACACCCAGCACACTGCTGCATCGTACAGCTTGCAGGCAGGCAGTGGTGCAGGCACAGCACTTTTGCGCTTCAGCTGCCATACTGCTGCCACCCCACCCTGCATTGTCTCACACAACTCTCAAGCCTATGCATGTTTAAACACAGGTAAGGGCTAGCCATTCCCGCCTTTTTGGGCACAGAGTCACTCCCCCAGCACAGTTGAGTGCTTCACTGGACACCCTACAGGATTTCTCTGAACAGAAGTTTTCCTTGCAGCTCGACATGTGTCGCCTGCCATACAGATAAGTGTTTTGCTTTAGCACAGCCAATGCACTAGCAGTACAGATGTTGAGTTTCTTGCTGAAGCTTGACTTGCACAGGTGCCAATGAAAATGTCAAGCATAGCCTCACAGTATTTCCCCCCTTCTACGTTAACAAAGCTGATCACAATATTGCTGTGCATAATCCTTCATTTGGAATTTCAGAAGTTTCAGTTGGGCAACAATCTTTATTGGCAACTTGGAGAGTCTCAAGTACACAGACAATTTATTCATTACTTCATTTATCTGTGCAGGGATGTCTTGTATCTGGACTTGGCTCTTGATGGGGCTGTACGGTCAGCTGTGGAGTCATCTCTCACCCAAATCCGGGGTCCGGCAAGCAGCAAAGCAGATACAGATGAAGGAGAGGAAGAAGAAAAGGCGCAGACCAGCACGCTGATAGATTTGATCACCATCTGTGCAGAAAGTGTCTGCCTGTCTGCTGGGTCCAATCTTGAGCTAAGCATGGTGCATAAAGACTACCAGGTGAGCAGCATTGAGTGAAACATCATGCGCTTGCTCATCTAAAACCTGAGACTGCATGCACTTGTAAGATAGCACTGCAGCACATGTGAGGAATCCATTCCAGTCTGGTGCTCTGCATTGCAGCTTGCTGACAAGCCAGCTTTGAAGAGCTGTCCCTTGAACGACACCATCTCAAATTGTAACAATTCCTGTCTTTTTTGGCTGCTACTGCATGGGAGGTAGGCAACCCAATCATGCATCAAATGTCACACCAGCTTTTATGCACCCTGGGCATTCTGGCTGGTCCCAACGCAAAATCATTTGCTGCATTTGCAGGCTTCTCAGGCATTAGCACCCCCCTTGAAGTGGCTCAGAGCCCAAGCAGCATCTGAGCGATTGAGCCGTGAGCTCAGCACCATGTCTGAGCGTTACTCGAGATCCTTGCAGCCGACTGCAACAGCCCTAGGGCATGCCCTAGGCCTGTCCCAAGACAGCACCAAGATTTTTGCTGAAGAGGTTGTCAGAGGGTCATCGGCTGCACCGCTGGCACAGCTGGCAGCAATTTTGGCGCCAAAGTTGAGGCTGGCAGCAGGGCTTGACAGCTGGCAGATCATCAGCCCTGGATCTGGTAGGAGATCTGCTGTCATGATCTTCATCTTGTCACATGATGCATGAAATGCCATCTCTGTTTAGGCAGGCACTCATTTTTGAAACCTGCAGTTGCAGCAGCCATTGCTGCTGCATGAAGATGCAATGTAGCTTTTTGATCAACATCACATCAGCTGCTGGTGCAGGTGCTGCTGTGGGGAGTCTGGTGGCGGTGAGCTCTCTGTCAGAGGTGCAGCATGAGTCATACACAGAAGCCACTGTGCTGCTTGTGAAGCACATTGGCGGTGAAGAAGACATACCAGAGGTGGGATCTGCAAGCAGTCAGCTCCTGCTTCATCTGACAAGTGCTCCTCCATAGGCTTGCTGCTCAGACAGCCAGCACTCCTGCCTTCTGTGCATATCAGAAGAGAGACAGTTCTGATGCCTTCAGCCAATGCAGTTTCAGGTAGGTGAAGCTTGTAACAGCAATAGAGTTTAGCCTATCTAAGCCCAACCCAATACCAGTGCTCTACTTGTAGCCATGCGGCTGCAGCTTCTGGGCACAGCAGCGACTCAGATTTTGCATAACTTCCCTCATGCATTGGACTGACACGTGTCTTCCCCTAAGATCAGGAATGCCGTGAGTACTGACAGTCCTGAGTAGGTGAGTACTCGCAGTCCTGAGTAGCTGAGTACTGACAGTCATGAATACTGACAATAGCCCCAATATTTGTGAGCTGCGTATGTTTTGCTCATAGCCATTGTGACTGAACATGGATGTCTGCTGCCTGCAGGGAGTTGTGGGTGTCATCAGTAAGGACGCTCCGGATGTACTGTGTCATGCTGCAGTGAGGGCACGCAACAGCGCTGTCATGTTGGTTGGATGCACTGACCAAGAAGAGCTGGCCCAAATTGCAGCGTGGCATGGTCAATCAGTTCAATTGCTCCTGGCCCAGGTGCACACTGTACAGTTCAGATTGAAGTGTTGAAGTGATGAAGGGCAAGGTTGCAAATGAAAGCTTACAGCCATTGTTGTGTGATTTGTTGCTTCATATGCCTGCCTTCTAGCATTTGTGAGGGCACTTGGTCCTAAGAGCCAGCCCCTCAGCATATCTCAACAAAGCCCAAAGCAATGTCGTCGGTATGTATTGATGTATTTGCATGTTGGTACTCTCTCATGCATGTCATGTCAACAAGTATGTTACTATAAGGACTTCTCATGCACTTATCACTGTTGCTTTGTTACTGGTGATGCCATGCCCCTGAGGTCAACGTAAGTGGTGCAGCCTGTATGCAATTAGTCCAGATGGCATCACAAACTTGACGCTTAAATGTCACAGGGCAACACCACTGTCAGAGTCAGCACTGCAGAGGGGCATCCCCAGCATGCAGAGCCAGCTTCCTTCTCAGCTTCTGATCCCTCCAATCATGATCAAGCTGTTACCAGCAGCCTGCTGCACATTGTGCGGCGTGAATGGTGTGGCCTGTTTGCAATCAGCTCAGACAGCTTCAGCACAGCGCATGTCGGCGCCAAGTCACTCAACACTCAGAAGCTCAAGGTGAATATGACATTCTGTCTCACCACCAGGTCTCCAACATTGTCTATTCGTCTTTTCTCACAAGACTGTGACAAACGCCAAGCAAAGAGAGATGGCTGAAGCTGCCCCTTGACTGTTGCTAGCATAGCTAAAAGACTTGAGTCCAGGCGTCTGTTGTGTCTGTCCAGCCATGATCAAATGGAGTGACATGTCTAGCACATCCAGAGGTGGTCATGCCTATGTCTATGACCATTGTCATGCCTATCATGGCAAGATTGTAACAGGCATGACAACAGCATCTGACGCCGTAACTAGTCATTACCTAAGCACCCTGCTACATTGGCTTGAGCCATGTGGCAGTGCTAGCTAGAAGCTTGTGCATACAGGGTCAGCTGCCAGCCTGGCTCAACCTGCCCTGCTCAGCAGCCCTGCCCTTTGGGGCATTTGAGGCAGTCTTGGGCCATCAACAAAATGCTGCGGCAGCTTCGGCCATGCAAGGAGTGAGTCATCTAGCCGTCCCTTCCAATGAGCAGCTCGCTAATCTTCGATCAGAGGTGATGAAGCTGGAGGCTCCTGCAGAGGTTCAACAGCAAGTCGCCAAAGCGTTGCAGCAGTCTGGTGAGCACAGCTCCACTACATTCAAAACAGCACAGCCATTGATAACATGTTGAATAGGTAGTCGACCAGATTGAACTTACTGATCACATATAAATGTAGTACCAACACATTGCTGTTAGGCTCCCCCTTTTTACTGTACAAAGGTGTTCATTTCAGAATCCAACAATGCAAAGCATTGCTGGAAGGCTTTCGCTTGGCGCTGCTTGCAGTTCTGGCCTGGCACAAGAGGCCATCGTGCACCATGCATTCTTATGGCTGACATCTTTCTTACAGTGTTGTGGCTGAAATTCCTCCTACAGTGTTGTAGCTGACATTCTTCCTACATTGTTGTGGTTGACATTCTCTTTGCATTGTTGTAGCTGACACTTGCCATACATTGTTGTGGCTGACATTATCCTTACATTCTTATAGCTGACATTTCCCCCACATTGTTGCAGCTGATGTTTTTCCCCGACGCTGCATGGCCAGCTCAACCATTTCACCTGTTACAAATAACACAGCAGACGTCGCAGGAGGATGGCAGTGTTCTTGCACTCCTACTGTATTAATCTCAGATGTTATGCCGGCGTCATGTGCTGGCATGATTACTGTACCGGAACTAACATGTGTTGGTCATGTGTTGGCATTTCCAGCCGCCTTTGGAAATCACCAAACTGATACCTGGGAGTTGTGGCAACTTGCCTGCTGACAGGCCTGTGACAGTGTATATGAAGTCATGTCACCTGCAATCTGCAGCTACCAAGTACACTAAGTCATGTGATCTGCAGCTACAGTTGCAGTGTACATGAAGTCATATGATCTGCAGCTACAGTGTACATCAAGTCACATGGTCTGCAACCTGCAGGCATCAAGTGGGATGGCAGCAGCCCCTCCTGGGAGAAGATGTGGCATGCAATCAAGGCAGTCTGGGCATCTAAATGGAACTCCAGAGCAGTGTCTAGCTTAAGCAAGGCAGGCTTGCAGCAGCAGGACCTGCAAATGGCGGTGCTGTGCCAGCCTGTCGTCCCGGCTCAATATGCCTTTGTGGCTCACACCACCAATCCGGTCACAGGTCTGCTGCATTACCTTCCCAGCTGTCTGAACAACGCCTACCTTGGCTCAGAATGATCTCTGGGCAAAAGCTAAGGTTTAGCAGAAAAAGCCTTGCTGGATGCTATAGAATCAGTGATTGTGCTGGAGGGCCACAAAGACCAGGGGGAAAAATTCAACTATCACGTCTGCTTGTGATGTTTGGTGTGCATGCCTGCAGCTTAAAACAGTGCAAGTCAGCATTCAATCCGACCATTGCAGCTGAAACCACTCTTGTTTCAGGTCTGAGCACGGCATGTATCACGCAACACAACCAAGTCTGTTTGTCCAGATTGAATTATATCTAGAAATTCTACTACAATCTATGCTCTGTAATCATAGCGTGAGTCCTGAACTGAAGCCAATCAATGCTAAGGCCTGTGAGTACTTGCACCTGATAGTTAACAGCCAACACACGCCACGACAGAGATTCTGGACTGTCAGCTTGTGATGCTGATTTTGTTCTGTACAGGCAACAAGGGTGAGATCTACATTGAGCTGGTGCAAGGGTTTGGGGAAGCCCTGGTTGGAAACTTCCCTGGCAGTGCCCTTCGTGCCGTGATAGCAAAGGAGCCCCTTCAGGCCCTAGCTCACACAGCAAGCAGCAGTCAGTCCCTACCTGCAGCAGTGGAAAGCATACCCATAGAGGCAGTGAGCATTTCTGCATACCCCAGCAAATCCAGCAAGCTGGTTCTGTCTGGCCGTGCAAGCATGGCTAATGATGGAGCCAGCTCTATGATCATCTTCAGATCGGATTCCAATGGAGAAGATTTGGAAGGGTATGCTGCTTATCCCATGTTCCCAAGCCTGACAGTCTTGTTGAATGTTGATGCATTACAAAAAGGGGTCAGGCGGTGCTGATGTTGCTGCCACCACATCATTGGTACATTTGCCACTCATGCTGGCCAATGACATGTTGACTTCTTGATGTGAATGCTAAATGTTGTAGTTCAGCAGCGCTTGCCTGACCAATGCACATGCACATATGGCATTTGCTTAAATTGACACAAGGCTGCCTCAAAGCTAGACCCTTGCTGTTGCCATGTTTTCTGCTACTGACTGACTTGGCCAGCATGAATAATTCATGCTGTAAGTAGGAAGTAATGCTCTCAGAGTTGACATGCAGGTATGCTGGAGCTGGGTTATTTGACTCAGTGCAATCTGCAGAGCCACAGTGCAGAGTTGCTGATTACTCATCCGACAAACTGTTGGTAGACCAGGCATATCAACACAGCATGCTTGTCATCATTGGGATTGCATCAATGCAGATTGAGCAGCTAATGGGAGCTGCACAGGACATAGAAGGTGTTCTTGACTGCAATGACATACTGAATATTGTCCAGACCAGACCACAAGTCTGAATGCAGCCTCAAGGTTTAACAGTAGTGTCACTCGATGTCACCGCAGTGCCATGCTGTCAGACTTATTGTCCTTGTGATCATGTCAGCAACAGTGCATGTTGCTAGCAGACAAGGAACATCAGCAAAAGATATACCTAAAAGCAATTTCTGCTAGCAAATAGGCCTTGTTTCTATATTCACAGCAGGTGAACAACTTTGCTTGTTTTGCCTATTTCAGTATGTGTACGCACTCTTGCGTTCTGCAATCTTTCACAGCAGTCAGAAAGCATATGTTGTGCTGTGCCTCTCTCAACTGCCCAGTTTACAAGCTCGTATCACTTCATACTGCCCATCTGCATACTCTTCATGCAAGTGTTGAAGCGGCACCTGCTGAACTGCAAAGTTGCTGCTTTCTAGTTTCTTCTTGAAGCTTTGCTCACCACGCCCTACAGCAAGTCAGTCACCCGTCAGACCACTGCCAGAACATCTCAGATTCAGCATAGTGTAAAATTGTCACTGCAACGATGTCCATGTGCCAGGCAACCCCTGAGCATGACTCTGTCTTGCTAGCTCACCTTCTCACCGTCAAATCAATGTAGACTGCTATGCCAGAGTAGCCGCAACAAAACATAGGTTTGTCAAGCACAACCTGCTATGCAGTGGGCCGCAACTTGCCTCTGATTTTGAAAGCAAGGAAGATGAGAGTGTGGGCTGCAGCCAGGTCCTGCAGTGTGGTGACCAGGGCATCAAAATGCTCCTGCTGATACACTACATCAGCACCTGTGATGACATCTGGTGATGGCATGAGGTCTTTCACGTCCTGCCCCCAGGAATGAACTACAACCTGCAAAATTCAAAAATGTGTATGGACCTTGTCAACACATAATAGTGCACTGATGTTTGAGCCCTGCTGTTCAAACTGCACCCTGCTACAGCAACAGTAGCTTTGCTGTAGCCAACACCTGGATATAAAGATCAGCTGCTGCAAAAGGTTGTAGCCTGATCAAGGCCTTGACAGACAGACAGTTGTGTGTATCTGCAATACATATGTTGCAATCCAGCAGGACAGCTGATAGCAACACCTTGTGGCACAGCCATTGCGCAATGCCAACACAAACCATTCGGTTGCTGATACTGAATTACGCGGTGTGATGTCATACAGCTTTGTTGCATGTGTGTTTGCACCCCAGCAGTTGATTTAACTCACCTTGGTGTGTTGCTGGTGATCTCCACAATTCACCTTCAGATTATGCGATGTTAGTGAAGTGATGTGGCCCAGATCTGTTAGGATGACCTGGGCTCCTGCCATGCTCAGTGTGATTCCACACACCCCTATACCGCATCACCATAGTGCTTCAGCAATAATGATAGCCAAAAATAAGCAAGAATTGGGTGTTGCAAAGCCATGAACATACATTGCATAGCTATGTGAAAGAGGCAAGGCAGCTGGTGGGCAAGCATGCAGAGCCACATTGACCAATGGTGCCGAGGCATATTATACGCCTCGACAGTTGCATCTACAAAGACAATGCTGATAATGCTGATGACTGTCTGCAGGCAGCAGCGTGTCGCTGTCATGACAGTGGCACAAAACTTATTTGCATGGGAACAACATCATGGCAGTAGTCTGCAAGTTTGGTGATGGGCTGTGCATGCTGCAGTGTGAAAGGGGGACAGCATCACCTGCATGAAATGCACACTCCTCTGGGGCTCACCAGTGCCAGCTCCCAAATCCACGGCGTGAACATCATCCCATTGCCCAAAGGGCGGGTGCCGCAGCAGATACTCTGCCAGAACAAATGCGCTTTGCCACACTACCAGGCCCACATGCTCAAGATGCTCTGCACCTTTGACATCTGCGCAGTACCAAGTTTTTGAGGGCCTTGAAAGACGTAAAAGATGGGTGCATTTGGGGAATCCGTCTGTGACATTGCTGCTGGCAACAAGGACACGACAGAAAATGCATGCTCCCTTTGCCAGCATGCACTGCAGGCAGCACATGGCAGTCGCAAGTGTCCCAAAGCCAAGTAGTGGTGGTGTTCACCTGGAGAGGAATCCTGACTGCTTGGCTGTATCCCTACGCGTTGCAGGCTGCCGCTCTTGTGCACATCTTGATCAATTCTGATAGTGTGTTGACCAATCTGGAATATGCGGTGCTCTAATGTTTGATCGGCTGCTGCTCCAGACACCCTGAAAGGGACCAGTGCCATGCTGCTGCACCTGCACGCATGCTTGAGTGCTGACCGTATTCAGATCGCTCATGCAACTTGGCATGACATGCATACCTGTCCTTATGCAGCTGAAGCACCCCCTGATCTGAGTGTGAGAGGCCGGCCCCACGTGCTTTCTGCTGCTACAAGGACCGCCAGAGCAACAACAGTTCCAGTTAAATCAGCAGCCAGATCTCGCAAACTCAATAGCCCAGGCCACCACTGCAGACGTCATTGGTTTGCTCTTAGCTGTTGGGAACAAGAGCACACAAGTCTCAACCAAGACGAGTGATCCCAGTAGGTCTACCTGTAGGTAGTCACCAACCTCTTTGAGAACACCGATTATGACACTGCACCCCCCTGACAGAACGAAGCGATATCGAGCAAAGCGAATCAAGTACAGGCATCCGAGGTAGACCAACACAGTCACAGCTGCACAGCTGCAGAAATGCTCCACCTTGTCCTTTGCAAGCCAGACATCGTTAGGAAGTGCGTCCAGGATCACTGTTCACCGAATGATCTACTCTAGCAGGACGTACTCAACATGTACAACGAATGTCGCTTTGAGACACCCAAGTCCTCCGCCGAGAGTGACCTAAACGAGCTTTGTTAGGTCAGTCAAACTGCAGAGGGCAACGCGTTTGACTTGCGATAGCGCGTTACTCCATTGCCAACGCGGCCACCCAACTTCGACTGCTGAGTCAAGCGGAAGACCCCGTAATGCTGTCACCTGCTGTTTGTCGGTACTTGTTGCAAGGAAGTGCAGTGGATCACCTCCTGAGCCAGCAACTTCGGTCTTGTCAAGCATAGCATATCCCCTCTGCTCATGCGAGAAAAATACGGACCTGCACCCCCTCCAGAAGCAATCGTAGAGGAGCCTGCTGACCCCTTGCCAACTCAAGAAACTGCTTGTCTCCAAGGGCATGATGGTCCTATTCTTGCTGTGAGGTTCAACCGCACTGGCACTTATTGCCTCACCTGCGGTAAGGTGAGCATACTGAAGACCTCTTACTACATGTGCTGCCTGGCTGATGGTTCAGTGATCTGCAATTCTGAGCATGTGCAAAGCACCTTGGGTCCTCTGGTAATTGGCTTGTGCTCTCTGAGACGATTTCATTGCTGACATAGGACCGCACCTTACGCCTTTGGAACCCTCACAGAGGAGTACATATCAAAACTTATGCTGGTCATGGTTATGACGTCAGAGACGTCTGCGTCTCATCAGATAACAGCAAGTAAGTATATCTCCCACATGCATGTTTCTCAAGACTGCTGTTCATGTTCCCCAACTGAGGTCTTTTTGGGAACATGACAGGTTGGCATCATGTGGTGGAGACCGCTCTGTTTTCTCATGGGATGTTGCCACTGGCCGAATCATTCGCAAATTCAGGGGCCATGATGGGGTAGCAAACTCTGTAAGTCTTGCATGCTCAGCCTCCCACTTGCCTCTTGCATCTGCCTCTACACTGTGGTATTCTCGTGCACTGGGTGGGCTCTGCCACCAGCCACAATCGTGTGCAGGCTCTATACTCACATTTGTATTGTGCTGCAGATTGCATATGCCGCAAGTGATGAGGTTTTGGTCACTGGTGGTTATGACCAGGCGATTAGAATGTGGGATTGCCGATCAAGGTCATTCGAGCCAATCCAGACAATGAAGAACTTTGGAGATGCTGTGACGTCAGTCTCTGTAGCTGACAGGTGTTTTCCCCACCTCTGTCAATAGATTGAGCTGTAGTCCCAATCATGTGTTCATACGTAAGCCACTTGCAGTATCAGTGTCTAGACTCAGCTTGACCAGTATTCTGAGTTGTCAGCAGTTTGTCTTATTATGTGCAATGGCCTGTGATCCTCTGAGAGGTCACCAAGGAACAGGTCAAAACAGGGATATTTTGACTGCTGTACTACTCAGCAGTGCATCTCTCTGAAAAGTCACCGCAACTCTTTCATGCTTCACTGTGCAGCATTCAGGTGCTGGGAGGAAGCGTAGATGGCACTGTGCGTCAATTTGATGTTCGCATGGGCATGATGTTCACAGACACACTCCATGAGGCTGTGACAGGCATTGCAGTCAGCCATGATGGAAACTGCGTCCTGGCAAGCTGCCTGGACAACAGCATGAGGCTGCTTGACAAGGCTTCAGGAGAGCAATTAGCCTCCTATACAGGTGTGATAGGTGCCAAATTCGCTCTAGAATAGTGTGTCCCAGGATGCAGCAGCGTAGCCTGTCTAACCTGCATGTTGCCAGCTTGCATGCATGACAGCAATGACAACTACGCCAAGTTGCTTGCACAGGAAATGATGCATATGCAGCTGTTGACTGCAGAAAAAGCAGTGTGCAGATTTGCAGGTTTTGAAGCATGGTAGCTTGTGTTGTAGGCCACACTCACCAAGAGCTGAAGCTGGATTGTGCTTTCACATGTTCAGATGCACACGTTGTCTCAGGTTCAGAAGATGGTAGCTCCCTCTTGACTCTTCTTTTGACGCTGCATCTTTCATGTACACATATATACATACATACAGTATAGTTTATATGTTTGTGCAGCAGCTTGCATAGCTTTGTCAGGCACAGACTTGCACGGACTGCACGTTCTGATATCATGCCAACAACTTGTAGGCACTGACATTTGCTGCTTCCGTTGCATTCCACGTGCATGGCTCCTGTGTACCTCAGTGCCTGCAACGGCATCTGCAGCAGCAAATTGTATCTCTGAGCTTGTTAGTGCTTGGTGTGATGGATTGCGGTTGCTGTCATTGGTACTTATACAGCATGACGTTGCGCATTTGTGTGAGCAGTGGGGCTGCTGCAGGCCTGGTGTGCTTCTGGGATTTAGTGGAAGAGACTATGGTGCATCAAATTCAAGCACATCAGTCTGCTGTCTGCTCAATAGCAATTCATCCAGAGGCCAAGTGTATAGTCACAGCCTCAAATGATGGCTCTGCCAAAGTCTGGCATCCCCCAACAGCCATGTGAGGGTCACAGGACAGAGCTTTTTGTGTGCCTGTGTGTCATGCACGTTTGGTGCTTGACATCTACATTGAGGCTATATGTGAAAAATGCAACAGGAAGCGATGGCAGGGAAGCTGGCACTGTGTTTTCTTGCAAGTTACACTCAGGGGTCCACAATACCGCCCCCAAGGATCTTTACTGTCAAAGACTGACTTTCAGATCAGACTGATTATGCGACAAATCTGTAGTTACTGCAGCGGCTGCCACATATTGACGACAACGTGTTACCATTCACTACTATGTTTGGACTCCGTTTTTGGACCTGCCAGGCTTTACAGTCTGTAACAAGCTGCAACACTGATTGTCAGAAGGCTGCACAGCAGAAGCCTTTCAGGACCTGGTGAAGTTTCTGATCAGAGCCACCATATATCATGATAAGCCTGCAGCTGCCATTTCTTGCACCGTCTATGCAATGGTTGCCCACATGATCTATAAACTGTATGGACATGTTGCTGTCCCCAAACTTCCTGCAAATTCAGAGCCTGTAAGATAAATAACCTTGGTAGGTCAACTGCTACATGCACGTCGTCAAATGCTGTATGCAGCATGCAAATGGACTCGACGCAATTCCTAAGGAGGAGGTGTGTCAATGCCCAAACTTGATGTTACAAACGCGCAAAATGTTCGAGCAGGTAGCTATGCTGTCTAGATGTCCCCAAAGAAGCCTCAAAGTGAGGCCAGAGATGGCTCAGAATGAAGTTCCAAGTTGACCTAATCAACCGAAGCGAGTTGTATGTTGAACCCTAGAACGGCAGTGGTTCCGGAGCTTTCGGAGTTTCGCCATGGTTGTCGCTTCGCTTGATCGTTGCAGTCCGCCGAGTATACCGAGCTTGATGGCAGATTCAGAGGACGAACTGCAGCACAGTCTTGAAAGGCCTGCTAAGCGCCAGAAGCAATTCACATTCCAACGTTTTGCTCAGAGGGTTGCACAGGTGCGCCGCTCATACGCTTTGTAAGTTGTTTGGCAGTGCGAGCGTATAATCTAGAGCTTTGCTGCATATCATTGCACTGAGGTTCTTACACCCAGAACAACTTGAACCACGCCGCAGGTCAACGTTGACGTTTACCGTCGTCTAGGAGATGTGCGCGCTGAGCCTTTGCCAGGCTCGAGCTCCTTCTTCCAGGTACTTCGCGCTTTCAAGTTCCAACCAGCCTATCGGGAACCGCTGCAGCATGCATGTTTTCATCACTTGCAACCTTACCTGCAGGAGCAAGTTGCTGAGTGCCGTGAGCTCAACAGCACAGAACGATGGCTGGCAGTTGCAGCTGCTGTCAACCCTTTGGCTCAAAGCATGCCACTGCTTCTACATCATCAGGTAAGGTCTGCCAAAGCGCACTGCCTGCTTGGCCATTGGGATTGTTGCAGTTGTCATGTGCATGGGTTGCTGTGCTCCTAAGCGTGCTGTCAAGGAAGATCACAGCATTGACGTAAGTCAGCATTGTCAACCCTAATTGCACAGGGCTGCGCTGTTGATTGTATGCAAATTCGTATTCTGCATGTGTCCCCTCTCAGGCCCAGATTGTGGACATCCTTTTGAGCGCCATCAAGCTGGAGGCAGCCATCAGCTTACCACCCATCTTACACATTTTGAGCTGTCTAGCACGCGACCTACAGCAGGACTTCTTGCCTTACTTGCCACGCGTGCTGACCAGCCTGTGTGACCTGGTCGACTCAGGTCTGCTTTCAGATCTGCGCTTCCTCTGAAGCTTTAGCAGAAGCAGCACCAGGCTGCATGTTAGCAAAAGATTTTGTTGAGTGCTGGCTGCGTCAGCACTGTGCTGCTGTGCTCCTGAACCTCACTTCACCTGGGTATATTCCACCTTTGTGCACCATCAGCCATGTGTTTGCTGAAAACTTCGGGCTTGACAGCTAACTTGGCTCTCTCCCCAAAAGAGCATGACCACAGGTTCAATGCAAAGAATGCCAGTTGGGCTAAAACTTCACACATGCTTGCGTATGCGAAGGCAATTTCTGAGCAGAAAAACAAACAAGCTTTGTATTCTATTCTCTGTGACTTGACATGGAGTGCATGTGCAGGCGCAGACAGACACCCAGAGCTGTTGTCAGACCTCTTCACATGCCTCTCAAACATCTTCAAGCACCTCAACAAGCATGTAGCGCCCCAGCTGAACTCAGTGTTGCGTAGCAGTGCTCGGTTGCGCTACTCAGAAGCAGCCCACGTGAGACAGCTTGCAGCTGATGCTGTTGGGTACCTTTTTAGGCATGTCAGTCAGTCTGGCCTGAAGTCTGGTGTCCAGACTCTCTTAGCTGAGCAAGCTCTGCAACCTTCATCTGGTAAGTACACATGCTTCTCTGCATTTCTGCCTGGATTTCATGCTGATTTGTACTCGGTATTCTGTATACGCTGCTGCTTTTGCGCAGTTAGTGTAAGCCATCAGTCGCAGCCAAGTTTGCCTTGCGTTCCTGTCACCAGCCTGTGTCATCAAGCTCTTCCTCTGGACAGCACAAGCAGCTTGCACTGTGCAACATACACGGCCTTAAAATTGTGATCAGTCCAACATGCCACGACTGACTGACTGTCAGCAGCTTATTGCTCTTGTCAGCACTTTCCATCACAAGCAACAGCAGTTTGCCACGTGAAAGGCCCCTCTGAAGTTGGCCAAGAGCCTGCTTGACTAAGTCTTCCCGGTCATCAAGATCCCGCAGCCAATGTGCACAAGCTTGGTGCTGGCCGTGACAGCTTGACAGCCTGATGAAAGCTGGAGTGTTACAAGTGACTTGGCTGTGTCTGTGCAGAGAGGGTGGATGGTGCCGGCAGGTTGTTGGCAGCGGCAGTGAAAGGCATTGGCAATGGCCTGCACAGTAGGGCAGCTGCACTCTTGCAGTGCCTCCTGCGAGAGGACCTGCTCACACCTACACACTTCAAGACCCACCAGGTTACCTGTTCTCAAAATGCCTTTCCTAGCAAGCACTTCTGCATGTGCTTGTGTGGCGCATGGCATCTTTGTGGAAAATCATCCTGGACTGGTGCGGCATCATATGGCTGTAGTCACGAGAAGCCTAACTGATATATTTGTGTTGCTGCAGGGCTCAACTAATGCCTCAGCACAGACCCAACAGTCTCTGAGAGCAACTGCAGCAGCAGTGACCAGCGTCGCATTGGAGCATCTGCTGCAACACTTGCGGCGAGGCAAGACTCAAGTGCTGTGGGACTGTGTGCTGTCAGAAGCTCATACTAGAATTGAGTCCTGCCTTGGACCTGGTACGCATGCACTGTATCTCATGCATTTTCAACTTGCACAAACAGCGTTTTTGTTGCCCTTCAGCTCTGCCGCTGCACAACTGCTTTGTATTGAGATCCCTGCTAGAGTTGCATCGAAATGCAAGACATACACAGCCTTTCAGCAGGCGGTGAATTGTGACTTACAGTCTAGCAAGAGTTGTTCACCTTTTATGTACAGACTCACAGACTTTGAACTCAGGCCCAATCACTCAAACTTTGGCTGCTGCTGTTACTGCTGCTGTTGCATCTGCAGTGTGGGGTCTGTGAGCCTCATCATTTGGGTTCAAGATTCGTGTTCAAACTTTGCTGCAAGAACCAATCTCGCCAATTTCTGCACCTTGACATTCAAGATACTTGAGCTTAAAACTGAGTACTGTGTGCCACAGGCAGCAGCAGCGCAGCAGGTTTCAGCAGCGCAGCAAGGACAATCTCTCATGTTGCTCAATGTGTTGAGTTCTTCCGAGGCAGCCGAGTTGAGGCCTACCAGCCTCTCTTTCACTTGACCTCCAAGCTTGCATCACCAGCCCTACTTACAAATGCACAGACAGAGCCACCAGCGTGCCCTGCAACAGTCAGCAGCAGGGAGGTGCATATAGCATCAGAAGCTGGCTCGGCATGTGCTCTGGCAGCTGATGAGACAGCTGAAGCTCCGGAAGCAGTTCTTGTTGATGAAATTGAGCCATTTTGGGCGCCTTCTCTGAGCAATGAGGCCCTGCGTCTGCTGTTGGCCATTGTGTCTGGTCATGAGCAGGTAAGTGGCTTGCTTTGTGACAACAAGGGTTCTGTCAACCTCTGCTTGCTTTCTCTGCTTCAGAGGAAGGTTCAATTGCTGGTATCGTTGCATTGCCTGGATTGCCTGCCCTGCATTGGCGCTATGATGCATGCATCTCTGGGGTACGTACAATAAGCAACAGTACGTTCCGAGAGTGCCGCGCTAGTCAAATGCCTGCCATCATTTCTTGCACCAGTAACAGTATTGTCAACCACATACTGCTTTGTTGCAGGAAGTTGGAGCAAGTATTGGTCTGGTTGCATTGCAAAAGGAAGCCCAATCATGGTCACCACTGTTTTCCCTGCCCCCAATTAAAGAGGTATTGCCCTGCATTTGTAGCCTGATTAGGCCTCCCATTGGAGGCACAGAGGTGGCACATATCTTTGGCCCACAGCTCATGGCAGCAGTGGGCAGGGCAATCCTGTCAGGAGATGCCCTGCTGGAGCAATTGGGGATGCCCTTGCTGGTGGAGCTGTGCATGGCTCTCAGACCAGAGGGCAGCGCCGCACAGCCCTCAGGTCTGCCTGTCATCTTGACAGCTCAGCAGAACGGGGTCCAGCTGGCTGCTTACATAAATGGCTTAGTCAGCAGTTGGCCAAGCTCACCTCCTTCTTCTCCACCTGAGGAGTCGGCCATTGCTGGCACAGCCGCATTGGCGAGTGTCACACTCACATCCGGACAGACACGTGGCAGCAGTGTAGCTGCGGCGTGGGTTGCAGTGCTGTGCTTGCCACATGCAAACAGCAACCCCAGACACGTCATCAAGCTGCTGCAAGCCCTTATCAAAAGCACTGCTGCCGCTGTTAAGCAATCCTGCTCTTCTCAGACCACATCTGATGCTAGGCAGCTGGAGGAAGCCTTGTTTCTGCAATGCTATGCAAGGGGCGTGCTAGCTACAGTCCTGGAGCTAGTCATACCTCAGGACCTGACTCAGCACCTTGCAGATACCCTGCAGCTGCTGAGTCAGCACCCCCTCAACTACCATGTCATCAGGTGTGCTGCTGAGGTGGCCAGCGTGGCTAGTAAAGGCAGGAACAAACTGCCATTGCAGCAGCTCAAGGTGAGGCACGTCTTGTTTTATCGCAGAAAATGCTTGTGGCCCCCACCATTGGATTTGGGCTATTAAGCTTTCCAAAGCTTCTAACTCAAGCTTCAAACTGTTGTCAGGGGAGTCAGATAGGATGCAGGGTTTAGGGCTTCAGGGTGTTTGTGCGGTTTGCTTTGTTAGGGTTTGAGATTTGATGCAATTGCAAGCTGCAGGCTTGTAGCTGGGCAGCTGAGCATCAATCATGAGCCTGGATTTGTGTAAGACGCTTTTAAAAAACAGATTATTGTTGCTTGGACGAGTCTGGTGTGATCTACATGTGCACACAGCACTTACTCGTCTCGACGCTTGGGAAGCTATGTCGCTGTGCTCTGCTGCAGGAGATCTTGCCTGCTGTAGAGCCAAACCTCTCTCATCCCTCTCAGGCTATGCGCTGTGCTACGCTGCGTCTGCTTTGCTGTTTTGAGCAGCCTGCTATGCTTCAAACCGGTACTGCCAAGCCCAGCAGTACAGCACAGAGCAGCCAGATCTTTCCCATGTGTCTTAGTATCCAGTCCCAGACCTGTACTGTGGATTCCGGGCGGCAGGCAGCAGTTACCATTGGTAAGATGCGTACTTACCTGGAGTATGGACAGGTGCCGGCAGAACAAGTTGGGCCATTGGTGAGGTGCTTGATAGGCATTCTACATATCAGATTCTCTCTGTTGTGGCCTCCATGCATAGAAGCATTGGCAGCAGCCCTGGACCACAGCTCACACCACTCTTGGCCCCTTGTTCTACAGCAGCTGACCACCGCCCAGAACAGCTTCCTGTCAGGTACTGCCAGCGGTGGCGGCGGTGGCGGCAGTGGCAGCCGCTTCCCTGAGGCTCAGGGCTCAGGTGAGGTGCCTCAGCTGTCTGCTGAGCTGAGCAAGGCCATGCATGGCGGAGAGGTAGAGCAGAGCGGCGGCTGCACAGATGCTGCTATGCGGCTGGGCAACATGCTCAAGGTAAGGCATCCATGATCAATACATATGTTTCAGCCCTCTACAGGCTTTTTGGAAAGGTTCTGTCGGGTCCATAATGTCCTATGACAATGCTGCCAATATGCAGCTGCTGGCCAAGCAACCACATGTTGGCTTGTTGGAGTCATACTGTCCTGGTGTGGTTATCGAGTTGGAGTTGTCACTCAGCTTAGCTTCGCTGGTTGCAGCACACAACAGTCTGCACAACTGGTATGGCTGGTTAGAATCTGTCTTGACTGTATTCTGTGTTTATAGGCAATGGCAAAAGCTCTAGCAAGCAGCCTAGAGCCCAAATCCAGAGACTGGGTGCCTCTCTTCATTGCATTTGCCACAGCCAGAGGCGGCAACAGCTTCACAGACATAGACTCACCCACTCACACCTCACCTGACTCAGAAGCAGACTCAGATTCGGACTCCAATTCAGAATCTGATTCAGTCACACCAGCCCAGCCTCAGGGCTCAATGCCCCTTGAGACAATTGTAGAGCCTGAGTTGACACAGGCAGCAAAACCAAAGGCCATCGGAAGCACTCATAAAATGCAGCAGCGTCAGGGGAGACACGGGATCCATGTGGGTGCCAAGGCTTGGAGGAATCAGTTGAAGGAGTGGCTGGGGTTCGTGGGGGGCATCAAGGGGGCCAAGGGGGTGTTCAGGAGTGAAGAGCTGAAGCAGTGTGTGGTGAAGCAGCTTCAGGACACAGACAGTGGAGTGCAGCAAGCAGCACTGCGCTCTCTCCAGGTACACACAGCCTGCCTCTTCTCACACAACTCTGCCTGTTTAGTCAACCACTCTCCCAGTAGTGATAGAAGCACAAGCATACTCCCAGCCTGTCTGAGGTGGATCTGCTGCAATGCCCCTATCATGCTGAAACCAGGTGTGCATCAGGTCTGCTCTGCCTTTACTGCTGTTGAGCGTCTATGCTCCTTGCCTTGCTCTCAGGTGCCAAGACTGCCTTCTGTCATGACTGTAATTCAGTTCAAACAAGCTGTGGTTGCTGCTGACTTCAGTATGTGACCCCAAATTTAGGTTTTCAAGGTGAAGTTTGTGTCGCCGTATGGAGAGCAGTTACAGCGGCTGGCAGCTGACCAGACTCTGAGGGAAGCCATGACTGGCTTTGCCTTAGGGCCAGGCCCAGAAAGTGGCATAGCCCCTCAGCATAGGGCAGGTAACTTCAAACCTCTCTACTTTGTCCTGAAGATCGTGGTTTAGGAGCCTTTAGCCTATTTGCAAGTTAATGCACAACAGCAGTAAAACATTGATTTTAAATCCGCGACGGAATAAAGGTACAAGCAAAGGAGCTAAGGCCAGGAGTGCGTGGGTAGGAAGTAGAAAATGAAAAACTGTGAAGTTCGTAAGTTTGCGTATGAAAAGTCACTGTAGTAACACCTATGAATACATTGTATAGGTTGTTGGCTCAACTACTGAAGCATCTTGGCACCTGCCTGTGCCGTCACAAACGTCTTAAGCCTGAGCGTAGTCACTTCTGCTCATGACAATCCCCTTTTCTCTGTGAGCCAACTTGGACTTGCAATGCAAACCAGCAGCTGTTGTTCTTCACACGTGGCATGTCACCCATCACACATCATACGTCTTGTTCTTTGTGTACTTTTGTTTCAATCAACAAAACTGTTCATCTGTCATCTTGCTATACAATGCGGGTTTTTGCAGGGCTGATCCCTCTTTTGGTGCGGCTGCTTTATCCAAAGATGCGCAAGCGCAGCGGGCGGCTTGGAGGGAAGGGCGCTCCTGGGTCAGCCCGCTCAGCCATTCTCAACTACCTTGCTGCCCTGGATCCTGTTGAGTTAGCTCCCCTGGTGCAGCTCTTCTTTCAGCCCATCAGCACTGCCTTCCAGCAAGGGAGTCAGAGTGAAGAATCTCATCTGGCTGCTGCGCTACCAAGCTCTGACAGGTACATGTCCTTGCATTACGGTAGCAAACGCTGCTCAGATGTGTTGACTCTCCTGAAGCGAGCTATCAAGCTTGCATGCAGCATACAAACATGCACTGGCAGCTTCACTGGATGTCTGTGCAAAATGTTTTCATGGTACAGCATGGTACAGATTGTGGTGGCATTGCAAGACCGTGCATGCTGCAAAACAGCACACATGGACAACAACATGTAGTCTGCAGGCCTGCTGTGAATGTAATAACCCTGCCGTACACACAGACAACAATGTGTTGATATATTGCAAATCATCAAGTCCCTGACATGCACTTGGTCAACTACACACAATGTTTCCTCATTGTCTTGTATATCAATACCAAAATCATCAAGCTGTTCGGCAACAGGTTGTGTGTATGTCGCAAGAACTGAATCTACATTACATGACCTTGCGTTACCCTTACCGTGTGTGCAGCTTGTTTCCCGTGCCTTGGTGGGGATACCATCTGGGGCAGCATGACGGGTCCTGGTGGCTGACCACCCTGGACCCTGCCGTGCTGCACAGCATGCCCAGCAGGCAGCGCCTGGGAGTACTAAATGCCGCTCATGACCTGGTGAAGCATCTGGGGCACAAGCTGAAACCCTTCCTGCCAGAGATGTGTGCCTTGGTCCTGGTGCTCTTGCAGGGAGCCTCACTCAACTCGAATCAGGTACAAGTTGTGTGTTTCTGTGTTGCGTTTGTTACAGTCCAGTTGCTGTGTAACAACCACACAGTCTGTTGGGTGTGCTAAGCATTAGTTTTATGAGAACTGCACAACATGCCAAAATTGCACAAAGGCTGATTTGGACCTTTCAGAAACCTGGAACGCTGTGTGGTGAATCAGGAGCCTTTGCTGATGGTAGTTTATGTGCATTTCGGCCAACCCCCCCTTCCAACTCCCCTTCCTTGAGCATTGACATTGGCAAGCTTTGGAAAAATTCACCATGAATCCTCCAATCATGCCTCATTTGAGAAATTCTCATGACACAAGCAACTTTGGTGAATCGTGATATGCAAACAAACGCGAGTCATAGTCAGGTGGGCATGTGCAAGGTGGTGGTGTGTGGTTGCAGGCCAGAACAGCAGTGGAGGGCGAGGCAATGAGCAAGGAGGGCAGCCGCAACATACGCAGCAGTGGCCTCAGGTTCTGGGCAACTGTCTTGCAGCGGTTTCCAGAGGGCATGGACTACAACCAGTCTTGGGGACCCTTCCTGGCGGCTGTGGAGCCCCAAATGGAGCGCATGGCTGTTGAGGTGGGTTGCCAGCCTTGGGGTCTTTGCTTGGTGAACAGTGATTAGCATCACGCAGCTTGCCTTGTGTCTTGAGACGCTTGGTATTGATAACTGTATCCAGCTCTTGTCTGGAGCTGTCAGCGTGCTGGCATGCTTTGACATGAAATGCATAATGTGCTGCACCACCTGGCGCATCACCTTCCTGTTGTTCTGCGCACTGCATTCAAAGACTGCACTGTAGTGCATTGCGTTTGTTGACTCATGGCAGAGCAGCATTCACTCGTCTGCATGCATCACTGACCATACATCAACAAGAGGATGCACATAGTCATAGCTGTATACCTGGCACTGCTGTGAGTCAACTGCAATGCCTCTCAGCATTCAAGTTTGTAAGATGACTGACCTGGCAGGCATCTTCTGTGAGGGCACCTGCACTGCTGGAGTGTGTAGCTGCAATGGCAGCATCCCCAAGCCTGGCACCCGTTTTGTCTGGGCAGCCCTCTGTCACACAGGCTTCAGACAACAGGCTTGCTGGTGAAGACAGCACAGCTTCACCTGACACCCTAGCACTTGGCCATAAGTGAGAAGCCATCCTTTCACATGTATACATGATGTGCTGCACCAAGTTTGTGGTGTTTCAGCACTGTGTGCATACAAATTTATACATCACATGCCTCATATACAAAGCCTATATGGCTCCCGTCGATGGCTGAAAAGCGTAAACTTTGCTTTTCCTTTCTTGCCTCATATATAAACTCTGAAGTTATGCAAAAGTTGCTGCTGTTGGACTCCCAGGTCCAGCTGTTGTATGCAGTCTTTGGGTTGCACAGAGTGACATGCTTATGCAACTTTTGACACACTGCATCACGGTGTCATCTAAGCACAAAGTCTGGGCAGTCTGTTGGGAAAGCATGTCGCCTGTTTTGTCGCAGATTGAAAGGGGCCCAACTACCTTGTTTGCAAGTTGCAACCCTCAAAACTAAAATGTATCAATAACTACTTGGTGTGCAATATAGGCTGATGCGCAGCTCTTTGGCAGTGTTGTCGATGCCCCGCTGCCTGGACGCTGCACGCAATGCCACACTAAACGTGGTGGAGAGCTTGCTAGACTTGGAGGGAGTGTTGGGCTACAACATCATCATGTCCCATGTAGATCAGCTGCTGGAGTCCCTCAGACTCATTGTCGTGACTGCATGGACTGCGCCGGTGAGGAAACATCTGACAACTCCCTTCATGGCTGTTTTCATTTCTGCTCAGCTTGGCCATCTCTTTTAGTGCTTGCTGTCATGGTGTGTGAGTGTATGCGACAAGTCCCATCAGCAAGTCAGACATCAAGAAGTGTGATCGACCTCCTGGTTGTGTGAATGGAACTGAAACAGCTGCGCTTATTTTACCATGTGCAATCTGAGTATTGACAGGAGATGTTCACCTCTGAAAATGCAGCATCCGGTCCTCAGATATCTGTGTTCCTTTGCGAACTTTGGAAGCCTGTGATCAATGGTACAGGCCAACAAGCCAGCAAAGGTGGCAGGACAGAAGAGGCAAGGGGGCAAGCAGCAGCAGCAGGGTGGGGGTGCTCCCAGCAGGAAGGTGGGTACCCGCTGCCTGGCCATCATGGAGCGCCTGGCAGGGGGGATCGGGGACGCTGGGCGAGGGCTGTTGCTGGCAGATGCCCTCATGCCCCTGCTACAGCAAGCAGTCTCTGGCAGGTGCGTCCAAATGCACTGCACCACATGGTGATTTTTCCTGCAATATGCAGTGCTTGCTGTGCTGTCAGCCTTGCAAAGCAGCACTTATGTCGGACTGAAGCCTGATTCATGCTATTCATTCAGGCGTCAGTCTCTCCACACTTGCCTGCTCAGTACAGAGGTGAATGTTGCTGTCTTCTCCAATCTTGGCTCATCGTTAAATTGATTGTTTGAATGCAGGAAGCCGCGCAATGGCACTGCTAACGAAACCACGGCTGTGCGCACTTTAGCAGTCCTTTCAGCTGTGTGGCAACAGCTCAGTGCCGCCCCTGTCACACTTCCCGCCATGTCCCAGCTGGAGCGGTATGTTCTTCTTCTCAGCCCCCTGGTGGGGGCCCTGACCACCCCAGAGGCCCGCCAGGGCTTGGCTGCAGCCTTTGTTGCCTTGTCAGGTCTGTTGCCTGAGTTGGCAACCCCGACACGCCTGCTGACTGGCCTGAACAAGCGCGCTGAGAACATGATTGGGGAGCTGGACTACGACAGCAGCTTGGCAGCATACAGTGAGCTGCAGACAGGGTTCTGGATGGAGCTGAAGAAGAATCAGGGGCTGCCACTGATGCATCAGTGCTTCTGGGATTTACGGAATCCGGATGACCTGGCTTTAAGGCATGCTGCTGCACAGGTATTTGGTTCACGACGTGTACAGATATCTGCATGTGCTGTGACTTGTTCAGTGTATTGTTGTCATGAACAGTGGTCTCAGCCAAAACCTGGATTTGTTGATGGAGGGGCCCTGCCCTTGCTCACATTATTGCATTGCATCTATTGCCTTGGCAGCTGGGTCTTTGGTCTGCATAGGTCCACATACGTACAGGCCTCTCAGGACAAAAGCCATGTCAGGTTGAATGGCAGCAAACAGTCTTATACGTTTGATGACAACTCGCTGGCAAAACCACGTGGCATTGTCTGACAATCAGTATTCTGTTGAAATTTGCTGCAATGGTTTTGATGGGCTTGGGCAAACCTGACAATTTTTTTCATAAATTGCCCACGGGCGTCTTCTTTCTCTTCCCCCACCCGTTTTCTTGCTTGCTGCAATTGGTATGTGATCTGAGCACACTGCTCATTGCATGCAGGCACTGTCAAGATGCCTGGCAGCTGCAACTCAGCAGCAGCAGCAGCAGCAGCAGGGCGAGGCAGAAGAGGGAGGGGCGCTTGGTCTGGTGCAGCAGTTGCTGTTCAATCTGGCTAAGAAGGGCGTGACTGCTGCCAACCTAGCTGTGCGCCAGGTCAGTGTGACACACTTCGACATCCGGATCTACCCAAGCATCATGCAGCAATGTTATTTACCCCACATGCTTGGCATGGTATACACACCAGCACGTGGCCAGACGTAGCATGCTTCTGCCTGGCAGGTTGTGGTCTTGGATTGACCAGCTGAAACAAGCCATCAGCCAGGTTCATGCAGAAAGCAGTTCCCTGGTGGCCAACATTATTTAAGCTCAGAATGGCACATGGACAGTGTGGCTGCTGTTGAGCCCCACCTTTCATGATTTCCTCACACTTCCAGTGCCAAAAAGGCATGACCTTTTCCCTCCATTTTTGGACTCACAGTCTGTCGTCTGTGGTGACAGGAGCATGTGATTCTGCTGAGGGGCCTTGTTGTGGCCTTTCCAGGGCAGTATGCAGATCTGGGGCTACTGCTGGACAAGGACACAGAGCTGGACTTCTTCAACAACGTGGCCCACTTGCAGCTGCACAGGCGCCAGAGGGCACTGCAGCGCCTCACCAAGGTGCTATTGCCCTCTGCCCTCTGCGTTCTGCTCAGTACCTAAGGTTCCTTGCATGAACGCAGCTAGTTGATGCTAAACTGTAACCGATCAGATTGTGTGTTCATTGTTGTATCCCTTATTTGGCGTTTAGGTTCCATAGCTGTCTGCTACTGTGTTGACTAATACTGATTATTGTGGCTTTGAGCTTGTTGTGATCTGTCTGCATCTTGCTAGCCAGCATTGCCTTTGCTGCAAGACATAGCCTCTGATTTTTGGCTTGCAGTCAAGGTGTCACCTCAGACAGGGCTTGCCTGCTGTTTGCTGTCTACAAAAAGCTGCTGCTTAACAGCCTGATGCTGTGGTTCAGGTGTTGGATGAAGCTGGTACAGAGAGTAAAGTGCAGTTGAGCCTGAGCACATTGCTGGACATTGTCGCGCCTCTGCTGCAGCAGTTCATCCTGGAAGGCAAAGCTGCTGAAGAATCTGGGCACGACATCAAGCAGGTTAGTTGTATGGCTAGTCGAGCCCATTGTAGAACGTGAGCTGATGAGCAAGCTACATTGGCGGCAGTGCCTGAATGCAGCTGCAGCATCAGATCAGTGGCAGGATCTTCACTCTTTGGTGCCTGTGATTATACTTCAGTGCTTTGGTGCATGTGTACAGAGCAACTTAGGTCGATGCTGCATGAGCAGGACTGTGTCATTCCAAATGCAAGAGGCTTAGTATTGATTGCGGTTGAATGGCGCGACTGCAGATTGACAAGGATAGGGAGGCAAACGTGACAGATGCTGCTGTGACCACTCTGGGTGCGCTGGCAGCTCAGCTGCCCTGGATCCAGTATGAGCAACTGCTCAACCAGTGGCTCAAGGTCATGAAGAAGACTGGAACCAAGGTCAGCTCTTGCAAGTGCTGTGCATGTCCTTCCAGCACAAGTACAACACCGTGCTTGCTAGGGGCCAGAAGCACATTGACTGCATGGCCTGGATGACTTGCACTACTAGCACAGACTCAGCAAACCAAAAGAACAAAGTCTGGCACGTTTGTGTGTGTAACGTGGTTGATGTTGCTGTGGCTTGTCAGGCAGGAGTCCAAGCATAATTGTGAAACCTGTGTACAATGCCAGATAGGCATTTGAGCCAGATTCAGCATCAACAGCCAAGTCAGAATTGTGCCAAGTGTGACAAGGCCTGCTAGGCCTAAACTTGACAACAGGCAATGCTTGCTGCTGCATGTCTAAATTGTTTGCTGTGGTCCAGGCTGTCATTCGTGGTGTTTGCTCCATCATTGATGCCTTCCACTTCAGCATTTCCCCCCAGATTCTTGCTTCAGCTGACTCACCACTGCCTGCTGAGTCAGCTGCATCAGCTGATCATGCAGCAGAGGAAGAAGAGGAAGGTGACCATGAAGCCACAGCAAACCGAGCTGCAGAGGCTGAGTCAGCTCATCGTGACATCCAGTCAGCGCTGACAAGGCGTGTACTGCCATCCTTGAGGTCGCAACTTGTGCAAGATGGCGAGGTACAGCTTCGCACGGATTTAAAAAGTGGAACAACAATAGTTGTTTTTCCCTGTGACAGGAAAGAAAAGCCCCAATTTTTGTTGTTTGTTGTTCTTTGTTACTGTAATTGGTGCAGGATGGTGCGGTACAGCTTCATACCAATGTGGCTGCAGTATGTGTGCTGCAAGTCCCAAAGACCAACTTTTTTGAAAAGCAAATACAGCTGTGATGTGTGTATGCATCAAAGTGGCATACCAGAACATGACAGGCCACGCACCACAGCATCGGATATTTTGCAAAATTAAGTGAATTGACAACCTGCCGGCTTTACTGTAAAACAATGTGCATTGCACATTTCTTTGTACTCATAATGGCAAAAGAGTGTATCAGCAATCTACTGTGTTGAAGCATGGATCAAACAACCTAGAAGGCCCAAAATATAATGCACCATGGTTTCATCAAACTCCATGTAGTGAGAAGGCGGTTAAGTCTAATAATGTGTTCAACTCAGAGGAGAATGTGTGACTGCATTTTGGTATGTGCAGGTGGTGCGGGCTCCTGTGGCATTAGCAATGGTGAAGCTGCTGAAGCTGTTGCCTGAGGAGGCCATGACCCACCAGCTCCCCCAGGCTCTGCAGGGGGTGGCCCACCTGCTGCGCAACCGCCTCCAGCGCATCAGGTGCCACACTGCTGTTGTCTGCTCAATCTGACATCCACTATCCACAGAGGGTCTGCGCACGTCGCAATGCAAGCATTGACCTCTTAACGTTTGTCTCTTCCTGTGCATACACATCTGTGGCAGGAAAGGTGCAGCTTGTGTACCTCAGAGATGGCCCACTATTGTCTTGATGGACTGCTTTTGGGACACAGAAACGTCACTTCAACTAGGAAACGTCCCTTGTATTAAACGATGTCTGGGTACTAGTCAGGAGCATTTCACATCAGAGAAAACTGTTAGATCCATCATTGAACAGCAGTGGGCAGTTCAAGTTGGGGTGCAGACAAGTCTTGTGGGGTGTTTGCAGGGATGATGCCAGGAATGTGCTGGTGGCAATGATGGCTGAGCTAGGTGCAGAGTACCTCTACTTCGCCATCCAGGTCTTGCACAACGCGTGCCCTGCCAAGGGCTACACCGCACATGTGCTGGGCTACACCCTGCATGCCATCCTTGAAACCATCTCTAAGGTATGAAGCTCATCACATTGTGCACTCTCCCATCAGTGTACTTGTCCTTTCTTCAGAGTGGGTTGATGCCCGGAGTCCTGATGTTGTGTGAGATCGTGTTTTACATTGTCACTGGGAAGATGGTCATAGCTGAAGCCCTGGTTCTGCCCTCTGCCTTCTGTAAAAACCTGATATTGCTATCAAGCTCATTGGAGCTGTTCTGCAGGACTGTGCATGTCATGTGCCGCTTTGTGTTGTTAGGGCACATATGCATGATGCATGGTGCAACATGCAACTTTGGATGTGTGTGACACGCAGTGCTGAAAACCGTAGGGCCACTTGTTTCTCATCAAGGGCTGCTTGAGACAGTTCTGTGTGTGCAGGGAGCAGCCCCAGGGGCTCTTGATGGCTACCTAGACAGGATCTTGCCTGTCATGGAGGCTGACCTGTTTGGAGACATTGCTGAAGCCAAGGAGGCTGATGCTTTTGCTGCCAAATACAGGTGCGTGGCATTTGCCAAGGCCTTCCATTGCACTTGGTCTGCTAGTCATGTACTGCAGGTTGCAATGAAGCAGATGATTTGCCCGCCTTTCTGATGTGTGACAGGTGCTATGCTGCTGAGCACAACAGCCAAGAATTATGGCATGTTAGGCTCAGCTACTTACATATGCCCACATGTAGTGTGTCCCATGTTGCATCCTTGCAAACAAATGCTCCTTGATCTGTGAAATGCCTGCTTTGAATCAGCAAACAAATCATTGCTTGTCAACACAGCAGCTCTGGCTGTGCAGGGAGGCAAAGAAGTGCAAAGCGTACGACATGTATCAGCTGCTGGCCCGCATGATCACCTTCAGACAAAACATTGGACAGCTTTTGGCAGCTGTGCGCAAACACCTGGCAGATGCCAGCCAACCAAAAGTGTACAACAAGCTGTCAGTCCTGCTGCAACATGCAAGCCGGGGCATCCATGCCAATGCAACAGCAAGCCCCCAGGACCTGATGATCTTCATTCATGGGGTACTGGATGGGGGCCTGGCAGGGGAAGAAGCTGCTAGGGAAGCTGCTCAGGCTGAAGCAACTGCTGCTGTCCATACAAGCAGTGAGTGCTCTCCCCTTCATGCATTTGACGATTGTACGTCATATATCATAATGCTGCATATCATGTGTATTTACTGTCGTATCACCCATGTACTTCAGGTTGCTCCTGTACAACCGCATTTCAAAATGCACATCATTATATTGGCTATGATCACACTTGGTGATTACGCATCATGTTGGAGACAGGGCGTCATGAACTGCAGGTCAGGATGCTCTACCAGAAGCTGAACAGACAGGTCAGCATGACCACATGCTAGTGGACTTTGCCCTGGGGCTGTTGCACACTGGCCTGAAGAAAGGCAACTTGGGAGGGCAGTCCCCAGCAGCCCTTGCCCTGCTGGATCCCATGCTGCCCCTTTTGGTTAGGGCCCTGGGAAGCCGCCATGCCAACTCGGTCTCACTTGCCCTCAAGTGCCTGGCCTTCCTCATCAGATTGCCCCTGCCAGGTATGCCCTTCTTATGCAGCCTTACACTATGGGGGTCATGATGGTGCTGAAGTACCTGTCTGCACAGCCCTACTACTTCTGCATGTGTGTTGCCCTGTCTTCAACACTGAATTATGTACCTATTGTCTAGCATGGTTCATGCATTTGTTTGCATGGCTCATCTATGCTTTGTCATCAGCATACTGGTGCAGGTTCCCATAAGACGATTGAGTACTCTGGTGATTCCCAAGCATGACTGTGTTGCCTTCTGATGCAGGCCTGGCAGCTGAGTCAGCAAGCGCTGGTAAGGCAGTGACAGGTCTGCTGCAGCGCATGTCCAAAACAGGCGACCCAATAGCCCAAGACTGCTTCAAGCTGCTAGCCACGCTGCTGAGAGAGTCCCACACATACAAGCCTACCAATGCTCAGCTGCGATTTCTGCTGACTTGGGCCTTTGGAGACATGGAGGAAGCTGCCAATCGACAGGCTGGCTTCGGCCTTCTCAAGGTCAGTCCAATACGGCAAATCTTGTCCAGCAACCCTTTTCAGTATTGTCGTGACTGCTGCCAAATTGCACCACACAACAGCTGCTTGTAACGCTGGCAAGATTGTTGTTATTTTGACTCGACCTGGGGCATGACACAAGGATGTGCTGGGTGCAGAATCCTGCCGTGTTTTATATGGCAGACTGTTGAGAGCTCCCAGTACTGAATTGCAAAAGCAGAACCTCTTCTCACAATCAACATGCATGTTGCTGAGCACATTGTGTGCTCAAATTGCAGGCTGTGTTGCAGCGTAAGTTGGTGGTACCCGAGGTGTACGACATCATGACCCGGGTGCAGGAGATGATGGTCAGGTCTCAGTCTGCTCCCATTCGCCAGCTCTGCGCTTCAGTACTGCTCCAGTTTCTGCTGGATTACCCAGTTGGGGACAGGCGCCTGCAGCAGCACCTTCACTTCATCATTACTAATCTCTCCTATGAGCATGAAACTGGCAGAGAAGCTGCCATTGACATGCTGAAGGTGAGTCGCCACCACAAAAGACTGATATCTGCTACCATGCCTGATCACATGTTTGTTCGCTGCATGCTCAAAGACACCACAGTGCTCTCTGAGAAGTGCGCATAGCTCGGTGACTATGTGTGTGAGTGTTTGTGAGCTCAGCCTGCTTGTCTGTATCAGCTT
>JAABUO010000907.1_pt1 | contig 44023 bp, 62 predicted proteins | sample 5559291 | NCBI WGS metagenome assembly JAABUO01 (sample SAMN10711878, study PRJNA513372) | rock metagenome | isolation source: Antarctica rocks | place: Antarctica: Victoria Land, Finger Mt sud
CCAGGAACTTGGCTCGATCTGGAGATCACTCGCAAGTTAAGGTCGGTTCAAGTTGAAGTAGCAGCACATCGAGCAAAGTGCAGATTGAACTCACCTGGGCCGTAAAATTCGATGCTAGCCCTGGTAAGTTGTCGTGTGCCCTGCACGTACTCAGAACGATCAGATAGCTAATCCTGACCTGGCTCAAAGAGTCTTGTGCAAATTGCGGGAGCAGAGTGCGGAAGCAGGAAACTCGTTCGATGTGCATTTGCAGCGCGATGACGGCTCCAGGACAGAAGGTCCTACAGACAAGCAACTGGGAAACATACCCTGCCACTGACAGGAACAGCGGTGCGGATGGTGTTCCGAAGAAACGCCTGTGTCATAGTCTGAGCAGCCATGATGATTGAACCTTGTATTCTCAGTTAAGTATTGACAATCTTGTTGACAGCAAGAAATCGCCTTGACAGCACGAAAGTCGCTACGCTACAAGTATCCGCTGTAAGATCAGAGGATGACTTCAGATTGTGTACCCGCAATATTGTCGGGGCAATATTTTTGGACCCGAAAACAGAAACTTCAGTGACACATGAGGAACCGAACGAGGCAGCAATACGAAGAGGGCAGTACGCACTTTGCATTTCCGGCAAATGACCGCTGATCCGCTATCGGCGTCTGCGGGCTAGCTGATTTGTTTGGCGACGTGTGGGCTGCACAACCGAAAATAAGCGTGGTCACTGAAAGGTGTCACGGCGGCTTGACGCACGCTATTAACAACCTGTGACAAGAGTTTGCGCTGTAGGTTTCCGGGCAGGAGAAAACGTTGACATGCCTGCCATACTTGCGGTTGAGACTAGGCATTAGGGAACACCGCGGTGAAGCTCTGGTTCGTGCTGCAGGCCTCCTCGTTTGCCGCTGTGAAGGATGTCACTGACTTTCCGCAGCAAAGAACTGGAAGCTGAATTTGCCGCCTATTTTGGCTTCCGCTGCCGAGTACCTTCATTCTTACTTAGCACAGTTATGGCGTTGATTTGGATGACAAGGCTGTCCAGTCTGCAGACCAGGGTAATACCTTTCAGAGTTGGGCTGTCTTCAATCTTTGCAATCATGGCTGCTGTCCACAGTTTCAATGCAGTTGCCATCCTGCGCAACGCGGCTGTGTGTTGCTCTGAGAAGGCAAAAGCCAAGCTTTTGGTGTTGGATGCTTTGGCCTGCATGTTCACTGTGGTGATGTTTGTTGAACGTCATGAGCTGAAAGTTTCAGGGAACAAACCTAGTCTGCTTTTGGTGTCTTCTCCGTTTGTGGTGTATGCCATTCACGGATGGTCAGTTCCATTTGCAGGCTTTCGTTTTGTGGCTGACCTTTTCTTGCATAGCCTCAATCTTCAGGTCTATGTCATCATGCGTATACAGCAAGAGTGGATGCGTAGTAGCCCCATAGATTATCAGTCAGCTGCAGGAAGAGCCTTTTCAGCCTTTTGTGTTTGCAGCATAATTCCATTGATGGTCAATCTGTTTTATGAAGCCAATGTTCGCTCAGTGTATTTGACCATGCGGGGGCTTCCACATAGGCAACTAGGTGGTTTTTGGCTCACTATCCTAAACTACAGTTACACAGATACCTTAGCTTAGCAACAGCATCTTATCAGCTTGTAGTATAGTCAGCCCAGCAGTGATGTGTAGTTTCGTCAGTAATTGGTGTGGCTGTTGTGTGTTGATCTGTTTGGCTTGTACTCAGTGTGGCACTTCAAGGGTGCTCTGTAGCTGTTGACCGTTCACATGCTCATCAACTTGTGTGAGATGCCTTGAGAGAGTTCAGTGTACATGTACGCAGTCCAGTTTGTGTCTTCTGTCTGTCTTCAAACTATGTTCTCTGTGGACAGATTGCCAGTTCTGGTGTTTCAGTCAAGTATGATACTATTGGATATTGACAGTGTGTAACATAACTTTAGGTATACATACATGATGGTCGAACTCAGTTTGTATCGCGTGCAGCCAAAGCAGTATTGACTAACTGCATACAGCTACATACTACATACTTAATTGGATACACAGGCGACGTTTGGTTGCACATTGTAAGGTTATCTGGTCAGTGCAATTGCAGTCATAAAACCTCCTGCTGGACCTGATGCACAACAGTCGGCCGTGCGTATTCTTGCTGACGTGATTCCTTTGCTTTTCGGCAGCACTGCGTGGTGCATATAGAATCACAAGCTGAATTCAAAAGGCTACTGGAATGTAATGTCTAACTTTCATATCAGTGCATGTAACTTACTCAACCTGCAGAGTCAACTACGTGCTTCAGACTTATGCAGGGGCGCATGAAACTGATGCCTTGTGCACAACTCATGAATGATGCACTGAGCCAGAACACAATGACTTGTGGTTCAATTGCCTTTTTTACAGCACAGAAGACAGCAATATACGTTTATGGTCTGGTACATGTCATACAAAATGGTATCTGCTGCAGACATAGTAAGGTACACAGTAGTGATACATATTCAGGGACGGCTGCCGACAGACGATGCTAATGCCAGATAGTAGTCACAGCAGCATAGTCGTCAAGGATGATGCGTGAAAGCTGAGTGTCAGCACCTCATTCTTCACTCCGAAGTGTCAAAATGACATTGACGATGTGTAGTAGCACAATGCTGCTGACAGCCTGAAGCAGCTACGCGCAAGACTGCTTCTTCCAAAAGTGGATAAGGCGCCACATGCCGAACAACGTAGCAGGAAAACAATCAAGTAGCTGGGAAACTGATTGTGCTCGTTTGAGCTTTGTACAGATGTCTGGAATGCTCTGAGAGATATCATCACATGTTCTTGTGACTGAGTTTTCGGTAGATTCATTTGTCAGTGGTCTCCGGCTCAGGACTCATGTTCAAACATGACCTCATTGATGACCTGGTAAGCAGATAGTCAACAGTGAGTGCCAAAACACTGCACTCAAGAATGATGATACAAAGACATCTTCACAAGGCCCAAGTGTCTCACCAGCCCAGCAACTGTGGCACAAAAGGTAATCCACAGAGCCTCCAGCGGATCCTGCCCTCTACATACAGTACAGCATGAGTCAGCTTCAAAGATTTGGCAAAAAGCAGATGTGTATACTGTCAACGATCTGAATGGTTAAAAGATTCCAATAACAGTACCATGTGTCACCTGGACCAGAAGAAGCTGGTGCAGACTAAAGCCCCCGCGCTTGTGCTCAGAATGTCATATTTCTGCAGGCACCATTTAGATTGGCAGGTTGTTCATGACATGCTGAAAACAATTACTCAGGGTCTCAAACGGTGTTACTCATGCGTTGTAAGTACCTGGGAGAAATGGGCTGCTCCAGTCTTCACTTGCTGCAGAAGGTTGCTTTCAGGACGGGGAGCTTCCGGTCCGTTCGAGGAAGCACTGCTCTGTACACGCAATGGGCGTCTACAACGCGACAGACTGGTGCGTTGGCAGGTGACTGTGGACGTCAACGACAACGCAAGCACCATGGTGTTACGCGCCTCTGTGCACGAGGGGCTTGCAAGGCGAAGACGCGGAAGCAGCAGAGCTCGAAACTTATCGTATTCGAAGGATAGCCCGTGCAGTTCTCGAGCTAGTGCAAGTGCAGCCGACAAGCTGGTGACGCTGGCCTTCTTGCAACTACCGAGAGTAGATACGCACAATCTATGGTTTGCGGATAAGATATTCAACGTAATGTGCGTCCGTGTGAAGGCCTTTTGCCAGGTCAGCCACAAGCCTTAAGCGGGGGTTGCAGGGTGCACTGTGCTGACGTCTTCGATTTGCATGGATGCATGCAGCAGCTGCCTTTGTCAAAGTTGTAGGGCCTGATCCTCGCCTGCGCAAAGCTGCAGGCAGGGCATTCCACGCTTACGAAAGAGGGTCAACATCTATTTCCTCGTCTGGTGAGACGATGGCTTCAGTAAACAAGCTGATATGGTTCCAGTGTTGTTGACAGCCCATAGCATTTTGCAGGCCTTGTAGTTTGTGGGCATCAAGATGTAGACCTTGTTCGAGTGCTCATACCAGTATGCACTATCCTACCCTTCGTTAGACAAGGTGCAAGGTGTGAGCTGTCAAGACTCACACAAGCTGATTTGCTGGAGCTCTCTCGGTATGCATTTGACTGTTTGCTGCGCCTCACTTCGACGCACGAAACAAAACAGCAGCAATCGCTGTATGTCTAGTGCAGCATAGATGTGTTGTGGGAGGGCTTCTGGTGTCAGGCTGAACTAGTGCAGTGCTTTGAAGTACCACTCATCCAGGCTGCGCTTTCTACATGGATGTTGCCTGGAGGTATTTGTCTTTACAATCTGCTATGCATGTACGACCTGCAATTTTGCCTGCATTTGCCATTGTGCATTCTTGGGAAAGCTTGCAGTCATGCTTGCAAAGTCTGATGCGCAAGTGTATCATCTTCTCTACATAAATTTGGCAAGGCTGCACATATACTGCTGTGCGTATACCAAGCCTGCTCAGGTAGCTGGCTTGCTTGTACGCTCAAAACGATGGCCAGTGCATCACAGCTCCCCATGCAGTATAGCTTTCCATGTCCACTTCAGTACTCTAGTTACTACTTTCAATTTTGCATGTAAAATGCTGCAGATAACCCATCTTAACTCCCTGCAATTGCTGTTGCCACATGCATGGCACAGCAAAAGTGCTGCATAGCCTAGTGCAGCCCATCATGCAATACCATAGACTCAGCTAATCTGTGAAAGGTTGTACATGATTTGTGCAGACACTTGCTGGAGTCTAGCCTGGGCACTGGGCAAGGGTGCCCAGAGTGTTACTCCAGAAATACAAGCACATGTTGTGGAGCTGTCCTGCAAACCCAGCACAGGCTCCAACATAGCAGCTTTCAATGCAGCTCAAGCATCAGTACGAAAGGTGCACTGGGCAATCGAAGCCGAGATGAATCAAGGGGAGCCAATCACTGCTGTGGGGTCACCCTTTGGAGTCATATCCCCACCCCACTTTGCCAACAGCGTGATGCATGGTGTGATCTCCAATCAATGGCCTTCTGGTAGACAAGGGGACAAATGTGGCAGTCATGACTTGCTCATGGCAGACATGCGTTGCCTGCCAGGCATGGAAGGGGGCCCTGTTTTCAACCAGCAGGGGCAGCTTGTGGCAATCACGCTGCTGCCCCTCATGTCCAATACCTTCAATGCTGAGGTGAAATTTACTGTTTTATCATGCTTGCATGACATGCTACTGTAATTATTGTTTGTATCTGCAAGGAGAGGCTCATGCTTATAGTTTACATCTACTTGGGAGACAGCAGCTGAGGCTGCCAAGCAGATCATGTACCTTGATCTGCACAGGGTCGTTTATGTTGGCTTTTTCAGCTCTTGATGTCAGACCAAGACCTGCTTGCACGCCATTCAACCTGTGTTTGCAAGTCTGGAAGCAAGAAGGTCACAATATGCAGTCCCTGAGGTGTGAATGTTTACCAGGTTCCACTCTTGATGCCGATTGGGCTCTTAGCAGATGCCTGGGCTAAATGTTGCAGCTCACGACCATACGTGGTGCCACTTACAGATGCATCTGCAGCCAAAATGGCACAGCTAACTACAGATGCAAACAAGCATCGGCCTGCATTAGTCCGTGGTCATGACATACCTGCCGGCAGCACCTACCTTGCAGAGCAAGTGAGGACAATGCAAGGGCACAGTCCCAAATGGGCAGCAGCACTTCTCAGCATTGTGTTGGTGTCTGCTCCTGGGAGTGGCTGGGCGTCTGGCATTGTCTTGAGCAGAGATGGCTACATACTCACCAATGCACATGTAGTCAAGCCAAGCTCAGCACGTTCACTGGGTGTTCACAGCCAGCCTGACCAAAGTCATTTTTCCTTTCCTTTGATCAAAGTTCGGGTCAGCAGCAGCAGCGGTAATAGCTGGCATGTAGCTGAGGTTGTATACTCATTCAGACATGCTTTGGATCTTGCAGTCTTGCGTATGAAGGCAGCGCCTACTGGCCTTGGGATGCAGCCTGCAATCCTGCACTCTGGTGCAGTCACTCCTGGCCAGGCTGTTGCTGTCATTGGACATGCTCTGTTCAGCCCGGACAGGCAGATGCAGCCTACTCTCACAGTTGGCAACATCACCAAGGTGCTTCTCCTTTGCTGCATTCTGCAAAACACCGCACCTTGAGTTACTCTACTTCCGCTGTTCCTCATCAATGGAGCCATGCGCATCAAGAGCTTGTCTGTGCTAGTCGATCAGTAAAGTCAGGTTGATTTGTCGGAAGCTTCAGGCTTACAAGCTATGCAAACAGACCTGAGGTAGAGTCTTTGGATTGGCTGCAGCTGGCTGTGCCTTTGACCTGTATCCAGGTCTGTATATGTTCAGCTCTCCATCATGTTTGCAGGTAGTGTATAGCCATGCTGTGAAGACAGGGCGCCACAGGTCAGCAGCCATGCTGATGACAAGCGCCACAGTGCATGCTGGTGCCAGTGGCGGTGCTGTTGTCACTGCTGATGGCTGCATTGCGGGCATCACAACCAGCAATGCACGACATTCTGGGTCAGGGTCGACTATACCAAACCTTAACTTTGCCGTGGCTGCTGAGGCACTGCAATCACTGTGGGCTCTGGCTGCGCAGCCTGACGGCTTGCGACCAGAGTTGATACGGCAGCTAGATGTGCAAGATGCTGCTTTGGCCACAATCTTTACGCTGAGTCAGCCTCCAGAGCAGCAGAATCCTGCCGGTCAGCAACCGCTGCAAGGCAGCAGAGACAAGCAGGGCTCAGCACGTCTTGCTGAGCTTCTTTCAAAGAAAGGATTGTCTCAGCTTCAGACGCCGCCAGCAACTGGCAAGTCGGATGTGCCAGGGCGTTTGAGTAGACTATGATGTCAGTATTGTAGGCATGTGATGATATGTGGTGCAACAGGATTGCACAACAGGATTGCTTCAGCAACCTTCCTGTCTTTCTCTGCTTTGTCTGTGGAGTCTGTTGGTGTCAGTAACGATGTTCAAAGACTTCCATTATTTTGTTTGCTTGCTGAAGCTCTCTGTGCTGTTGTTCCTTCTGAATTGTATTCCTGTTGCATGTCTGTGTCTTGCCTAAGTTTGTTCCAGCCTGGATTTTACTGCACTATCCATCGCTAAGAGCTTGGGTTGCTTCGCCTCTCTAATCTGTGCATATACAGCATTCACACATCCAACCCTAATAGGTATGCTTGATGACTCCTGTGGCAAATCACAAGAGAAATCAGTGTTTTGCAAATATGTATACTATCGATGCATATGTCAGATGTTGTTGTGTCCTGGCAAGCAGTCACGTACAGCTAACAGGTCCTGCCCTGCATGTGGTCATGACGTTTGAGGAACGTTGAACTTATACGCAAAATGGGAGAGTCGGACGCAATTCCCAGGTGAACCCTAGGCCCTTAGAAAAATTTGCAAATGAATTTAATCCTTAAACTGTGTGCATGCTTCTTCCTCAACCCCGTGCTAACATATGCCCGCTGTGAAACACTTGTCACTTGTCAAGCACTTGTCAACTGCGAGGTAGAGAGCATCCGGCTTGTGATCGTCGATATTAGTCGGCGTCCTGAGACAGAAAGGCACAGGCCGCTGGTCACCAAGCCCCATTGAGCAAATCGGCAGAACGTGCCCTGCAGCAGCTGTCAACATAGCCCTCGCTGACAGGTCGCCTCACAGCAATGGCCACGAACGACGTACACATGCAGGACCCTTCAGAGGGTGATCAGACAGACCCTGAGCCGTTGATGGAAGCGGTCGAAGAGAATGGGGACGCAAATAGGGATGGTGAGTGATTTCGGATCGTTACCTGCAGCCTCTCAGTCCGTCAGTGAGACAACAGAACCACCTACCCGACTAGATTGTATGCGACGTAACAGGCAACGATGTGCATGCGCCGATCACGGAAACCGTTGACCCTGCAGCTGAGAAACAAGCTGAGGAAGAGGACTCTATGGAAGGCTCGCATACAGTGAGTGCATTTCTGTGGCAGGCGTTCCCTGTGCCAGCCCCCACAGTTGTCCTGTCAATAAGACAGTTGCACAACCCCTTTACGGGGTTCACTGAGTGTCAATTTCTTAACTGCAGTGGGACATACACAATGTGAGTCATAACAAGGACCTTAAGCGGTTTTCAGAGCCCTTCATCATTGGTGGATACCCATGGTATGTTTGGCTGAACGTTAAATTTAGGACGAAGTTTTTCAATACTACCTGCATGTGTTTCTCACTGTGTAGGCGGATACTTGTGTTTCCAAGAGGCAATCGGGCAGGAGCAGGAGTCCTGTCTGCCTATCTGGACTGTGGCGAGTCACAGACACAGCCCATCAACTGGACAAGGCGGGCATCGTTCAAGCTGTCAATGGTGAATCAGCGGGACCACACCAAGACAATTTGCAAAGGCATGTCCAGACGTGGCAATTGTGCCAATGTAGCCACAATGCAAATGATCGCATGCTGAGCACAACTCCTGGCATGCATGCAGAGGCTGCACATCAGTTTTCAGCTCAAGCAAATGACTGGGGCTTCACCGCTTTTGCCAACCAGCAAGACATCTTTGCTCCCAATGCTGGATTTTTGATGAACGACACACTGCGGATGAATGTGGTTGTCAGAGTTGAAAGGCCAGAGGACTTGTACTATGACAGTAAAAAGTCCACAGGCTATGTTGGCCTCAAGAATCAGGGAGCAACTTGCTACATGAACTCCCTGCTGCAGACGCTGTACAATATCAACTATTTCCGACAGGTATAGTTGATGTTTACTTCACATGTACTAAGGCACGAGTTTGTGTGCATGCTGCTGCACTCATGTTGTTGCCAGAGCAGTCAGTTCCAGATCTGCATGAAGCTCTGTTTGTGTTGTCAAGTCTCATTTCATAGCATGCAGGCGATGTTCTGGCTTCATGCATCACAATACGTCTGAGCTCAGCAATGCACTGTTCCCTGACATGGGCAGGCAGAGTCCGCCTGGCTGTGGTCTTCTTTTTGTGATGCTGATTGCGGCAACCCTAAATGCAGGCTGTTTATCACATGCCGACACAAGAGGAAGAAATGCCATCTACTAGTATCCCACTGGCTTTGCAGAGCACTTTTTACAAGGTGAACGCTGTCATTGAGCTGCCACATCCAAACATGCAGCTCAATTCTGCTGCTAGTGGCGCTGCCCAGAGGGGCATGCCCACGCGGGCAGCAGATCCATGCATTCTGCATTGGCAACCAAATGGCATCTCCAACAAGATCCAAATCGTGACATGGTGGCCAGTGTGCACAAAGCTTGTTGTGCCTGGTAAATCTGTTGCCAGCAGCCTGTGATGCTATGAAGCTTACTGCAGTTGCAATTTGGAGACACCAGCGTTTCCACCAAGGATTTGACCAAGTCTTTTGGTTGGGACACTATGGAGGGGTTCATGCAGCATGATGTACAGGAGCTGAATCGTGTGCTGTGTGACAACTTGGAGGAGAAGATGAAGGTAAGCTGGTGGAAGCAGGGACCAGTCTATCATTGCAAAGATCAGTCATTCACAAATGACCGGCCCGTCTTTATGCCATACATTGCTGGGCTTACAAACTTGTCAACCAGTCACAGTAGACCGTTGCAAAGAAGCCAAAATCTGTTCTGAACATTACTGTGCCGTACAATGCTAGGTCCTGTTGACATCCTGTGCATATAGGTGATGATCTATTTTGATGCACGTGACTCTAGACCTGGCAGCGTCTCTTTTGCTGCAGGCCTTGCAGTTGTGACGCAAAGCTTGTTTGAGCCAGAACAGCACATGCTGTTGACATTGGCTGTATGTGCTAGTCTCAGTGGCAGCCTGCAAGGCTTTTCACATTGTCTTTGCGTATGCTGCTTCCAAATGTACCTTTTGTGCCTCTGTATGCAAGCATGGAATCCAAGACCTGTCACAGACGGTGCCTGGGTCAAGCAAAAGCCGTCCATTCACAGTCTGGCGCTGTCTGACTTGCAGAACACCAAGGTCCAGGGGGCCATCAGTCACTTGTTTGAGGGCCACACAGTCAACTTCGTGGAGTGCATCAATGTTGACTACAAGAGCAATCGTAAGGAGAGCTACATGGATCTGCAGCTGGATGTAAAGGGCTGTAAGAATGTGTATGACTCCTTTGTGAAGTACACTGAGGTAGAAATGCTGGATGGGCAGAATCAGTACAAGGCCGAAGGCCATGGCTTGCAGGTGAGCTGAGTCATTTCACTGCTGCGCGGGGGACTTGCATTGCTGCTTTGCCTGCATGTGCCTTGACAAAGTGTGCAATCAGATTGCCACTTTGCTGTCTGAGGTTCAAGGCAGGCTGCCTGCATTTGCTCATGGAGCACTCTGAGGCAACCAGCTTAGTCACTGCAGTACAGATGAGTGTGCTGAATGCTTGCTGAGTACTGCAGCGAGGCTTGTTGTCACGCATCACAGCATCTGGTTCACACCGCCAGCAGGACAAGAGTGATACCAGCCTGTGCGCTTCAGGACGCACGGAAAGGAGTTCTGTTTGATGACTTTCCACCAGTCCTACAGCTCCAGCTCAAGCGCTTTGAGTACGACTTCCAGCGAGACATGATGGTCAAGGTAACTGTGTGCATTGTATTGTGGCCAAAGGGTGGCTGTGGTGTCGTAGAAGGCAGTCTGTCAATGTTTCAAGCAGCTTTTGCCCTTAGCGTTCTGTTGCTGCATGCACTGTCTTTCTCACTAAATGCTTGCCATGTTCATTCAAGTTGTCATGTGCTAGTCTGTCATAACAATGTCCAAACAAAAGTGACTTACACATTTGCCATTGGCTACGATGAATAACTGAATATTGAAATGTCCAACAGGGCAAACTATGCAGCCGGACCTGGAACACATAACTGGACACGGCCTCTAAATGGTGAACTCTACATTAAACAAGCTGCATCAAGCATTAAAGCCCTCAAACAGAGCATCTAGGGCAGACATGGGATAGTGCTGGGCTGCAGTGTCACCTTCCAGGGTGCAATGAATGTGTGCTTTGTGCAGATCAATGACCGGTATGAATTTCCAGATGAGTTGGACCTAGATGTGGATGATGGCAAGTTCCTGGCCCCTGGAGCAGACCGCAGTGTGCGCAATCTGTACAAGCTGCACAGTGTCTTGGTGCACAGTGGTGGCGTTCATGGAGGCCACTACTATGCCTACATCCGCCCTGCCTCCAAGCAGTGGCTCAAATTTGACGATGAAAAGGTACAAAGTTGTATGCTGACCTGTGACTTGCATGCGTTTGCCTTGCAATTCTGCATTGTCCACTTCCTCAAGCCTTTCACAGCGTGTGTTTGCACTCTCTTCTGCCTTGTGTGTGTTGCAATGTTGCAAAGATAGGTGACCAAAGTGCTGTCTTTGAGTGTGAGATCTGTCACAGATGCAGGATGTACTATGATACCTATGCAGGTGTACAAGGAGCCTAGCAAGCGAGCGCTTGACGAGCAGTTTGGGGGTGAGGACGAGACCCCACCCCCCGCCCCAGGGTTCACCTCCCCCACCCTGAAGCTGACCAAGTACAGCAATGCATACATGCTGGTGTATGTCAGGGAGAGCTCCTGGAAGGATATCATGCTTGATGTCAGCCAAAATGACATCGCAGAGCATGTGCGCTCTAGGCTCAAGGTGACTCTTCTTCTTGTTTGCTTTGCTGAAGCGCACTGCTATGCCAAAACGCAGGTAGTGGCAGGGCACCTGCTGGTGTCACATGACAGTGCTTGCAGTTCAACAGCAGAGGGCTGCGCATCCTGCATCATTGTGAAAGCACAGATTCCAATGTTGCATGAAGAAGGTGCTGCTGCTCACCATGCTGTTGCCAGCTGCTGTCACCAAGCAGGGCAGAGTCAGCCTATCAGCATGATGCATGCTGGTGCTGCATGCATGATCCGGCTTGAGGATGCTGGTTTGGTAAGTACTGCCTTGACATGCATCATGCAGCAGCGAGATGGCTGTTGCTCAAACACAGTTGCAGATGACTTGGGCCTTTGGCTGATGGCAGGCTGAGGCTGAGGAGAAGGAACGAAGAAGGAAGGAGAAGATGGAGGCCCATCTGTACACCATCATCAAGGTGGCACGAGATGAGGACTTCAAGCACCAGATTGGCACACATCAATTCTTTGATCTGGTGGACATCGACAAGGTGAAAACCTGGATCTCATTCTGCTTGATTGTGGACATTTTTCCTAGTGCATGTGATTCCTAGTGCATGTGATGGTCTGCTCTGTGTCATTACAGACCAAACTACTCTCCAAGTGCATGTGTTGTAATGCAATGTCCTGTCCTGTTCTGTTCCATCACAGACTAAACCATCTTGAGTGACAAAACAGAGCACCATGACTCGGGCGGTATCAATGTAACTGTTTTGCAGTTGTTGCACAAGCCTTCTGGCTGGCAGTCAACACTACCTGCTTGTGGCGGCAGAGTGATGTGTCACGATGGGTGCAGGCCCAGCCAAACTGTACCTGCACTTGGTGAGACACTCACGGAATGCAATGCAGGTAGAATCATTCAGGGTGAAGAAGCAGACCACACTGGCGGAGTTCAAGCAGATGGTGGCAGAGAAGTGGGGCATTGCAGTGGAGCGGCAGCGCTTCTGGATGTGGGCCACCCGCCAAAACCGCTCTGTGCGCCCTTCAACCCCCCTCGCCCCAAATTCAGACGAGAACCGAGTCTGTGATATAAGGGTGAGCACCCGTACTAGTCCCAAATCCAAAGGCGCCCACAGGCTCAGTGATGGTTTAAATCGGGGTGCAACAGCTTGTTCTGCCCAGGTCTGTGTGTTTCCAAGCGCATCATATTGTGGTTTTGAATGGACTGTCTAGGTCAACACAGGTGCTTGGCCTACCTTTGCAACAGCTTGACCAAGAAGAGCGGCACTGCTATCAGTGGTCTCTGACACCAGAGTGCAAAGCGAACAGATGCTGCATGGTAGAGCGCACATGCATCCAGGTGTTGCTGCAACTGGCCAGGCTGGTTGCAAGCCTGGTTCCTATACTTGCATCCAACATTGAGTGAACAGCAGATCAAGGTGCAAGACCCACAGCTGACATGTCAAATTCACAGGCAGGCCCCAAATTACATTTACAAATTCACAGGCAGGTCTCAGGTTACACATACAGTGACAACGTAGACAGGGAGTGATGCCTGCAGGAGCCAGCAGCTGGTGGGTTTGGGCGGCAGGGCAACCAGAGCGAGGTGCGGCTCTACCTGGAGGAGGCGCCCCAGGCCAAGGGCCTGCATACCATTGAGAGGGATGAGTTGCTCCTCTTCTTCAAGCTGTATGACCCCCACACCCAAAAGCTGTCCTTCCTGGGCAAATGCTTTGCTAAGAAGACCAACAGGCTGCCAGACCTGATGCCTTTTCTCACTAAGCTGGCCAACTTTCCTGAGGGCATACCCTTGGAGGTATGCACTGCTTAGTTGGCTCCCTCCACCGCCAATGAGAAAAGAAAAGACTACACCTTTCGGCGTCAATTTAATGAGAAGCCAAGTATTATACCGGGCTGCCCAGGCCAGTGGCAATGACACTGATGACACCTCTGTGTGGTCTGAACAAGCTAGATAGCTTTTTGAAATGTTTGCGACATGTCACAACAAGCTTCCTGTTTCTTACCTGGCTACCTCTTCTGCAATCACAGCAGTCTTATGCAGCTGTGCTTGAGAGTCAAGCACTTTGGGGCCCAGGTGGTCCATGACAACACCTTGCACACATGTGAGCTGTACAAGAGTGATAACGCCATCCTGAGTGTCTTTAGTGTGTGTCCTGCATGTACTTAGCTCCTCATGACCTGGAAATCGTAGACATTATTGTCAATATAGTGTGTGTCAGAAAGCAAAATACAACAGGCGGGATGAGCATGACTGCGTGGTTGGGTGCAGGTCACGGAGGAGGTGAAGTTTGAGCCCAAGGTGATGATGGAGAAGGTGGACCAGCGGCAGACCTTCCACCAAGCTCAGCTGGAGCATGGAGACATCCTGGTCGTGCAGGCCCTGCCCTCCTCGGTACCCCCCTCCCACACCCTGCCTCCTGCCTGCAAATTCCAAAGTGCTGGTGACAGCACATCAAGCCTTTTGGGTTTGGTACATGACAAGCGTTCACGTCATCACCTGCATCCAGCAATGCGGCGCTTTTGTGTTGGCAGCGCTGCTGTACGTCATTGCCACATCTGTGCTGCTTTTTGTAGCTCCGACCACATTCCCTTGCCTTCCAGCTTCTTCCTACACATCCTGTCCTGTTGATTTGACCTACCTTCCTATCTTATTGAGCACCTGCTGTGTGTCCCTTTTTGTTCAGCTGCTGGTCCTTATGTGTTCTTTGGCACGTCATACAATCTAGGGGTTGATTGGAAAGCTTGACAGCCTTTCATGCTGTGTACTGAATGGTAAACAGACCAGCATGCTGTGTACTGCATGTTAAAACAGACCAGATCCCATACAAGGAGCAGGTGCTGCAGGTGTGTTCAGCAGTCGGCCCCATGTTGTTGCAACAATTCATGCTCTGTTGCAGTGCAACCTGTGCTGCCTCGCTGCAGCTTTCCCCATTTCAACGCCATGCTGTGCTGCTGCAGGAAGAAGCCAAGAGTTTGAAGTATCCTCTAGCCAGGGACTATCTAAATTACGTGAAGTGGCGAATAACAGTCCACTTCAAGAAGTTGGATAATCCAAAGGTGGCATTTCGTGCTTGAGCTTATTTTCTTGTCGCTTCTTGCCACTCGATGCTTGACTTGGTCCAGGCCTGCTAGCTCTGACAGCACCATACAGATTGAAGTACACACAACAGTGCTAGGAAGCAGTACAGCATGGTTAGTGCACTGAACACTGCTGCATAGTTGGTGCACTGAACACTGCTGCATGATTGGTGCACTGAACACTGCTGCATAGTATGACCTGGGACAAGAAGGCACTTTGTTGAAAAAGCTGCAGACCTCCAAGCCTTGTCACAGTAAAGTTGACAACTTTCTCTCTCATTCACTGCATGTCTCTCGACACACATGGGCCACAGAGTCACAAGCGCATTCAATCTGCCTCGGCCACTTTGGGCGCTGAGCTGCGGTGTCTTGCCATTCAGGAGGAGGCGTTGAGTCTGGAGCTGTCGTCAAAGGACACATATGAGGAGGTTTCAAGGCAGCTGGCAGCAGCCCTGAGGCCGCCCCTGGATGACCCTCTGAAGCTGCGCTTCACTCAGCAGAACAACTACAGCCAGCAGCCCAAGCCCCAGGCTATGCGCTTCCCCACACAGGAGCAGGACCTGCCCGATATGCTGCACCACTTTGGCCAGACCACTGACACCCTTTTCTATGAAGTGCTTGACCTACCGCTGCCTCAGCTGGAGAGGCTCAAAACACTCAAGGCAAGCCTGCTCACCAGACTGCCCTGTCAATCTGGAAGTTGAGGTGGTGCTGTCATGCAGCAGAGAGAAGAAGGCCTTGCAAAAATGATAGAGGCTGTTGCCTGGTGGCAGCTGTGATGTATTGAGTGAAGCCCGGTATGCATCACCCTGCTGCACTGTGCCAGCACCAGAATTCAGCGTTCTTGATTTGTGATCAAGTTGATGTCCACTTTTCAAAGCACAGCTGTGCGTCAAAGGAAGCTTGTGGTACCTTGGAGATGGAGACAGTACAGAGATGACATCCTTCCTGACTGCAGATTGCTTTTCATGGGGACAAAGCAGAGGAGGTGGGGCAGCACCAGCTGCGCTTGCCCAAGGACTCATGTATAGAGCATGTTCTGGAGGAGCTGCGCAAGCTGCTACCGGCTGACTATGCCTCCACTCCCCTGCGCCTCCTGCAAATATACTGGTCTAAGATCTACAAGGTGTGCTGCCTCTTGCACCATTTGCACCAAACAAGCAATCACAGAGTAGTGGCATGCAGCCATCAAGCTAGCTGGTGAGATACTAGGGCTTGACTTGAGCTGTGTGTGATGCTGTCTCCTGCTGGATCATCGTTCAAGCAAGTTGGTGTTGCTAGCTCCCACACTGTGGCTGAGCTGAATCTGGAGGAGTGTGGCATGCGCAAGGATGTGCTTCATGCCTGGATGAGTTAGGATAGTTGTGGTTGTGCAGGTGTTTGATGAGAAGGATGACATAGAAGGCATCAATGACCAGTACTGGCATTTGAGGGCAGAGGCTGTGCCTGAGGATCAGCTCAGTGTTTCAGAGCAGGATCAGCTCATGCATGTCTACCACTTCACTTGTGACCAACAATCTCATGTAAGTTGTTGTCACAAACTCTTGTATCATTGCATTACAAGCTGGCTTTCATTGTTGTTTATGTTATTTGAGTCTCAGGGTGGAACGCTTGCTGGTGAATAAGTACAACTGATTTTGCATTGCCCTTGAACATGTTATTGTGACTATTGCAGGTGAACAACTTTGGCGACCCATTCCTTCTCAGGGTCACAGACACAGACACGCTTGCAGATATCCGGCCCCGGATACAGCAGAAGCTGGGTATTGCAGACGAAGAGTTTGCCAAGTGGAAATTTGCGGCAATTGCCAGTCTACGGCCACCAGACTATTTGAGTGATGATGACAGCATTGCCTCCAAATTTGTCAAGAGCACAAGCACCTATAGCTCAGGGCAAGATAGCATGTACCTGGGGCTGGAGCACACTGATGCACACCCCCACCGGCACAGGCATCACAACAATAGGTACGCCACAGCATGCACTGTGTTCCTGTCTAACTAACATGCAATGCACTACTATTGCAACTGACCACCTGCCTATTTGCTTGACGTGTCTACTGTAGGATGATTGGCACTTTAGCAGCTGTATTCCATGCTACCATTGATGATGCTGACCTTGTTGATGCAGGTTGAGTCACTATGAGCGGCCGGTCAAGATATATAATTGACTCCCTTCAGAAGCTGTTGAGTTCTGCTGCATTCATTTCATTTGGAGCCGTGAGTTTCTGGAACAACATTGTCCTAGCTCTTCAAGCAGCTCATATAGTTTACTATATGATTGCTGTTCAGCTGACAGCTTATTATGTTCAGCAATTTTGCATGCTGCATGTCACAGAGTTCGATGCAGCATTTACAAATGTTGTCAGCACGACATCCTGTCACAAACTGTACCATATTGGCACTTGTCTACACACCTCATTGGCAGAACGAATCTATATGTTGGGTACATCATACTGTGAGGCTCTGTAAGCAGATACAGTGGCACCATTATTGGCATACAAGTATGTCTGACCAGTGCTGCCTGTGTTCCAAGTTAGACAAAGTGTAGGATCTTCATGAGCCTGGTTCACTGCAACAGTGTATACTGGACTGCTTTGACTAACGTCTGCCACATACAAGCCTGCAAATCACAAAAAAGATTTAGTCCCGAGCTGCAATGGGCAAAAACCACATTGAGAAAACAACTTACAAGTCGTCTCAAGCCATGTATTTCGTGCGTACCTGACGATGTACAAAAAGCCACAAGGCTGTCCTTTCTCACTGCCATTTTATTGATGGGGCTGCATAGCCAAAATTCATTGTCAGTTCAGACACATACACAGCAATAGCAAAGCTTTAGAGTCAAGTGTATCTGACGTTCTCACCCTCCATCAGGTGCTGATACTGTGTACAAAGGCCTCCTGCCGACACTGAAGTTCCAGACGCACAGACGCCCGTCCAGGGAGCAAGAAACAAATGAGCGCTGGCCGGTGCTGTGAATGCCAGTCACGGCTTTCTCATGTTTAACCTCAGCCTCGGGGTTAGTAGGCTTGCTTCTCATGTTCCATCTGCCAAAAACACATCTCACATCCAAACAATCATCAAATTTGACAGCTTGGACATGCGCAACTCTTGATTGCACTCACAGACTTGGTTGAGACGTATGCCCAAGCAGGGGTTGATTGGTGAGGGGTAATGGTGTGCCTGGCACAGTCTCAATCCATGACATAATGCATCAATGCGAGTCACACTCGCCTGACAGACGGCTGCAATGTGGGCCCTGCTAGTTGTTGGTGATGGAGTGCGCTCACATGTAGATTGAGCCAGCATCATCTCCAGTTAGCAAGGTTGGGCAGAAGGTGCTGGCATGCAGCACCGTGATGGGGCGACCGTGAGCCTTCCAGACAGCCTTGTGCTTGGCCACCTCTCCAGCAGTGACATTGCTAGGGTAGACAGTCACCGTGCGGTCATGGGATGCTGCACAGCAGCCAGCTAGCACACCCTGATGACTGTGGACTGATTGCACCTGTGGCCACACCCGCAAATGACCAGCTTTGCAGTATATAACATATATCAAGCTGCAGTAACTCTGTAAATGCTGTGGGGAAAAATGTCATGCGCAGAGACTTTAAAGGACTCAGCAACTTGAAGATGCTGTCATGGTGTTTGCTGCCAACAACACTCATGGTTTGCAGCAGAGACAATGTTCAGCGTATGAAAGGGCTCCATAGTGTTACCTGCAGAGCTTTGACACTGCCTGTATTCTTGGCCAGTTTGCCAGTGACCCCAGCAGGCAAGCCCAGACGTCCCTTCAGCCTGAAGATGCCAGGTGACATCCTGAGGTGATGCAGTGCCACACACTCTGTGAGAGCTTTGGTGTCACGGGCCGCTGCCATGAGTAGGCTGTTTGCTGGGTCTATCTGGAGGTCTGATATCTGGAACTCTGTGTCCAGGCTGTGGACTAGCTGCAGGGCAGGCTCTCCAGGGCTGCCAATGCATGTGCATCCCCACAGGTTCAGTACGTTGTTTGAGGCGGTGATCAACCAGCCTGCACACACAGGAATGCAATCTGTGACCTGCACCCATGGACAAGCAATCAGGTGTCAAGCAGCAAACTAGAAGTCTCAAGCCTGTGCACGCCAAGGTCAATCCTTACCCTGTAACATTCTTGACGAATAGATGTGTTGGGTGCCAAGGCAGGTGCTCAGGCAAATGTGAAGGCAGTTTGTAAACAGTGGACAGCAGACTACCTGCACCACTCTCATCCACTAGGTCTGGCATGGTAGCAATATGCAAGCATGCTCGCACATCATCCCCAGTGTGGTCCAGACTGTCTGTTGTCCACATTCTCTGCCAATGCATGGCGGCTGGTGGAGGAGGGCGTGAAGCACGCTGCCTGCTCTGCTGTGGTGCAGGTATGCCTGACATCTCAGCTGAAGAGTCGTTGTCAGCCAGAGGAGGGAAAGATGCAGTAGGGCGCACTGTTCGCCTTACACTGGGTACGCCAGCAGCAGGCATGGCAGAGGGGAGAGGCTGTGGCTCTGGCTCATCTGCACCCCAAGTATCCTGAGCGTTTGCCAGAGGCACACCCCAGTCTACACGAGTGATTTGAATGGGTGCATTGAAGCCTCTGCTTGCCATGAGCTGCTTTCCAGCGTTTTTACCGCCAGGCCTGACCCACTGTGTACTGCCAGTGGTGGAGCCATACGTGGTTTTATTGCCTCGCGGCGGCTGCTTCTGAGCTTGCTGAGCGGTGGGCCAGTCCTGAGGCGAGTTCTGTGCTGGACTGAGATTTGACTGGGGTTCATCCTGGCAGCCCTGTAGGTTCTGTCCTTGACCAGATCCGCCAGCTTCAGACTGTTGCTCTGCATTGCTGTAAGCATAGAAATTGGCCTGATTGCTTGACTGTGACTTGTGATCTGCTGCCTGGGGAATGGCCCAAGCTCGTTGGCGAGCTGCAGGTTGCGCTTGATCACTGGAGCTGCTTTTGGAGCCTGTTGGTAGCGAATCTTTGATGCTATTGGGAACATACGGGCCCTCTGAGCTCAGAGGTTGTACCTCCTGTTGAACGTATAGGAGGTCTGCGTTTGACTGCCGTACTTCATACACAGCCTGAGTCTCTTGATCTGCAGCCTCAACGTACTGCGCATAACCTTGAGCGAGTGAGGCTGACGAGTCTCCCCTATAATTCAAGGAAGTTCAGCTGTCAGATATGTGCCTGCGTTATGTTTTTCTTGAAGCGAAAGCAATATTGCGAAGCTTACCCGTTGCCCCGTTCAGCTGGAGATGACTGGACTAAGTGCACCGCCTGTTGCAGGAGGCTGCTGAGTGACCGTATCTGCGTAGCATCCAGGCTCAAGCTGATAGAGACTTGGCCTGGCCCAGCTGGATTGGCCGGGATATCGATGGTTCCCATGACAATTTCCTGCTGCCAGCCTTCTTGTCTCGCTCAATCTAAGCTTGGATCACAGTATCTGCATGTAAATGTGGCGGATGGCGACAGTTGCGGGAAGCTCACGCCAGGACATATTCTACCTCTGGTCCTGGCTGTTCTGCATGTTCAAACAAGCCGAGGGTTTTTGCAAAATGGCAGGTTTATCTTTGACCTATCGACGCACTCAGCACTGTTCTGTCGTTCAAGGTTGGCGACCCCGGACGTCAACTAAACTGGGTTTGCTCGAGTCCTTCATGACTGCGATTGCCGCACTTTGCGCCCTGACGTTTCCCTGGTTACTTGACTAGTAGCCTTTGAAGTCGTGTTTGCAAAGATCACTCTGGTCAACGCCAATGCGGGGCTTTGAGCAGTGCAGTACCAGCTATGCCACCCCTTCATCAGTCATGTGTCAGCAAAGAAGACCCAGCTGTAGGCTCGGCCGTCCGTTCAGGCACCCTGTCAAGCGAAGAATACTCAGAGTCTGTGCAGAAGCCAAGGACACACAGCTTGCTCAGCAGACCCCAGGTGGTCAGATGCTTGCACGCTCTGAAAGCTTCATGCAACAAAAAGTGACTCTCCGAGAGGCACATGACGGCAGCTGGGTAGACAAAGTCGATGACTGGGGCTCCTTCTGGGGCGAAGACGAGTACTTGATTTTCGATGATGAGCAGCTTGACGACTCTTATGATGGTCTTACAATGGGTAGGTAACGTGCAGAGCAATGCACAAGCCTTGCAGCAACTCCCGTTGCTCGCTAAATCCAAGTGCACCACAGCAGCACATCCTCTGAGTGGTTGCTGTAAACTCAGGCACCGCCAAAAACACAGAGCTCATAAAAAGGGCCCATGACGCCATTACAAATGACTTACTGTCCAGTAAATGGCGGGAGAAGCATCCAGAAGTTGTGCACTGGCTGCCGTACCCTCTGCGGAAAGAGTATGACCCTGAAATCCCAGAACCTGAACCGCTTCCTGAGCGAGACTGGACTGAGTTTGAGCTGCGGGCCTGGGTTGAGAAAAGAAGATGGAGAGCAGGCAAGGATGCCGAGTGGAATCAGCGCCAGGAAGATGTGGGCAGGTATGGTGCATTTGTTCGTACTTTGATTGACTGTACAAAATTGCCTGCAGCTGCTTCTGGGGTCATGCTGGCCCTGGTGCATGGTAAGCACTAGGCTGTTACGACCACCAACAGGGACCACACGCAGCTTGCTGGCATGCACGGTTGCTTGTTGTGATGGCTGCAATACTGATTGGACCAATTTTGAATTGGATGACATGCCATCATATGGTACTCCAGCCCTTGTCAGCTACGTTATGTTTTCATTCAGACTGAGACCTTTTATGTGCCACTGTTTGCGTGAGCATCAGCAGTTGCCTATGTTTCAGTTCTTTCTCATTGTTGTGCAGATTTGATGTGTTCAACGTCACCGAGGAGAATGATACCCGTCTGATGCCCAGACATGAGCTCAGCAAAACTTGGTCTCACGAGGAAATCTGGGATCTCATTCTTAATGGGGGCATGAACGCCAACCCTGCTGATGTACCAATGAAAACATATGACCCACGCGCCAGAGCTGACTATTTCAGTGAAGGAATCCAGTATGTCACATTGACAAAGCCACACACATTTCTTTGCATACTACAAGCATACCTATTGCCGTGCATGGTGGAGTTCTGCATTGCCAGCTATGATCAGCAGTGGCTCGCAGAACAGCTGGGCTGTGCCCTGGCCTAACCTTGCTTTGCTGCACAGCGTGTGGGTCTACCCCTGCATCTCCTCATGTTGCTGTCATGTGCAGGTACTTCCCAGAAACGGATGAGTGGCTAGCTTCAATTGGCCACTGGTGGGAGGATGAAGCTGAGCCAGATGTGGGCCAGGAGGTGTCAATGCTTGCCTCTGACTTCTCAGACATCAATGTGGGCAACAATGCAGATGACACAGATGATCCGTCAGGAGAAGCTGATAATGAGGATGAACCTGCAACAGTCCCTGATGATGAAGCCTCAGAGCTTGGCAACTTGTTTGGTCCAACAGACTTGTAAATACACAGCCTAGACATGGTCTAATTATGGCAGACTGCATGCATCCCAGCCTTGTTGCAGTCAGTCAGAAGCTCCTGAATGAATTTCTCAGAAGTACCTTTTACAAGCTTTCTCAGAATTCATGATCACACTTAATGTCACTTTTCCAAACGCTCCGTGAACTTGTTCCAGTGCTTGACATCAGCACACCGTGGCACGTTTGTGTCCCTCAAAAGATGTGACCGTACATGAGCTATTGCCAGTCAGGAGTTGTGCACATGTTGCATGCATATAAGGCACTGAGCCTTACATGCAGTTCGACTGCATTGGCAGTAATTCTTCGAAACGGACGTCGAGAGATCCGACAATGATTGATTATCACATGATCACCCCACATGCAAGGTCCAGGAAATTATCCTTGGATGCACTTGTCAACGATTAATCGCATCACAGAATTCGTTCAGTGAGTGGGTAAATCCCTAAGAGAGGAACATGTTGCTTTCACTGACGACCCTAAGAGTATTCTGATCCGCACAAATACAGAGCGTTGGCATTGAATCGAATTTTGTGGGATATATCAATGCCACTTTTTGCAAGTAAGCTCTACACTAAACCTAGGTACTTCCTATTGTTCCCTCGTTGTTCCCATTGTTCAATCGTTGCTACTCAGATTCGTTGAGAGACGGTATGTAGTAATATACAAGAGCCCTACACATCCCCTAGAGTGAGCCGAGGCACAATGTTCATAGACTGCAGCTCCTGGAAAAGAAGCTTGCAAGCATATGGTAGCTTCATCTTGGCCATATGGTCAGGAGTCTTGAGGCTTGGACAGCAGGGAAAGCCCAGGTTTGCATTGTAGTAACCTAAAAGGCCACAGTGGGTGCAAACATGAACCTGCAGACAGCAATGCAGGCCTGAGTCAGCAACAAAGCAGTGCACATTCCAATTTTACTTTGATTCCCTTTGCAATGCCACGCATGGTGTGCTACAAAACATTTGTCTGCATGACGCACGATATCACCACTATCAGTCGGCAGTTCATAGCATGCAAAGCACAAACATACAAGTACAATGAGTGGTGCAATGTGCAAGTCAAGACAATGGAGGGTTCCCACAGATACACTTCAAAGCATCCCCTTGGGGTTACCTCAAATTCATCAGAGCTGATCATGAGACGCTCAAGCAGCAGCATGGAGGCACCATAGCCAATGAGGCAGTCCCTCTCCATCTCTCCTAGCCGAAGGCCCCCATCCCGGCTTCGCCCCTCGGTAGGCTGACGGGTGAGGACCACCCGGGGGCCTCGCGCCCTGGCATGCATCTTGTCCATCACCATGTGCTTCAGCTTCTGATAGTACACTGGGCCCATGAAGATGTATGCCTCCAGAGGCTCACCTGTGCATGCAATTGTTGCCTTTCAACACCAGCTGCTTACTTTGCTTGGCAATGTGCATTGCAGAAGACACAGCATAGCCTCACAACTGAGTGTCATGCCAGTCAGCACACACCCCTCTTGACCCTCTTGATGACAGCCCTCCATAGATTTGGTGCACAAGCATGATAGACCTTGATATGCACAGCTACCAACTTGTGGCATGTTGAGACCTGCAGAATTTGAGTAGGTTAGGCGGTGCTATCGCATGCAGTCAGCTTGCCGCACACCACAAAACAGCTGCTTGCATGACTGCATCATGGCCCAGGCAATGCTGACCTGTGATGCCGCTGGTGATGAAGTCCTTCCCACTGTAGTTGAAGCCATTGGCCACCAGGGTCTGACTGATAGCCTCTGTGGTGTCAGCTAAGCCCCCAGGCTCCCCGAAGGCAGTCCCATAGTGGAACTTTCCACTCAGTACCCCAGCCTTACTGCCCAACAGCTCGATCATCTTGCCCACTGTCATACGGGAGGGGAATCCATGGGGGTTCATGATGAGGTCTGGGCACAGGCCAGCTTCTGAGAAGGGCATGTCCTGTTGGGGGATGATGGTGCCTACCACGCCCTTCTGCCCATGTCGGCTGCTGAACTTGTCCCCCAGCTCAGGTCGCCGGGTGTGACGCATCAGCACCTATGCAGGCACCATCAACAGGTGAAGGTGAGATCATGATAGAAAAAATGATGTGTCAAACAATGATGACTTCACATGAGACCATTTTTGAAGGCAACGCTTGTGACAAACACATCACACGACATTTGCTGGAGCGTGTGATCATCATTACTTGTTATTCCCACTTTCTGACCTTGATGATCTCCTCGTTTTCATCATTCTGTGTGAGCAGGACCTTGTCCACGACAGAGGTCTCCCCCTTGGAGCCCTTGTATGACATGGGGGTGGGCTTGTACATGTTATCAGGCAGCACCCCCCCATGCCCCATTGGGAACAGATCCTTGGTGTTGGTGGGGCTGATCTTGTTGATGTAGTAGTCCCCATTCTCAATCGACTCCCCCACAGCACACAGTCCATCAGAGTCCAGCAGCTTGAATTTGCCGTTGCCCCGCTTCTGCAGTGGCAACACAATCAGTGCGATTGTATGCTTAAGAGTGGTATGGCTCACGGAGCCTGTGGCTGACTGAACAGTGCTTGCTGGGGCCCAGCACTGGTCTCATATGCTATGAGCTACAGATACCACCTGTGAAAGACATGTGCGTCACAGGCACAACTTTGCAATCACCTGTGCCTAACAGACTCTTTTGCTTGTGCTTCTGCTGCTGCATGCTAAAGAAACATTTGCATGCAAGGTGAGCACAAGGGGTGGACATGAGATGTCAAGCTTTATGCCAGAAGCTAGTGCATGTGACAAGGAGGACATTCTTGATTGACTGATGAGTTGACTTTGACCATGCTCCAATGAGCCTTGCTGATTTGTGATGACTCAGCCCACCAAAAAGCCAATAATTTACGCTGATGTCATTGCAAACTGTGTCAAACTGCATCAGCCACGGAACACGGTGTGTACACATTGTTGATGACTGTGTGTGTGAGCCCAAACCATATTCCGGCCATGCACAACCACCGTTGGACAGCTGGACCACAGATGTGCATGCATTATCAACATCTTGGCAGAGGCCTTTCACTAGACCCAGCCATAACATGCACCCCAAGCTGGGCCTTAACTCTGATTCAAACCCTGCCCTGACCCTGATCTTGTCTGTTCCCATGAACATTGACCCAATGCTGACCCTGACCCTGACCCTGAGGCTGAGGCTGAGGCTGAGGCTGAGGCTGAGGCTGAGGCTGAGGCTGAGGCTGAGGCTGAGGCTGAGGCTGAGGCTGAGGCTGAGGCTGAGGCTGAGAACAACAGGCTGGAGCATGAACCCAATTGTGCTACAGGCTACAAAACTGACCTGGCCAGGAGGAACAACAGGCTTGACCACACGATCTGTGGTGCGGTTCTTGTACTTCTTCATAGTTGTGCCATACTTGCGCAGCACAACACACCGCCCAAAGCCCCTGTCCAAGCTGCTCTTGTTCATCACAATGGCATCCTCGATATCATACCCTGCATGTGCCAATGATCAGTTACAGGCCAAGGGCAGCTAGCCAAGTTATGGCCTTCAGGACAAATACAACCTCTGACCAAAGGTGGTCGCAATCAACAATGACTGTCCACAAATGATATGTGCGCAAGACAGATGTGTGCGATCCAGAGAAGATCTCCTCCTCAAGCAGGTCCACAACCTCAGGGACTCAGTCGCCCGAAGTCAAGCTAGAGATCATCAGCAGGAGACAGGCTGTAGAAACTGTATACATACCTGAGTATGACATGACAGCAACAGTAGCATTCTGGCCAGCTCCAAGCCTGTCGTAGCCCACCAGCTCAATGGTTTTGGTGGTGAGCAGTGGGCGCTGGGGGTACACCAGCAGGTACAGCAGCGTGTCCATCCGGTTCAGCTGGTTGTAAGCCACATTGCCCATAGCCTGCATCACCCAACCACACTCATGCCTGCACACACTATTTATGACAAGATACATTGTGATGAAATACAGTGTGGATGAAACAATGTGCAGATTGTGCAGAATTTGCACGCAAGATGCGGTCATTCGTTACGCAAGTCTAAGGTCAAGTATGTACAGTCCTGAGTAGCTCCCTGCACGAGACCCTGTGTGTACCAGCAGATGCAGTCAGTGTGATAAGGCACCATATAGCACCCAAGCAGAAGGATGACAACAGGCCTTCTGTCTGCCATCCATATTGCTTTGCAGGCAGTCCGAACAACAGTAGAGCATCCCTTATGGTGAGACATCATGCTGTTGCAGCCAAGCTATGCAGACAGAGATGTGAAGCTGTGAAGAAGGCGCACCTGCTTGCCCATGGCACATTGGTAGGTGTTACGCGGGGACTGGTTGTGATGAGGGTATGGGATGAGCCCCGCCACAACCCCCAGCACAGTGAAGGGCTCAATCTCCAGGTGTGTGGTGTCAGGCCCACACTTGGTCTCGTACAGGGCCACCAAGGCATTGCTCTCCTCGTTCACATCCAGGTACTCCACCAGACCGTGGTGCAAGAAGTGGTTGAAGCTCCACTCACCGTTCTTCAGCTTGGCAATGTGGTCGGCTGTGACACGGGGCATGCCGTGGTCACAGATGATCAGCGGGCGGCACACCCTGCACCAGCCACACTCCTGTTCAAAGGGCCTGACTTCACACGTGATCTCAGGGCAGGACTTTTGCAAAAGCAGGATTTGTTTTGGGCAGACTAGTTAGCAACAGCAAGGTGCATGATGGCCTGGCGCTAGCAGTCTTTGTACACATAGCCAACAAGCAAGCCACTTTGCAGAATCCTCATATAGACATGTACAGCGGATCAGTCCGGTCCTGAGGGCCAGAAAAGGCGTGCATTCACTATGGCTTTGCTACATGCACACAGCAGCGCTGACAACAGCACCACACTGCTGTACCTAAGCGTAACAGCTGCATGCTTTGGACCTTGCTTTATCTGTTAGATTCATACTGCATTCAGCTTGCAATTCACACGTTCAAAGGCATTGCAATGGCAAATCTCCGTTCAGGTTGCATTGGTTTGCCCTTTTGACTAGTGTTGACAGTAGACGTGAAAGGGAAGCACAAGTGCAACTGACCTGCCGCCATCACTGGCTATGTGGCAGCACTCCTGCTGGATGTACACGCTCACAAACTCCCCGACTCGGTTGCAGCGCCGCAGGCGGCGGAAGGCAGCAGCAAAGCGCAGAGGCTGGCGGTGCACTCCCAAAATGCTGCCATTCAATATCACCAAGGCCGCATTCCTGCAAGACACCCGTGTGAGTTTCCTGGGGGGTCAGGGAGGGTTGGGGACAGGAGACAGGAAGGGCAGAAGGCACTTGGAACAGACAAACAGCAGCCCTGAAAGGCAGATGGTGGCATGAGGGGCAGAAGGTGTCTGGCATGGAAGTCCTAGGAGGTGGCGCCACAGGTTATGAGGTGATGATTCAAGAGGGCCAGATTGTGTCTTGCACAGGCCAGCCGGATGACACAAGGCCTGGTGTGCAGGCTCCAGCCAGTGACCAGGCTGTCAAGAGTCAAAGCTGAAGGCTCAACAAACATTGAAAAGGAGCAAACAAGATGTCAAGCTGTGTGAGCCAATCAAATGAAAACTAGACAATGAATACTGAACATGCTACATGCAACCAACCTTGCATGCCAAAGGTGATGCATGTAAGCAAAACACAAAGCATACAGGCACAAACAAACCGCCATGCCCCTGAGAGCCAGTGCTGCAGCAGGCCGTCGTTGGAGCACGCAAACTGTGATGCCAAGCAAAACAGCAACATGCAATGCAGACAAGCACAGGGCAGAGGTGGGGGCACAAGGTACTTGCCATGCAGCTCAAGAGCAGCAGAAAGGATGGGCATCTAGACAAGAGCTAGAAGGCACACTGGCAACAGGCACTGGCAGAAAGCATGACGAAAGACACTGATGAAAAGCAGTGACAAAATTTACTCAGGGTAGCAGGAGGTACCTGTCATGCAACTCAGAGCCAGTGATGAGGAGGGCAGGTTCCACCCCCAGCATGTAGGCCAGCTGGGCCAGGGGGGCCTCCTCATCGTCTGTTGTGACATGTGTCATGAGGGCCAGGTTCTTGACCAGGCCACAGCTCTCACCCTCAGGAGTGTCAGCTGGGCACAGCATGCCCCACTGGCTTGGCTGTAAAGCTCGAGGCCCACTCACCTGCATTGGATGTGAGGCCATGTTGTGAGATCAAGTGTGCTTGTGACAGCAGCTTCAACCTGAAGGAACATAGGACATCCTGTGCAAACCTGACATGACCCTGAGTGAAGGCCCAAGGTCAACGCCTGAGATAGCATTCTGTAACTTTGGCCTGCAGCCTCTAGGACAGCAGCTCAGCAAGCCCCTTGGATAAAAGTGCAAGGTCTCCTGAGCATAACCCGAGCGGTAGGTTGACAGGTGAATACTCAAGTGCTAATGTGCAGCACAAGCAAGGACTCATTGTCAGTTGACTGCCCTTTTAAGTCCCAAGCATTCACAATGATACATTATTTGACTGGGTGGTTGATGATTTGAATGTAGGGGTTGACTGATTGATTGGTTGAGAAGAAGTGCACCTTCCTGGTCTTCTCGAACTGGGACTGGATCCTGGTCATCATCCCCAGGGAGGCAATGAATGACAGGCGCGACAGCACCTGAGTGACTCCTTTGCGGTCCATTCTGAAACGCTGGATCTTCCAGTTGCCGCTGCTGATGCTGCTCTCCAGGTTGGCCGTGATCAACTGGCTGGCCATGGACTTGCCAATGTCAAACACAGCTGCTCTGTTTGCCTTGGAAATGGACTTCTCTGCCTGTGTCATGACACATGCTCAGCAGCCGTAAAATGAGATGCTGATACAAGTACTGAGACCTGTCACTCCTCTTGTACATGCTTTCTTTTGATTCTCACAGCTGATCAGAACGTCCTGCAGGACTTGATTGTGTCAACAACTACAGCAGTGAAGTTGAACATCTTTGTGGCAATGCAAGGCAAGCAAGCACAGCGATCTGCATAGAGCGGCCATCACATCACACAAGGGCTCAATGGGGACCATACCACACACACTCACTGTGTGTGACAACTGACTGTGGGACATGCAAGCACAACTCACAGTAGTTCTGAGCTCTCCATTGAAGCGCTTGAACAGATCCTCAAAGAGCAGGGACATGAGGCCACCAGCCAGCTCCAGCCGTTTATTGCCGTAGTAGTCCCTGTCGTCGATGAAAGACTCATCTATCATTGCATACAGCATCCTCCGAATCATGAAGGCAATGTATGTCACCTGCCAGCAATGAAGGGTAGGTGAGGTCTTATGATGTCACTCAGGTTCAGCAGAAAATAAAGGAATACAAAGGGAATGTGTGCCAACTTGCCGTACAAGCAGGCAAGATCCATGTTTGATTTCACAGGTTACAAACCTGCAGCAGATGTGGAATTTGCACCCTGCTGTGACCATTGATGCAATCCCAGACTGACTCTCACAAAGATCATGATCTACCCTTTATGAGTGAGTCAGACGATGTTGTAGACGACAGATGAGACGCAAGCCTACAGCTGTTACCACAGCTGGAGATTCAGACTTTGCACATCAGGCCTTAGCAGACACTCATATGCAAACAAGCAGCAGCAGCTAGGGCAGTAGGCTGCATGGTGGCAGGGGTTACCTTGGCCTGAAAGTTGTAACGGATCACAGGAATGTGATTCAGCAGAGTGTTGGCTAAAACCTCTCTGGCCTCATCTCCCTTGGAAGCAAAACGGCTCTTACGTTGGAAGGGCGAGGTCTTGCTCTTCACCTTTGCGCCTGCAAGGACAGCCAATGAATTGATGCATGTAGTCATTTGTGCATGTCTGATTGTGTTCAAGGACAATCTGTGTTGATAAGGTTGCTTGCCTGCATTGTTGCATTCAATGGGCTATATGCAGCAAATCAGAACGCACCCTGCAAGGACTATCCTACAGTGAACACAATTGCCTGCGGACAACTGAACTTTATAGACAGAGTCATTTGGTAGGGGTTTGTCAATACATGAATTAGTGAACGGATGAATGCACGAGTGAGTCAGTGGGTGAGTGAATGAGCAAGCAAGCATGTGAATGACTGAGAGAATGACTGTCTGTAAGTGAGTGCATGCAAAAATGAGTGCAAGGATGAATGAATGGATGTCTGTGCAGACTCACCCAGCCATTCCAGAGCCTGCTGCTGTGTGAAAATGCTTTGTTGCTTGCACTCTTGCAAGGAGGGCGCAAACAGTCCAGCATAGGTTCCCTCGTTCCCAATCAGCTGTGTCACCTCCTGATCACTCTCAACACCCATGGCCTTCATAACAATCACAATGGGCACAGCATCCCTGCAACATCCCTCCAAGGCTTGAACTGCTTATGACAAGCAACACGTCAAGGGAGCAACCTCAAACAGTGATGCAGGACACCACTCAAAATTCCAGCCAGATTCCTGAAGAGTAAGCTGCAGTACATGCTGCAAAAGGTATGACGGCAGCAGCGAATGGCCATCAGGGTTGTACTTAGCATGCAGTCTTACGTGAAAGCGTTCTGTGTGAGCATGAAGCGGCCGTGCTTCAGCACGATGTTCATGTTGGTCTTTCTCTCATGGGTGGAACTCTGTACTGAGGCTTTGACTTGCTGGTGGGAGTCCACGTCAATGATGATCCTGTTCTTTGATAGCTGCTCTTGCATGAGGATGACTTTCTCTGTGCCCTGCATTCACCAGGCTGCATTTCATTCTGAGCCTGGCAGATTGGGGTGGCTGAGTGTAGGCTCCCACAATCTTCACATGGACACTTGCCACCTCATGCTTGCAAAAGCTTGTGACAGAAAGCTTAAGACTGGCATCTGGGAGTAAGACTGAAACATGCAGCTTAATACGGTGTTATGACCATTGTGTTGAAAGCCTGATGGGATATGCATGCTGATGAGGTGAGTGTCTCAGCGCCTGCTTGATCATTGGTCAGGGAGCACACAAAGGGCATGTCAAGCGTGTTGGTCAGATCACACAGCATGTATGTGTAGAGTGCATGTGACACGCCAGACGATTACAGCAGGTGCACTGTCTGTCTGTGGTCGTGGGTTCACCCTGACAATGAAGTATCCGCCAGAGTCCAGAGGGCATTCTCCAGCTCTAGCCAAGGCTGCTTCATCCTTACCATTCAAGACACACCTGCAGTTGCGCAAAAATGTCAAAACGTTAGACAACACTACCAAGATCATGTCGCATACAGTTGTTGCAGAGCCATGCTTGGATTGCATCAAGCTAAAGGTGACAAGGCAGAAGTCCTTGAAAGGATGACAGCACCAAGCTTGATGAAGTGTCTGCGGCTTTGTATGCCCTGCAATGGCTGATAAAAGGCAGATACAGCAGCAGTGGGACAATTGTATGCTGGGTCTGTTGTGCACCTGCCACTACGAAGCATGAGGGGCAGCTTGCCAATGGTGACAGCACCCACTCCATTCTTGCCCTTCTTGACGATCACCTCCTTGCCGCGGGTGTACTCAATGTCCACGCTGATCGGTGCTGAGTAGGTCATGTCCCGCAGGCGACATTGCTGCGGTGTGATGTCAGACTGGATGAAATTCTCTTCTACTTTTGGTGTGCCAATGAAGATGTCTGTGTACCTAGCAGAAGCACAAGAAAGTGCTGTTCAAGAACCTAGATGCAGACCTTGCCTGCTGAGCTTTCTGTGTTTTGAAACGTCTCTAAGCACTTACTTCAAATAGAAATTGGGGTCAGAATCAATAGTGAGCTTCTCATTTCCCTTGGCGCGGACAATTTTCTTGATTTCGTGGTCGATGAAATAGTTGAAGGAATCGATGTGCTGTTTGACAAGGCCTCTGACTTTGAGGAAAGCTGGCAAGAGCTCAAACTTGTCCTCGACAGTCTTGATGGGGCTGGTGAGCTTTTTTGGGTCCTTGAGCAACACCTCTTCTGCTGCATCGTGACGGTCTCCATCGAGGTCAGGCTCGGGAGTTGCACCCATTTGTGCACGCCTTGAATCGAGCCGCCAAGCTGAAGCCTTGCGGACAGCTGTGCGACGGTCTGATCCCGCTGCAAGCAAGCCTTGCAAAGCTCGTGGCCAGGTCGCAGGAAGAGCTGCGAGGTTTGTTTATTGCCTCAACGTGTTGAGACATGACTTCAGGTCATTAAGAAACCATGACTTGCCGTGTCGCTACGTGCCGACCGACGCAGTGGCTCGCCTTGCTCCTGCTGCTGAAAGTGACATGCACCGAAACCAACCTGCTGAGGCAGTATTACTAAGCAACCTGAGGTTTCTGTCCGTGACATGAAGTGGTCTTTCACCACTTCGTCATGGAGCTGATGACACAACGACCAGAATTCTGACTGCATACCGTATCACAATATCTTTCTATGATCCAGGCATTTTACCAGGCTCTGCAGATCAGTGCATCCTTGGCAATGTGTATCTGAGATCCAATCTATCAAGGGAATGACTACATCCTTGAGCACAATGAACAGTTTGCTGCAAATATGCAGTCTGATTGCTTGGAGCAATTCCACATTACGACGAATTTTGAAAAACCTGTGTAGAATAGGCCATCCGAGACTCGCTATATGTTGCCACAGTAATTCTGTCACATGCTCAATACGCATGCACTGCTGGACCCCTGCTTACAAACAGTCTGTCTGTCTGCAAGTATCATTTGGCCTCTGTCTCCATCGGCTCAGCAGGATCTTCAAGACTTGTTGCCTTGACAGCCTGGCTTGTGTCCATGTCTGCAGATTTGTCTTCCTCATCTTTTGCTGCCGGTAGCACGGACTCCGGCAGAGCTGCCCCTACATTTTGCATGCTGTTGTCGGCACCAGCGATGTCGGTGTCTGGGTCCACCTGATGAGTTGCTTCCTGATCAGGATGATGTTCCTCTTGATGAGACTCCTCGTTGAGTTCCAATACTTTAGTGATACCCTCAGCAGCTGGCTCTTGAGATGCATTACGTGCCCTGAACATAAGAAGCGCCTGTTGTTGATACTGGCATGGCGTGGCTTGCACAAATATGGTCGTCTAGCAGCAAGAACAGAGCAAGTACAGAAACAAAATGTCCTGTATGCAAGCACGTGATAGCTTTTGCTCTCAACACCCCTCTTGACAATGGTCAAGGCCATGCATACATGTTGACGACCACATTGTGATTGTCAACACAAAACCCACCAACACATGCAGCAAGACAAATTACATATGTTGGACTACAGGAACAAATGCATTTACTGACCTGTCGAATTGCTCTTCATCAGCAGAGTAAGCTTCTGCAACATATCTGTCATCATCTGCATTGCTAAGATGAGCAGCTGAACCATTGACTGATCTGTCTGGCTGGGCCTGCTGGTTAGCTGCATCCTGGTTCTCTGTATCCTCCTCCTCTTCATCCAGGACCACATAGGCACCATCCTCCACCTCATCGTCTAAACACACATGTTCCAGTGTTTACCTCGGACCAAGCTCTGTCAACAGCTGTAGCAACTGTGCCAAACCAAGCACAAAGCAGCATCTCAAACATGGTCAGGGACAGTAGAGACACCATTGACTACGAATCTGTGCAGACACACACAATCATGGTATGTAGACCATCATGACAAGTTTGAGAGCAGTAGTCACCTTCCGCACCCTCTGCAACACCAGCCTCATTTTCCTCTTCAGCTGCAACTGCAGCAGTTGCCAATTCATCAGCATTGTCTCTGCCACTGGGCTCTGCAGCCGGTGTGGCTGCGGCCCTTGTCTGTGCTGCAGCTTCTGTAGCAGCTAGCCTGCGTGCAGCTGCTGCCTCAGCTGCCCTTGCCATGGCAGCCACATTTTCAGCAACTGACTGCCTCTTGGCTTCCATCTTGGCAGCCTCTTCAAGCTGCAGTGCAGAAGAAGCAGTGGGATTGCGAATGTGATGAACAGACTGGCATCACTCACAAGGTGCAACAACTCACAGCAATAAAGTAGCATGGAAAGCTCGCATGGCAATAAAGTTACACTTGTGTGGGACGGCAGTAACGCACGCTTGCAGCTTCTGATTAGTAGATGCCTGATCACCAACAAGGTGATATGATCTAACTAGAATATGTCTTACCTTGAAGGCCTCAAGCTTTTCCTGCTCTTTCTCTAGCAAGCTTTGTGTTGCAGCATTGTGCTTGCCGGGGAGCCAGCACAGAGGAGGTCCTGCGTTGGTCTGAATGAATTTTGCAATCTTACTGCGGTGCAAGACCCTCTGCACGAGGCCTATCTCTGCACGCTTGACTTCTGCTTGCATGTTGAGTTCGCGCTTCAGGTTCATTTCTGTTTGCCTACAAGATGGCAGATAGCAACGTCAGAAGTTCTGAAAAAACAGCTCTGCTTCAGACAAGAAGGTAATGGTACAATGTCGTACAAAATCATGCAGTGCTCACCGCTTTGCAGCCATTTCGCGCTTGAAGTCCGCCTTGAACTTGACTAGCTCCTCTCTTCGGCGCTCTTCAGCTCGCTTCAATGCCTCATCCCTCTGCTGGGCAACTCTGCTCTTACGGAAGTCAGAGCTTTCATCTCTGAACAGCCAGTCAGTGCTTAGCATTTGTTGACCACATCTGTTTCAATGTGACACAGTTGTAACGCAGTCAGTGTTGTAAGTCGGCTGATTGAGAACTGCTCATGGAAGATACCAAAAGAAATCAATTGGCAGTTGCAGATGAATGTTTGCTAATGAGTGACACTCAGGCAAACAGGACAGCAGAAGGAGAGGTTCTATCAAGCATGCTTACTTGCACTTCTGGAGTGTTTGATTCAAAAAGCCAAACATGCGCCTGTTCCTTTTCTTTGCTGCTGGATTGTCTTCTACATCATCAGGCTTCGGCCGCTTGGCAGTCATGCTTTCATCAGTCTGCAAAGTACAGTAGACAGCTTGGAGTGCAGCTCAGAGCAACTTTGGCTGTTGCTGTCAGGTGTTGACTGCATATTGTACCTGTGAAAACAATCGTGTCTCTCCGTCTACAACCACAGCTGATAACAGTCGCTTCCTTGAACCTGCGGGCTGCAATGAGAACAGCAAGGGCACCATTAGTTCAGGTGCAGAAGTATAAGCAAGAGGTCTGACAGCGATGTTGAAGCAGCAGGATTGATCACCACCTCAGAAGATACTGGTGCTTCTGCAGGAGCAAATTCTGGTTTTGACGCTGGCTTCTGGCGGTCCTGTGAGACACGTGGACCCAACCTATTCATCACAGAAGATTGTGGCACATCACGCAAAGATCTGACTGGATAGCCATTGTTTCTGGGAGGCCAGTCTGAGGCTCTGCTGGCACTTGGAGGGCCTGGCAGGTGACTTCTGGGGTGTGGTCCCTCAAATTCCGGCTGTCCAGGGTAAGGCTCCCTGCCTGGGACTCCTCGTCCGGGCAGAGCTCCTCCCCTGAATGGAGCACCCGGAGGGCCCATACCCCGCCCTCGACCTCTGCCAGGAGCATAGGTGCGGATGCGCTCGGTCACCTGCGTTTCCAAACGTGCGAAGAGATGGGGGTGATCAGTTGGTCAACCAATCTTGTCTTAGATGTCCATGCAGCAACGTCTGGACGCTTCTGAAGCCAACTTCTCACCGCTTGCCGTTCTTGATATATTCCTTGCAGTTCTTGCTCCAGCTTTGCAACGTCAAGATCCACAGCCATGGCTGAGTGACCACCTGACCGGAATGTCGGTACTGACGAGAACGCCTTTGCTGGATCGTCCTCACAACCACCTCCCCAAGCAATCAGGAACGCAAGGGGTATGCAGACATGGTCAAAGTGCGACTGACAAGGCTCACCGCCTGAGTCTGGCTATAACTGCCCTGACCTAAAAGGGGCTTGAGGTTTAACCCTGAGAGCTGCTCGGGCAAGCGCAGTTAGCAGAAGCGAGCGCCCAGATACCAAGACAAGTTGAATGCTGAATTGTGGACATTTACAGCATTGCGCTCAGTCCGATAGGAGACAGACGTCGTCACAGCGCACGTAGAATCGCTTCTGCACGAAGCACAAAATTCCAAGCGTTGATCTGTGCCCTTCAAGCTGATTGTGGGGATCTCTTTTCCGCTCAGCTGGAATGCGACCCTTTTCAGAGCGCACTGACTGAAAGCTAGCATTGCCACGTCTAAAGCTTTTCAGATAGCCTCAAGGCTCTGCGACAAGCGGCCCAGCAAGTCTCAGGTAACCCAGCCTGAGTGTCGCTTCGGAGCGTTGTGTCCGGGCGCCATCGTTCACAGCATGGCTCTTGCACTACAGCAAAAGCGGATGTGTCTGGGCATTTGGATGGCAGCAAACTTTCTTCGTACGCACCCACTAACATGCACAAGGTGGTGCAGGCGGGTCAGCGCCTGATGCGCAGGCGTCTGTACTACTGGCGGTGAGTGGCCTGTGTGCTGGTGACAGCTTCAGAACCGATATGAGCAGCAGTGACATACAGCCCAGCCCAGCCAGTCCTGCCAAAAGTGATCACAGCTCAGGGCAGGCCAAAGCTAATGTCGTTGACAACATCTGGAAGGCCTGTGCATATGGCGATTTTGACAAGCTCAGGGCACTTGCTGCTCAAGATCCAGCTTTGGTTAATCAGCCAGATGAGCAAGGCTACTATCCATTGCAGTGGGCAGCCCTCAACAACCGGGTTGGAGTCACCAATTTCTTGCTGGAAAACTCAGCAAAGCCAGATACCAAGGACCACACAGGCCAGACTGCTCTGCACTGGGCAGCTGTACGTGGCTCCCTTCAGGCTGCAGAGACGCTTTTGCGAGTAGGTGCAGACCCTAGGCTACCAGATGGCAAAGGGTACACCATCTGCCATGTTGCCGCGCAGTATGGACAGACAGCTTTCCTGTACCATGTGGCTCTGAGGTGGGGGGCTGATGTGGACTCTGCAGACAGTGATGGCAGGACACCTCTGCATTGGGCAGCTTACAAGGGCTTCACAGACACTATAAGACTGCTGCTAGTGATGGATGCCAGGTTTCATCTTGCTGACAAAGAAGGTTGCACACCCTTGCATTGGGCGGCCATCAGAGGCAATGGAGAAGCATGCACGCTGCTGCTGCAAGGTGGCTCAGCCAGTCTGCTCACAGCTCTGGATGTCACTGGTAGCACCCCTAGCCAGCTTGCAATAGAGAAGAAGCACAGGTGTGTCCAATGTGCTGGTGTCATGCAAGCACTCTTGGTGCTCCTAAAATGTTGCAATGCATCTTGACTGTTGAAGCTGCATGGTGTGCCCTGCAACATACAACATCAGACCAAGCTGTGCTTTGCTGCACATACACATGTGACTCTCATACAGAGTTATTGGATGCTGCAGTCTGATGCATGACCTCGCTTATCACACTCATGATGCTGTCTGTAGGCATCTGGGTGTTCACTTGGCAGAGTGGAGGCAGTCACAAGAAGGGGGCAAATGGTTTGGCAAGAAGGGCAGACTGGCCTTTTTGACCAGTACACAGCTCTGTCCAGGCATCTGGGCCCTCATCATTGGCCTGGTCTCCTTGTTCCTCTTCAAAGTGGTCCACAATGCCTCTGTTGGGCCCATGTCAGCCGTCAACACTCTTTGGTCCTGGTCAGTGGTCATTCTGGCAGCCACTGGGTTGATGGTCCTATACAGCATCACAACCGCAGACCCTGGCTATGTCCGTAGCATCACCAAGGGCAACATGCGCAGCACAAAGGGCATTGCTAATAGGGGGAATGGCGGCAATGGGGGAGAAGGCTACAACCACTACAAAGCGCTTGACTCGCCAGCTCTTTGGGCTGGCAACTGGAACCAGCTGTGCGTGACGTGCAAGATTGTGCGACCCCTGCGTGCAAAGCATTGCAGCATGACTGATCGGTGTGTTGAGGAGTTTGATCATTATTGCCCCTGGGTTGGAAACTGTGTAGGCAAAGGCAACAGACATCTGTTTTTGATCTTCTTGTGGCTGGAACTATTTGCTATGTTGATCAGCGCAGTCGTGACTTGTTTTAGACTCCACCAGGCGTATAAGCTGGATTCCTGGGTGGAGGTCTCTGGTATCCCATGGATGATCATGTTTGTCATCCTGGACGGCTTTGTGCTGATGAGTGTTGGTGCTCTAGCTGTCACCCAAGGCTCACAAATAGCTCGCAATATCACAACCAACGAGCTTGCCAACTGGCATAGGTACAAGTACCTTAAGGATTCAGAAGGGCAGTTTAGCAATCCCTTTGACAAAGGCTGCAAGACCAATTGTACTGAAGCTCTCTTTCCTGCTCGGACACCTTCAGCACCTTTTGTGATACCTCATGATCAGCCAGAAACAATGTCCTTATTGAAGATGGAGCAAGGTCAGCTTGCAAACAAGCATCTTGAGTAGTCTGTGCTGTTGTCTTGCTTGACACCTTGTGTTATGTGTTCCATGGAAGCATGCCATTTGAATGAATGGTCAGGAGGGTCAATGAACATAAATTGGCAATGTTTATGATTTATGCAATCAAATGCCTGCTTGTTCGTTGCCTTAGAGCATTTACACATTTTGATATGATTTGTGTTACAGCAAGACATTTGAGCTTATGCTACGGAAGTACAGCCAAGTAAAGCCGTGAATTCGCCCTCTCCCATGTGCTGCTGGCCAACAATAGCCCCCTGCAAGATTTGAATGTTGACTGTTGATCTCAAAGGGTCTTCCATCAACGCCTGTTCCAAACTTTCGAGCAGGGGATCAGCGGCAGATGATGGGCCCAGAACGTCCTGCAGCGATTTGAGGCTGTTTAGTATCGGGCAGCTATGCATCATGTGTTCAGCAACAGTCCTGCGCAACAGATACAGACTGAGTCACAAATCACAAGCTCATATTTCCATGGCTCATTAGCCTCTGAGATTGCCGTGCCACAGTTGACATCAACATGATGACAGGACAGACACATCAACATGCCCCCTCTGCTGCACAAGGGCTCTGCATCATATGGGTGATATCATGTAGTCTGACCTGCAGAAAGGCAGGCTCTGTGATTGCATTCAGATTTGTGTGGCTGCCAGGGTCCTCAGCAAGCCAGCTGTGAATCTTGTTCCAAGTCTGCTCCTTCCTGGCTTGCATTGCAGCCTCTTCCTTGCTAACAATGACTGCTTCTGCCCAGGCATATATGGTGCTCTGTGCCAGTGTTTTGCTGTGGTGCATGGCAGCCTGATGCATCAGCTGCAGTTCCCTCAGAAGCCCAGCATGTGCTGCTTGCTTCTGTACTTGTTGCCACGCGCTAAACACCTGCGCAGCACCACACAAAATGACTGACTCTGACCCAAACCTCAGGTTTAATGTGTCATTGGGGCGTGTGAGAAAGGCTTACAGAGTGAGGCAGGCCTGCCATAAGATATCACCTTTCCAGACTGAACTACAAAATTGTTGATGATAAAAGCATTGCTCACTAGGTCGCAGCTTCAGAAACATGCGCACAAAATCTGACACACAAATTGTGTTTTAGCTCAGCATGGACAGCAGCTCTTGAAAATACAGATGTTGCAGCTGCAGACCAACACAGCATTTTAATGCACTACTTGAGTTTGTATGCTTGCCATGATCCGAGCTGATCTCCTCCAAGACTAATGCCCTGCAGAACTGCATGCCAATGCTTGTGACATAGATGTTTGCAGTGACAGCCCTGAACAGCATCTGGGACGCAGAGCAGACATTGCTTCAAGTCAAAGTGCTGAGGTGCTACCTGACGCTGTCTGTACAGCTGAAAATGTCGGTGTGCATCCCGGTGGGCAAGGCGCCTTAGGGCAACAGCCTGTCCCAGCCCCTCCCACATGCCCTTCACCAGCACCTGCCGGTGATGCTGCTCGGCCACTCGCTGCTGACTTGCTGCCGTCCTTGCCCTCTCTTGCTTCTCTTCCGCCACATGCCGCGTCCATGACCTAGTAAACAGGAAAATCTGCACGCCTGAGCTCCACATGCTGCCCATGCAATCTATTCCTGCCTCAACTTGTATAGTGTACAGACAATTTAGCACGCCCTGTGGTCAGCATTTATCAGGACGGTCGTTTTGCAGGTCTGTTGTAGACTATTGGTAAGCTAGCGTAAGTGGCACTGAGATCTGCAACTTCTGACTTTACAAAGCACTTCTGTATACAACCTGCCCAACACCAAACAACATTCGTGTAGTCACCCACCTGAAAGCATGCTGAACAGCTTTAGTCTGCGCCCACTGATGTGCTGTGACCATCTGGCTGTGTGCTTGCTGCACCAGACGCTGCCAAGGACGCCAGCCCTTGTCTCTTGCCACTGTCCTGGCATACTGGATATGAGCCAAGGCACTCTGCATGCCACTTGACAAATATCGCCACATGAGAGACATTACGCGCAACAGATCACACACAGAAGGTTGCCCAGACCAAAGACATTGCAGCTGTCCTGCCACATTTACCTTGCATTACAATACATGTTATACTCTGCTTATGATACATGTCATTAAACAGCACAGTGCCAGACTAGTCAACATGAGGTGAAGCCATGACTGAACAAGTCTACAGATGCGAGTGTACTGCTTCATTGCTGCATGTGACTTGGTTGTGATTGGCATTGCAGCGTCAGTGTGTCAAAGTCTGTATCTCAGTGTCAGACATTTCTGCATTGACTATATCAGCAGCCACTTGGCAAACGCTCTGCCACTGACCACTGGCAAAGTGATCATACATCAGCATGCCTCAGCAGTTCACACAGATGGAAAGATGCACCGAGGTTTGTTGCTGAGCTACTGCACATAGGAGCAGCTTCATTTCAAGCTTACAAACGTATTACATGTTGCTCTATTCCAGATTTGCACAGGATGTGTACACACCTGGTGGGCTAGCAGCTGCTGACTCAGGGCCTTCACAGCAGCTTCTTCCTCCTGCTTCTGTCGTGCTTCCAGCTTACGTATGCGCTCGGCTCGCCGCACAAACTCTTCCTGCTCACGCTGTTTTGCCTGCATGCAACAGATAGGCCAGGCCCTGTTGCCCATGCTGGTGCGTCGCCATCTACACCTGCCTGTGCAGCTTCTGCATTTTCACATGAGATGGATATGATGTCTACAAACAAGCCGCACAGCTATGTCACACAGGTATTCCGTTTTGCAAAATGTCAATTCTTGTGAAATTAAAGGCTTGACATGTCAGTTTGGGTGCCAGAGGTAACACCCGGTCTCGCTCTTGCCACAATGTAGCTGTGCAATCAGGAGAAAGCGAGCTGGTGGAGGGCGAGCTCACCTCTGCTTTCTGGTGGGCTGCCTCACGGCGGGCCTTCAGAGCCTCAAATTTGCCGCGCTTGCGGAAGCGGATGCTGTTCTCTGCTTCAAGTCCACTGCCAGCAGAGTCACCACCAGTGCTGCTACAGCTTCTGGGCAGCGCACAGTATGCTGAGCTTGTACCCACCAGCCCTGGCGTACAGGGCTGCTCCTGGACCTCGCCTTGTTGATGCCCTGGGGTGCAGGGCTGATCCTGCTGCCCTTCCGTCTGCGCTGGCTCGCCTTCCGTTTTGTTTGCATGCATGATTAAGGAGCTTGGGCGCAGATGCTGGCATGCTTGTCCTGTTGCCCCTGATGGCTCACATATCAACCTGCACTCTGCTAAGTCTGACATGCTGAGTTGCGCCTCCTGAGCACAGCCGCTTACACAGCTGCTCTGAGCATGATGTGGCACTACTCCTTCATTGTTGGGCAGCTGTGCACCTTGTACCCTGTCGCTGTCTACCAGCTCAAGCTGACACACAGCTGCCTGAGCGCCTTCTGCTGCAGCTGTGTCAGCAGCTTCTAGCTGTACCTGACTGCAGGCTGAATTCTGATTGCCACGGTGCACACTAGGCAGACCTGGACCATGTATGTTTGTTTGCAAAACAGTGCCTGTGCCTTGTGCATGGCGTGTGGCGGCAGGTGCTTTGGCACAGGCCTGGGTGCCCCTATTGCAGAGTTGGCTTGCAGGAGCTGACCTTGGCTTGTGCTGCTGCATCTGAGGCTGCTGCTGTGGCAAAGTAGCATCATGCTGCTGGTACTCGTCCTCAGCACAATCAGCACGCAGTTGTTGACCGTTTTGGTATGCGCTGGTGGACGCCAGCCCTGGCTGCCTGCTTGATGCACTGCAAGGCATCTGGTGTCGTCTCAGCTTAGAAGCAGGGCCTCCCTTGCTGCTGCTGGGTGGATGCTCAGGCTGCTTCTGCTGCCTAAGCACAGCTTCCTGCGGTGCAAGCACTACAAGTCATAAGCTGAGCAAGCAGCTCTGGCGCGTGTTGGAGAAAATGCTTTGCAGAGAGCGTCTTTGCAGAAAATGTAGCTTGTCAGAGACAACACTGGCCATGACCTATACAATCATGTGGACTACTTGCTGTGTCATGACTACTAGCTGTGTATCACGCAAGGCGTCTGTGGGAACTTGACTGGAGCTCGCCTTACAAAAATATGACTGAACAAGAAATGAGGGCTGACCTTGACAAATCGCCGAATATTGTGTTGCCGAGTTTGGTGCTGCAAGTCAAGCTCCTTTTCAATCCTGCCCTGCTGCGTCACCTCCACCCAGCATCTCCAAAAACTGTGCTGGGTATACAGGCCATGAAATTGCACTGCAGCTGCCCATTTGGCCTGATCACGCTGCTGCTCAGCAGCTGCCTGCTGCGTTTGAGTGCGCTCATGCTTTGTACGCTGTGACATGGTGTGCCAGGCCTGCATGACGCTATGCTGCCTGAAGAGCAGGTGGAAGGTGGTGGCAATGTCTTGGAGATGAGCTTGTCTTGCCTGCTGCTGAGCTTCCTTCACAGCTTGGCATGTGGCTACAACATGACGCCAAGCCTGCACCATTATAGAAAGTGAGCTAGCTGAACATTGGGGCAGAGTAGTCTTGCTGACAATGAGACAGACCATTAAGGCTTCACATACCGTTCTCTGTTGCGTGGTGTACCAAGTAATGTTGCACAATATGTTGAAGTGATGTGTCTGATGGCATATAATGGTCTTTCAACAATGCAGGGCAGCACAATGTACAATGGGTGGAGAGACAGGGAGGCAGCTTTGAGCTGAGCATGATAGAAAGCATGCTTTCTTTGGCCATGGATGCTATTGTTGGCATGCATTGCAAGTTTCTTACTGTGAGCACTGGGGCTTGCAATCTGGTCACATTGAGCAGTGCACCACAAGTGCATGTATATAGTTCACATATCATTGTGCAGCAACAGGACAGCCTCATCTCTCATATACAACAACTGATTGCTGTCATCTGTTCAGGTTCAGGAGCAGCACCTTCCAAATGCGCAGCAATTTGCGCCATTTCAGCATGCTGCCAGCGCCCTTCAGATGCACTTGACCTTCTCTGGTACTGCCAAGCCAGGCCTCAAACCATGCCGACATCCGCTTGAGCCTCTGTTTTGACAGTGCTTGCATGATGCGCTGGTGCTTTGCAGCAGCGCTGCTAGGAACCTGCCTGCCACTACCAAGCTCATGCTGCTTGGTCTCAGACACTGCATTGCCAGCAGATGTAGAGCCACATATGCCCTTGGAGTGAACAGGCTGCTTGAGTGCCTTTCTGTCTGAAGACAGATCATTCTTCACATCCCTCAAGACTGGATACCTAAGCCTCATAGGACCCTGTAGAACACACAGGGCATCTGGTGCCATGACTGCTTTGCTGCTTGTCCAGGCTAGAAATGTTAGGCATGTGAAAGCAAAGCTCCAGCATGCGCTTCAGCAATGGAGACTGCAGGCATTGACTGTAAGGTACCTCTGACTGGTCGTTGCGCAAGCTGTTTGGTGACAAGTTTGCCAAGACTTTGCTGTGACTGGGTCGTGCCCTTGGAAGAGCAGCCAGGCAAACAGCTCGTCCTGCTGCCTTCCGAAGGACTGCCTCAACTTGCAGGTCAGCATCTAGAAAGTCTGTGACAGCGCCTCCGGGCTGACACTGCAGAAGGGATCTGGCCGTTGCTGAAGCCAGCTGCCCAAACTGTCTGGGGCCAACACCCAGGCTGTGATGCGGCACAGCAGGCCTTGCAGGGAGGTC
>JAABUO010000908.1_pt1 | contig 43928 bp, 43 predicted proteins | sample 5559291 | NCBI WGS metagenome assembly JAABUO01 (sample SAMN10711878, study PRJNA513372) | rock metagenome | isolation source: Antarctica rocks | place: Antarctica: Victoria Land, Finger Mt sud
CCCACGTAGAGCGTCGCGCCGTCGGGCAAGAGATCGGCCAACTCGGCGAAGACCTTGCCCTCGAACGGCTCGTCCAGCCCTTCGAGATACGTCCGCAGAGCGCCGCGCGCGCGCCGATCGGCGTCGCACCAGGTATCCAGCCAGGAGTCGTCGAGAGCGGGCAGATTATAGCGGTCGCGCTCCCGTTCCACCACGTCGACGATGGCCGCGCATAGGGGCCCGGCGTCGGCGCGCACGATCGTGTCGACGCGCGCCGTCGGATCCCGCCACTCCCCGGCGGCGTCCACGAGGATCTGGCGTTCGGCGAGCCGCAAGACGGTCGACAACGCTTTCGACGTGGGCGCGGCCCCGATACGCAGCGTCACATCGGGCGTCAGGACCTCGGCCCGTTCGTCGCGCAGCAGAGCGTCGTAGGCGTCGAGCACGGCCTCATGGCCGCGCGGTCCGCAGCGCAGCCCCGAGAGCGGGTCGGCCAGCACGGGGTAGCCGAGCGTCTCGGACAACGCCACGATCCCGGCGGCCGCGCCGTCGCCGTCGCCGGCCCCCGGACCGCACACGATCACCCCGCGCGGCGTCTGCCCGAGCTCGCGCGCGAGGGCTTCGAGTTCCTCCCGCGGCGCCGTGCGCGTCCCCGCCACGACGCCTATATAGGGACGACCCTCGAAACGCGCGGTATAGTCCCTCTCGCGCGCCGTCCTCGTGGCCACGCGGCGGAAGAAGTCGGCCGGCGGCGTCAGCGGCTCGCGGAAGGGCAGGTTGAGGTGGACGGGACCGGCCGGGCCGTCGACCGCCGTGGCGACAGCGCGCGCGGCGGTGGTACGGGCGTAGCGCAAGACGCGCTCGCTCGCCTCGGGCAGAGCCATCTCCACGAACCACTTGACGTTGGTTCCGTAGAGGCGCAACTGGTCGATCGCCTGCGGCGCGCCGTTGTCGCGTAGTTCGGGGGGACGGTCGGCGGTGAGCACGACGAGCGGGACGCGCCCGTAGCGCGCCTCGACGACGGCCGGTAGGAACTCGGCCGCCGCCGTCCCCGAGGTGCAGACGAGGACGACAGGGGTTCCCGACGCCTTGGCCAGCCCGAGGGCGAAGAACGAGGACGAGCGCTCGTCGATGTGTACCCACGGCGTGATGGAGGGGTGCGCGGCCAGCGCGAACGCCAACGGGGTCGAGCGCGAGCCGGGGCAGATACAGGCGTGCCGTACCCCCGCGCGCGCCAACTCCTCCACGAGCGCGCCGACATAGGCGTAGGTCGCCTCGGCATGGGCGGTGTCAGTCATCGCCGGACCCTCTCACGGCGCCGTACCCGATGGGTACGAGGGCAGCCATCATCATCACTCCTCCAGGCCCAGCGCGGACCGCATAGGGCGCAGTTTGAGCACCGTCTCGGCGTACTCATCAGCCGGGCGCGAGTCGCCCACGATGCCGCACCCGGCGAAGAGCGTGGCCTCGTCGCCGCGCAGCAGCCCGGAGCGCAGGGCCACGGCGAACTCGCCCGCGCCATCGCGATCGAGCCAGCCAACCGGGGCGGCGTACCAACCGCGGTCGAGCCTCTCGTGCGCGCGGATGTAGGCGAGGGCGTCGGCGCGCGGCCAGCCGCCCACGGCCGGCGTCGGGTGCAGCCGCGCCACGAGGTCGAGCGCCGAGGCGCCCGGCGCGACGCGCCCCGTCGCGGGCGTATAGAGATGCTGCACATTATGCAGGCGCAGCAGACGGGGCTCCGCGGGGATGTGTACATCCGTGCATACCTCTTGTAGGGCCGCGCGCACCGCCTCGACCACGATGGCGTGCTCGGCGCGGTTCTTGACGCTGTGCAGCAACTCGTCCCCGAGCCGGCGATCCTCCTCGGGTCCGACGCCGCGCGGGGTCGAGCCGGCCAGGCACGCCACGTCCGCGACACCGTCCCGCAGCCGCGCCAGGCGCTCGGGCGTGGCGCCGAGAAAGCAACTCTCACCGCGCGCGACGGCGAAGATGTAGGCGCTCGGATACGCGTCGCGCAGACGCCGCAGGGCCGCTACGGCCGAAGGCGCCGCCCCCACGCCGCCCCGCGCCCGCGCCGCGCGCGCCAGGACGACCTTGTCCAGGCGCCCATCCCGACACGCCCGCGCCCCGGATTCTACGATCGACTCCCACTCCTCGCGCGGGAGCGCGTCCTCGAAGGCGGGATGCTGACCACGATCGACCACCTCTGGCCCCGCGACCCCCTCCGCCAGCGCGTCCTCCACCAGGTCGAGCGCGCGCGTCAGAGCGGCCTCGACGTCGGCGCCGGGGGCGAGGACGGCGTTGGCGGTCAGAGTCGACGTGTCGCCGTGGGTCACGAGAGTCAGGCGCGACAGCGTGAGGCGCCCCGCGGGGTAGTCCGCCCACGTACCGGTCGCGGGTCGGCACGGGTCGAAGGCAAAGCCTCCCAGGAGCAGCGGACCGCGCGGAACCTCCGTCGAGCCGCCCGCGTCCGCGTCGTCGACGACCGCGTCCGCGAGTAGCGAGCGCCAGGCGCGCCAGGCCTCGGACGCCGACGCCGTCTCGATCGTCCACGCCGCGCCGGCCCCGGCCAGCGCCACACCGTCGGCCGGCCGTTCCCAGAAAAAGCGGTCCCCGACGAGGGAAGCGGCCCGGTCGAACAGATCGAGCGGGTCACGGGCGTCCAGGGCCACGCCGACGCTGACGAGCACGGGTCGGCCCCGGTCCACGGCGCGCGCCGCGGCGCGGCTCAGGGCCTCGCTCAATCCGGCGCGCAGGGCGGCGGGGACGAGAGATGTGCTAGCGGCGACCACTGTATGCCTCCTCGGGCAGCGGGTGTACGGGGGCGCCGATACTGCGCAACAGCAACGCGCGCAGGGCGGGATAGGTGTCGTCCAGGCGATCGGGGCGGCCGGTCAGGAGCCAGCGGACGACAACCTCGTTGAGCGCGCCGAACCAGACGGCGCCGGCCAGCGCGGTGTCGAGCGGAGGGATCGCGCCGTCGCGCACGGCGTCGTCGAGGTGGCGCGCGATGAGGTCGGCGAACGCGCCGTGCATCTCCGTCAACGCGGCGCTGAACTCAGGACCGGCGCCCGGCGCCTCCACGAGAAAGAGGCGCGCCAGCGTGCGATGCTCGCCGAAAAGGCGCAGCACGGTCGCGAGCGCGGCGTCGACCTTGGCGATCGGATCGGGGGCCTCGTCGATGGCCGCCTCGGCGCGCGCGACCAGCAGGCCGGCGGCGTGACGGAGCAGAGCGTCGAAGATCGCGTTCTTGTTAGGGAAGTGAAAATAGACGCCGCCCTTCGACGTTCCCGACGCCGCGGCGATGTGGTCGACCGCCGTATCGCGGTAGCCGCGGCGCGCGAAGACGTCGAGCGCGGCGTCGAGGATGCGCTGATGCCGCGCCCTGCTGCGCGTCTGCTCCCCCGTCATACCCATCCTCTTGCGCCCCTCCACTAAAACCGACCGACGCGTCGGTCGGTTTTAGTATACCGCGTTTCAGGAGTGTGGCAAAGGGTCTAAAGCGCCGCATCCGTCCCGCCGGCTGCGGCGCGATCGGCGCTGTCCCCGTCGGCGAGCAGCGCATCCACTTCGGCGTCGTAGAGTAGCGCGGGGTCGAAGCCCATCGACGCGAAGTGCCCTTCGACCTCCAGGCTGAGCAGGCCGTGCAGGCGGGTCCACCAGACCACGCCGCGGCGCAGCACGGGGCCAGGGATCTGCTGGTCGGTCTCCCGCGCCCACGCCGCGAACCGCGCGTCCAGCGCGGACAGACGCGGGCCGGCCGCGGCCGCCGGCGACGGGAGCGCCGCGAGCGCCGCGAGGAACGGGGCCAGGATGCGCCGCGCGAGCGCGACCGTGCCCGCGGGCGCGACATAGCCCGGCACGGGCGTGCCATACAGGAGCAGGTAGCGGTGCGGTTGAGCCAGCGCCCACGCCCGGAAGGCCGCCGCGAGCGCGCGCAGGTGTTCGCGCGGCGCGGCCCCATCGCCCTGCCGCGCGGCGACATCCGCGGCTTCCATGGCCGCGGCGAGGTCAGCGTACGCGTCGACGATGAGCTCGGTCAGCAACGCGTCGCGGCTCGCGAAGTAACGGTAGAGCGCCGGGCCGCTGACGCCCATCTCCTTGCCGATGGCGTTGAGCGACACCGCGCCGATCCCCCCCTCGGCGAGCTGGCGCAGCGCGATATCCTTGGCCTCCTCGCGGGTCGCGGCGCGATAGCGCGCGCGGCGGCTGAGCGGCTGTTCACTTACCACGTCTTCTATCACGTCTTCCCTCCCTACGCGTCCCCCTCTATGAGGGAGCATCGCCGGCGCGACACGCCGCGCCGCCCTATTTATTATCTAGCATAACACAGGCGATAACATGTATCGATAGTGATAGCTATTGACAAAGGTGAAATGGTAGAGTATAGTGCCCTTGTTAGGTGCTCTAACAAAAGAAAGGGCCGATAGCAGAGTGTCGGTGGAGGGAACAACAATGATAGTGACAGAGATCGTATTACCGGGTGTGGGCGCGCCGGAGACGCTGCAGGTGCGGCGGCGAGAGCTGCCGCCGCCGGGCGCGGGCGAGGCGCTGATCCGCGTCGAGGCGACGGGCGTCTCGTTCGCCGAGCAGGGGATGCGGCGCGGGCGCTACCCGGGCCAGCCCGCGTTCCCCTTCGTGCCGGGCTATGATCTGGTCGGCATCGTGGAGGATCTCGGCCCCGGCGGCGCGGGGGTCGCGGTCGGCCAACGGGTGGCGGCGGTGACCAAAATTGGCGGCTGGGCCAGCCACGTCGTGCTCCCCGCGGCCGACCTCGTCCCCGTGCCCGACGGGCTGGACGCCGCGGCGGCGGAAACGGCGGTCGTCAACGGCGTGACCGCCTGGCAGATGCTGCACCGCCTGGCGCGCGTGCGCGCCGGGCAGACCGTCCTGGTACATGGCGCGTCGGGCGGCGTGGGCGTCCTGCTCGTGCAACTCGCCCGCCTGGCCGGCGCGCGGGTGATCGGGACCGCCTCCCCCGCCAAGCACGACGCGGTGCGCGCGCTCGGCGCCGAGCCCCTCGACTACCACGTCGACGACCTCGCGGCCCGGGTCCGCGCGCTCGCGCCCGGCGGGGTCGACGCGGTCTTCGATAACGTTGGCGGCCAGGGCCTACACGACTCGTGGCGGATGCTCACCCGCGGCGGCACGCTGGTGTCCTACGGCATGGCGTCCAAACTCGACGGCCAGGGCTCGATGATGGCGGCGTTCATCCCGCTCCTGGGCCGCATCTATCTGTGGAACGCCCTGCCGAACGGCCGCCACGCGCACTTCTACGACCTGTGGAGCGGCAAGAGGCTGCGGCCGCGCGCGTTCCGCCGGAAGATGCGCGCGGCGCTGACGGAGGTGTTCGCCCTGCTCGCCCAGGGGCGCATCCAAGCGCGGGTCGCCCGCCAGCTGCCGCTGGAGCAGGCGGCCGAGGGGCTGCGCCTGGCGGAGTCGGGCACGGTCTCGGGCAAGGTCGTGCTGCTCCCCAGTCTGGCCTAGTGTTTCGTCAGAGGGGTTCCTTTGCAACGGGACGCACCCACTGAAACCCCCCGGCTTCCAGCTGGCACACTCTTGCCGGCATACGCGTAACCTCTCCAAGCCATCGAAATCTCTTCGCGCTGCTAGCGCGCCGTCACGATGACGGGTCCTGACCGGGCACGATCGTGAAAAGCTCAAGCGTCGCGGTCAGAGGGCTGCCGGACCCGCCCCCGCCGTGGGCGCGGGCAAAGACGTCGCCGTGCGCCCAGGCTTGGTAGCTCTCTTCATCCCGCCACGTCGTTTCGGCGATGTAGAGCGCCTCGGCTCCATCGGGTTGTGATCCCAGACGCAACAGCCGAGAGTCTATAAAGCCGGGGACCTCGCGCATCCCCGGCGCGGCGTGCGCGAACCCCTGCTCGATCCGCTCGGCAAACGCGGTCGGCGCGCGCAATCGGTTCATAGCCACGAACATCATCGCCTCCTCATCCTACTCATCATAGCAATCCACACGCACAGTACGTCGCCGGACCATCCAGAAATTGTCTATCGGCATCGGTATACTACCATCGCCTCCAGTTTTGACGACGCCATCTTCTCTTGCGTTATGTCCAGCAGCGTTCCAGCGGCGTACAATGAAAGGGTGAAGACAGGAGGGCTTGGAGAGGGTATGCACGGGACCGGCACGGTTGGACGAGCGACGATAACGGCCGGCGCCAGGCGGACAGACGACGCGCCCGCGATCGTCGTCGAGGGGCTGAAAAAATCATACGGGTCGACGCGCGCGGTCGATGGGCTCGACCTGACGATCGCGGCGGGCGAGATCTTCGCGCTCCTCGGCCCGAACGGGGCGGGCAAGACGACGACTCTGGAGATTCTCGAAGGGTATCGCGCCGCCGACGCGGGGACCGTGCGCGTCCTGGGCCTCGATCCGCGCTCCGACGCGCGCCGGCTCAAGCTCCAGACCGGCGTGATGCTCCAGCAGGACGGCCTGCATCCGGGGCTGACCGCGCGCGAGATCCTGCGCCTCTACGCCGGCTTCTTCCCGCGCCCCCTCGACCCCGAGGCCCTGCTCGACCGGGTTGGGCTGCGCGCCGCGGCCGCCACGCGCGCCCGCCGGCTCTCGGGCGGCCAGAAGCGCCGGCTGGCCCTCGCCGTCGCCCTCATCGGCCGCCCCAGGCTTGTTTTCCTCGACGAGCCGACGACGGGGATGGACCCGCAGGCGCGCCTTGTCACATGGGATATAGTGCGCGGGCTGCGCGCCGACGGGACGACGGTCGTGCTGACGACGCACTTCATGGACGAGGCCGAGCGGCTGGCCGACCGCGTCGCCATCGTCGACCACGGCCGCCTCGTCGCGCTCGACACGCCGCGTTCGCTCACGCGCGACGCCGCGGCCGGTACGGTACAACTCATCGCCCCCCCCGGCCTCGACACGGACGCGCTCGGCCTCCTGCCCGGCGCGCGGGGGGCGCGCGAGTCCCGCCCCGGCGTCTACGTTCTCGACACGGACGACGCGCCGGCCCTCCTGGCCGGCGTTACGGCGTGGCTGCGCGATCGCGAGATCACGCTGAGCGAGTTGCGCGTCGGCCATAGCTCGTTGGAAGAGACGTTCTTGCGCCTGACCGGGGGAGACGTGGGGGAGGAAAACCTGTCATGTACCCCACCTTAAACGGCGGGGCTTGTCGTAGCCCTGGCATCGGGTCGGTACAAGCAACACAACGCCGGACCTCCGGGGCGCATGAGTACCGCCCCCAAACGCGCGATGTTCCGGGCGCCGTTATCGTCGGCGTCGCCCCGCCACGCGCAGGCGGGATTCACACAGGCGAACCGCTTCCCCACCCGTTCACCGATATGGAGGCAGCAATGGCACATCTGAGAGGTATACGCCGGGTTGACAAGAAGAAAGGGCACGGCCGCCGCCTGGCACTTGTAGGCCAGAAACGAGCGCAACTGAGCAAACGCCCACGAATTAGACCGTCGCCGTTCCGTCTTGGCGCGGGGTTGCCGATTGGCGCGTTCCCGAATGCCGGTCAAGTCCTCGCAGGCGATAGCCTGCTTATTCTTAACGGCTCGCCCCACGATGTGCTTGCTGATGATGTGATTGGTGTCGCGCTGAAAACGATGTTCCCGCCCCGCTATCCGTTTCCCCACGGCGCGCGCCCTGCGACGCGTGCTGCGGGTGCCCTGCGCGGCTGTGCGCTGAATGGAACGACGTACCCGCGTGTAGTCGTCGCGCCTGGCCGTCACGTGCTGGCCGCTGAACGTCGCGCCGTCCGACGTCACCGCGATGTCCGTCCGCCCCACATCAACACCAAGAACACCAGCGATGTCGCTGGGGGGCGGGTCCGCGTAGTGGGCGCTGACCATGAGCCTCCAACGCCCCTTGCGGTCACGGATCAGGTCCGCTTCCGCGAGTTTCACGGCGTCCTTGAGCATTCGACGCTGATGTCCGCCGATGCCAAGCTCTACCTTGACGCGCCCGTCCAACGTCGTGATGTTGGCCCGATTGTGCGTGACGCGGTAGAGGCGCGGCGTATCGAGCACCACGGCGGCGTCGGCACGGAACGCGCGCCGCGTGTCATGGTCGCGCTTGTAGGCAGCGGCCACGACGGCGATAGCCCTGATGGTGTGTTGGGCCATCAACCCGAACTCCGCGCGCACGTCGCCGTAGACGAGGCGCTGCAACCGGACCTTGTTGAACTCCTGAGCGTCCCAGGCCACCCCGCTGATGTGGTTGCACGCCGCGTTGAATTGAGTACGCAGGCGTTCAAGGGCGGCGCGTTCGGCGTCGGTCGGGCGCAAGGTCAGGGCGATAGTGCGGGTGCTCATGCGTGTAGCTTACCAGGTTACAGCTCGGATTGCTCACAGCCGATGTGCCGCTATCGCGGCCTATTGGCGGGGCCGATCCCATTCCTCCCCGCCGTGACAGGCGGGGCTTCCAGGGAGGTTTAGGTGAGCCTTAACACGCCCACGGTAGACGGGGCCGACACGAGCGGAGGGCTGACCCGCACGGTGCTCGCGCAGACGCGGGCCGAGTTGCTCCTGACGGCGCGGCGCGGCGAAAACATCCTTATTACCGTCATCGTTCCCATTCTGCTGCTCGTGTTTTTCGCCTCGCTCGGCATCGTGCAAAGCGGGACGCGCCGCCCCGTCGATTTCCTGCTGCCGGGCATGCTGTCGCTCGCCGTCGTGGCCACTGGGATGGTGAGCCTCGGCATCGCCACGGCCTACGAGCGTTACTACGGCGTGCTCAAGCGCCTGGGGGCCTCGCCGCTCCCGCGTGGCGGCCTCATCGTGTCGAAGGCCATCTCGGTCCTCGCGCTCGAGGTCGTGCAGGTCGCGCTCCTGCTGCTCATCGCCGCGGCGGTCTACGGGTGGAGGCCGGCCGGCAGCCCCGGAACGGCCCTGCTCGCGTTGCTCCTCGGCACCGCCGCCTTCGCCGGGTTGGGTCTCGCCATGGCCGGGACGCTGCGCGCTGAGACGACCCTCGCCGGGGCCAACGGGCTCTACCTCGTCTTCCTGCTACTCAGCGACGCCGTGCTGCCGCTGAGCCACCTGCCCGGCGCCCTGCAAGACCTGGCGCGGGCGCTGCCCGCCGCCGCGCTGACCGACGCGCTGCGCGCCGCGCTGACGGCCCACGCCCCCTTCCCCGGCTCCGAGTTGGGCATCCTCGCCGTCTGGGCCATCCTCACCGTCGCCATCGCCGCCCGCACGTTCAAGTGGGAGTAGCGCGAGCAAGCACGGACGTGATACGATAGGCGCATCGCGGGTGAGTCCCGCGGATGAGCGCACGCACGCGTGCGGAAAGGATTGCGCTATGCGCCAGCACCCCTTTCTCCGTCGCGCCCTCGCGCCCCTCGCACCCCTCGCGCTCCTGGCGGCCGTCTCCGCGCCGGCCGTCCCCGCCCTCGCCTCGCGCCCCCATGCGTCCCCGGCGGTCGTCCCGGCCCGCCGCGCCCGACACCCCCGCGTCTACGGCTACCTGGAAGACGGCAAACCCTCGACGGACAGCGTCCTCGACGTCTACAGTAAGACGCACAAGACGACCTACCACGTCACGATGATGTCGTCGACGGTCGTCATGGACCGCACGCAGGTCGTCCACCGCGCTAGCCTGACGAAAGGTCTGTACGTCATCGTCACCTGCCAACCGGGCAGCCATGGGACCCTCGACGCGCTCAAGGTCCACATCGAGCACCCGCGACGGCGTAGCCGTAAGCATTGATACCGTAGGGCCGCATCGCATGCGCCCTCGCGCGCTCAAATGCCCCAGCAAGAACGACGCGTGGGCGCCTCTACGATAACGACGCGTGGGCGCCTCTACGATTAGCCCGCGCCTTTCATGCAGAACAGCGGCTCGAGCTTGGCCACGACGCGGGCGAGGCCGGCCTGCTCGACCGCGTCAATAATAAGGTCGATGTTCTTGTACGCCTGCGGGGCCTCGTCGATGACGTCGCGCACCGCGTGGTTGATGCGCAGGGCGCCCAGTTCTTTCTTGACGGCGTTGGCGGTCAGCGTCTCCTTGGCCTTGCCGCGGCTGAGCTGGCGGCCCGCGCCGTGGTTGACGCTGAACTCGCTGACCGCGCCGCCCGGTTGGCCGACCAGGATGTAGCTGGGTCGGCCCATCGCGCCGGGGATGAGCACCGGGTGCCCGGTCGCGGCGTAGGCGGGCGGGGTCCGCGGGTGGCCGGCCGGGCACGCCCGCGTCGCGCCCTTGCGATGGACGATGCCCGTCGTGCCGTCGGTCAGCGTCTCGGTCCGTGTGACGTTGTGCGGCGTGTTGTAGAGCAGGCCCAGCCGGAGGTCGCCGCGCTTGTGACCGCTTCTCAGCACGCGCCGCACCCCTTCGCGCAGGTAGTGCATGATGAGTTGCCGGTTGATCGTGCTGAAATTGGCCGCCGTGTACATCGCGGCGAGGTATGCCTGCCCCTCGTCCGTCTCCAGCGGCATCCCCACAAGCTCGCGATGCGTGACGAAGAGGCCCCGCGCCTTCATGTAGTCGAGCGCGATACGATTGTACTCGTCGCCGACCTGATGGCCCAGCCCGCGCGAACCGCAGTGGATCTGGAAGACGAACTGGCCCTCGCGCAACCCCCACGCCGCGCACAGGGCGGCGTCGACGACTCGGATGCGCTGGCCCTCGAGAAAGTGATTGCCGCCTCCCAGCGAACCTGCCGTGCGCATGCCGCGCTCGAACGCCTTCGGACTGATCCACGCGCGGCCGGTCGGCCGCAGACACGGCTCCTCGGTGCGCGCGACGTCGTCCTCGGTGGCGTAGCCGTCGGCCGCCATCGACGGGATACCGCCGTCGAGATAGCGCTCAAGCTCGTCCTTCGAGAGCACGCCGAACCCCTGCCCCGTTCCCATCGCGACGCGCTGGCCGATGTCGTCCATCAACGCCTGCAACTCACGTCCGTCGATCGCACTGGCGTCTAGCCCGCTCGTCACGACCTGCATCCCGCAACCAATGTCAAAACCAGCCAGGGGCGGGTAGATCCAGCCGTCGGCGATCGCGACCGTCCCCACGGGGCAGCCGTAGCCGACGTGTCCATCGGGCATGAGCAGCGCGCGGCGGATGGCCGGCTGCTCGCTCGTCCGCATGAGTTGCTCTAACGCGTCGTCTTCGAGGCTCCCGAACAACTCCGGCGTCATAAAGACCTCGGCGCGCTCGGCAACGCTCCAGTGCGCCGGCCCGATCAACTCAGCCATGACAATCCTTATATATATAGGCGTACAGCGATACGCTCCGGCGTGCATGTAGACCACGGTAGCAAGCGTCAGACCACACTCGTGCATGTAGACCACGGTAGCAAGCGTCAGACCACACTAACGATGCAGGGGCGCGCCATCGAGCGCCTCCTTGCAGCGCGCGATGGCCTCCTCAAGCCCTACGTCCTCAACGCGCCCGCCATCGACGAGCCATACCGTGTCGCCGACCAACCGCGCGTAGGTGTCCGGTCCGCGGCGATACACATGCGCGGCGACGTCGGCCGGGGCCTGCATATAGTATCGTAGGCGGAAGAGCAACGCGCCGAGGCGCAACACGCGGCGTCGATACAGGTCATCGAAGATATCGTCGTTCATAGTCACGCCTCCTGACGCAGCCGCCGCATGCTGTTGTCTCCACGCGCTGTTAGAGAACCGGATGCGCGGACTAAGGACGCTCGCCACCCGTGGGCGGCACGGGCCTTGCCGTGCTCTAGCCCAGCGACCTACACTCTACCACCAACCAGCACAGGATAGACACGGGATAGACAAGGAGGACAACCAGTATGGAAGTACCGCCAGGCCCCAGCTTTCGCGTGACCGGTATCCGGCCATGGTCCTCGGAGAACAGGGATGCCGCGCCCCAGGATATGCAGGCCTTCTTCGTGGGCCAGACCGTGACGCCGGACGACCTCCGCGCGCTCGCCGTCTCGTTCGGCGCGGAGGTCGAGAGCATGGTCGAGGGAGCGGCGCGCCATCAGGCCACGATTCGCTACAACGGCCACCACTACGACCTCGATCTGGAGCCAGCCCCATCGGCGTAGATACCTTTACCGCTACCCGACGACGCCCAGGAGGTTGCCATGCACGGCCTGATGATGGACTACCAACTCACGCTGCCCACCTTGATCGCGCGCGCCCGCACGCTCTTCCCCCACAAGCGCATCGTCTCGCGGCTCCCCGACAAGAGCGTCCATGAGTACACCTACGCCGACATGGCGCGCCGCAGCCACGCCCTTGGCGTCGCGCTGCGACGGCTCGGCGTCGCGCAGGGCGACCGCGTCGGGACGCTGGCCTGGAACCACTATCAGCATCTCGAAGCCTACTTCGCGATCCCCTGCATGGGGGCGGTCCTGCATACCCTCAACCTGCGCCTACATCCCGACGACCTGACCTACATCGTCAACCATGCCGACGACCGCGTTATCCTCGTCGACGAGACGCTGCTGCCGCTCCTGGACAAGATCCGCGACCGCATTCACCCCGAGCACATCGTCGTGATGTCACAGTCGATGGACGCGCCCGAGGGCCTGCTCTCCTACGAGGCGCTACTCGCCGAAGCGGACGGCGCCGATGTCACGCCGCCCGACCTCTCCGAGAACGACGCCGCCGCGATGTGCTACACCTCCGGCACGACAGGGCGCCCCAAAGGCGTGCTCTACACGCACCGCTCGATGGTCCTGCACGCGATGGCCTCGGCCACGGCCGATTCGCTTGGGGTCCGCGAGCGCGATGTCGTGATGGCGGTGGTGCCGATGTTCCACGTCAACGCGTGGGGCCTGCCCTTCACGAGCACGATGGTCGGCGCGACGCAGGTTATGCCCGGTCCACACCTCGACGCGCAAAGCCTGCTGGAGAACATCGCCTCCGAAGGCGTCACCTTCACCGCTGGGGTGCCCACGATCTGGCTCGGCATCCTGCGCGCGCTCGACGCCAATCCCGACGCCTACGACGTGTCGAGCCTGCGCACCCTCATCGTCGGCGGCTCGGCCGCCCCGCGGAGCATGATAGAAGGCTTCGAGCGTCGTCACGGCCTCAACGTCGTCCATGCCTGGGGGATGACCGAGACCTCGCCGATCGGTACCGTCGCCAACCTAACCTCCGACCTGCAAGACGCGCCCGACGAGGAGCGATTCGCCTACCGCGCCACACAGGGTCAACCCGTCCCCTTCGTGGAGGTGCGCGCCCAGGGCGAGGACGGTCCCGTGCCCTGGGACGCGGCCGCGATGGGCGAACTCGAGGTGCGCAGCCCCTGGATCGCGCGCGCCTATTACGACGCGCCCGACATCGCCAGCCGCTTCACCGACGACGGCTGGTTCCGCACCGGCGACATCGTGACGATCGATCCGCGCGGCTACGTCAAGATTCAGGACCGCTCTAAGGATCTCATCAAGTCGGGCGGCGAGTGGATCTCCTCGGTCGAGTTGGAAAACTTGCTGATGGGCCACCCCGCCGTCGCCGAGGCCGCCGTCATCCCCGTGGCGCATCCGACGTGGCAGGAGCGGCCCCTCGCCGTCGTCGTCCTGGAAGAGGGACAAAGCGCGACGGCCGAGGAATTGCGCGCCCACCTCGAGCCGCATGTGGCCCGCTGGTGGCTCCCCGACGCCTACGAGTTCGTCGCCGAGATCCCCAAAACGTCGGCCGGCAAGTTCTCCAAAATGACCCTGCGCGACCGGTTCAAAGACTATACGCTCGTCGACGCCAAGGCGGGCGCCCCCGCCGACGTTAAGGTGTCAGATACCCACGGCTAAAGCCCGTGGGCTTGCGGGAGCCCGACACCTTCGACACAACGACATCCCGGCATGGACCTCTGGGCGCTCTGACGGCCGGGGATACTCCCGGTGGTCCGAAGACCGGGCGCCCCACGAGAAAGGACAGAGACCAATGTATCCGTCGTCTCCGCTGGATTTCCCAGCTAAACCGTCTCGTCGCGTCGCACTGGACGCTGGCGCCACACGCGACGTACACGATAACGGTGTCCACCCGCAAGGGCTTCGTGCCTTGGTACGTTGCTCGTGTTATTGTACCACGCAGGCGACAGTGGGGGCGAAGCTGACGCCGCTACAGCGCATGAAGCCCGTACCTCCCACGGCCCTGCGTGGGCTTCACGGGCTATCCCTGTGATGGCGCGCTGGGGACGGGCGTTGGCGCTCCTGCGCCGCGAGGTATCGGACGGCACGCGCGTGCTCGACCTCGGGTGCGCTTTCGGGTACGGCACGGCCGGGATCGCCCCGCACTACGACACGGACGGGATCGACGCGTCGCCCGACTATATCCGGCGCGCGCGGCGCGCCGTCCCGGCCGCGCGCTTCGTCGTCGGGACGGCCGAGCAGTTGCCGTACCCCGACGCCCACTTCGCGGCGGTCGTCCTCCTCGACGTCCTCGAACACGTCTCCGACGAGCGCGCCGCCGTCGCCGAGATCGCGCGCGTACTGCGCCCGGATGGCCTGCTGGTCTTGAGCGTGCCGCACGCCGGGCTCCTGCGCTGGGCCGACTCGCTCAACGTCTACGCCTGGCTCACCGGCGAGGATCCCCTGGTCCCTGCGACCACGCGCGCGCGGCCCGGCTCGTATCACCGGCACTACAGCGTCGCGGCCCTGCGGCGCCTACTCGGCGACCGATTTGCCGTTGGTTATGTGCATACGAGCGCGCTCGGTCTGGCCGAGTTCATCAATCTGGCCCTGCTGCTGCTCTGTAAGCGCCTGCTCCGGGCCGGCTCTCTCTACGCCGTCCTGCAATACGTCTACTATGGCCTGTATATCTGCGAGGACGTCATACCCCTGCCGCGAGGGGGGTATCACCTCATGATCGCCGCGCGGCGTGTGGTACCCTAGGGCGAAAAGGAGGGTAAACGTAACATCGTATGCACAGCCTTGTCCGCGCCCGCACGCGGCTGCCCATCATCCTCGTCGTGCTGGCGCTCCTCGTCCTGACGTCCGCGTGCGCCCCGCTCGGGACCGATCTGGGCGGCGACCCCTGCCTACTCAAGTCGTACCAGGGGTACGGCAATGGGGTGCTCGGCGGCATCCGCGCCGCCTACAACACCCTGAGCGGCCGCCTCGACGCCTTGCAATCCCCGCACTACACGATTAGCTCTAGCCAAAATATCAGCGAGACGCTGAGCGCGTTCCCCGAGTTCGAGCAATCGCTGGGCGAGCAGCGCGGCTACCTCCTGCACGGAACGCAGCCGCCCCAGGGCCAATCGTTCCGGGAGGACGCCAACGCGGCCATGGCGCGGCTCGACGTCGGCGCGCGCCTGTTGGTCCAGGCGTATGTCGACAGCGCGAACGGCGATACGCGCGCGTCCGACGACATCGTAACGGCGGCTCTTCCGTACATGGATCAGGGCCGTCTCCTCATCGCGCGGGCTAAAAGGGATCTCGCCGCCCTCAACACGAACAGTGTGAACTGCTAGCCCTATGGTAGTTCCCGAATGGTAGTTCCCGAGCGGACGCGGCCGGGAGACCCGTCGAGCCCCCGCGCGGCGGCGCCCGACGCGCCCACCGCGCGGATCGGGGTTCCGCTGATCAACGCCCTCTCCGGGCCGCTCCTCCTGGCTCTCGTCGTGGCCCTGCACCTCGCTCTACTCCTGGGGGTCTTCCCCAACACGCGCGAGGATGTCGTGCTGCGCGGCTTCCTATCGCTCTCCTACTCCGATGGAGGACGCGCCCTCACCGGGGCGGTGCCCTACCGCGACTTCCTGCTCGAATATCCGCTGGGCTCGCTCGTGTTCATGATGGCGCCGTACCTCTTCTCGGTAGGCTACCTGGAGTATCGCACTGCCTTCTTCGTCGAGGTCGCCCTCCTCGACGTCGTCGTGCTCGTGGCCCTGTACGCCGTGGCGCGCGCGACGGCGGTCTCGGTCCGGCGCGCGCTGGGTTTCTACACGCTGGCCATCGTGCTGCTCGGCCCCCTCGTCGACTATCGGCTCGACCTCGCGCCCGCGGCGTTGACGGCGCTGGCGATGCTGGCGTGGCGGCGCGGCCGCCTGGCCTGGGCGGCGATCGCCCTGGCCGCGGGGACCGCCACGAAAGCGTATCCGCTGCTGTTGCTGCCCCTCCTTCTCGCGGATAGCTGGAGCCAGGGACGGCGGCGGCAGGCGGTAGGGGCGGCCGTTCTCTTCGTCGGCGCCCTGGCCGTCCTGCTCTCGCCCGCACTCCTGGCGAGTCCCTCGGACCTCAGCCTGGCGCTTCAATTCCAGACCGGGCGGCGCTTGCAAGTCGAGTCGCTCTGGGCGACGCCGCCGCTCCTGCTCCACCTCGTCGCCGGGTTCCCGCTCGAAATCACGGGACGCGCCCGCGCGCTCGTCGTCCTCGGACCGGGCGACGCGTGGGGCGCGGCGGGGGCGCCGACGCTCGCCCTCGTGTCCGCGCTGGTGTACTGGAGGTGGTGGCGGCTGCGCCGACGCGCCGAGTTACGCGTCGCCGCGATGTTCGTCGGGGCCGCCGCCCTCGTCCTCGCGGCGGCCATGCTCAGTAAGGTTCTTTCGCCCCAGTACGTACTCTGGGTCATGCCTGCCCTGGCCATGCTGCCCCTGCCGCGCGGGCAACGCATCCTCCCGCTCTGCGCGCTCGGCGCGTTTCTCGCGGCGCTCCCGCTTACGCAGTGGCTGTATCCTCTGCACTACGGCGAGTTCGTGCGCCTCATCGAGCCCACGGCGGTCATCGTCCTCGCGACGCGCAACCTACTGCTCGCGCTGGCCCTCATCGCGCTGCTTGCCACGCTGTGGCAGCTCGACCGCGCGACATAGGCTGTCGGCAAGGGTATGTCATTCCCGCTGACGGTCGAGACCTTCTGACGGGGCTGTCGCGTTACGAGACCGACGCGGCGACCTGGAGGAGTTGGGCGCGGCTGAGACGGCTCGTGACGAGGTCGGCCGTCACCTCGGTCGCGATCTTACTCCGGTTGTCGAACCAGGAGATATTGAGCAGGTCAACCGCCTTGCCGCTCCGTATATCGCGCACCTTCTCCTCGGCCACCGTCACGGCGCGGCTGCCGGCCCGCGCCTGCTGAACCGTGAACGGGGCGGTATAGACGTAGGCTGATCCGATTTGATGGTCGATCTCGAAGGTCTGGCGCGACGACGACGAGAGGACCTGGAACGTCTGCGTGTCGCCGAGTTCGAGCGATGAGGGGATGTAGGGGAAGACGCGCACGATCGTGAGCTGAAACCCCCTGGGGATGTAGTGCGGTGTGCTGACGCGCCGCTTCACGAAGGCGCTGTCCCGCCGCAAAGCCTCTGTCGCCGTCAGGCCCTGCGCGATAAACTGAGTCTGATTATAGTACAGCACCGGCCGGGCAAGCTTGCCCTTTGTGGCAGCCGTATGAGTACCGGGCTTACCGCCGCTACCGGTGTGCCTGACGGGCGGCTTGCTCGCCGGATAGGCCACTCCGGCCGAGGAGAGCGCGAGGCCGCCGGCGACCCCGGCCGCGATCAAAAGTCTGGAGAATGGACGGGTCATGGCGCATCCTTTCGCTGGCGGGACGTCTATGATTGCTGTCACCCATCGCCCACTATAGCAAGGCCCCTGCCACGAGGCAAAAACTTATGCCATCGCCGACCATCCTCCTCTGGCGCCTCGGAGCGCTCGGCGACAGCTTGCTGCTGCTCCCGGCCCTCGCCGCGCTGCGCGCCGTCCCCGAGTTCGCGAACCACAAAATCGTCGTGGCCGGCGCCCACGCGAACCTCGCCCCGGCCCGCTGGGCGGGGCTCGCCGACGCCTTCGTCGACGCCTCGGCGCCCGGCCTCGCCCCGCTCTCGTCCGGGCAGCCGGCGGGAGCGGGGCTCCTGCCGCCGGATATCGCCGTCGCCGTCGTGTGGAGCGCGCGCCACGCGGAGATCGCGGAGGGGCTGGCGCGGATGGGGATAGCGCGCGTCGTCGCCGCGCCGGCGCTGCCCCCCGACCGTACCCCCGTCGTGGACCACTACCTGACGACGCTGGCCCCGCTCGGCGTCCGGCCCATCGCCTTCACACTGCGTCCGCCGGAGGCGGGGCGGGCCGCCACGACAGCGGCCTGGCGGGCCGCCACGGCCGGCGCGACCGGACCGGTCGCGCTCCTGCATCCGGGCGCGGGCTCGCGACTGAAACGCTGGCCGCTCGCGCACTATCTGGCGTTGGCGCGCATGCTGCGCGCCGACGGGACGACGGTGACGTGGACGACCGGGCCGGCCGACGACAAGTCGCGCGCCGCCTTGATCGACGCGGGCGAGGGACAGCGCCTGCTACCGCCCCTCGACGTGGCGGGGCTCGCGGCCGTGCTGGCGCGCGCGTCCGTCGTCGTGAGCGCTGACTGCGGGGTCGCCCACCTGACCGCCCTGCTCGCCGTCCCGAGTGTCGTCCTGTTCGGCCCGACCGACGCCCGGCTGTGGGGTCCGCCGGGGCCGCGCACGACCGTGCTGCATCTCGCGCTGCCGTGCGCGCCGTGCGGCGATCTGGCGCCGCGCTGCCCCAGCCGCATCTGCCTGCGCGGCCTCTCCGTCGCCGCGGTCTACGACGCCGTCCAGGCCCATATGCGCGACGAGAACGGTGCGACCGGCGCGACCGACGACGGCAACGCCCGAGGCGCCGTCAGCGCGGGCACGGCGCTATGGCGCGGACCGTCACGGCCAGCAGTGTCCCATCCCCCTGCACCGGCGCCCGCACCTCCAGCGCCTCTCCGGGTTGCAACGTGGGCCCGCGCCCGCACGTGGGCAGCACGATCGTCGAGAGAGCCAGGATGACGGCGTAGGAGCCGTGGGCGGCACGCACGCTCATCACGCGCTGTTTGTAGCCGATGAGTGTCCCCGTAATGAGTGCGGTCCCGGGCCATGTATCCGGGGTCGGCGTCGCCGCCGCGCGGATCGATGCCGGCGCCCGATGACGCTGGGGCGTCGCGTCGGCGTAGCGATAGCCGAGCCCCAACGCAAGCGCCATCGCGACGGCGGCGGACAGCGGCACGGCGGCCGAGCGAAGAGTCATATCGGGAGTATAGCGGGCCGCTACGAAAGGGTATCCCCTAGATACAGAGCCTCCGTGCCACGGTCGATCACGCGCTATCCGTCCGTGGCCCGATGTCCCCCACGGCGCGGTCGCGCTCGACCCGATCCCCCACGGCGCGGTCGCGCTCGGCGCCCTGGTCGCCCGGGACATAGAAGCGCTCGTCCCCCAGTTCGTCGGGCAGATGCCGCTGCTCGACCCGGTGTCCCTCGTAGTCGTGCGCGTACTTGTACCCTGACCCGTAGCCCAACCCTTTCATCAGCGCCGTCGGGGCGTTACGCAAGTGCAGCGGGACCGGCAGGTCGCCCGTGCGCTCGACGGCCGCGCGGGCCCGTCCGTAACTCGCGATAACGCTGTTGCTCTTGGGCGCGTTCGCGAGGTAGAGAGCGGCTTGACTGAGCGGCAGGTACCCTTCCGGCATCCCGATAAAGTGGACGGCCTGCTGCGCGGCGACGGCGACGACGAGGGCCTGTGGGTCGGCCAGGCCGACGTCCTCGGCGGCGAGGATCACCATACGGCGCACGATGAACAGCGGATCCTCGCCGGCCTCGAGCATGCGCGCCAGCCAGTACAGCGCCGCGTCGGGGTCGGAGCCGCGCAGGCTCTTGATGAAGGCCGAGATGACGTCGTAGTGCTGTTCTCCCCCCTTGTCGTAGCGCGGCGAACGCTGCTGCGCGACCCGGTTCACGGTGGCTAGCGTCACCGTCACCGGCCCCGCGTCGTCCGTGTCGCCGTCGTCCCTGGGCGACGCCGCGACGGCGAGTTCCAGAGTGTTCAGGGCGGCGCGGGCGTCGCCCCCGGCCAGTTCGACGAGGCGATCCAACGCGGCGGGCTCGACGCGCACGTCCCGCCCACCCAGGCCGCGCGGATCGTCCAGCGCGTTGCGGACGATGCGGCGCGCGTCGTCGTCGGAGAGGGCGCGCAGCACGTAGACGCGGCAGCGCGAGAGCAGCGCGGCGTTGACCTCGAAGGAGGGGTTCTCGGTCGTGGCGCCGATGAGCGTGACCGTCCCCTCCTCGACGTGCGGCAGAATGACGTCCTGCTGCGCCTTGTTGAAACGATGGATCTCGTCGACGAAGAGGATGCTGCGCACCCCGCGCGCCCGCCGCGCCGCGGCCTCGGCCACGACCTTACGCAACTCGGCCACGCCGGCCGTGACGGCGCTCAAGGGGCTAAAGTGGGCCGTCGTGACGTGGGCGATGAGAGAGGCCAGCGTCGTCTTCCCGGTCCCCGGAGGGCCCCACAGGATCATCGACGGCAAGGTGTTGACCTCGATAGCGCGCCGCAGCGCGCCGCCCGGCCCCACGATATGCTCCTGCCCGACGAACTCGTCGAACGTCCGCGGCCGCACGCGCGCCGCCAGCGGCGCGTACGCCACCGGCGGCTCCGCCTCGTCCGGCCCGAACAGGCCCTGTTGCACGCGCCCCCCCACTACATCTTGTTACGCTACCCAGCCTTGTTACGCTACTCAGTATAGACACTCGGGTTGACCGCTGAACACGATCGTCCCCATGCCCGGAGATAGACACGATCGTCCCCCATGCACGGAGATAGACATAGACAGGGATAATGGGCGCGGGTTACAGGGTTACCGCGCCCGTTGACTCCGCCCGCTACAGGCGCGTCGCGTCGAGCACGACGACCTTGGCGTCGGCCAGGGCGAAGACGCGCCGCGTCCGCGCGTCGACCGCGACCTCGTAGGCGCGCTGCCCCGCCGCGCCGCCGACGGTGTCGGGCAGGGACATCACCCGCCGCACCCGCCCCGTCCGCGCGTCGAGCACCGCGAGCGTGCCGGGGGCTATCGGGTTGCCGTTCTTATCCGGCTCGCTCTGCACCAGGACATAGGCCCGCCCCGCCCCGCCCCCTCGTCGACGCCCGGCCGCCCGATCGGGATCTGCCCGACGTCCGCCTCACGCACGGTCGCTCCGCTGCGCGCGTCGAGCACGTCCACAAAGGCATTGCCGCCCTCCGGGATGAACACCCGCCCCGCCCGTTCGTCCACCGCCGCGCCGTCGCCGTACCCCTCTGACCCGCCGATATCCCTCCGCACGATGCGCCCGCTCGCGTCGAGCATGTCGCCAGGGACGACGAAGACGCGCCCGGCGCGCGCGGCGACCACGACGGCCGCCGGCCCCGCCCCGCCCACCTGCGTCATGTGCCGCACGCGCCCCGTCCGCGCGTCGAGCGCCGTGATGATCGTCGTCGACGGGTTCTCGGTCGCCTCATACACCCCCCCGGTCCGCGCGTCGGTCGCGATCGTGTAGGGACTGTAGGCGGGCGACAGCGGCGTCCGCGTCGTGCGCAGCAGCGCCCCCGTCCGCGCGTCGAGGATCGCGACCCCGCCCTGGGCGGCGACATACACACGCCCGAGCGCCGGGGCCACCGCCACGGCGCTCGGGAAGGCGAGCCGCGTCGTGTGCAGCAGCGCCCCGCTGCGTGCGTCGAGGGTCGCCACCGTGTCACGCGTGACCACGAAGACCCGCCCGCTCACCGCGTCCACCGCCACCGGCGCGGCCTGACCCCCGGCCCCGACCGCCGTGGTCCGCAGCAGCGCCCCGCTGCCCGCGTCGAGCACGGCGACGGCCCCCCGCTCCTGGGTCACGAAGGCGCGCCCGGTCGCCTCATCCACCGCCACCCCGATCCCGACGAGGGGCAGCGCGCGCACGATCGGGGACGGCGCGGGGACAACGCCGAGGGTCCGGCCGCGCGGCGACGCCCCGGCAAGCGGCAGCGCGAGGAGGGTCACGGCGGCGAGGCGGTCCCAGGCCAACCTACTCATTGAAGCGCCTCCCTCCCGCGGCATGACGTGTCGTCGCACGACCTCTTCTCCGACGTCAGGCTCTGATAAAATCCGCATCGCGCTTGACAAAGACCATCGCCCTCGCTTATGATAGCAGCACAGCACTCCTGAAACGATTCAGGCGCTCAAAAAGACATCTTCCTGAAAGGGTTCAGGTACGTGAAGAAGCAGGCGACGGTGACGATCCGGGATGTGGCGCGCCTGGCTGGCGTGGCGCCGTCGACGGTCTCCATGGCCCTGTCCGACCACCCCGATATCGCGGAGGGGACGCGTCACGTTGTGCGCGACGCGGCGATGAAACTCCACTACACGCCCAACCATTCCGCCCGCAGTTTGCGCGGCAGTCTCCAACGCGCGATCGGCGTCGTCATCCCGCATAGCAGCGCGCACGTCTTCTCGCACCCCTACTTCATGGACCTGCTCGGCGGCATCACCGATGTCGCGAACGACCACGATTTCGTCGTTATCCTCTCGACGGCGCGGGAGGAGGACGACGAGGAGGGCGCTTACCTCAAGATGCTGCGCGGCCAGCGCGTGGACGGTATTATCCTCGCCTCGGCCGCGCTGTTCGACCGGCATGTGATGGAACTGGCGGTGTCCGGCTATCCTTTCGTCTTCCTCGGTCGCTATCCGCTCAACCCGCGCATCACGACGGTGGGTATCGACGATGTCGCCGGAGCCGACCTGATCACGAGCCATCTGCTCGCCCACGGCTACCGCTCCATCGCCCATATCTCCGGCCCGCTGCGCCATCTCTCGGCGGCGGACCGCCGTGATGGGTACAGCCATGCGCTGGCGCGTGCCGGCATCCCCGCCCTCGACGATTATGTCATCGAGGGGGACTACTCGGAGGAGTCGGGACGGCACGCCGCCCTACGCCTCCTGGACCTCCCGACCCGTCCGCGCGCCGTCTTCGCGGGGAACGACGAGATGGCTTATGGCGCGCTCGATACGTTCCGTGCCAAGGGGGTGCGCGTCCCCGAGGACATCGCCCTGGCCGGCTTCGATGACCTCGCCATCGCCCGGGTCATGACCCCCGGTCTAACCACCGTCCACCAACCGATCCGGGCGCTCGGGGGGGCCGCGGCCGAACGCCTGATCGCTCTCGCCGAGGGACAGGGGGTGGCAGACCCCCAGACCGTCCTACCCATCACCCTCAGCATCCGCGATTCGTGCGGCCCCGCCGCGTCCCACGCTCATCCTGACATCGGGACGGAGGTGACGCCATGTCCTGAGTAGCAGCGGACGCGTCACCCTGGTCTGTCCAGCCGTGTACTCATGAGTTCTTGAGTTCTACAGTAAAGGAGCGTAAGCATGCGTCGTCAGAGCCTCAAACACGCAACACGTCTCGCCTGTGCCATCGGTCTCAGCACGCTCGCCATCGCGCCGTTCCGCGTGATCCACGCGGCGCCGGTCGCGGCCGCGACACCCCTCACCTTCTGGAACGGTTTCACCGGTCCCGACGAGCCCACGGTCCAGACGCTGGTCGACCGCTTCAACGGCTCCCACGCGTCGAGTACGGTGAGTATGAACGTCATGCCGTGGGCGGATCTGACGACCAAACTGCTCGCCGCGGCGGCGGTCGGCCAGGGTCCCGATATCGCCGCCTTCCATCTGCAGTACCTGCCCCAGTACGTCCAGGCAGGGCTGGTCGACCCTGTCGACGGTATCTACGGCCACGGCATCGCTCCCACGTCGGTCCCGCCCGACCTGCTGCGCTCCCTGAGGATCGGGAGCCACTACTATGGCGCCCCCGCGAACTACGCCACGCTGATGCTGTACTGGAACAAGGATCTGTTTCACAAAGCCGGGCTGTCTCACGCGCCCACGACGATGGCGCAGTGGCAGGCCGACGCCGTCAAGCTCTCGCACCAGGGATCGAATGCCCAGTACGGACTCGCGTTGGCCGACCACGCCACCATCCCGATGTGGCCTGTCCTAATCTGGTTGAACGGCGGGAATATCGTCACGCCCGACCACACACGCTCCCTGCTCGCGGCGCCCAAGACAGAACAGGCCGTTGCCTCGTGGGGCAACCTCGTCACCAAGAACCATATCAGCCCCGTCGGGCTGGCCGGCGGTGACGCCGACACCCTCTTCCAGAGTCAGAAGGCGGCGATGGAGATCAATGGTCCCTGGGCTACGGCCGGCTATACCAAGGCGCACATCAACTATGACGTCGCCCCCATCCCGACGGGACCCGGCGGACGCGTCACGCTCTCCGACGCCGTGATCCTCGTCGTCAACAAGTCCTCGCGTAACGCGGCGGCCGCGCGGACGTTCCTCTCCTGGTGGAACCAGAAGGCGCAGCAGGGCTACATCTCGCTCCAGTCGGGCTTCCCGCCGGCCCGCACGGATATGGCGACGTATCCTTCTCTGCAAAAGAATCCCTTCGTCGTCAAGTTCGCCCAGCAGGCTCCCTACGCGCGCTTCTACCTGGCTGGCCTGAAAAACTTCGACAAGATCGATAACGACGTCATCACCCCGGCGATCCAGAGTGTCGAGTACAACAAAGCGTCGGCCTACACGGCCCTTCCGGCCGCGGCCAGCGCCATGAACAAGCTCTTGCCGTAAGGGCGTCGTAACGGCGGGGCGCGGGGCGCCGGCGCCCCGCGCCCCGCTGTCGCGGTCTCGCGGTCTCGCGGTCTCGCGGGGGCACATGACGCGCCGCGAGAGGGTGATGAGAGGATCTGGAGAGAAGAGTAGCCGTGCATATCCAAGATAAAGGACGGACACACGTGATGGACCCACGCGTAGACGCGGCCATCGCTCTGCCAGCAGTGGCGCCGCGGCGCCGCCTATGGCCCCCGCACGGCGTGGCCCGTCGGATCGTGGTCGGTTATCTCTTCTTGCTGCCCAGCCTGGCGGTGATCGGCGTGTTCATGCTCTGGCCCATCGCGCAGATCGTGTGGTACAGCCTGCACCAGTGGAGCTTCGTGGCGACGGACCATCCGTTCGTCGGCGCGGACAACTACCGTCAGATGGCCGGCGACAGCCGTTTCTGGGGCGACCTGCGCAACACGGCGCTCTTCACCGCCGGCGTCGTCCCCGCCAGCGTGCTGCTGCCGCTGCCCGTGGCGGTCGCGCTCCACCGCAAGCTGCGCGGGCGCGCCTTTTTCCGCGCGGCCTACTTCCTCCCGGCCGTCAGTTCCTACGCCATCGTCGCGATCGTCTGGGCGCTGCTGCTCCAGCCTGATATCGGGCTGCTCTCCTACTACGGCCGCCTCGTGCATCTGCCCGTTACCGACTGGCTGCACAGCACGACCTGGGCGCTCCCCGCCGTCATGCTCGTGGGGGTCTGGAAAACGTTCGGCTTCAATCTGGTCATCCTGCTCACCGGCATCCAGAATATCCCCGAGAGCTACTACGAGGCGGCCCAGATCGACGGCGCGGGCGCCGTCGCGCGGTTCGTCCGCATCACGCTCCCCCTGCTGCGCCCCACCCTGCTCTTCGTCACCGTCACCTCGATGATCGCCTCCTTCCAGATCTTCGACCCCGTGTTCGTCATGACGAGCGGCGGTCCCCTCTTCAGCACCGAAACCCTTGTCTCCTACATCTACCACGAGGGCTTCCAGCTCTTCGACATGGGCTACGCCGCGACGCTGGCCTGCGTCCTCTTCCTTGTCGTGCTCGCCGTCACCGTGGTCCAGCTCAAAGTCTTTCGCTTTCAGGATGAGGTGTAGTCATGGCCATCGCCCACAACCAGGCGCGCCGGCCGGCGCGCCCGCGCATCACCGCGTCGGGGCTGGGGACGGCCGCGTGGTATCTCCTCCTGATCCCGCTGGCGATCGCCATCCTCTTCCCGTTCATCTGGATGGTCCTGACCTCGCTCAAGGCCGAGGGCGATATCATGACCTTCCCGCCGCGCCTGCTACCCCAGCAGTGGAGCGTCGCCGCCTACGGCGAGGTGTGGCAGCGCCTGCCGTTGGTGACCTTCTTTCGCAACACACTCCTCTTTGCCGGCGGCGTCACGGCGGTCTCGCTCGTCTTCGACTCATTGACGGCCTACGCCCTCGCGCGGCTGGACTTCCCGGGCCGCACCACGGTGTTCGTCATCATCCTGGCCACGCTTATGATCCCGGCGCAGGTGACGATGATCCCGGTCTTCGTGATCGTGTACCACCTCGGCTGGCTCAATACCTTCGCGGGCCTGATCATCCCGCGCGCCACCAACGCCTTCGGCATCTTCATGTTGCGCCAATTCTTCTTGACCGTCCCGCGCGAGTTGGACCAGGCGGCGCGCATCGATGGCTGTGGCGAGTTCCGCATCTATTGGCGGATCATCCTGCCTCTCTCCAAGGGCGCCCTGGCCACGCTGGCCGTCTTCCACCTCATGTACAACTGGAACGACCTGCTCTGGCCACTGATCATGACGACGTCTACCGACATGCAGACGCTCACCGTCGGGCTCGCCACGCTCACCGGCCAGCACCAATACGAGTACGCGATCCTCATGGCCGGGGCGACCCTGGCCCTGGCGCCCCTCATCATCGCGTTCCTCTCCGTCCAGCGCTACTTCATCCAGGGCATCGCCCTGACCGGATTGAAGGAGTGATCGGCCGCGACGGACGGGTCGACACGGCTGCCGTGGGATGCCAGCACGCTCAAGGTCTACGACGCGACGGGCACGGGCACGGGCACAACGGGCCGCGACGGACGGGTCGACACGGCTGCCGTGGGATGGGCCACGCACAGACAGACAGATCGGGTAGCGCACACGTCAAGGGGAGGACCGGTATGGGGCTTATCGCGCCGTTTTCGCACAACCCGGACGGTTTTGTCTGGGCGGGGGGCATCGAGGATACCTTCGTCGCGCACCCGCACCCGCGCAGCGGCCGCGGCCTCGACGAGTATCTGCTGACCGGGCACTACGCGCACTGGCGCGCGGATCTGGAGCGGGCGGCCTCGCTGGGGGTGCGCGCGCTACGCTACGGTATTCCCTGGTACCGGGTTAACCCGGCCCCCGGCGTCTTCGATTGGACGTGGACGGACCCGGTCATCGCCTACGCCGCGACAGAGCTCGACCTCACACTCATCCTGGATCTCGTGCATTACGGCACGCCGGCGTGGCTGGACAACGGGTTCCTCAACCACGGTTACGCGGAGGCCGTCGCGGCGTACGCCCGGGCCGTGGCGGAGCGCTACGGCGATCGCGTGCGCTGGTACACACCGCTCAACGAGCCCCTGATCACCGCCGAGTTCTGCGGCCTACATGGCATCTGGCCGCCGCATCTGCGGGGCGGCGACGGCTTCGTGCGCATCCTGGACCAGGTATGTCGCGGCATCGTAGCCACGACCGACGCCCTGCGCGCGGTCGACCCGACGGTCGGGATCGCGCATGTGGAGTGCTCCGCGCTCTACCATGGGGAGGCGGGGATAGCGGCTGACGGCGCGGCGCACTGGCAGGCGCGGGCCTGGCTCCCCGGCGACCTCCTCACGGGCCGGGTCGACGCGGGTCACCCGCTGGCCGCGTGGCTGGAGGGGTGTGGGCTGGGGCCGGAGCGCTGGGCGTGGTATACGGAGCGCCCGTTCGCCCCCGACCTGTGGGGCGTCAACTACTACCCCGAGATCTCGGTCCACCACGTCGCGGGCGCGGATGGCGCCGCGCGAGGCCAGAACGACGACGCATGGACAGGGGGGCTGGACGATCTCTTGCGCGCGACGTACGACCGTTACGGAGCGCCCCTCTTCGTGAGCGAGACGAGCACGCACGGCGACGACGCGCGGCGGTCCGCCTGGCTGCGCGACTCGGTGGCGGCGATCCGACGGGCGCGGGCGGACGGTGTCCCGGTGCTCGGGTATACGTGGTGGCCCCTGCTCGATCTCATCGACTGGTCCTACGGCGCGGGCGACCACCTGGTGGAGGATTTCATCGCACGGCTAGGCTCTCCCTCAGCCGGCCCCATCATGCACGGGCCGGACGCCTTCGCCCGCGCGATGGGATGGGACGAGGCCCGCTCTCAGCCCCTCGACCGCTATCTGCGCCGTATGGGTCTGTGGCGCTTGACGGGGGACAGCGCGGACGGCTTCACGCGCCTGGAAACGTCGACGGCCGCGGCCTATCGCGCGATCATACGAGAGGGGATCACGGCACACAGCTAAGATCGACTGGTTGATGCGCCACAACGAGCGCATCGACCGTCACGGGTGAATGGCGTTGGAGGCAAGAGCGTGGACGAGCATGATCTGCTTGAAATCATCATTCGGGCAAAGGCGGGAGAATCGCCACCGGCGATCGCACGGGAATGGGCCCGTTGGCTTCACGCGCACGATGGCGTGCGTATCGTCATGTTGTCTCAGCACCAGCCGCCGCGACGGCGGCGCTACATCGTTCGGCACGGGCGCGTTGTATCGCCTCAGCACGACAAGGCTATGGTGATTGCCGAGGCGTTGGAGTCCATAGTGCGCGCGGCCGGTCTACCACTGGACGCATGGGGTATCCTGAATGCGGCGCGGGAGCAAGGCTCACCCATTGGCATGGCCTCAGCAGCGACCATCGCGCAGGCCGCGCGCCTCCTCGAGCAAGCCGGACATCTGCAACGGGGACCGGTAGGAGGCACCTGGATCGTGCCATGATGCGGCCCTCCCATCCATGGACCGTGGGGACGGTCGCTACATCACGTCGCATAGCGGCCCCTGGCTAGCTGTACGTCTAGCTGCAGCATGTACCGAGTGGGTCAGCTAACGCACGCCAACTCGTTCACGGCGCACCTGCCCACAAGATATGAAATCGTTGCGCCGAATTCCCGCGACATCCCGAGATGCTAAGGCAATGCACTCCTTCGGGGCATATGTTACGCCGGGGCAGTGAGCAAACATTCGGGGCCTCGATGCCGCGACCGTACGCGGGCTATCCCTGTACAGCGCAGGTGGTGCGGCAACGGGTCGCGGAGCGTCCACAACCACATGGGCACCACAATGCAGGAGTCAGGATCTCCCTCAGAGAAGACATAGGGCCTTCATATGCCGGTGAATTGCCGGTGAATGCTATAGGAGTCATCCGACAAGTGCCGCGGATTGCGTCGGGCTCCGCGGGCGGCGCTCCCGCAATTGGAGTCGGCAGGATGCCGGCGGTCCCCGTGGGTACGTACGCCGCCGAGGTAGGCCGGCTGGAAGTCGGCGGTCCCCGTGGGTACGGCGTCGGGGCCTGCCGCTGCTCCGGGGGATTCGCGCCCTAGGGGTGGGCGACTATCCCGTCGCCAGCGGGGTCTTGGCATCCATGGCGCCGAAGCGGTAGCCTGACAAGATGTTCAACGATTGAACGCTACGTATAACCAGCGATCAGACACGCCGTGATGAGCTCCCCAAGTACATGCGGAATAAAGAGGGTATGATGGCCGACGAGGAGAGAACAGCGCCCCAGGTGACCGTGACGGTTGAGGTCGCCGGGATCGCGCGCGGCAATCCGGGGCTGGCCGGGGCCGGCATCGTCATCGTCGACGAGAAGGGCGCGACGCTGACGCGCGTGGCCCGCTACCTCGGGAACGCCCAGCCGCTGGAGGCGCAGTTGCAGGCGCTGCTCCTCGCCTTGCGCTACGCGCGCCCGTACGCGCCCGCCCCTTTAACGCTCATCCTGAACAACGACACGGCGGTGCGGCAAATCGGGGGCGAGGCGCCGGCGCGCCACCCCGCCGTCCTGCGCGTGCTCGCCGAACTCGACACGCTACTGGCCCCGTTCGCGGGGGCGACGTACCACCTTGCGCGGGGCGAGGAGTTAGCCGAGGCGACGCGCCTGGCCAACCTGGGAATCGACACGCGCCTGCGCCCGCTGCCGTCCTACGATCCGCCATTGCCTGCCGGCGCGTGACGCCCGCCGACCGTCAACGCCGGAATCGTGGATCAGGACTGGAAGCCCCGCGCGCTCCGCTTGCGGCCGTCCGACGTGAGCGTGCAGGGTGACGGCAGGGGCGTCCGCAACACACCCGGACAAAACCCTGCGTTCGCCCCCTCCCCGGACCAACCGCGACAGCCGGGAGCGGGGGCCAGAGCGGGAGCCAGACGGAACCGACGAGTCCCGAGCGCGGCAGGGATGGAGGTCGTCCTACTTGGAAGCCTCATGCCCGTCAGTACATACAGCCGATGACAATACGGTTGGAGCCTATCTGACGGCCTATTCGCGGAGAAAAAGCGTCGAGAGAGCGTTGTGGGAAAGGGAGGACCGATGAGCGCGGCTGAGGGATGGGAACAGGAAGCAGAGAATTGGGTGCGCTGGACGCGCACGCCGGGCCATGACGCCTATTGGCACTACCGCGCATCGTTCTTCGATCACATCGTCCCAGCGGCGGGGCGAGAGACGTTGGAGATGGGTTGCGGCGAAGGCCGCGTGGCGCGCGATCTCGCCGCGCGTGGACACACGGTAACAGGGGTGGATGCCTCGCCCACGCTCTTGGGGCATGCGCGGGACGCTGACCCGGCCGGCCACTACCTCGTCGCCGACGCCGCCGCGCTGCCGTTCCCGGACGGGGCCTTCGATCTGGTCGTGGCCTATAACGCGCTCATGGACATCGCGGACATGCCGGGCGCGGTCCGCGAGGCGGCGCGCGTCCTGGAACCGGGGGGACGTTTCTGCATCTGCGTGACGCACCCGGTCAACGATGCGGGCGGCTTCGACGGCACGGCGCCGGACGCCGCCTTCACGATCCGCGGCTCCTATCTGGAGAGCCGGCCCTCCGTCGACACATTCGAGCGCGACGGCTTGCGGATGACGTTCCATAGCCGGACGCACCCTCTGGAGAACTACGCGCGGGCGCTCGAAGGCGCCGGATTCCTCGTCGAGCGGGTGCGCGAGCCGGCCGCGCCCCCCGAGGCGGTGGCGGCGCGGGTAGACTATCGGCGCTGGCAACGCGTGCCGGCGTTCCTGCATTTGCGCGCCGTCAAGGGGTAGCATGTGTCGCCGTGAGCCGCGCCCTGAGTCGTTACTCTGCCTTTGTCTCATAGACGAGGCTACTGTCTCGTCTCGTCTCGTCGCCGCCGCTAACTGTGCTATCTATCAACCCTAATAATCCGGATAGCCCCCGAAGATAAGACAATGTGCGTTCCCGGCACAGCCCCGCTCGGCCGTGGACAGGCAGTATATAGGACATCAGCGCCAGCGATAGTGGATTGAGACTGGAAGCGCCGCCAGGCCGCCTTTGACAGGCGCGTACCCCTCCGCTATGCTACGGATTGGTCCAAGCAGGCCGGGCGGCCGCGTGCGGGCATGCCCGCACGAGGAAAGTCCGAGCTCCACAGAGCAGGGTGCTGGGTAACGCCCAGTAGGGGTGACCCTCAAGCCAGTGCCACAGAAACATACCGCCGCGCGGGCGCCGCTCGCGCGGTAAGGGTGAAATGGCGGGGTAAGAGCCCACCGGCGTCCGGGTGACCGGCCGGCCGCGGTAAACCTCACCTGGAGCAAGACCGAACAGGGACGGGGCTGGGGGCGGCGGGCAGTGCCCGCCGCCCCCGGCCCAGGGGTTGCTCGCCCCGTTCCGGGTTGGTCGCTCGAGGCGGCGGGCAACCGTCGCCCTAGATGGATGGTCGCCACCCGGGCCTACGGGTCCGGGGACAGAACTCGGCTTATAGGTCTGCTTGGATCCTTTTGATCGCCTTGATCGCCCGCGGCAACTCCGGCAGTAGATCGCCGGCCAGAGTGCCCCGGTCGCCGTCACGCTCGGCGAGCAGATCGCCGGCCCGGCCGTGCGCGTACACCCCCGCGATCGCGGCGTCGAGGCGCGACGCCCCTTGCGCGATTAGCGACGCGATGACGCCGCCCAAGACATCGCCGGTTCCCCCCGTCGCCAGGTTCGGCCCTCCCGTGGTGTTGACCGCCGCCGTACCGTCGGGTCCCGCCGTGACGGTGGGGTTGCCCTTGAGGACGACGACAGCGTTCCATGCGCGCGCTTTCTCGGGCGCGATGTCAAAACGACGCGACTCGATCTCCGACGATTTTACGCCGCACAAGCGCCCCATCTCGCCCGCGTGTGGGGTCAGGACCAGCGGGTGGCGTACCCGCGACGGCCAGTCCGCGATCTTGGCCAGGCTGTTGAGCCCCTCCGCGTCGACGACGACCGGGAGTCCGGGGGGGAGTCCCCTGTCGCAGAGGAGGGTCTCGATCAAACGTACGGTCGCGTCGGCCTGCGCCAGGCCGGGCCCAATCAGGAGCGCCTTGTAGCGCGAGGCCGCGCCGCGGATCTCCTCGGCCGCCTTCTCAGGCTGCAAGACGCCCTGCTCGTCGTCCGGGAGCACCAGGAAGGTCGGCTCCAGGAGATGCGCCGCCAGGATAGGGTGAGCGGACGCCCCCGTCGCCAGCGTGACCAGGCCGGCCCCGCCCCGCGCGGCTCCGAGCGTCGCGAGTTGCGGGGCGCCGGTGAAGCGACGCGACCCCCCCACGACGAGCACGGCCCCGGCGCTGTACTTGTTGGCGTGGCGCGAGCGCGCCGGGATGCGCGCCCGCGCGTCCTCCTCGCCGACGCTCCAGAGAGACACGTCCGCCGCGGCGGCGTCCGGCAAGCCGATCGAGACGGGGACGACCTGGCCGGCCAACTCCGCGCCCTCGCCCGTCAGGAGACCGCGCTTGAGGAAACCGAAGGTGACGGTGATCGTCGCCGGGATGGCGTGCGGGTCGGCGCCCCCGGTATCGGCGTCGACCCCGCTGGGCAGATCGAGGGCCACGACGGCCCGGCGCGGGGCGACGGCGCGCACGAGGTCGAACAGCGCCGCGACATCGCCCTCGATCGGACGTGAGCGCCCCGTCCCGAGGAGCGCGTCGACGATGAGGGTGGCGTCGCCGAGCATACGGCGTAGGGCCGTGAAATCGGGGTCGTCCTCGTGCCGGATGACGAGAGGACGCGCCGGGAGCGGCTCGGCGCGGCGCACCGTGTACGCGGCTACGGAGTAGCCCCGCTCGGAGAGTTCCCGCGCCACCACCATCCCATCCGCGCCGTTGTTGCCGGGGCCGCACAGCGCCAGGACGCGCGCCGTCGGCCCGCCACGTGAGACGGCCTCGGCGATGACCTGCGCCGCCGCCGCTCCGGCGTTCTGCACCAGTTGCGCCTCGGAGATGCCGGCCCGCATCGCGGATTCCTCGGCCGCGCGCATCCGCGCCGCCGTGACTATCTTCTCCATACTACATCCCTCTATCCCTGGGCCGACTATCCCTGGGCCGACCGCGCGATGACGAACGCCACGGCGAGTTCGTCGGTGTGTGTAATGCTGACCGAGAGCCACTCCGCGCCCATCGCGCGGGCGCGATCGGCCGCCTTACCGTGCAGGTAGACCGTGGGGCGGCCACGCCGGTTAGGCAGGATCTCGATGTCGCGCCAGCGCAGCGAGCGGATGCCCGTGCCGAGCGCCTTGCTCACGGCCTCCTTGGCGGCGAAGCGACCCGCCAACCGCTCGGCGCGCCCACGACAGTAGGCCTGCTCGGCGGGGGTATAGACCCGATCGAGGAAGCGCTGCCCCCAGCGGTCGCGCGCCGCGCGGATGCGCGGGATCTCCGCCGCGTCGACCCCCCCGAACGGCCCTCCCGTCTCGTCGCCGGCCCAGGCCCCCTCCAGTGGTTGCATATGTTTCCGCTCCCTGTTCCGGTCGTTATGCAATATGCAATAATAGTATCCGTATCACGCGTAGCGCGGTTCGTCTTACGCCCCACGCCCCCTCCAGTCTATAACCCGCGCGAGGAGTGTCGCTATCGCCATCGACGAGATGTCCGCGACCGGCGGGGCCGGCGTCCCCGTGGAGGCCGCCGCGACGGTCGGCCGGACGGTCGCCCGCACCGCCGTCATCATCATGCTCGGCAACGTGTTCAGTCGTCTGCTCGGCTTCGCGCGAGACGGCATCATCGCCATCCTGTTCGGAGCCACCGGGCAGACCTCGGGCTACTTCACCGCGCTGCGCGTCCAGACGTCGATCTACGACCTGTTGATCAGCGGGGTCATCAGCGCCGCCTTCATCCCCGTCTTCACCTCGATCCGCGACGACGACGCGGAGTTCAGGCGCGTCGGCGGGACGGTCCTCACCGTCACGCTCATCGTGATGGCCGTGGCCATGGGCGCGTTGGAACTCTTCTCGCGCGACGTCATCCTCCTGCTCTCGGGCGGCGATCGCAACGTCGCCCAGACCGGCGCCAGCGCCCTGCGGCTACTTGGCCCCGCCGTCGTCTTCCTGGGCCTCTCGGGCGTCCTGACGGCGCTCCTCTACGCCAAACAACGGGCGGTCTTCCCCTCGTTCAGCCCCGCGATCTACAACCTCTGCATCGTCGTCGCGGCGGTCACGCTCAACCGCGTCCTGCACGTCAATAGCCTCGTCGTCGGCGTCGTGGCGGGGGCCGTCGCGCAGGTCGCGCTGCAAGCGTACGGGCTGCGCGCCGCGCGCTTGCGCCTCACATTGGCCCTGCGCGACCCACGCGTCCGGCAGATCGGACGCCTCGCCCTGCCCGTCTTTTTGGGTTTGATCGTGACGCAAGCCCAGGTGCTGATCGACGCGCGGCTGGCTAACAGCACGGGACAGCAGAGCCTGAGCTGGCTCAACGACGCCACGCGCATATACCAACTTCCGCTCGGTTTCGTGGCTACCGCCATCAGCCTGGCCAGCCTGCCGAGCCTGTCCCGCCTCGAAGGCGCGCTCTACCGCGAGACCCTGGCGCGCGGCCTCACCGTCACTCTCATCCTGATCGTGCCCGCCGCCGTAGCCTGCGGCGTCCTGGCCTATCCAATCATCGCGCTCGCCTTCCTGCATGGACACTTCCACGCGCTCGACGCGCGCCAGACCGCCGACGCCCTGCGCTACTACGCGCCCGGCCTGGTCTTCGCCGCGGTCGACCAGTTGCTCATCTTCGCCTTCTACGCCAAGAACGACACCAAGACTCCCGTCGTCGTGGGGGTCGTCTCGGTCCTGTGCTATCTCGTCGTGGCGCTGGCAACCTTGCACCCGCTCTCCTTCCGGGGACTGGCCCTGGCGGACTCGGCCAAGCAGGTCTCGCACGCCGTCATCCTCTACATGCTATTGTGGCGCTGGCAGGGGCGGATCGAGGGATTGGAGGGGGCGCTCGGCAAGATCCTGGGGGCGGCCGCCGCCCTGGTCCTCTTCTACGCCGTCGCGCTGCGTCTGGCCGGCCACACGTGGACGACCGGCACGCTTCACCTGCTCGTCTTCGTCCTTGGGATCGGCGGCCTCGGCGTGGCCCTCTATCTGCTACTACTCTCCTGGCTGGGCGTGTCGGAGCTTGCCACGCTCGCGACACGGGTGCGAGGACGGTTCGCGCGCGCGGGATAAACGCGCATCCCACGCTTCCCGCCCGCGTGAGCAATCCCGATCGCGCGCGACTATCGTTCGCCCGGCCGGGTCACGACAGCGACGTTGTAAGGAGCAATATGGACAATCCAACAGGCTACACGGCCGCGATCCTGACCATCAGCACGAAGGGCGCGCGGGGCGAGCGCGACGAGAGCGGCCGGGTCGCGGCGGAGTCGCTCGCGCGGGCCGGTTTCGTGGTATCGGCGCGGCAGGTCGTGACCGACGACCGCGCGGAGGTCGCGTCCGTGCTGCGGCGCTGGTGCGACGAGGACGGGTACGCCCTGGCGCTGACGACCGGCGGGACGGGACTCTCGCCGTGCGACGTGACGCCCGAGGCCACGATGGATGTGGTCGAGCGTCACGTCCCCGGCATCCCCGAGGCGATGCGCGCGCTCACGCTGCAAAAGACGCCCACGGCGGCGCTCTCGCGCGCGGTCGCGGGCACGCGCGGCGGCACGCTCATCGTCAACCTGCCCGGCTCGCCTAAAGGGGTGCGCGAGTGCCTCGACGCCATCCTACCGATTTTGCCCCACGCGCTCGCCATCCTGCGCGGCGACACCGGGGAGCACCGGCCGTCGTCGTGACGGCGACACCAGGGAGCACCGACCGTCGTCGTGATAGAATAGGATCAGCCTCAGCGGCCGGCGGCTAGCACAGATCCGCCACTAGGCGCCGGCCGCCGACCACTCATCACCTGGAGAGGATAGGGATATGTCAGGACACTCGAAATGGAGCCAGATTCGCCGACAAAAGGGCGTCAACGACGCGCGGCGCGGGCAACTGTTCACGAAACTTGGCCGTGAGATCCAGGTGGCCTCACGCTCCGGCGGCCCCGACCCCGACGCCAACTTCCGCCTGCGTCTGGCTATACAAAAGGCGCGCGAGAGCAACATGCCCGCCGACAACATCCAACGCGCCATTTCACGCGGCGCGGGCACGGACGAGGGCGCGAACTTCGACGAGATCACCTACGAGGGCTACGGTCCCGGCGGCGTCGCCATCATCGTCGAGGCGATGACCGACAACCGCAACCGCACCGTCGCCGAGGTGCGCAACATCTTCTCGCGCAACGGCGGCAACATGGGCGAGACCGGTTCGGTCGCGTGGATGTTCGAGCCGCGCGGCATCATCTCAATCTCGGCGAACGGGCACAATCCGGAGGACATCGAACTCGCCGCGATCGACGCGGGCGCGACCGATGTCGTCGTCGACGGCGAGGATGTGACGGCGACGACCGAGCCAAACGACCTCGACCGCGTGCGCCGCGCGCTGGCCGAACGGTTCACGATCGTCGACGCGGAGAACACCATCGTGCCGACGACGACGGTTGAACTCGACGGCGCCAAAGCCGCGCAGGTGCTCAAGCTCGTGGAGAAGCTCGAAGACCTCGACGACGTCCAGCGCGTCCACAGTAACACCGACTTCTCCGACGAGATGCTGGCTGAGTACGACAACGTCGGGGCGCGCTAATTGCTCACGCTCGGCGTCGATCCCGGCACCGCCATCATGGGCTACGGCTTCGTGTCCGGGGATGGGTATACCTTGACGGCGGGCGCGTATGGCGCGCTCACGACGGAGAAGGGGACCCCGCCGGCCGAGCGGTTGTGCATCCTCCACGAGGGACTCCGCGCGCTGATCGCGGAGCATCGGCCCGACGCGGTGGCGGTCGAGGAGTTGTTCTTCAACGTCAACGCGCGCACCGCCATCGCGGTCGGCCAGGCGCGCGGGGTCGCGCTGCTGGCCGCGGCGCAGGCGGGGATACGCGTCTACGAGTACACCCCTCTCCAGGTTAAGAGCGCCGTCGTCGGCTATGGACGGGCGAGCAAGGAGCAGGTGCAGAGCATGACCACGACGCTGCTGCGTCTGCGCACGCCGCCGCGGCCCGACGACATCGCCGACGCCCTGGCGGTCGCCATCTGCCACGGGCACAGCGCCCGTATGCTGGACCTCGCGGCGCGATGATCGAGCGTATCCACGGCCGCGTCGAGGAGCGCGGTCCCGACTATGTCGTCCTCAACCTGGGGGCGGTCAGTCTGCGCGTCATGGCGACGAACGGGACGCTCTCCGCGCTGGGCGAGACGGGAGCGGCGGTCAGCCTCCTCACGCACCTCTACATGCGCGAGGATCTCGTCGTGCTCTACGGCTTCGGTTCTAAGGAGGAACGAGACCTCTTCGAGCGGTTGATCGCGATCACGGGGGTCGGGCCCAGGGTGGCGCAGTCGATCCTCTCGGCCCTCGCGCCGTCCGCCCTGCGCGACGCCATCGAGGGAGAAAAGGTCGACGCGCTCGTCCGCGTGCCCGGAATCGGGCGAAAAACGGCGCAGCGCGTTATATTGGAACTGAAGGGCAAGCTCGTGCCGCTAGGAGGCCCTGTCGCGGCGCCGTCGGCATCGGTTCCCGCAGAGAGCGACCTGGTCAGCGTTCTCGTCGGCCTGGGGTATTCGACGTCCGAGGTAGCCGAAGCGCTGCGTCGGATCCCGTCAGAGGAGGGGTTGAGTGATGAAGACCGACTCCGCGCCGCGCTCCGCCACTTCGCCGCGCCCTGACGCCCCTCCCTCGACGGAGCCGACCGCTCTGGACAAGGCGCCGGCTCTGGACAAGAAGGCGCCGACGCCCGATAACGCGCCCGACGCGCCCGGGGCGCTCGTCGTCCAGGCGCGCTATCGTCCGCTCCCGACACGGACACGGGTCGGGTTCATCATCGCCATCGCGGCGGCGGCGATCGTTTTCCTGTCCGCGGTCCACACCATCCTGCGCCCCTTTATCTGGGCCGCCGTCATCGCATACATCCTCAACCCCACCGTGAAGGCCCTGTGCTACCGGCTACGCGTAAAGCGCGGCGTCGCCGTGGCGGCCGTCATGGCCGTGCTGCTGGCCCTGGTAGCCGGAGGATTGACTGCCGTTGTGCCGGCGTTGCGCTCCGACCTCGCCGCCCTCACCGCCAGCTTCACGACGCTCGACAATTACCTCACGACCTACCTGCCCAACGCCGGCACGGTCAACGTCGTCGGCATCCAGGTCCAGGTACCCCAGCTCGTCCAGAACGCGCAGGGCGCGATCAACGACTCGCCCCGCGCCGTCCTGCACAGTGGCTTCTCCGTGGCCACCGGCGCGGTCGAGACGTTACTCAGAATGTTGACCTTCATCATCACGACGGTCTACCTCCTCCTCGACGGCCCGCGCCTGAGCGCCTGGTTCGCGGCGAAAGTCCCGGACGGGCAGCGCGAGGAGACCGTGCTCGTGGCGCGCCGCATCGGGGAGGTGCTGAGCGAGTACTTGCGGGCCGAGGTTATACTTATCCTTCTTATGTCAACCTTGAGCCTGATTGCCTTGACGGCGCTGGGGGTACGGTTCGCGCTCCTGCTGGCGCCGATCGTCGGGTTCCTGGAGATATTCCCCATCGTCGGCCCCTTCGTCGCCATCGCGCTCGTCACGATCGTCGCGCTGGTGAGCCCCCCGATATTCGGACTCTCGCCCGTGGGCCACGCCGTCGTCGTGGCGCTCATCTTCTTCGTGCTGCGCCAACTCGAAGATTACCTCGTCATCCCCAATGTCGTGGGGCACGCGGTCAAGCTGCACCCCGTTCTCATCCTGTTCGCCCTGCTGAGCGGGGCTACTCTGGGTGGTATCCTGGGGATGTTCATCGCCGTCCCCGTGACGGGGGCGCTCAAAGTCTTAGGGAGTCACGTCTATGATCGCCTCGTCGCCTAGGACACGCCCCGGCGTGTTGGCGCGCTACGGCCGCCTGCTGCCGCTCACGCCGTCCACGCCGCCGCTTACGTTGGGCGAGGGCGACACGCCACTCGTGCGCGCGGTCAGCCTCGAGCGCCGCACGAGACTCGAGGCCGTGTATCTCAAGTGCGAGGGCGCCAACCCCACCGGCTCGTTCAAGGACCGCGGCATGGTCGTGGCGATGGCCAAGGCCGTCGAGGACGGGGCGCGGGCCGTCGTCTGCGCCTCGACCGGGAACACCAGCGCGGCGGCCGCGGCGTACGCGGCCCGCGCCGGGGTGACCGCGCTCGTGCTCATCCCCGACGGGTACGTGGCGCTCGGCAAGTTGGCGCAGGCCCTCGCCTACGGCGCGCGCGTTCTTAGCATCGAGGGCAACTTCGACGACGCGCTGCGGCTGGTGCGCGAACTCGGCGCGCGCGGCGGCGTGGCCGTCGTGAACTCGATCAACCCCCATCGCCTGCAGGGTCAGCAAACCGCCGCCTGGGAGTTGTGCGACGAGCTTGGCGACGCGCCCGACCTCCTCGCCATCCCGGTCGGCAACGCGGGCAATATCTCGGCCTACTGGATGGGCTTTCGCCGCTACCGCGAAGAAGGATTGACGCGATCGCTGCCGCGCATGCTGGGCTTCCAGGCCGAGGGCGCGGCCGCCATCGTGCGCGACGAGGTCATCGCGCGGCCGACGACGCGCGCCACGGCCATACGCATCGGCAACCCGGCCAGCCGGCGCCTCGCCATGGAGGCGCGCGACGAATCGAACGGGCTGATCGAGGCGGTCACCGACGAGGAGATCGGCGAGGCCTACACCATCCTGGCGCGCGAAGAGGGCGTCTTCGCCGAGCCGGCCTCGGCCGCCTCGGTCGCGGGCCTGCTCAAGCTGGCCCGCCAGCGGCGGCTGCCCGCGCATGGCCGGGCCGTCTGCGTCTTGACCGGCCACGGGCTCAAAGACCCGGGGTACGCGGTCGAGCAGGCCCCGCCCGCGCCCGTCATCCCCGCCACCCTCGACGCGGTCCTGGCGGCGGCGGGTCTGGCATGACGCCAGGCCCGCCGTGGGACACGCGGGACGCGCGGGACACGCGGGACACCGACGCGAAAATCATGACCGACGCGAAAATCATGGGGGTCGACGCGGCCGACGCGGCGCGGACGGAAGCGCGGAGGGCCGGCCGGCGCGTCGTGCTCACTAACGGCGTGTTCGACCTCCTGCACGCGGGGCACGTGCGCTACCTACAGGAGGCGCGCGCCCTGGGCGACCTCCTCGTCGTGGCCCTCAACGGCGACGCGTCGGTCCGTCGGCGCAAAGGGCCGGGCCGCCCGATCGTCCCGCTTGAGGATAGGCAGATCGTCACCGCCGCGCTCGCCTGCGTCGACCTCGTCACGTCGTTCGCCGAGGATACGGCCGAGGCGCTGGTGGCGCGTCTCCATCCGGACGTCTACGTCAAGGGCGGCGACTACGATCCGGCGGCGCCCCCCGACCACAAGGCCCACCTGCCCGAGGCGCGCGTCTGCGCGGAGTACGGCGGCCGCGTCGTCGTCCTCTCCTATCTGCCCAGCCGGTCGACCAGCGAGCTCGTGCGGAGGATTCGAAGCTCAGAGACCTGACCGATCCTTCAGGCGCAAGCGGGCGGCCATCACGCATCCAGTACCGCGTTACGCCCGCTTGGCGGCCTGCGCGACCTTGCTCTCGTCGCCGATCGGCGTGAAGCCAATGAGCTTGTCGTCGAGTTGCACGACCATGTCAGAGTCCGGGATGATAGTCCCGGCGCCGCGGATTACGAGCGAGACGGTGCTGCCGGTCGGTAGATTGAGATCGCCGAGCCGCTTGCCGATGAGCGGCGAGCCGCTCAAGGCGTTGAGCTCCACGATCTCCATCCCGATCGAGCGCAGATGCACGAGCGGGATAAAGGGCCGGCTCGGCAGTTCCTGCTCGATCAGTGAGAGGATGAGCTTCGTCGAACTCACGGTCACGTCGATCCCGAGCTTGTGGAAAAGCTCCTCATTCTGAGGGTTGTTCACGCGAGCGATCGTGCGCGGCACGTCGAAACGGCGACGCGCCACCTGACAGATCACGAGGTTGTCCTCGTCGTCTCCCGTCACGGCGATGACGAGGCCCGCCCGGTTGACCCCCGCCCGCTCGAGCGTCGCGGCCTCGTCGGCCTGCCCGCGCATGACCGCGCCTTCGCCGAGTTGGGCGCTGATCTGATGCACCTTTTTGTAGTCGCGCTCGATGACCAGGATCTCGTGCCCATCGGCCAACAATTCCTTGGCCAGGTAGTAGCCGACCTTCCCGCCGCCGGCGATGATGATGTACATGGTTCCTCCCTACTCCGTCACGGCTTTTTCGAGGAGGCGGGCGCCCTCTTCGGTCGGGCACACTGTATCGAGGCCAAGGTCGTGGTAGGTGTCTTCGCGGTCGTGATCGTAGATACGCGTCACGACGCGCGGGACGTGGAAAAGCTCGCGCGCCATCTCGCTGCCGATAATGTTGGCGTTGTCGCGGTTCGTAAGCGCGGCGAAGGCGTCCGCCTCGCCGATGCCGGCCTGCGCCAGCACGTCGGGATCGTCACCCGGCCCGACGACGGTACGCCCGCTGAAGTCCGCGGCGAGGCGCTCGAACGCCTCGGGCAGTTGGTCGATGATCGTGATGTCGTGCTCGTGGTGCATGGTGTTAGCCAGATGCGCGCCGACGCGCCCGCAGCCCATAATGACGATACGCATACCCGACAGTATACTAGGGTGTGATAGACATAGGCCGCCTTATGGGTTTCTCTCGACACCGCTGATGCGCGCGTCCGACTTCGACTACGATCTGCCGGCCCGCCTCATCGCGCAGACGCCGGCCGAGCCGCGCGATAGCGCGCGTCTCCTCGTGCTCGATCGTGCAACCGGGGCGTTGAAACACCACGTCTTCCGCGACCTGCCGGCGCTGCTGCGCCCGGGGGACGTGCTCGTCGCCAACAACAGCCGCGTCCTCCCCGCGCGCCTGCGTGGACGCCGCGCGGAGAGCGGCGGGGCGGTCGAGGCGCTGCTGTTGCGCGAGGACGCGCCCGACGAATGGACCGCGCTGGTCCGGCCGGGCCGGCGAGTCCGGCGCGGGGAGCGGCTCGTGTTCGGGGAGGGGCGGCTCACCGCGGAGGTCCTCGACGTGTTGGAGGGCGGGGAACGGCGTATCCGGCTGACCGCGGCGGAGGGGACCGTGCGCGACGCTATCCACGTCGTCGGCGCTACGCCCCTGCCCCCCTACATCCACGCGCCGCTAGCCGACCCGGAGCGGTACCAGACGGTCTACGCGCGCGACGAAGGCTCGGTCGCCGCCCCGACCGCCGGCCTGCACGTCACGCCCGCGCTCCAGGAGGCCTTACGGGACGGCGGGATCGCCATGCGCTACGTGACGCTGCACGTCGGCGCGGGCACATTCAAGCCGATGCAGAGCGAGGACGTCGCGGAGCACCGCATGCACGCCGAGTGGGCCGAACTCGACGCGGAGACCGCCGCGTACCTCGCGGCGGCCCGCGTGGAGGGCCGTCGGATCATCGCGCTCGGCACGACGACCGTGCGCGTGCTCGAAACGGCCGCGGCGGGCGGCGAGATCAAACCCTTCGACGGCTGGACCGACATCTTCATCAAACCCGGCCACATCTTCCACGCGGTCGACGCCATGATCACCAACTTCCACCTGCCGCGCTCGACGCTCCTGCTGCTCGTGAGCGCCTTCGCCGGCAAGGGTCTCATCGACCGCGCCTACGCCGAGGCCATCGCCCGCGCGTACCGCTTCTATAGCTTCGGCGACGCGATGCTGATCCTCAATCGATCCGGACGATGATCTTACCCCCGCCGCGCCGATCGCGCAACGCGGCCACGCCCCGGTCCAGGTCGCGCCAGTTCAGCTCCGCGCCGATCTCGGGGATCAGCGCCCCTTCCCCCACGAGGGACACGAGCAGACCGAGGTCCGCGCCGATCGTCTCCTCCGACCCCGCGGCGTACGAGAAGTAGGTCTGCAGCCGCGCGCCCTCGTGGCCGACGAACTGGTACAGATTGAGCGGCACGTCCTCGTTCGACGAGTTGCCGAACACGACCACCGTGCCGCCTGGGGCGGCATGCGCGATGGCCGCCGTGAGCGAGGCGCCGCCGACCGACTCCAGGATGAGATCATACGCCCCCCCAGCGTCGGCGACCTCGGCCGCCGTCTTGACGCCGGTCACGCGCGCCCCGGCCCTCCGGGCGAGTTGAACGGCGACGCCGCCGACGCCGCCCGTGGCGCCGGTGACGAGCACGCGCCGGCCGAGCAGCGCGCCACCCAGGCGCAGGGTCCGCAGGGCGGTGAGGCCCGCCATCGGCAGCGCGGCGGCCACGGCGACGCCGACCGCATCGGGCAGGGCGGCGAGCCGGGTCACGGGGACGGCGACACGCTGCGCCCAGCCCGCGCCCTCGACGAGCCCGACGACGCGGGTCCCGGCGCGCGGACCGCTCCCGTCGGCCGCCGGCGTCGCCACCACGCCGGCGATGTCCTGGCCCGGGCGCCAGCCCTCTGGCCGCATCGCCAGCAACGCGAGTTCCCCGCGGTTGAGCGACACGGCGTGGACCTCCACGATCGCCTCGTCGGGGGCGGCCTGCGGCGCGGCGACGGCGCGCAACGCGGCCGGGGTCGGGCCATGCGGTGTGTTGACCAGGGCGAGCATCTGCCCAGGCGCGCTCGGCGTGTGATCCGAGGCATGAGACGTAGTTGTCATGCTGTCTCTCCTTCTGTGGTTGCCTCCCGCGAGGCCATCCCGCTCTCCAGTATGCATCCCTCCTGTCGCGCCGGCCAGGTAAAAGCGGTATCATGAGCGGTAAAATACCCGGTAACAACGCGGGAGAGGGGCGCGATGGGGCATGGGGAGGGTACGGACGCCGACACGTTCGGGGCGCTGCTCAAACGCTACCGGACGGCCGCGGGGCTGACCCAGGAGGGATTGGCCGCGCGGGCGGGCCTGAACGAGCGCGTGATCCGTGGCCTGGAGCGGGGCTGGCGGCATCGGCCGCGCCGCGACACCGCGCGCCTGCTGGCGGCGGCGCTGCGCCTGTCTGGGTCGGAACGGGACGCCTTCGAGGACGCGGCCCGCCGCCTCACGCCCACACCACCCATCCCCCTGCCGGCGCCGGGCATGTCCCTGACCCTGGCCGTGACCCCGCTTATCGGCCGGTCGGACCTCGTCGCGTCCGCGGTCGCGCTCCTGCGC